>Ga0209251_1000702_pt1 | contig 29085 bp, 28 predicted proteins | sample SaaInlV_100m_DNA_6_FD_184665 | JGI IMG/M metagenome (GOLD analysis project Ga0209251, IMG submission 184665) | Marine microbial communities from expanding oxygen minimum zones in the Saanich Inlet - Saanich Inlet SI073_LV_10m_DNA (SPAdes) (version 2) | ecosystem: Environmental > Aquatic > Marine... | reverse complement strand
TTTTCGTGTACATATTGCAGTGATATTGATACAATATTGCTCTTATTTGGCTGACATTTTCGATCATCAACACTTAAAGCACGGGCGTTGCGAAGATTGAGGAACTTCGTTTTGAGCCCATGCCTCTTCGTTCCCTAGTGCGTCAGCTGCGGGAAGGGGCTCTCACAGGCGAATTATTAGAGCGCAGCCGTCGGTCTGACCGGTTGTTGATGCGTGGTGCCGGTCGCAATTGTCGTGCGCTTGTGACAAGCGCCATGGCCCAACGCGATGGCTCTCCGCTTCTTGTTGTGGTTCCCACCTTGGAGGAGGCAGGTCGTTGGACTGCTCTCCTCGAGCTGATGGGGTGGTCGATGGCCAGTCTTTATCCCACAAGTGAAGGATCCCCCTATGAGCCTTTTGACCCCACGAGTGAAATTATCTGGGGTCAATTACAAGTTTTAAGCGACCTTCTTAATGATCCCGAAGCGACTGGGCGCGCCATCGTTGCCACGGAACGTTGTCTGCAACCCCATCTGCCGCCACCACAGTCTTTAAAGAACACCTGCAGTGTTCTGAAACGGGGTGATGAGGTTGATCTCGAGTCGCTCTCGGAAACACTTGCGAAACTCGGTTACGAGCGCGTTTCCACGATTGACCAAGAAGGTACTTGGAGTCGCCGGGGGGACATTGTTGATATTTTTTCTGTAAGCAGTGAGTTGCCCGTACGGCTTGAATTCTTTGGCGAAGAGCTCGTCAAATTGCGAGAATTCGATCCGGCCACGCAGCGGTCTCTTGACCCTATTGATCTGTTAAGGCTCACACCTACTGGTTTTAGTCCACTCATTGCAGACCAATTGCGCATCACGATGCCAGATGGTCTTAGTTCTCTACTTGGAGAGCAAGCTACCGACGAACTCCTCGAGGGTGGAACGCCAGAGGGGATGCGTCGTCTGATGGGATTGGCGTGGAATGAGCCCGCCTCACTCCTGGATTATCTGCCCGACGTCACCACGGTTGTGGTGGATGAGCGCCGTCAGGGTCTTGCCCATGGTCAGCTGTGGCTCGATCACGCCATCGAGCATCACAAGGAAATGGCCGTCGAGGCTGGGCTGTCCGATCAAGACCGCGACTTGCTTTGGCCTGGAGTTCTTCATCGCGATGTTGTTTCTGCCTATGGCTTGGCGGAAACCTTTGATGGGTTTGATGTTGCGGAACTACTCGAAGAGGACAATCACCCAAACTCCTTCGATTTCGCCAGTCGGCCCGTTCCTGCTTATCCCAATCAATTCGGCAAACTCGGCGAATTAATTAAGGGGCTTCAATCGGATCGAATCGCCGTCTGGTTGATTTCCGCTCAGCCAAGTCGTGCAGTAGCGCTGCTTGAGGAACATGACTGCATCAGTCGATTTATTCCGAATGCAGGCGATCTGCCTGCTATTGAACGGTTAATTGAACAAAACACGCCAGTTGCCCTTAAGGCGAAGGGCAACGCTGAACTGGAAGGAGTGCTTCTACCCGCGTGGCGCATCGCCCTCGTCACAGATCGGGAGTTCTTTGGGCAACAAACCCTTACCTCCACGGGATATGTCCGTCGTCGTCGAAAAGCCGCCAGCCAAACGGTCGATCCCAACAAGATGCGACCTGGTGACTTTGTTGTTCATCGAAACCACGGTATTGGTCGCTTCAAAGCGATGGACAAACTCGCGATGTCTGGCGATGTCCGCGACTACCTAGTAGTTCAGTACGCCGATGGCATTCTCCGTGTAGCCGCTGACCAGTTGGGAAGTCTTGGTCGGTATCGGGCCACGAGTGAATCACCTCCCCAACTCAGTCGAATGGGCGGGGCAGCTTGGACGAAGGCCAAAGAAAGAGCGAAGAAGGCTGTCCGCAAGGTGGCCCTTGATCTCGTCAAGCTCTATGCCGAACGTCAACAGTCCAATGGCTTTGCATTTCCACCGGATGGTCCCTGGCAGACCGAACTAGAAGAGTCTTTTCCCTATGAACCCACCCCAGATCAACTGAAGTCCACCACCGATGTGAAGCGAGATATGGAAAGGGCAGAACCCATGGATCGCTTGGTTTGTGGAGATGTTGGCTTTGGCAAAACTGAAGTAGCAATTCGGGCAATTTTCAAAGCCATCACCGCTGGGAAGCAAGTGGCCATGTTGGCTCCCACCACGGTGTTGGCTCAACAGCACTGGAGAACCCTGTCCGAACGCTTTGCTCCTTATCCGATCAAAGTTGCACTGCTTAATCGCTTCCGAACAACGACGGAACGGAAAAGCATTCTTGAGGGTTTAAAACAGGGCACCATTGATGCAGTTGTGGGCACCCACCAGCTATTAAGTAAAGGCACAAGTTTTCAACAACTCGGACTCCTCGTTGTTGATGAAGAACAACGCTTTGGTGTTAATCAAAAAGAAAAGATCAAAGTTCTACGTAAGGATGTCGATGTATTAACCTTGTCAGCCACACCCATTCCACGAACTCTTTACATGAGTCTTTCGGGTGTTCGTGAAATGAGTTTAATAACAACACCACCGCCACTTCGTAGACCAATTAAAACCCATTTAGCTTCCTTAGACCTAGAAGCCGTACGGAGTGCAATTCGTCAGGAATTAGACCGCGGCGGACAGGTCTTTTATGTGGTTCCGCGGGTCGAAGGAATCGAAGATGTGGCCACCGGTCTTCGCACGATGCTGCCTGGCCTCAAGCTCCTCGTCGCCCATGGACAAATGGCTGAAGGTGAGCTGGAGAGTGCCATGGTTGCTTTTAATGCTGGTGAAGCGGATGTAATGCTTTGCACCACAATTGTGGAAAGTGGCCTTGATATACCTCGAGTTAATACAATTTTGATCGAAGATGCACATCGATTTGGTTTGGCGCAGCTGTATCAACTTCGTGGTCGAGTTGGACGCAGTGGTATTCAGGCCCATGCTTGGCTCTTTTATCCAGGCAATGCATCACTTAGTGATAATGCACGCCAAAGGCTTCGAGCCATTCAAGAATTTTCTCAACTGGGCAGTGGTTATCAATTAGCAATGCGAGATATGGAGATTCGTGGGGTCGGAAATCTTCTGGGTGTTGAACAAAGCGGTCAGATGGAAACGATTGGATTTGACTTGTATATGGAGATGCTTCAAGAGTCCTTAGCTGAGATCCAGGGGCAAGATATTCCTGCGGTGGAGGATACCCAGGTGGATCTTCCAGTCACTGCTTTTGTGCCCGCTGACTGGATTACGGATCCAGATGAAAAAATCGCGGCTTACAGAGCTGCCGCCGACTGCCAGTCGTCCGAGGCTTTGGTGGAGTTGGCGGCTGGCTGGGCTGATCGGTATGGAGCCATACCCGCTGCGGTTCAATCGCTGTTGCAGCTGATGGAGCTGAAGATGCTGGCGAAACGCTGTGGTTTCTCACGAATCAAGCCGGAGAAACCCAACATTGTTTTGGAAACGCCGATGGAAGAACCTGCATTCCGGCTTCTGCGTCAGGGGCTACCCCAACACCTCCACGGGCGTTTCGTTTACCAAGCAGGCAGTGGTCTTCAACACAAGGCATTGGCCCGTGGTCTCGGTGTCCTCCCAATGGATAAACAACTGGAACAACTGATGGATTGGCTGAAGCTCATGGCATCACAAATTCCAGACACAGACGGGCTTACAGCCGATCAGCGGGACCGCAAAAATGCTGAGAAAAACGACGAAGTCCTCAGGGTGTAGCCCCATGGGTCGGCCCATTTCTGAGAAAAACTTCACAGAGCCGCAATTCTTCGTTACATTGGTCGAAGGGTTAGGTCTTCCATGGGCGAATTCATTGAGATCGGTGTCAGTGGCGCCTCAATGCAGTTGGTCAGCGGTGTGTTCTGTGCGGCTGCCATAGGCATTTATGCACTCATGCAGCCTGATGCGTCAGACGACGATGATTCCAACGGTGGCGGCGGCGGTGGCCTGATGCAGCCGATCTCTTAATTGGTTTGGAGAGTCATTCTGTTTGATACTTAGTTAAAATATTTCTTTAGTCACGTTATTTGACCATTATATTTTTTTCAACAAGAGTTTTTGAGCATCTATATATTGTGAATCTTGAGTTGAACCAAGTTTTTCAAGGGTAAAGTTCTTAAGTTGTTCTTCAGTCATTACTGATGTCACGTCGGGTTCAATACCATTCTTGTGAATATCGGTGCCCTTAGGAGTCAGATATTTAGCAATTGTGACCGTCAGACCAGAGCCATCCGACAAGCCCCTGACAGCCTGAACTAAACCTTTTCCAAATGTTTTTTGGCCGACCAATTCGGCTCGAGAGTTGTCTTGAAGAGAACCAGATAAAATTTCACTAGCACTAGCCGATCCCTGATCAATCAACACCACCAAAGGTTTATCAGTGATGGCACTGCCTGTAGCCCGCCGCACGTCACGGATTCCCTCGCGAGTCCGTGTGCTCACAATGATTCCTTCATTCAACCATTGGCGAGCGATATCAATACTTGCTTCTAACAATCCACCAGGATTGCCGCGTAAATCAAGCACATAACCCTCAGCCCCTTGTTCTTCAAGCGACTTTGCTGCTTGGCGCATCTCTTTGGCCGCATTCGCATTAAATTGTTTTAGGCGAATGTATCCAATTTTTCGTTGATCTTGTGTTTTGTTAAGTCTGTATGTAACTGCATTAATCTCAATACGAGCACGCGTAAGGGGAACATCTAACACTTGATCGCCGCGACGAAGTCCTAAAACAACATCTGATCCTTCCGGTCCCCGAATTAATTTAACGGCATCCTCTGTACTCATTCCCTTCGTTGAGTCCCCATCGATGGAGACGATCACATCCTTAGAGAGAACGCCGGCTCGTGATGCAGGAGTCCCTTCAATTGGAGATACAACGACTAATTCTTTCGTTTTTGTATCGAGACTCAGTTGAATACCGACACCCATCAATTCACCGGAGGTGTCAATGCGCATCTCCTTGAATTGCTTTGGGTCAAGGAAGCGGGTATATGGATCATTCAGGCTTGCCAACATTCCACGAATGGCTTCGTAGGACTCAGCGTTACCCGCGAATGACTTTTTGAGCAGTTTGCTACGTAATTGACGCCATGACTTTTCATCGTAATCACCACTTGAATCGAGGTAATCCCGATAAACGATCTGCCAAACCTGATCGATAACCTCTTTTGGGCTATCGCTTATCGATCCCCCGCTGGCAGTGGGAAGGGTTAATCCAGGCATCCCCACCGTGATCGCGGTGGTGACCCCACCTAAACCAAGAAGTATCAATAAAGGGGTTGACCGTAAAAACGATCGCCAATTCAAAGACTTAGCCATATTGGTATTTTCTTAGGTCTGTGCTCTCACATTAACGAGTTTCATCAGGTTCGACCCAGAGCCCATCCTCCTTGATCAACTGGATCAGGGCTTGAACACCTTCTTTTTCAGGGACTTTGCGTATCTCTTCCCGCCCTCGGTATAAAGCAATAATGCCGGGTCCCTTTCCAACATATCCATAGTCAGCATCGGCCATCTCGCCAGGGCCATTAACAATGCAGCCCATCACAGCAATATCTAAGCCTTTGAGGTGAGATGTAGAGTCACGAACTTTGTGCAATACATCCTCTAAGTTAAAGAGTGTTCGACCACAACTAGGGCAGGCAATATACTCAACCATTGTCTTCCGTAATCCGAGAGACTGAAGGATTGAATAACACACAGGTATCTCTTTTTCAGGCGCTTCAGTGAGTGACACCCGAAGTGTGTCACCTAATCCCTCTGCCAAGAGTGTGGCGATACCTGCAGTACTTTTAATGCGGCCATAGTCGCCATCACCCGCTTCTGTCACGCCAAGATGAAGCGGGTAATTGAAACCCTCCTGATCCATTGTGTCGGCCATCAGCCGATAGGCCGCGAGCATGACTGGCGCCCGTGACGCTTTCATTGATATCAGAATGTTATGGAAATCAAGTTCGTCGCAAATACGGACAAACTCCATTGCCGACTCCACCATTCCCTTTGGTGTATCGCCGTAGGTAAACAGCATGCGTTCGGCCAGGGAGCCATGGTTAACACCAATGCGTAGAGCTTTATTTTGGTCACGTAATACTTTCACCAAAGGCTCAAACGTTTCTCTAATGCGCGCACCGATCTCAGCAAATTCCGATTCAGTAAATTCCTGACGATTTGGATCGGGCTTATCAAAAACAAAAAGGCCAGGATTAATTCGTACTTTATCGACGTGTTGTGCGACTTCTAAGGCAATCCTGGTTCCGTTGTGGTGTACGTCAGCCACCAACGGAACGTTGTATCCCTTGCTATCAAGTTCTGCCCTGATTTTGCCCATGGCCTTGGCATGACCAATCGATGGAGTCGTGACGCGAACGATCTCGCATCCAGCATCAACAAGCCGGATGATTCCAGCGACTGAACCATCGATATCAAGCGTGTCCTCGTTGATCATCGACTGCACCGCAATGGGGTGCTCGCTACCGATCGGAACCCCACCCACCATCACGGTGCGCGTGACTCGACGGTAGATCTGGGTGTCGTATCGCCGATCTAGGGCGGTCATGTGTAGCCGTTCCAGATGCAAGTCAACGTTCGCACAGCCTGGTGCGCACAGCTGATAGATCTTGGCGGGTGAGTTCAACCGGGCCGCCCTCCTTTGTCGGCGCGTGTCGAAGCAGATAAGCCGGATGAAAAATGGGCATCACCGAACGTCCCTGCCAGGACTGCCACTTCCCTCGCAACTGGGTCATTGCCGCTTTCGTTCCGAGCAGGGCCTCAACCGCTGTTGCCCCAGTCAGCACGATCACAGCTGGATTCACCAGGGCAATCTGCATGTCGAGCCATGGACGGCACGCCGCAAGCTCATTCTTTTTTGGGCGACGATTGCTTGGCGGCCGACACTTCACTGCATTGCAGATGTAGATGTCTTCTTCGACGTTGAAACCTGCCTCAATCAGCAGGCGGTCAAGGGCTTGTCCAGATCGTCCTTTGAAAGGCACACCGGATTGATCTTCCTGGGCACCTGGGGCTTCTCCAATCAGCATCAGCGGAGCGACCGGATTGCCGCGACCGACCACCACCTTGTGACGTGTTGCGGCTAGTTCACAGGCTGAGCAGCGCAAACATCCATCCAGATCGAATGTCGTCATGCGCTCCGTTCCAACCTTTCGATAGGAACGAGCAATAAAACAGCGTTTCCTTCGGGATCATTGATCCAGCACTCAGCACCAAACGGTTCCAGACGCGCCGGCTCCAAAACAGAGCCGCCCAGACGAAGTGCATGGCTGACGTGGTGTTCCAACTCATCCAATGGAATGTGATGAGCAGGGAGTTTCAAACACAGCGATAAAGCACGACCTGCTGCCGGAAAAGGGCGATGTTTTGATGGCCGATAAATCTCCAGTCTCACCCCATCTTTGAGGTCGAGAATCCTGTGGTGATCGGCTTTCCCCTCACGGGCCTTCGCGCCAAAAAGCTCGCAATAAAAATGGCTCAGGGCCTTGGGCTCGTGGGCAGCGAGAACCAAGCTGATTTGCATTGGATTCATGGCCTGCGTGAACAAAAGGTTGATTGGGTCACTGCTTGAGGCAGGATGAGATTTTTAAACGCGCCCCGGGGAGGTGCGTTGAAGATCTTGCGCCCCCCAGAACTCTCCCATCGGGCCATAGCCCTCAAGCCCTCGCTGACCCTTGAGATCAGCGCCAAAGCCAAGGCGCTTCAGGCCGAAGGCCGGGATATCTGCAGCCTTAGTGCTGGAGAGCCCGATTTCAATACTCCAGATTTCATTGTTGAGGCTGCACGGGAAGCTCTTCTTCAGGGCATCACCCGGTATGGCCCTGCGGCGGGTGATCCCGAGTTGCGTGCTGCTCTCGCCGACAAACTCAGTCAAGAAAACGGGATTGCGACCCGCCCCGAGCAGGTTCTGATCTGCAATGGCGGGAAGCAAGCGATTTACAACCTGTTCCAGGTGGTGCTGAACCCTGGGGATGAGGTCTTACTGCCGTCGCCGTATTGGTTGAGTTATCCCGAAATGGCTGCTCTGGCTGGAGCCTCCACAGTCTTGATTCCATCGTCAGCGTCCGATGGTTTCAGACTTGATCTCGACGCATTGGAAGCCCGGATCACCCCCAAAAGCAGACTTTTGGTGATCAACAGTCCAGGCAATCCAACCGGTCGCGTGATGCAGCGACAAGACATCGAGGCGCTGGCTGAGCTAGTCGCTCGTCACCCCAATCTTCTGGTGATGAGTGATGAAATTTATGAATATCTTTTGGCCGATGGAGAACAACACATCAGTTTTGCCTCCTTATCAGAAACGCTCAAGGACCGTTGCTTCACGGTGAACGGCTTTGCCAAAGGTTGGGCGATGACCGGATGGCGCCTGGGTTACCTCGCTGGCAACGCGACGGTGATCAAAGCCGCTTCAGCACTGCAAAGCCAAAGCACCAGCAATGTGTGCAGTTTTGCTCAAAAAGGAGCCCTTGCCGCGATTCAAGGCTCACGAGACTGCGTTAAGGACATGGCTCGCAGCTACAACCTGCGCAGAGATCTTTTGATCGACGGACTTCAAGCCATCTCAGGCATCACATTGATTCCGCCCAAAGGTGCGTTCTATGCCTTTCCGCAACTGCCGGAGCGCGTGACTGATTCCATGGAATTTTGTCGACGTGCCTTAGAGGACGAAGGACTCGCCGTCGTACCAGGCGTTGCCTTTGGAGACGACCGTTGCATTCGTTTGTCGTGTGCCGTATCGCGTGAGACGATCACTAAAGGCTTGGAACGACTGCAGCGGACGCTCAGTCAGTTCTAAACGAACCGCTATGACAATTCCGATGCTCGTTCGAGAACGCCGGGCCGTTTTGGTTGCAAGTCTTTTGACCGGCATCACCATTGCGGCCACCTTGACTAGCTGTGGTTCAGGTCCAACAGGGACAGAATCTCCGGTCCTTCACATCGGGGCAATCCCAGACCAGAACCCAGAGAAACTCAATCGTCTCTACAGCTCACTTTCAGACGAACTCAGTGATCAGCTGAAGGTTCCGGTTCAATACGTACCGGTAAGCAATTACCCCGCTGCGGTGAGTGCCTTTCGAACAGGAAGCCTCGACTTGGTTTGGTTCGGTGGCCTCACTGGCGTGCAGGCCAGGTTGCAAACACCCGGGGCCCAAGTCCTGGCCCAACGTGATATCGACGCCAAGTTCACAAGTGTGTTCATTGCCACTGGCGCCAGCGGACTTCGCCCCTTCAGCAAGGGCGATCAGCTCACAAATCTGAAAGGACGACGCCTGTCATTTGGATCAGAGAGCTCAACATCAGGTCGGCTGATGCCGCAATACTTCATGAGCCAAAACGGTGTTGAAACCAAGGACCTCGCTGGTGGTGCTCCTGGGTTCAGCGGCAGCCATGACGCCACGATTGCTGTGGTGCAGAGCGGTGCCTATGAGGTCGGAGCCTTAAACGAACAGGTTTGGAGAAGCAACGTTGAGGATGGTCGTGTTGACCCCAATAAGGTGTCAGTCATTTGGAGAACGCCTGCATACGTCGACTACCACTGGGTGGCACGTCCCGATCTCGATGAGCGTTTCGGCAATGGATTCACCAAAAAGGTCCAATCCGCACTGCTGAAGATCTCACCCACAACGCCTCGAGGCGAAACCATCCTCGAACTCTTTGGTGCAGCGCAGTTCATCCCGGCTCAAAACTCCGATTACGACAAAATCGAAGCCGTGGGTCGCCAACTTGGCAAGATCCGTTGACAGCGCTGTTGGAGTTACACCAGGTCAGCCTTGACCAACGACTCCAGTCGACCAGTCTCACAATCAGAGCTGATGAACGGGTGGTTTTGCTTGGAGCGAGTGGCGCTGGTAAAACCACCCTTATCCAACTCTGCAACGGAAGCCTGAAACCTTCGAAGGGCAGCATTGAATGGTGTGGTCAACCATTCGAGTCTTTGATGCGTCATCAACGGCGCTCCATCGGCACCTTCTGGCAGGACTTACGACTTGTTGAGGAACTCAACGTTGTCCAAAACATCAATAGCGGTGCTCTCGGGCGTCATGGCTTGTTATGGGCCTTGAGAAACCTTCTTGGTGTCCTCGACAAGGACGCCTGTCTCACAGTGATGCGCCAGGTTCATTTGGAGCCATCACTGCTCAATCGTGCGGTGACCCAACTCTCTGGAGGTCAACGACAACGCGTTGCCCTGGCTCGATTGCTGCGCCAGAGGCCTGAACTGGGGCTCGCCGATGAACCCTTATCCGCACTCGATCCTGTCATCGCCAGGGATGTACTCGACACCCTGCTTTCATTGCCGGGGTGTCTGATCAGCTTGCATCGTCCTGATCTCATTCATCGATTTGAACGTGTGCTGGGGCTCCGAAACGGAGCCCTTGTCCTTGATGCCGCACCAGAAACGATCAGCAACTCGCAATTGGAATGGTTGTACAGACGTTCTTAAAGCCAGCGTTACCGCTGCTCACTCTGTTGCCAGGACTCTGTCTGATTCCAGTCGTGGCCATCTTGATTCGAGATGGTCATGGCGGCGGTCTGCCTTTATTAATCCAGTTTGCTCAGGGTGCTCTTCAACCGTCCTTCGATCCAAACCTCCTCAAGAGTCTGTGGCAAGGACTTCAAATCACCCTCGTGACAGCCGTTCTCTCCTGGGGGATCAGCAGTGGTCTGGGGGTGATTTTTGGCTTTTTGGGATCACGCACACTTTGGCGAACGGTCCTGGGAAGCGCCTGGCCGGCCCTGCTTTTCAGACGACTGTTCTCCCCGTTTCGAGCCATTCATGAGTTGATCTGGGGATTGCTATTGCTTCAGGTTTACGGACTCAATGGCTGGGTCGCCATAGCAGCGATTGTCATCCCCTACAGCGCGCTGATGGCAAGGGTTATCGCTGATCAAATTGATTGTCACGAGTCTCCAGCCTTACCCGTACTTCAAGCCACGGGGGGGCCTGCGATTGCAGTCCTAATGACGGCTGTCATTCCAGCGGTGAGCAGCGCCATCAAAAATCACATTGGACATCGCCTTGATTGCGCTCTTCGATCAGCGTTGATCCTGGGAGTGTTTGGTCTTGGGGGTCTTGGGACCGATTTGATGTTGAGCCTTCAATCCCTTCAATTCCGCGAGATGTGGAGTGGATTGTGGTTATTAGCCATTGCCATGGTTCTCCTGGATCAAATCCTTGAGAGCCTTGAGCGCAAGCCACCGATTGGGGTTGTCATCAGCGTTGTGCTGATGTTGGCGTTGGTTTGGAGTGCAACTCTGAATTTGGATCTGTCCTGGCCGAGAGGAACCCTTGGTTCTGTGCTCAATGTTTTGGCAGATGACCACAACGCAGCGGCAGCATTTTTTGAGCTGAATTGGTTGGCTGCAATTGGGTCAACACTTCTGATCACCCTGATGGCCAGCTGCATCGCGACAGCCGTTCCACCCCTGCTCCTGCTGCTTTGGCCAAACCGACGCAGCCTTCGGCTTCAAAGCTTGATCTGGGGTGCACTGCGCCTATTGCCGACACCTTTGAGTGCATTACTACTCCTGGTGATGGCCAAACCGAGCCTCCCTCTCGCCGCGTTGGCCCTTGGACTGCATCACAGCGGTGTGATGGGTCGCGTGCTGATCAAAGACATCCGCGAAACAGGTTTTGGATCGGCTCAGACCCTTGAGCGCTCTGGAGCGACTGTTCGGATGAGCTGGCTTTACGGCCCATTAGCGGAAGTAAGCCGTAGTTATCTCGCCTATGCGTCTTACCGATGTGACGTCATCCTCAGAGACACCGTCGTTGTCGGCATTGTGGGCAGTGCTGGGTTGGGCTGGCAGTTAATCGATGCGTTGTCGTCCTTTCACTGGTGGCTCGTTGCTTGGTTGGTCCTTGCATTCATTGGGTTGACTCTCTTCGGTGAGACCATCACAGAACGCTGGCAACAACGGTTGAACTGCAAGGCTGTGGTCTTGTGATGGCGGTATCCATGGGGCCGAGACAACTCGTGGTTCTCGGGGATAGCGGCGTTCTTGGCTGGGGGGACAGGGACGGTGGTGGTTGGTGCCAGCGCTTACGAATGGATTGGATGCAACTCCCTTCAGCACCGGTGATCTATCCACTCGGCGTTCGAGGCGATGGCATTGAGAGGGTCGCCGCGCGATGGCGTCATGAATGGTCTTGCCGCGGGGAACTTCGACGACAACAACCCGATGGTTTGCTGTTGAGTGTTGGCCTCAATGACACAGCCCGGATCGGTCGCATCGATGGCCGCCCACAGCTTGAGTTGGATGCCTTCGCATTTGGCATCAGCCAACTCCTCGCGGAGATGACGTCGGTGACAAATGTCTTCGTATTGGGGCTAACCCCAGTGGATGAACATGTCATGCCCTTTGCAGATTGCCTGTGGTACACCAACAAGGCGATCGCCGCGACTGAAGCCGCCTTGGCAGAACAGTGTCGTGAGGCCAATGTGCCGTTTCTTGCCCTCCATGCCGAAATCCAGGCGCAACACGATTGGTTGCAGTGGATCGAGCCCGACGGACTTCATCTCAATGCCACCGGACATTCCTGGATCTACACCGCTCTCCAGCAGTGGCCCCCGCTCCTTCAATGGGCAGGCCTTTCATCACTGAACACACCCACCCCGATGAATGGATGAAGAGCCGCCAAGGCCATCGCTAACTGACTAAAAGGAATGGCGTCAGAACAAGTGATACGAGTTTTAGTTTGTTCAGTTGTTTAATAGCGAAAGTTTTCCTTCACCTCCATTTTCATTTTAGTCAATCCATTCTCATCATCAGCTTCTACGCTCTGCATTCCCAAGACCTGATTGGTCTCGTCATCTTTCAAACATTGCCTTTCTCCTGAAACTTTTTCACTAGTTAGATTTATCTTTACCTCTTTTTTCTTCCAGTTATTGCATGAAGCTTGTGCTGCATAGTAGGAGCTATAGGTTGAAGGTGAAGAACATCCAACCAAGAGAAATGGTGTCAGCAGTAGAAGTGATAAGAGCTTTGATTTAGTCATTAGAATTGTTAATCCGTTCCCTTTGTTTAATTTGTTTGTTTGTCATTTAATTATACTTGAATCCGTCAACTACCTTTACTGGACGTTCTATTTCACGCGGCAGCGCATCCCAGATCCGACAAAAAATGGTCCATCTTTTGTCAGCCGACAGGGCTTCTGCTTGCCAATGGCTTGCTTTTAAACAGTTCAATCACACCAGTTCAAATCAGCCTTAGGCACATTTGTGCCTGTTTGAGGCCCTCAGGTGGGCAGGCATTCAGTGGACGCATTGCAACCGTGAAACCAGTTGCTTCCATCCAATGGTTTTCAATGCTCATCAGCGCCATGAAGGGCGGCGTTGCTTACCCAAGGGCACCCGCGACCGAAACCAATTGGTTTTAAAGCACATGGGTTTGGCCCATTGCGTCGCGACGCGTCAACAACAACGTGGACCAGAAGAGCACGACGACCTCCTCCAAGAAGCCCGCCTCGGTTTGATTCAAGGCATGGACAATTGGGATCCGTCCCGTGGCTTTCGACCCAGCAGTTACTTAATGAGTCGAGCGAACGGCCAGGTTTTGCACTACCGGCGAGACCGTTCGCGCATGGTGCGCATTCCCTGGCGTCTTCAAGACCTTTATGTGTCGGGCCAGCGTCTTCAGCAGGAACGGATGCAGAAGGGTTTGCCCCTTTTAGACGACTCCTCCATCGCTGAACGCCTGAGGGTGACGCTTCAGCGATGGCTGGATGCCACTGCAGCGGAAGTCAGTAAAAAAATCATGCCGATCGGGAATCTGGACTTAGAAACAACCCCTTGCTGTCCCAAACCCGATGCACAAACGGAGTGGCTGCAGGGCGTTCTGCATTTGTTAGCCCCACAACAGCAAACGTTGTTGAAGCAACATTTGATCGAAGGAGTTGGTCTTCGAGACCTTGCTCAGTGCCATCAGCTCAGCCAACGGCGTCTGAAGCAACTGCTTCAGAACGGGATTAGATGCCTGCGACTGCTGGCAATACAAGATGGCTTGCTAGTGCCGCCCAGGCCATTGCCAAGCCGGCTGCCAGAAGCGTTTGCAGCGCATTAATCAACTCATTGCTCAGCCACCCCACGCGGTTTTGAACAACTGCCCCCAGAACACTTTCAGCAAGGGTGGCTAACAAACCCACCACCATCACCAGTCCAGCGGCAGAAGCATTGGGGATCAATGGAAGGTCCGGGGAACTGAGCCCCCAAAGCGCGAAGGTCATCACCGCACTGCCGACGGCACTGGCCGCTGTTCCCTCAAGGCTGATCGCACCATCGGTTCCAGGCGAGACCGGCCGGAGTGTGGTGATTAACAAGGTCGTGCGACCCCAACGCTTGCCAATTTCACTGCCAAAGGTATCGGCAAGTTTTGCGGCAAAACTTGCCGAGAATCCAATCAGTAAAAGCTGACGCCAAACGATGGCGTCCTGCGGTGAAGCCGCAAGAGCGAGCGCTAGACCGGCACCGACAGCTGCTGACCCCCAGACATTTTCAGGGCCCCTTCGTCCCTCACGGGCTTCAGCGAGTCCACGACTTTGCTTGTTTCTGAAGCCAATGCGGGTCACCACGCTGCCTAAAACCAAATAGACAACAACAGCAGACCAACCGCGCCAACCGAGGCTCCCCCACAACATTGTTCCAAGCGCTGCGGCATGGATCCATCCCCGCGTCGTAAGCAGCGGAGTGCGCTGGGCAAGGCCAATGAGAACAGCATTGACGACGAGGGCTTGAATCCACATCAAGAGCATCACGCGTGTTGCAGTGCTCTAAGCATCTCTTGTGAACGACAAATACAGGGGGAGAATCATCCAGTCTTCTTTGGATAGGTCGAGCGGATGGTGTTCAACAACAACAAGAGTTTCTTCCTCACGCTCGATGGCGAAGCTGCACCGGCCAAGATCGATCTGCCTACAGAGGAGATCGAGACCGAGGAAAGCCAAGACACCCCCCATGAACCATCAGCTCCGACGCTGCTCGTAGCACCCTCTGATCAATCTGGTGCTGCTCCATCCGCTCCTGCGCCAGTTTCGGCGGCTGTTTCTACCCCTGTTGCCGCAGCTGTTACCAACGACGTTCCAGCAGTCCAAGACAATCAGAACGCAACTGCAGAAGCTTCAGAGCCCAAGACCGGCGGCATCACCACGGCAGAGGCCATGGCCGTTGAATTGGCAGAAGCCGAAGCTGCTCGACCTGAAATGACATACAGCACGTACGCGCCTGACAATCTCGTTCCAGGCTCCGCCTTAGGGCAGCAACGCAAGCGTGCACCCGGTGCTGCAGTGAAAACCTTCCGCAACATGGCAGAAGATCTATTCAAGAGTTGAGCTGTTGATCACGCCACCGAACCAACTCAACGGCCCCAGCCACTGCGGCCGTTGATGTTCTCAGGATTGAGCCTCCCAGATGGATCGGGGCCACAGAATGGTTGTCCAGCGCATCGCGTTCAGCCGACGTCCAGCCTCCTTCCGGACCAACAATCAGCCATGTGATGGGCTGTGGCATGGCCGTCTGATTTAGCCAATCAATCAATGGTCGAACATTGTGTTGACGCGTCACACCAAAGGCTTTCTGGCCTGAACTGGACTCAAGCCACGCATTAAGAGTGTTGAGCTCCAGAACAGTTGGTTTCCACAGGCGCTCACATTGTTCGACGGCTTCACGAACAATCGTGTTCCAGCGTTCTGGACGATGATCAGCCTGGGGAACAGTCCGATCGCATCGAAGCGGTTGAATCGTGTCGATGCCGAGTTCGCAGCCCATCCGCACCACATCATCAAAACCGCGACGGATGATTGACACAGCCAACCCCAAGGTTGGCTGAGGTTGAACGACCTGCTCACACGGCTGAGGATGAGTCCGAACGGCGTGTTCATCAACAACGTCTGCCTGCCAGAGCTGGCCACAGCCGTCTGCGATCGCCAGCGAATCACCGACCCGCAAACGAAGAACCCGTCGGAGGTAATGGGATTCATCACTGTGGAGCCGCAACAGCTCCGATCCAACAAAACGGTCCGGGGGAATCAGCAGACGCCTGAGTTCACGCACCGGCAGGGAAAACACTGTCGGGATGCTCTTCAACCGGCCAATCTTCATTCACTCCACCAACCACCAGCTCTGCGATTTGCACCACAGCAGCATCGAGTTGGCGCAATGTGTTGATCAAAATATCGAGAGAAACGCCATCACTTGTGCCGAGGTCAATCCAACACCTCGCCCATTCCTCTTGGTACTCCATTTGCCCCATGTTGTGCATCAGTGCCGGCATAACCGACTCGGCATCCTCGTTGTTGTATCCCATCCAACTCATGTCGGCACCTTCCTCATGCACCTGCAGATTTTCAGCGTTGAATCCCCCGAGACGACCGATCACATACCAGCTGTCAAAGATTCCGTCCACATAATTTCGTTCCCCCTGACTCGGAACGTCTGAAAAACGCAGCCAAAGCCAACAATTAAAGGGATCCACTTCGCGGAATCGAACGTCCATAGACCCAAGGCTCACGCCTCATCATCGTTCAAGCTGAGGTGATGCTTCAACTGTCTGAGGTCACCTACGCACCCGCGACGGTTGCGTCTCCCGTTCTTCGCGGCGTCAGCTTCAGTGCTGAGCGTGGAAAACCACTGCTCATCGCAGGAGACAGCGGGTCTGGAAAGACATCGCTATTGGAGGTGATTAGTGGCTTGGCAGACGCACGATCCGGATCGATTGCCTGGAATGGGAAGGTGATGCCCCGTCGGCAACGACGGGGCCTTTGCGGAATGGTGTTTCAGTTCCCTGAACGCCACTTCCTTGGATTAAACGTGAGCCAGGAACTCCGTCTAGGCCACCGACGCTTGGGATCTGATCGTCAAGATCAAGTGCTGCAACGGGTTGGTTTGCAAAATATCTCGCGTCATACGGCTCCAGAACGCCTGAGTGGTGGACAACAACGCCGTTTGGCTTTGGCTGTTCAACTGTTGCGAGGAGCTGAGGTTTTGCTCCTGGATGAACCAACTGCTGGGTTGGATTGGTCGGTTCGCTCGGACGTTTTGAGGCTGTTGTCGGATCTCGCCCAAGAGCAAGTCCTGATCGTGGTGACCCATGAGCCTGAATTATTCAACCGCTGGGATTCGGATCGGTTGCGGCTGGAGAGCGGACAACTGGCTTCGATGACTACATTGCCTTGAGTTTTGAATGCGTGATGGCTGACCGGCTGGTGAGAGCAACAGCCGCTGGGGGTGGCATTCGACTTGTTGCAGTCTCCACGACCCAAACCCTGCGGGAAGCACGTGAGCGTCATGGGTTGTCGTTACTCACAACGGTGATGTTGGGCCGGGCAATGAGTGCAGGTTTGATGCTCGCCAGTTCGATGAAGGTGCGTCACGGCCGAGTGAACCTTCGGCTCGGCTCAGATGGACCCATCAAAGGGTTGATGGTGGACGCGGGCCGCGATGGCACTGTTCGTGGCTACGTCGGGGAGCCGGCCTTAGAACTCGATCCCATTGCCGATGACAAAGGCACCTATGGATTCAATTTCAAAGCCGCTGCGGGTACTGGGTATCTCCACGTGATGCGCGATGACGGCAAAGGAGAACCGTTCAACAGCACTGTGGAACTGGTTGGAGGAGCCATTGGTGAAGACGTGGCGTCTTATCTTCTCCACTCTGAACAAACTCCATCTGGTGTCTTTGTTGGTGAACAACTCAACAGTGACGGAATTACTTGCAGCGGTGGATTACTCGTACAGATTCTGCCTAAGGCAGCAGACGAGCCAGCACTCGTCGAACTCATTGAACAACGATGCCGCGAAATCGAGGGGTTCAGCCAAAAGCTTGCTGCTTGCAACAACAATCTTGAGGATCTATTAATTGATGTATTCCCAGATCTTGACCCTCAACCGCTAACAGATACCGAAGCCCAACAAGAGGTTCGATTTGCCTGTAGATGCTCTAGAGAACGAAGTATCGGAGCACTACTATTGCTGGGGCGGGAAGAGTTATCGGAAATGTTGAATGTTGATGGGAAAGCCGAACTGACTTGCCACTTCTGCAGCAATCGCTATGTCGTCGATCGCGAGGAGCTGATCGAACTTATTCAAGGACTGCCTACCGCTGCCTAAGCCAACAGCAAGGCAGCAAGCCAGAGCAAGATGGCAGCAGGAACGGCCTGAATCTGTGCCGGACTGATGGCCAACTGCTCCAGTGCCGTTGGAGAGAGCGCAGTGGTAATCAACGACCCCACCACGAGGCCAACCAGCAGGGCGAGAAGGGTCCAGCCCAAGGAAGCCAAGGGACGACGACCGCGTCTGATTTGGCTCAGGAAAACCCCGATGCAGGCCAGGGCAAGAACAAGCTGGACACTGGCCGCGGAGACCACGAGTAAGCCGAGCCCAACGACACCTGCAATGACCCGAACAACGCGTCCCTGGCCTTCCACCAACGACCACTGAGGCGCAAGGGAGGCCAACGACTGGCTTGGGTCAGGAAGATTGGTGCGTAATTTCTGTAAAACACTGGTGCCAGGGAAGGAAGGACCCGACACAGGAACGGATCCAACTCTCTCCTCACGCTGAGAAGCCGTTGCTGCAGCTGGACTCACTTGACCCTGCTGGCGATCCCGCAACCGCGCCATCAAAACAGAGTCGTAGGCAGCTTCAACGCGAGCTCGAGCTTGATCGTCACCGTCAACTTCAGCGATACAACGCGCTTTCGCGGCTTGAACCTGCTCAAAAGTGGCGTCTTGACTTAAGCCAAGACGGACATATGGATCGTCAGAATCGGATTCTCTACCTGATTCGCCCACCGCTGCCATGGCCTAAATCAACTCGCTTTAACAAGAGTATCGAGGTTTTCTCAAAATAGAGGGGCTCCATGCCGATAACCTTCGCTGCGCTCGAGACGACGCTGACACGATTTCGCATCGGCGCGGTTTAACCACTTCCTACGTTTGATAAACGGCATTTGGGGAGGCAGATGATATCCCTCCAGCATTTCCACGGGTTCATCACCGCCTCGGAAAAGCACGTAATCGGTCCCACCGTCCGTGCTGCGACGCAGTAGCCAGAGGGTATCCACAACCTGTCACAGAACTTTGACCAGTCTGGCGATAACAGCGCCTCGCCGTGGACCGCTAACGAACATCCGCGGATCAATTTTTGGCGATGCACTTTCTCTAGAGGCTGATGGGCTCAACACCACTCACAACAGGAGCAACATTGCTTAAACCAAACTCAGGATGGTCTTGATTCAGTTGATTAAGGTTCCACTCATTTTTAAATAAAAGAACTGGACGATCCCACGCATCGCGAACAGTTTTGCAGTTGAAGATCCGCCCCAACTTCTCTAGTTCAGGCCAGCCCCCTGTTACCCAACGGGCCACTTGATATCCAAGGGGTTCTAATCGTGTTTCAACGCCATACTCGTGTTCAAGACGATGCTGCACAACTTCGAGCTGCAGTTGTCCCACAGCAGCGAGGATTGGATCACGCTTGCTCTCATCGATGTCGTAGAGAATCTGAACGGCTCCCTCCTCCCGCAGTTCATTCACCCCCTTTCGAAAATTCTTAAACGCCGATGGGTTTGGGTTGCGAAGCCAGCTGAAGATTTCAGGGCTGAAGGAAGGGATTCCTTCAAATTCCACTTTGTTGCCCACATACAACGTATCGCCGATGGCAAACATTCCCGGATTGTTTAAACCAATCACATCTCCGGGATAGGCATCTTCAACAACTTCACGATCCTGCCCAAAAAGTTTTTGAGGACGAGACAACCGAATCGCCTTACCGCTTCGGGCATGCTTCACGGTCATGTCGCGAGCGAAACGACCACTACAGACACGGACGAAGGCGACACGATCGCGATGGCGAGGATCCATGTTGGCCTGCAGCTTGAAAACAAAGCCACTGAAATCCTCTCGAAGCGGATCGATCATTCCGTCACTGCTCGTACGACCAATCGGTCGTTGAGCAAGCTCCAAAAACGCATCGAGAAATGGGCGTACACCAAAGTTGGTCATGGCCGATCCAAAAAAGACCGGTGTTAAATCACCGGAATGCACCGCCTCTAAATCCAGGTCTGCACCTGCGGCCTCCAGTAGCTCTAGTTCTTCAACGGCAAGGTCGAGTAAATCGTTCTCAACCAGTTCACGCAGGGCTGGGTCATCCAAAGACAACTTGCGTTCCGTCGCCTGTTGGCCTCGACCGGCGCGACTGAACAACATCACCTCGCGAGAGCGACGGTCGATGACACCACGGAATTGTTCACCGCTGCCGATGGGCCAATTCACTGCCCAAGGGATGAGGCCAAGTTCGGATTCAATTTCATCCAGCAAACTCAGTGGATCGCGACAGGGGCGATCCATTTTGTTGATGAAGGTGAAGATCGGGATCTGTCGCATCCGACAAACTTCGAACAACTTGCGTGTTTGTGGTTCAAGGCCCTTGGCAGCGTCCTCGAGCATCACGGCGTTATCCGCGGCAGCCAGGGTCCGATACGTGTCTTCTGAGAAGTCCTGGTGCCCAGGGGTGTCGAGCAAATTGATCGTTGTTGTGCCGTAATCGAATTGAAGAACAGTTGATGTAATCGATATTCCTCGCTGCTTTTCAAGTTCCATCCAGTCGGACGTGACTTTGCGTTGCTCCCCCCGTGCCTTCACGGCTCCGGCTTGTTGGATGGCCCCCCCGTACAACAACAGTTTCTCGGTGAGCGTTGTCTTACCAGCATCCGGGTGGGAAATGATGGCGAAATTCCGACGTCGATCAACGGCTTCAGCCAGTTGCTTGGCCAAATCAATTTCTAGGGGTGCTTGGCTGCTGCTCATCAGAACTCTTCAACCCACTAAGCCTGACACCACCAGATAACGGTCGTCCTCAGGCCATGCCCTAAGGAGAGTCGTGTTCGCCCGATGCAGTTGCTCAGTTACCTCATCGGTGGTGTAGGCAGCAATCAGAGACGCAGTGAAGTCCTGAATCAGAATCGATGGTGCATTCGGCAAGTGTTGTTGCTGCAGGTGATGGACCTCAGCGAGGGTCGAAGGACGACGCAAATCACGATGCAGAACACGACAGCCAGGCTTGCTAATCGATTGGGTCACGGTCCAAAGCAACCCCGGATCCTTGAGGTGGTGCAACAAACTGTTGCTGACCACTAAATCTGCCGAGTCCTTGAGGTCAGCGGCAATTTCGTTGAGTTGCATGCAGATGAACTGCAAGTCGCCTGGTGCGTCAACGGAACGTTGTTTGGCCACGCTCAGCATCGGCTCGGAACCATCGATCCCGATCACTTGTGCGTTCGGCAGCAACGCAGCCAAACGAAAGGTGATGTTGCCTGGACCGCAGCCAAGATCGACGACCAAAGGATTGTCTGGCAGAGGACCCGTCTCATTCAGTAATTGTTCAACCAGGGCGAGCGTTCTGGCATCACCACTGCTGAAATCAGCCTCCGCGTAGGCATCGACCTGTTCTTTGGTCGTCATGAGCTCTGGCTCAGGGATGCGCTGCATCAAGACTGGAAAATCTGAAAATAGTTTGAACTGGACACTGCAGATGGTGGCAAAGCGAACTTGCTCCCCCTATCTATGGCGTTAGTGTTCGCACAATATTTGTGCCCTTACCGCACGTGACCCTGACCCCAAACCGTGTGGAGCCCACCGCTGAACAGTCTCTAAGCTTCGGCGATTTCCCGGCCACGGCTCCCGCAGCAAATCCCGTTTTTTATCGGACTTACAGCCGACGCACCCCCAATGGGCGGGAAAGCTGGAGCCAAGTTGGCTCAAGGAACCTCGATGGTTTGCAGAAGCTAGGCAATCTCACAAAGGCCGAGCTGACGTTGATGGCCCGGATGCAGGCCGAAAAGAAAGCGTTGCCTTCTGGGCGATGGCTATGGATCGGGGGAACTCCGTGGATCGAACAGCCCGAAAATTTCTCTGGCTCCTACAACTGCACCTCCACCAACCTTGTGGATTGGGAAGCGTTTGGTCTGATGATGGACCTGGCGATGATGGGCTGCGGCACAGGCGCGATCATTGAGCCCCGGCTGATTGATCAACTTCCAATCGTTCGGAACACACTGAAAGTCGTTTCGGTTAGCGACATCGGCATCACTCCAGCCGGGTCTCGCCAAGATGACTGCACCCACAGCATCGACGGCAATAAGGTTCAGATCAAGGTTGGTGACACGCGCCGGGGTTGGGTCGACAGCTACCAGCTCTTGCTCGAATTGAGCAGCGATCCTCAGTTCGATGGCGGCATTGTCGAGATTGAGGTCAATCTCAATGACGTACGTCCCGTTGGCGAAACCTTGAAAGGCTTTGGTGGGATGGCGAATCCCGTCAAACTCAAAGATCTCTACGGGCGCGTCGCAAGGCTGCTGAATAAGGCGATTGGACGGCGCCTGACTTCCGTTGAGTGCTGCTTGCTGATCGATGAAGCAGCCGTCACGATTGTTGCGGGCAACATCCGCCGCAGTGCGGGGATGCGGCAGTTTGCAGCAGACGACCACGCCGCTGCATCAGCGAAGGACAATCTTTGGCAGCAAGATTCCGATGGGAATTGGCGGATCGACCCTGAGCGGGACGCACTTCGCATGGCCAACCACACCCGCGTGTACCACACCCGTCCCACGAAAGAAGTGGTTCACGCCGCTGTCACAAAGCAATTCATGTCTGGGGAAGGAGCCATCCAGTTCGCCCCTGAAGCGATTGCTCGCTCGAACGCCGATCTCCTCAACACCCCTGAACTGCGTCAGGAGTTCATCCAAATCTATTGCGATCAAGGTCGTGACGAAGCTGGCCGTTGGCTCTGCACGAACCACGGTTCGATCAGTGATGCAGAGCTCGACCACCGATTGAGCCGTTACGGACTCAATCCTTGCGGAGAAATTCTTGGTGCCGACTTCCACTGCAACCTCGCGGAAGTTCACCTCAATCAAATTGACCCCAACGACAAAGAGGGCCAAGCCGATGCTTTCCGTGCCGCCGGTCTTTCAGTGGCGTGCTTGCTGAACCACCGGTTTGAGGTGGAGCGTTACCGCCAGAGCCGCGAATGGGATCCCATCGTGGGAGTGAGCTTCACAGGTTTGTTCGATTTCTTCGTCCATGCCTTCGGTAGCGAATGGCTCACCTGGTGGGAAGCCGGTCGTCCGGATACAGACCAGGGTCTTGCCTTTAAATCCCAGGAAGCTGCTTTTCTGGCTCGCTGGAAAACCATCGTCAACGAAACGGTCTGGGAATACTGCGATCGCGAAGGTTTACGCCGACCCAACCGCTGCACCACTGTTCAGCCTGCTGGAACAAAAAGCCTGCTGACTGGCGCTGCACCTGGCTGGCACCCTCCCAAGGCCCAGCGCTTCATTCGTCGGATCACCTTCAGAAAAGATGATCCCGTAGCGATGGCATGCATGGATTACGGCTACACCATCGTTCCGTCTCAATCCGACAAAGATGACGAGGGTCGTTTGCTCAATGATCCTTTTGATCCACGTTGCACGGAATGGTTGGTTGAAATTCCAACCGAAGTGAGCTGGGCGAACCTTCCCGGTGCTGATGCCATTGATATCAATGGCTTCTCAGCAATGGCGCAATTTGACTTCTACATGCAAGTTCAACGCCATTACACCGCTCACAACACGTCAGCCACGATCGAATTCCGTGAGCATGAAATTGAACCCGTCGCTGAGGCACTCTTCAAAGCGATGAATGAGGGAGAGGGCTACATCTCCGCAGCACTGCTTGCCCGTTTCGATGCCAACGCCACGTTCCCACGGCTTCCATTCGAACCAATCGATGCTGAAACCTATGAAAAGCTTCAGTCTGAGGTGGTGCAACGTCGGGTGAGCAGCAACTTCTTTGAAGCTCTGCAGCGTTACGACGATGGAGAGCTCACCGAAGCTGGACCAGCCGGATGTGACTCAGACAAATGTCTGCTTCCCCTAGCGAAACCGAACTAGATCGATAAGCGTCTCCGAATACAATGGTCAGACAACACAAGCTGTTGTCTGACCCCCTTGGAGAGGTGGTCGAGTGGTTTATGGCTCTGGTCTTGAAAACCAGCGTGGATGCAAGTTCACCGTCGGTTCGAATCCGACCCTCTCCGCTTTTAAACACAGCAAGCCCAGTCAATGACTGGGCTTTTTTATGTCTGCATGCGGGTGTGGAGTTGCATCGTCCCTGACGCAACCCTCGAGGCCGAACAATCAAATCCGTTGCGGATATTTGGGGTAATGGCCCCGCATTTCTGCCCTCGAAGCAGGTGGTCGATTTACAAAATTGGCAGTTGCGTAAGGCTTGTAAGAGATCGAAGGATAGATATTGGAGAACAACTGGCACAGCCAAAGCCTTTCGGTATCGCAACCTCAGATGGAATGGAGACGAACTGAAGCTGAAGAATGAAATATTTTTAAAGGAGTGAGGCAATTGGTCCGAAATGGCCGAAGTTCTTTTCGTTGTGGTCCGGATCGAGCATTATTTGAAAAATTGATTCAACTTTTGGTGCTCATACGGATAAGAAGAGAGTTGATCTATGTAGTTTTAAACAACACAAAACATTGACTCAAACCAGAGTTTTTCCATCTTCATGCGTGCTCTCACAATTGCTTTGTCCTTGGGTCTGGTGTTTGGTGGATTGGCTGAGCGAGGACCGATCGCCCATGCACAATCCCCTGGTGTCACAAATATCAAAGATGAACTTAGCCCCGGTGAATTCAGGGCCTATGGACAGAGTTCACCCAAGAAACTGAGATCTCGCATTGGTGATCTCACATTCACCAAGGGCGGTTTTGCTGGCGGTTACCCCAGTCTTGAGACCATCGATGCGCTTAAGAACGAGCTCGATTTTCACAAGGCAACGCAGGCGTACATCTGGGCCGTTCCGATTGTCAGTTATGCCCGATGGCTTGAGTCCCATGAAGAGCTTTTCGGTGCCAAGGATGGCCAGATCGTGCGGCTGACCTCTCCCAAGGCGAAGCAGGGAATTCTGACGGCAAATGCCACGACCCCCTATGCGGTTGCCTTTGCCGATCTTTCCAGAACAGGGCCACTGGTTTTTGACATTCCCAAAGGAATGTCAGCAGGGGTTGTCAATGACATCTGGCAGCGTGGCATCCATGATTTCGGGATGTCTGGTCCGGATCGGGGCAATGGCGCCAAGCTGCTAATCCTTGCTCCGCAGATGGCCATCCCCGATGGTTTGGATACAAATGAGTACACCGTCATTCGCAATGGCTCGAACATTGCATTTCTAGGGATCAGGGCTCTGATGCCTGATCCTGCTGAGGCGGATCAGCTGTTATCAAGTTTTCGCATCTTCCCTTACGCAAAACGGGCCAATCCCACCCTGCATCCGATCATTGATGTGGATGAAAGCACGGAGTGGGGGCAATGGCAGCCCCATGGAATGGCCTACTGGCAGGCATTGAAAAAAATTATGGATCGCGAAGTTTTTGAAGATCGCGATCGCTTCTTTCTGAGCATGCTCGCCTCGCTTGGTCTGGAGAAGGGCCAACCCTTACAGCTCTCGGCGGCTCAGGCTGAGGTCTTGAAAGAAGCTGCCGTGATCGGTGAAGCCATGCTCAAATCAATCACCTTTGACAAGCCCTTTTCAAACGATGATCTTTACAAGGGCACGCACTGGGATCAGCTGATGGTGGTCACGGTGGATGACCGAGATGGTGATAAGGATCAGTTGTATCGCAGGGCTGCCTTTACCTGGGAGGCGGTTTCAAGGGGCAAGGCCTATTACATCGAGCAGGCAGGCATCGGACAGCAATATCGGACGGCCTACAAGGACGGCAATGGCAACTTTTTGGAAGGCGATAAGCACTACAAGCTGACGATGCCGCCCAACGCGCCTGCAGAGGTGTTCTGGTCGATTGTGGTTTATGACGTCAATTCGCGCACGCTGATTCTCAACGATGAAGGCAGAGCTGCACTGAGCTCCAGAACGGGTCTGATTGAGAACGACGATGGTTCAGTGACGTTGCACTTCAGCCCTGAATTGCCAGTTGGCGTTGAAAAAGCCAATTGGATCCAGACCAATCCCGATGAAAGCTGGTTCTCCTATCTGCGCTTTTACGGACCGACTCAGGCCTATTTCGATCAAACCTATCCCCTACAAGACATCATGCCTGTGAACTAACGAATGCATGAGAAAGCCCCACCAAATGGGCAGCTGACATAAGCGCCAATAGATCATGAGATCCATCCTTTCTGTCACATCAATTCCTTCACTGATGCAGACAGTGGGATGGACTTCGGATTCAGATCGAAAGCATCACCGCTGGTGAGTCAAACAGCTGTTGTTGCAATGCAATTGGAGCCGCCAAGAAGAGCAAAATTGATCGGTACAACATCTGTTGTGAGCCATCCCATCGATGACTTGCTGATGGAGTTGATTGATCCAGGAGTGGCCTCGACACGTTCGTTCTTGCCATAGAGGAAGGCCGCCCTTCCCGGTGGAAAGACGGCCTAACTCGCTCGTTTGTGCATCGTGCACCCATCACTGATTTAAAAGGTTGCTCGAAGCTTCTGGCTAAAGGCGTCCTGGGGCCATGGCTCTAAGGATTGGGCTGTTTTCTCCTGGGGCACCTAAGGCGGTGCTGGGGGAGCGTCGTTTGGCGTGACGTATCTGACGTGTACCTAGCCAATCGACCAACCCAGGTCATTGATGAGAATGTTGGAGCAGGGGCCAAAAAGTCAGGCTGCTTCAAAAAACTGCTGGGTTGGACCGTCGTCTGTCATGAACGCCTCCGATCTCGATGCACTTACCTTTGACGATGAAGATCCCTTTGGCATCGGTGTTAAGGCGCATTGCCCTCAGAGGCAAAAGATCCAATAGTGAGAATTCTGTGCCTGATTTCAGACGTTCGGTGCTTAGTGATTGAGCCACTGGTCTCATCTGATGCATCGTCCTGTTGGTTGTGATGCGACACAGGTCAAAGCTCTAATCAGAGTTCATTAAGTTCATCGACCCCAAGACGATGGATAGGGTCCACCGGGAATGGAGATCTCTGGTGGATTCGCAACAGGGCTGCAGCTCCCCAAACGGCTTCGGCGGGGCTGCTCCTTGCTGAACAGACTTGAATACGGTCAACTGTTGTGGAACGGTGCCACTAAATGGCTTGGTAGATCACCTAGAGCCAGTCCCGAGCTAAGAGTTTGATGCTCAGTGCCTGTGGGTGAAAGCAGGCATGATCGTCATCTTGGGAGACATATACCCCTTGAACATGAATAACTGACGTTAATTTTGGGTGGACCACAATGGTTTATTTTATTCAATTTTGTTCAGACAATTTCTCATCTGATGCAGCAATTCGTAGGTCGTGAGACAAAACGCGCTGGCGCGTTAATCAGAGCTAAAACAGTGTATTGACTCCAGCCATGAACAAGATTCACCAGGAATGGAGATTCAAAGGGAACATCGCAACAGGGTTATGGCTCTTACTCCTGAAGAGAAGCCATAGCTTTCGTGGGATTTGAAGAATGGTGAGGGCCGAGACGCTGGTCCCAACAAATACATAAAGTTCCACTGGGACGTCGATGTTTTGGTAGACGTCGGAACAGGAACGCAGCCTGCTCAGAAGTTTGCGCCAACAGGTCGACCACCTCACAAAGCGAAGCAAACACTAGTGTTAGGTGTCTGAAATGAACACCAGGTGCCAGTGGCAACGTTGCGGGCTATTCATCGAAGCAATCATTCGAATTCTTAGACCGTTTTCTTTCAATATCGACAACCGTGATCCCAAAAATCCAGCTGTACATCCCCAACGCAGCCAATCCATAGGCCGTATGCCCAGGTATTCCAAGGATGTGAACATTGTCTGAAATTAGGGGTAATTGAAGTCGGCTTTGATTTTTCTCAGCGAGCACTCCTCCTACAAAACCAGCTGCGCAGATCATGAAAGCGGCTGTCGGAACAATCCAAACCTTCAATAAGTCGAGTTCAGAAAATCGCTTGCCAGCCATAAAGCAGAGGATGAATCAATACATCATCCTGCACCGCGTGGCTTTAATTCGCTCATAGAGCACGAATTGATTCTGATCGGGACCAAGGAGCCTCACTTCATTCACAAGCTTGATAACTCAGATGGGATTTCTGTATGCCTTTTTTGATTAAGGAGCAATCAACACGTTCAAGCATGATCATGCAAACAAACAGCCGGTCATTTTCTATCGCTGCGAATGATGAAGCCATAACCCTATGAACCAACCATCGCTACTATTGCTTCTCACCACATCGCCGATGCTTGTAGCTTTTGATCAGACCAAGAAAATACGCACAATTCGTACCATAATCAATGGCTTGTGATCAATCGAGCTACTAATCTTTGAATAGTTAGCAAAAATCTTGTGCGCCACCTCGTTCCTTTTGCAATCCTCATTCCTTTGAGTACTTTGTTCGTCGCTTGTAGCAAAGGCGATGTCTCAAAAACACCTAACCAACAGGAGCAGGTTGTGGATGCCAGCAAGGAAAGCGATGTCAACGACGATTCTTCACCGATCATTGTGACAGAAGATAATTTCCCGCAGGCCTACACAAATTTGCGCTTTGCCTCAATCGTCAAACAAACTGGTGAGATCAATAAATTTGTAGAAATGCCAACAGCACCAAGCGATCCAGCCAAACAATTTGTTGTTCGCATGAATAAAGACACGCACTACTCCACAGGTCTATTTGATATGAAGGACGGAGTATATCTGACAATACCTGAAACTAAAAAGTATATTTCCGTCCAAGTCGTGGACGAGAATCATGAAACACAACCGATGATATATGGACCTGGAAGGCATAAGCTTACAGCCAAAACAAAATACGCATTTATTGCAGTAAGAACGTTAGATGATCAAGCACGTCGAAATCTCAAAGCCGATACCAATAGCTCTGATCCATTTATCGCTAAAGAATGGGACAAAGAATCCTTTGACAAAGTAGCTGCATCTGGTAATTCAATTTTTTCCAGTGGCTATGACCAGTCAAAAGCTTTTAGTAATACAGAAAGCGGACAAACTCCATACTGGAATTATGTTGGAGCTGCTGGAGGATGGGGAGGCGCAATGGTGGTAGACAATATTTATCAACCAAGTCAATACATGAGTTCCGATGGCTGTTATGAAATGACCTTCG
>Ga0209251_1000698_pt1 | contig 29152 bp, 46 predicted proteins | sample SaaInlV_100m_DNA_6_FD_184665 | JGI IMG/M metagenome (GOLD analysis project Ga0209251, IMG submission 184665) | Marine microbial communities from expanding oxygen minimum zones in the Saanich Inlet - Saanich Inlet SI073_LV_10m_DNA (SPAdes) (version 2) | ecosystem: Environmental > Aquatic > Marine... | reverse complement strand
CGTCAGGTCCTAGCCCAGGGGCGCTACCCCCTCGTGATTGCCCCTGAAGGCGCCACCAACAATCTCTCTAGTGAAATGGCCCCCCTAGAACCGGGGGTTGCACAACTGGCCTTTTGGGCGGCCGAGGATCTCGAAAAAAGTGGGCAGACCCAAAACCTTCAGGTGCTCCCCGTCAGCCTGATCTACAGCTGGAGGCAGCAGAACTGGTCCGCTCTTGATGCTCGTCTTCAGGCTCTTGAACGCCATCTTGGGGTTCAGGGAGAACCACTGAATGAGGCATGGGATGACCCCCACCAAGTGCATCGTCAGCGATTTCTGCGGATCGGTGACGCCCTGATCAACACCCTTGAACACTTGGAGCGGCTGCAGCATGAACCAGACCAGCCATTGGTCAATCGCATCACGAGCTACCGCTTGCATGGATTATCCAAAGCCGAATCCCATTTCGGTTTAAAAGCTGCGGGCACGTTGCAGGAGCGCTGTCGACGCATCGAACAGGCGGCTTGGGATCGGATCTATCGCGAGGGTCTTGAGCAACTGCCCCCCCTTGAACGCAGCATTGCCGACTGGGAGGCCAGAGAAGCAGACCTCCAACTCAGTCGCATGCGGCTGGTGGAGCACTTCATTTGCGTGACCGGCCAATCCATTAGCGATGAAGCTAACTTCGACCGATTAGCAGAAATGCTTCTGTTGGTGGAAGAAACGATTGGCTGGATTGAGGATCGCCCATGGAAGAGCGCTCCGTCCTTAGGGCCTCAACGGGTGGAATTGAGCTTGGGGCAACCCATGGCAGTCCTGCCGCGGTTGCCGTCCTATCGCCACAACCGTCGCCAAGCCGTACAACAATTCATGGCTGACCTACAACAATCGCTCAACCACTTGATGAATGGTGATTGAGCATCGCTTCCCAAAGCAAGTCCGAACAGAATCTTTGATTAACGAATATCAATCAACAAGGAAATGATCGGCTTGACGGTTAATTCAAGGGTTCGACAGAATCACCCGGAGAACTATGACCCGTTAACAAATTGGGAGGAAATCCTCCGAAGGTCATAGCAAGATTCTCAGGAGTAAAGACTTCAGACGTTTCACCATAGGCAAGAACAGTTTTATTAATCAAGACAACTGAATCACAGAAATCACGCACATGACTGAGGTCGTGGGTGGAAATCAAAATCGTACGACCTTCTTCACGAAACTGAATAAATAACTGGGCCATTAATTTCTCAGTTCTTACATCTACTCCATTAAAAGGCTCATCCAACAAAAGAACATCTGCTCTCTGCGCAATGGCACGAGCCAAAAATGCACGCTTGCGTTGACCACCGGAAAGGGTGCCGATCGGTCGGTTGCGAAGTTCCAACAACTCAACTCGTTCCAGGGCATGTCGAACGGCTACACGATCGGACCCACGTGGAATCCTGAGGAAATTCATCGCGCCATAGCGACCCATCATCACCACATCCCAAACCGAGACAGGAAACTGACAATCGATTCCCTCGCTCTGCGGGACGTAGGCAACGGCTTGCTCACGCTGGGCTTCTTTGACACTGCGGCCATTGATGCGAATCAAGCCCCGAGAAGGTCGGACGAAGCCTGTTAGGGCCTTAAACAAGGTGGACTTGCCAGCCCCATTCATCCCGACAAGACCACATATACAACCAGCAGGCAAATGGAGACTGGCGTCATACAGCGCCACCGTGCCGTTGTAGTCAACACAGAGTTGATCGGCGTCGATGCGCATCAACCGTCTTCCCCCCTGTCTGTTAAACCATCAAGGATCAGTTTCACATTGTGACGCTGCAATTCCAATAGGGTGGGCGCCGGGCCATCAGGCTTCGAAAGCGAATCCACAAAAAACGTCCCCCCAAACCGAGAGTTAGCTGCGGCCGCGACTTCTCGTTGAGCCTTATCACTAACGGTGCTTTCGCAGAACACCGCAGGGACTGCACGCTCACGCACGGTATTGATCAATCGAGCCATTCGTTTCGGAGTGATCTCACTTTCGGCATTAACAGGCCATAGGAATGCTTCCTCGAGTCCGTAATCCGTCGCGAGATAAGTGAAAGCACCTTCACAGCTCACCAACACTCGATGTTGTGGTGGGATGGTGGCAAGAACTTCACGCAATTCACCATCTAAGGCTTGAAGTTTTTTGTTGTAGGCGTCAGCGTTATTGGCGTAGTCCTCCGCACCATCCGGGTCCAAATTGGTGAAGGCCTCCCGCAGACGATCGACATAGTCCATAGCCCGCTTCGGCGACATCCAGGCATGGGGGTTGGGCTTTCCGGCATAAGCGTCTTCGCGGATCAGAAGAGGCTCCATCCCTTCCGACAAGGTGACGGTGGGGATGTCTCCTGCTGCAGCCGTAAAACGACGTGCCCAAAGTTCGAGGCCCAACCCATTCTCAACTAAAAGATCTGCACCAACAGACCGCTCGATATCACTGGGCGTGGGCTGATATCCATGAATTTCCGCTCCCTCCTTAACAATCGAATGCACCTGAAGGCGATCGCCAGCCACATTGCGCGCCAAATCAGCGAGCACGGTGAATGTGGTGAGAACCCGTGGCCGTGAATCTTCCCGAGATACACGGGAACGATCAGCACAACCCGCAACGATGACACCCACACCCAGCACAACAGCTGCAGCCCTTGAGATCAGACGAATCGCCATACGACCCACTATGTCTGCCACATGGCTGCAACGGAGGCATCGCAACCAGGAGCGAACACATGCAAACACAATATTGTGTCAAAATTAATACTATATTGTGTTGATATCGTGCCAACACACCACGCCACAGGCTGCCTAAGTTGCCATTTGTGATGCAGGACTGTCTTGCGCAAAGCAGAGCGGGCTCAGCTTGTTTTGGAGCGACTTAATCAGCACTACCCCGAAACACCCATCCCCCTAGACCACTCCGATCCGTTCACCCTTCTGATCGCAGTTCTCCTGAGTGCTCAGTGCACAGACAAAAAGGTGAATGAAGTCACACCAGCACTCTTTGCTGCAGGGCCAACGCCACAGGCGATGGCAGCTCTCGATGAAACAGAAATTTTGAGCTTCATCCGTCAACTCGGTTTGGCAAAAACGAAGGCCAAACACGTTCGCCGGCTCTCTGAACTGTTAATCAGTGAGCATGACGGGGCTGTTCCCAACAGCTTCAAGGCCCTCGAAGCACTCCCAGGAGTGGGGCACAAAACGGCGAGCGTTGTGATGTCCCAGGCCTTTGGTGTCCCTGCCTTTCCCGTCGATACTCACATCCACCGCCTTGCCCAACGCTGGGGGTTGAGCAATGGTTCGTCCGTTTCCACCACAGAACAAGACCTCAAACGACTCTTTCCCAAAAGCCACTGGAATCGACTTCACCTGCAAATCATTTTTTACGGCAGGGAGTACTGCTCAGCACGGGGATGTAATGGAACGATTTGCCCTCTCTGCAAAGAACTCTTCCCCAAGCGACGAAAAGCAGTAATCACGCAGAAAGCGTGATTAGTTGAAGTCGTTTTGGCTATCCGACTGAATGGTGCAATTTGCCGTTGGATAACTCACGCACAACAGGGCATAGCCCTGACCCATCTGATCGTCATCCAAAAAACTTTGATCGGATTGGTCGACAGACCCGGTGAGAATTTTTCCAGCGCACGTTGAACAGGCACCGGCTCGACAGGAGGATGGCAAGTCGACACCCGCCGCATCAGCGGCATCGAGAATGTAGACGTCGTCTTCGCAATCGAAGCTACTACCACCTTCGATGCTGATCGTGTACGAGGCCATAATCAAAACCACCTAACTCGTTGTTAGCCGTGACCGGTGATCCGCGCCAAAACCGCACGGCAACCTTTAACAGGATCACGCACCACAACATGGGCCTGCTGTCGTAGTGGAACGATGAAGCGGCGTTCCCCAGGAAGCATTTGCCAAAACGTTTGGTGGAGCACAGAGATCGGAGAACGCCCACGCTCACGAACATCACGGCGAAATCGTCGCCAAATACGACGCCAAAGTGGTGTTTCGAGATACACCACTACATCGATCAAAATTCGAGGAAGGATGGCTTGAGGTCCGTAGGCACCCTCCACAACAATCAGGTCATAACCAGCGGAGAGGCAGCTTTCATCAATGGGCTTGTAATCGACCACGCGCGAGGCCATGTCGTAACGACGCAAGCGGGTGAGCGTTCGCTTCCTTGCCGCTTGAAGATCGGCCAGAAGAGCCTCTGTATCAATCGCATTGATGGTGTCAAACCCAGCGATCGGATCAGGCTTGTACCGACTTCGGTAGTAGTTGTCGCAGTGCAAGGGAAGGGCCGTAAGCCCAAGAGATTCAAGATGGCGCACCAGACCATTCGCAAAATGAGTCTTACCGGTAGCCGAACCGCCACAAATACAAACGAGCGGTGGCAAATTATCAGCGTTCCCCCGAACAATCAGGCCATTCATTGCGGAATAGTCGAACAAAAGTTGCCGCCCTCTTTCCGTTCTACTCAGCCAAGCGGGATAAAGCAGAAATCACGACCAAAAAACGCCAAAAAGTGGGCCAGCAACTCAAGGGAAGCCCGCGACGCAGCAAGGCATTCATAACGGAGATTAAACTGGGGGTATCAAAGATTGAACAGACAATTTGATCGAATTATCCGCCCAATTGCTTGAGAATCACTCTTTGTAGTTAAAAAGTGTTTGGCAGAGTTTCAGTCATGCCTCAAGCCTTGAGTGAAACTTGTATTTTTTACTGCAATGCGCCTGGATAGCAAGACATTTTATATCTCGCATAATTGTTTTGGGTGTCATAAATAAATAATCAGCTATTTTCGTATATGACCAGCCTTGCTTTCTCAAGGCGACTGCTATGTGCAGTCTTTTGTATCTCCAGCCCTTTATTGGACCTAAGTGATGCGAAATGGGATTTGAAATTGTCAAAACTAATTCTAATCTATTTACACATTAATTTGATCCAGCCGAATGCCTGGCTAATTCATACAAGCTAGCGCCAATAAAGAGCAAGGCAATACATCAAACGATACACATAGCCTTGGTGGCTAAATATTAAGAATACGACTCAGAGTCGTATAAAAATACCGTGCAATGAGTAGCATACTTATCACAATCATTATTGCGCAACAATAATTGCGTGGATTGTAGTTAATGATGTCTGCTTTTAAGATCACAATGCACACACCAAAGGGATTGCAAATATTTGAATGTCAGGATGATGAATATATCCTTGACGCTGCAGAACAAGCGGGATTCGATATGGCATATTCATGCAGAGCTGGGGCTTGTAGCTCATGTGTTGGAAAAATATTAGAAGGTACAGTCGATCAATCCGATCAAAGCTTTTTGGATGATGATCAAATCGAGCAAGGCTATTCATTACTCTGCGTAGCTTACGCAACCTCAAATCTGACGATAAAAACAGAGTGCGAAGAAGAATTATGGTAAGTATGAATCAATAAAATTGATTTAGTATAATCACCCATACTTTGGCAAATGGTCGTTTAATAGAACAAGAGATCTACAAATTCTTCAGGCAATTTCTAGCATCGCTACTGCTTCTGCATACTGGATACTTGCCTGATCAGAAGAGTGGTTAGAAAAGAGTTGAAATTAAAAGTTGATGATTGAGAATTAGATCTTTCTGTAGCGTCGCCAAAGAAACGGATTCAAACGTCTTAGCGTCAACGATTAGGACTTGCGCCTACGAAACTTGGCACGCCTAGAGCGACGAGATAACACACCAGCAAGCTGGACAAAGCCCATCACGGCAACAACCGAATAGACAAGCTCGACTGTAAAAAGCCAGGTTGGTGTCTCCATTCCTTGGTTATATACAGCTCAAGAAAATGCAACAGGCTCATTCGCTACCAATCGGCGTAACGACGGGGAATGCATAAATAAGCAGACATTATAAATCTCACAACGATTTAACATTGCTAATTCATGCAAATATCGATCTATCAGTTCAAATATACAGAACTCCGGAGGAATCATTAAACCACAGTATTGATCATTTCTAACTTTAATACAATCCAGAGCAGCAAAGACTATTGCACACTTGGTTTAGTAATCTTTTATCAATAAGAAGCTAGATGAGCCCTGGTGAATGAGAAGCACCATGTTAATCATTATCGAAATAACGAGACAAGTACGTTCAGTACTTGTCTTTTAATCAACTGCGAATAATCCGACAACTTATCCAGACAACCCTGATTCCTCCAAGGCTAAGGCCTCAGTTGAATTTGATTCGGCATGCCTTCGACACTCGCAAAGGTGACCAAGCTCACAACCGGCCTCTTACCTCTATTGATGACGTAGTGCGGTTCTGCTGGATGGCCCTCCAGAAAACCCTCACCTGACTCAAGGGTTTCAGAGACTTCAACACCATCAATGATGCGAACGTTGCTGAGACGCCCCTTCTCAACGACAACCACCACGGGTGATGGATGAATGTGCAAGGGAATTTTGGCACCAACAGGAATCGTGATCCGATACACCCGCATTTCGGGGGTGCCTTCTGGATACGAAACAACCTGGCCGCCAGGAGTTCGACTTGCAGTAAAAAGCTCCTCAATCATGGGCTGTGGTGTTGCCAAAGCATGGCTCGAACACAACAGCACAGAAAAAGCAATTCCAACTGTCTTCAAAATCATGATTGGTCTCCAATCGTTGCCATCAGACTTCAACAGTGAACCAATTGATGTTATTCAGACGATCAGGCAGACGCTGCAGATGCCTGCACGCCAGGCCACATGGCAGCGAACTCTGCATCGGACACAACCGGGGTGACATCGAAATGGATGCCAAAGCCTTCGATCCAAGGTGCGAGATGGGCCCACACTTTGCCGATGTCTGCAGCCACCGCAATCGCCATTCCTTTTCCACCGATTGGATCACAAACGCGGTATTTCAGTTCAAAACCTTCGAAGTGATCGCCGGGCCCTCCCGAATTGATGTATCCAGCAAATGAAGGGCAGGCTTCCCAAGACCCCTTCACTGTTGGGAAGTTCCAGACAATGAGGTAGTGCTGCATGGGCTGAGACTTCGGATGTAATCGTTTTAACAGCGGTCGATGTTCTGCGATGTGATCGATCAGACGGATCCCTGAAGCTGGACAACGCAACAACGTGGTTTCATGCAATCGATCTCCTCTCAAAGCCACCTGAAGGCCTGACCAACGGAGCACGTCATGAAAGATTAAGTTCAGTAGCGGTTGATACAGAAGTGGTATTCTTGGTTCACGTTGAGCTTCCAATCGAAGCTGCAGTCAGACCCATGCCAAGCAACGGGGGCGTGGGCAATGAAGGAGTGTTTTATGAACACGCTTCAACTGATCAAAGCCCGCGCCGTGAAAAGTCGGGCCGTTGACCTTGCACGTTCCGCAATGGTCCGTGCCTTTCGGAATGCTGATTACACCGACAACCAGCACACACCATTAGTCCGATCCAACAAATCACAATTGCGGTATCGGGGCATTGCCTACGAAGCAATTGGGCAACAACAAGAAGCCACTGGCGGACGCAATCTTCGTTACCGCGGAGTGAGCTACGGCGTCTACTAGATCTAGATCAAGACGATGATGAAGGCGGGAGTTACCTCCCGCCTTTTTTGTGCGGAGGCGATGTTGCCACGGTTGTTTGGTCAAACGGTGCACGGGAGAACTCTTGGAGGCTTCTTCGTTGTTTTGGCTGCTGCGGGCTTGACCCTGCCTTACGCCCACAAAACGTTCAACTTGGTCCGGGCAGGTACGGCTTACAGCGCAAAGATGCTCTGCTCTGGCGTTTTGATGGCCGGAATGGATGAAAACAGGCTCAAAAGAGAAGAACTAGCCCTTGCGCAAGGCCTGATCCAAACCCAAATCGATGCAACTCGTGGAGTCGTTCACGCTTGGGCTTTCCTTGGACTTGTGCGAGGCAAAGCTGTTCGGCAGGGAAATCTTGGTTGTAGTCAAGCGATTACCAACAGCGAAGTTGTCAAACTACCCAATCAAACAAGAAGTCAAGTTTCAGAAGCAAAAGCAATACCAACACCCTGGAAAATTTCACCCGACGCATCAGACACACCTCCCAGGATTAACCGAAAAGAATTAGAAGCAGCCATCAGCGAGGCCTTCCACGACTCGCAACCTTCGGCACCAAAACGAACCCGCGCGATTGTTGTGGTGCAAGACGGTTGGGTCATTGCTGAGCGCTATGCGCCTGGCATCACACCGGTTATGCCATTAATCGGTTGGTCGATGACCAAAAGCATCACCCATGCGCTGATTGGAATTGCCGTTAAAAATGGTCAATTGCGGCTTAATGCACCCTTGTCGTTGCCGGAATGGAGCAACGACTACGATGCGCGCCAAAAAATCACATTGGATCATCTCTTAAGGATGAATAGCGGCTTGAACTTTGACGAACGCACACGAAGCTTGGATTCAGACGTAGTGCAAATGCTCACTCAAGAAGCCAACACAGCAACATTCGCGACTGGACAACCACTAACTAGAAGAATGGGGCGAGATTGGTCGTATTCATCAGGAACAACTAACATTATTAGCCGAGGATTACGTTTAGCGATTAACAATGATCCCATTTACTGGAGCTATCCCTACGAAGAACTATTTAAACCGATAGGAATGGAATCGGCTTACCTAGAAACAGACGCGTCAGGAAATTTCGTAGCGTCATCTCTTGGATGGGCTAGCGCCAGAGACTGGGCTCGATTTGGCTTGCTATATCTTAATCAAGGGGCATGGAATGATCAACAAATACTTCCTAAAAGCTGGGTTCAGCATGCTGTAACTGCATCCAAAGGATCAAAAAAAAGATACGGAGCTCATTGGTGGCTGAGCTCTAAACGCCGCAGGCCGGACTTACCAAGAAACAGTTACTCAGCGGAAGGATATGAAGGACAGCTCATCCTTGTCGTACCCAGCTTCAAAACAGTGATTGTCCGGTTAGGACAAACTCCGAAACGAAGCAGCTTCAATCCCAATAAATTTGGAGCCTCGATTTTGTCAACGCTCACTCCTCAGAAGGAGCTTCAACCAAACAAGACTCCTTAGAAATCAATCCTGATCACCACCTTTGGGAACAAACAGTTGAGATGCGCCAATTAGTAATCCTGTGATTAACAGAGCAGGGAGGATGACAGAAGGACCACCCTGAGCCGTCTGGGATGCGAAGAGCAGCATGGAGGGACAGCGAAAAACCATTGATCACATTGGCAGATCCAAGGGCATTCGCACCAGTCTGCAAACGTTCGTTGCAGACTCTTCAGCAAGGAAGCACAACAGGAAACAGAAAAAGTTCTCCTTGCACGACTTGCGAAGGGCGATGGCGGGGCACACCTCTTGAGCGCACACTTTGCGAGGCGACCGAAGCAGCAAAAACCTTCCGAGGACGAATCAGAGACTGCCGCATCCAAGCATCAGCTTGAAAGGGCGCATAGGGAGAACTGGTCGACATGTCACTGGAGCGACTAATACACTTGTTCTAGTGCACTTGTACTAGTCCGTCAAGTTCAAATTCCGCACCCCCCCTCCATCTCATCGCCCCGCAGTTTGCGGAGCTGTTGCAGGCGTTGGAGCAGATCAGAGTCCCCAACGATCACGCGTCGACAGCCATCGGCACCCACATAGGTCAACCGACCATCGTCATCCACGATTAAGGCCGTCATGGGAGTCACTGGGGGGAATCCTTCCATGGCAAACCTCCGCTAAGCCAATCCACCATGGCAGAGGAACAACTTTCATCATGGGAAAAAAGCACCACATCAAACTCAAGCCGTCCAAATCGCTACGACGGGCACTCAACAGCACGAATCAAAAGGGAGATCTGCTCAAACGCTTGTCCGCAATTGAACAGCGTTTGAGCAAGGTCGAGAGCGCGCTAGCAACAAGCCAAGGCGTCCAAGAGGACGTTGGGATCTTTTTTACAGATGCAGACCATTCGGTACAGCAATCCCAACAAGAGGCCTACCGGAGCTGGCTTGCCCATTTCGAGAATCAACCAGACTCCATTGAGCCCGGACGTACCGCCCATGAGATGGCCGCTCTTGCAGCCTCAAAAGCCCTGCAATAGAGAGGATCTACTGATCACTGCAGAAGTATTTGGCATTGGATCTAGCGCCAGGTTTTATCGCTGTGAATATTCAGAGCTCAATAACGGGAGAGCAGCCGCCTCGGGCTCGGTTTCTTTTTAGGTGTGAACAACGTTTGCTCGTTTTCCCCGTTGGGTTTGGGGCTGTTGTTAAAAAACAAATGCTCGACGCGTGCGCTTGTCAGTCACAACTTTCGCTCAGACCCAAGCCATGGATGCTGCATCGGCTGAAATAACCGTATAGCTGTCGATCCGAAAAAACTTGGAGAAAGAATGCGTGCAGGGTTTAATTGTGGTGGCCATCCACCAGAAGATGCTCGAATTGCAAGTGGACGACTTCTTTTTCGGAGCCAACGATCAGTTGATGGTTAGTTGATGGATCTTCAGATCAATGGAAAGTCAGTTCAAATCAGCGTTAAAAGCGATGTGGCGGTAGCCAAAAGAGTTGCTTCCCACATTGAGAGGCGAATCCGAGAAGACGATTGGGCTCCTTACAAAACCAAGCAGGAAGCAGTGAACGCTTGGGTAAAACTCGGTGGTATCCGCCTCCAAGTTCTCCAGGCGTACGACTTGGCTTGAGCCATCGATCCGTTCGTTCATGGCTGGTGATCGAGGTTCTGGTCTCATTCGATGCGTCGGCCTGTTGTTTGTGATCTGAAGCGGGTCGGAGGGCTGCTCAGAGTGGATTTAGCTCAGAGCATTGGAGACGCAATGAGTTAGGGGGCCATCGTCGGTGGGCGTCGTCGGTGGCTTTCGCAACAGGGTTTTGGCTCCTACAAATTTGGAGCCATCGCTTTCGTCTGAATCACAGAATGCTGAGTGATGCAGGCTTTGGTCTTATTCGAAGAACCGATTCGTCAGATGTATGCACAACCCGATGAATAGGTGAACAGGCAGCCACAAGGGGTCCCCTGGCTTTGGTGGATTGGGTAAAAGCTATGGCCTCCACCAGGCACCGAAAGAACGACGAGAGTGGTGAGTACAAATCACTAAATCCCTATTACGGCAGGGCTTTTGCACAGGTTTTCCACAAAGCAAAACATTCGCCTCCCGCAGGGGCATCGGGGATCTCCGCAGCCGATAAAAGAGGCACGGTGACACATCAAAAAAATCAGTATCTCGAGCCAGATTCAAAGTCTGTATCTTTGGTCACAGTTGAGTGACAGCAACCGGATTGGGTGATCTCTAAAAGCTGGACAATGCCAAGTCTGTGCAGCGCCGTTTGCCTCATGTTGTGTTTTTTTGGGACCCATGAGCCTTATCTTTGATCATCAATCCTGGTCCAACAGCCGGAGGAGATCGGCATAAAACTGTGGAAAACCAAGGACACCAGTGCGATGTTTGTCGTTGCTCTGGCGAGACTCACTTCCGCGTGACGAGTGACAAACAAAAAGGTTGGTTGTTTGTCTGCCCCAGTTGCTGGTCCTCAGTGGCTCAAGACCTTGGATATCGCTACGGAGGAACGCGAAAGTCAAATCGACGACAACGCAAAAAACCGAACAAGCGCTAGTTCAGGCAAGCGATCTGCCCTTCCAAGTCCAGCCACGTCCGGTGATGCTTCTCCACACAGAAACAGGAGCTATCGCACCGACCAAAAGCCCGCCAGCTCCCATCAGCCACCAGAACCTCATCGGCACTCCAAAACGATCTTGAATCCAAAAACGAAGAACGATTTGAAGAACGAGAGCCATCGCTGCCAGCAGAGCCGACGCAACGATCATCACCGTTGGCCCCAATAACACCACCGCTAAAACAGCGCAGGTGGGCAACAGAATCCATGGAGAAGCAAACATCAGCATCACCACTCCGCCAGCCGCTAAAGCCTTTGGGATGTTGCGATCCAGGCCAAGAAACCAATTTTTTGTCCATCCCTCCCAAAGAGCAGAGAGATTTGGGTACATCTGAAGATCAACAGCATCCAGCCCCAATACATAACGAAGACGAAAACCTGACGTTTTGATCGTTCGGGCTAACGCAAGATCTTCCACGACCTCCCCTGCCAAGGCTGCATGACCACCAATGGCGTCGTAGGCAGAACGGCGAAACAACATGAACGGACCAGCCGCAAACGCAACATCCGAGCTGGGATCGTTGGCTTCAACAATCGGGAATCCAAGACCCAACAAACTGGCCATGATCGGCTGCACCATCCATTCAGCAAGACATGTGCAGACGAGGCGGGGAGCCACGCTGAATAAATCAGCACGTTCATGAATGGCTTGAACAAGGGCACGACGCAGGGCTGTGGGCCGCAACTCCACATCGGCATCGATGAAGAGAACCCAAGAGCTCTTCAACTGTTCCATCGCTTTTGAGCAGGCCCAATTTTTACCAACCCACCGTTCATCAGCAGGACGAGGACCGGCCTGAATCAAGGTGAATCGGTTCAGCTGATCCATTTGTTTGGCGCACTCCTGAGCCATATCCACCGTTGAATCTGTCGACATGTCGTCGACAACCACCACGTGCCAATTCCCACAGGGAGGCAACGACTGAAAAACACTCCCAAGGCTGCGTTTGATATTCAGCGATTCATTGAACGCAGGAATCACAACGGTGAGGCTGATGCCCTCACCATCAACAACCTCAGCATCGACTGGAAGGGACGGAATAGATGGATTGAGCTGTGGGGCCTCCTGAAACACGCGCTTTAAACCAACCCAAAGGATGAGCAGTCCGAGGCACGATGACGCCGTAAGGACTAAGCAAATTAGCGATACGATCCAATTCGTCATGGTGTTGTAAGTGACTTCGTTGAATCCAAAAACGCCGACGCGTGAACAGATTTTGGCGGCTTCATCGGCGTGGGTGGCCGTTGCGCTGAATGTTGTGCCTGGTCTTGGCACTGGCTACCTGTACCAACGGCGCTGGCGTGCTTACTGGATCACAGCGGTCGCAAACGGGGCTTGGCTGGGCGCAGGCGCCCTGTTCAGCCAGGGGAACACCATCGAGATGGATCCAAAAACACAACTGATCGGTCTGCTCGGCTTAAGCATCCTTGGCATTGTCACCGCGATCGAAGCAGGACAAACGGTCAAAAAGGTGCGTCAGGCGGGATCGCAGGCATAACGCTTGATTTCACCTCGCCGTTCAAAAAATTCCGGATGCTGGGAATCCTCTTCACGCCACCACCATCGTCCATCTGTATAGCTCGGCGTTCCGGCGTTATTGGTGCGAGGCAGCTGCAGAGTTAACGCTCGCCAACGGAGCAGAATCCCATCCCCAGGGAGGGTTCCTTCCAGTTGATTGGGCATCTCCTGAACCAAGCCACGGGGATCCACAGCTCCTGAAATTCGTTCAACTGTGAGCAAATCCCCCTCACACTGCCAAGACGCCATGGCCGATGTGGCCCCAGCAAGGTTGATCAAAAGAAGTAAGCCCACCACCACAAGTAAACGCACGGCAGAATTCATTAATGACCCTCACCCTCCTCTACGACGGCGGCTGTCCGTTTTGCAGCAATTTCGCGGCACGGAGCGAATTAAGTAGTGGAGTGCATGGACTTCTAATCGTTGATGGTCGAGCCGACCACATCCAAAGGCAACAACTCAGAGAACAGGGTTTTCCCCTGGCCAAGGGAGCTGTCCTAATCGAAGGCAAGAAGATATGGCACGGCAGTGCAGCGATTGCCGAATTGTGTCGCCGTATGGAGCCAAGTGATCAACTTTTAGGACTCCTCCAAGGGGTGTTCCGCGATGACGCCAGATCAAAAATTCTTTACCCAGCCTTGCTTTTGGCCCGACGTGTTGCCCTGAACATTCGCGGCCTCAACGTCGACCCTGACGAATAGGGGGTGGCAGAAAGGCCAGGCCCAGGACTACGGTCTAAGAAGGTCTTCAGATTTTCTTAATTATCGAAACCGACCCCTCTTTTCCAGATGCCCTGAGCTACGACCAGCTCAAGGACCTTCTGCAGGCTGCCATTGACGATCAATCATTGGCCTGGCCTGGAATCGATGAAGACGAGTTAATCCGTGCAGCGTTGAGTGCCTGGGCAGACCAGACCAAGGAATTGATTCATTGGATCGAAAAAAGGGGTGATTCCCTAGGGACCACAAGGTCACCCAAGCAACTGATGGCCCTTGGAAGTTTTCGAACCCATATGGCGATGGGTTTGAAAGCACTTAAGTATGCAGAACGCTAAAAACTAAGATCAGTAGCTCACCAAACAGACCTCTCTCAAAGGCGCAGAGACTCAAATAATCCGGTCAAGATGGAAACCGATTAGACAGCACCTTCAAGCTCAATCAAGGGGGATTGATCGATCTGCTCAGCAAAATCTTCTAATTCCGCATTCAACTCAATCAGCATGATCGCCAATGAAGAGGCGAACTCGATACAAAAATCTTCCGTCATAGAATTCCACAGCGGAACTCATTTGTTCTAATCAACCAAACCCGATGAACGTGGCTTTCAGCAACGTGGGTTTACAAACCAAAAGAATTAAGGGAAGGATGCAAAGGAAATAAGCCGAAATCCATGTCTATAACTGCAAAATCTTGGTGTTCAAAACACAATAAAAGAAGTGTTAAATCACGAACAATTAGCTCTTGATCTGACTATGCGGCGACGGGCTGGTTCACCAACAAACCAGCTTTCAGAGCATCGGCCAACAAGTTGTCGAGGCAATCTTCACTAAAACAAGCTTGATCATGCAACAACGCATCCCATTCCGAGGCAGGAAAGTGCGTTTGCAACCAAAGCACTCCATGAATTGTCTGGGCTTGAAGTCGGTAAAGACCTAAAACATCACCAGGGGTGGTCACCAAATCCACAGCCGCCGAATTCCGATTGAGTCCATTAGGCCTCAACTGACGCAAGTAAAATGTTTGTAATGATACAAAGCAAGAAAATGCCCCCGGCTGTACGGGGCTCAAATCAAAAAAACGTCTGTTTGATCTCTGTTGGGTGGGAGCGCATCTGGTGCTGAAGGCTGGTTGGTGAACGGCACCAACCGGTAACGAACGCGAATTCGCGTCGTCGACATGCAGTGCGTTAAAACCGCCAAGCCAACGACAATGAACCAACAGGTCAATCGTTGCGTCAAAAATTGGGCCGGTTCAATGGTCTAAACAGCGGCAACTGGGTCCAGCATGGAGCAAACAGAGGGATTGAAACCCAAACCCTTCAACTTCCCATTGCTAACGCGAGCATTAAAAATACGCGAATCGGGTCTGTCGTGATTGTCCCAAATCACCGGAGCTAAGCCATGTTCATCACAAAGCATGTTCGAGAGATCTCTACGGGAGACCTGAAGATCATCAACCAAGTTGTAAAGACCTTGCAGCCGTTGATCGAACGCAAAATTAATGCCATGAACGATGTCATGAAGATGAACCCATGCGTTGATATGACTCCCATTTTTGGGAACCATTTGTCCAGAAGCGCTTCGGATGAAAGACGCAATGTCTTTGTTGGGACCATAGATACCACCCAATCGCAACACGCAGGAAGACGTGCCGAAGTCGTTCAAGCTGAGGACAGCACTTTCAGCATCAGCCAATAGTGCGTTGGCACTATTGGAACGGTCCACAGGGGTTGACTCATCACAAACCTCTCCCCCTTGATTGCCATACACACCAGCACTACTCAAGTAGGACACGTGAAGAGGGCGGGACGATTGCCTTGATTTAATGGCCTCAACCAACGCAGAAACGCCAGCTCCATAAACAGAGCGGTATTGGTCTTCTTCCATGCTCACGGACGTGGGTGCAATGGCAACCAAGAGACCATCGAGCGAATCCAAAAAGCTCGTATCGGAGTGAGGAGCTCCTGCCCGATAGATCCGAGGGTGATCAACGATCGAACAGAGCTCTTGCAATCGCGAGGGCGATGTTGTTGTCCCTGTTACTTCAAAGCCAATTTGGCCGAAATGTTGAGCTGCAGCCGCTCCTACGTAACCACAGCCAACAACTCCGAAGGAACCAGCCATAGGAAAGCAACCGCCTTTCACACAACTTAACGAAATTGATGCCCCGTTGAGGGACGCCTATTGAAGAGGATCCAGACACTGCGCATCAACCGGTGATGTGAGTTGGGGCATGTGCGCTTTATCCGTTCGAAACAGGGGCTTGAACACTGCTTGGCCAAACGGTCTGGCTCCCCATCGATGGATAACGGTTTGCTATCGGGCATTTCAAGCGAGGCGACTTCAATCCCATCCGATCCACGACAGCTTGGTTAAAACATAATCGCTCTAAAAGAAAGTATTAAACAGCCCCAAGAGCAAGAAGATAAGAATTCCCATTGCAACCAAAGAACTTAGGAGAAAAAAAACAGTTGCAACAACTCCAACTCGGGAGATTGTTTTTGGGAAAAGGAGGTAAAGCGTTAAACCAAAGGCGAAAGGCCAAAGAGGGGGCAACAGACAACAAACACCAGTAAGGACAATTAATTTGGAGCGAGTCTCCTTACGTTGATCAAGAACTTTCTGTTCATCATCGCTAAGCCAACGGCCCTGGTCTTTGGCCATTTCAAACTCACGCTCGAGCTTTTTATTGAAATGGTGATTGGACATCCGTTGATCTGCAAAAGCCAAAAACACTCATAACCGTCGATATTTTCTAGAAAACGGCGTTTAATAGATTAATAACGTTGGTTTAGAAAGGACAAATACAAGAAGAAACACGTTTACTTCTGTCGTTTAAATGTGTAGCACCCACCGTGATAGCCCGTAAATGGCTGGGCATAAGCCACGAGTTCCCAACCCTGCTGCCCAAGTTCATTCATGAGACCAATCAAACTGACATCTCGTTGAGGTTGGCTTCTAGAAATCAGTTGTTGATCATCAAGCCATAGCTCCTCAATTTCACCCGTCCAAGACTTACCCCTTGGAACAAAGCGCAATTGGGTGTATTCCCACATCATGAATGGCACAAGGGGGCATCAAGGACGCCAATCTGAGCTGCATCCTCCCAGATCATCAACTCAATCAGCTGCCGAGCGCCCGCCAAGGTGAGAAAAATCAACAGGATCAGGCTTTCTCCCATGCAGTGGGCATTTCGATAGTCGAGGCAACACAACAGAATCTGGATGATGACGCCACAATGAATTCGCCTGGCCCAACCCCCCATGCAGCAATTCCTCACCATTTTCTGTTTGATCTGTTGGCTCATCGCTGCACCGATGGCCAACGCGGAACCGATTCAAATCACGATGCGGAGCATCAGTGCCGAGGGAGTTGGGGACGTGATCGGATCAGTCACGGCGCAAGATAGCGACCAAGGGCTTGTTATTTTTCCTGATTTAGTCAACCTGACCACCGGAGACCATGGCTTTCATCTTCACAGCAATCCAAGTTGTGAAGCAGCTCTCAACTCAGAGGGAGAATCAGTGGCCGGGCTAGCAGCAGGGGGGCATTGGGATCCAGACAACAGCGGAACGCACCTTGGTCCCTTTGGAAGCGGACATCGAGGCGATCTCAGCAAATTAATCGTTGATGCGAATGCATCAACGAAAACAAGCGTCGTTGCACCTCGCCTGATAACCAACGATCTCAAGGGCCATGCCTTAATTGTTCATGCAGGGGGTGACACCTACAGCGATACACCAGCATTAGGAGGTGGAGGAGCGCGTGTGGCCTGCGGTGTCGTCAATTAATAACTGCATAAAATTTGAGTTATCAACGAATCAGGTAATCGATAGGCATCAATACAAGCTAAATAACCAGCAAAATACTCGAGTTGTTCTTACAAGCAGCATATGATTTATACAACACCACTATGAACAATTTTTTCGATAATCAATCAACCAATTTAAAAAATTTTGGCTGAACGGCTTCGGTACACGTCACTTCAACGCCTTTGTAGCGCTAAAAACATTGACTGGGGAGTGCCATAGACGTTAGGCAGGGCGTTGTGCAAACTCGACAGTCTTTTCCAACAGACACTTTTGCGAGCTTCAGACTCCTTGACACCATCAGCGACAAGCAATCGGAGAGCTTTGACGTAAACGTCGTGTGTCTGCTGCAACTCAGCAAGAGACGGTTGGTTGGTGAAGTTAATGCTTGACATCGCCGAACTGGCGGGCAACAACCATTAAGACAAACAAAACATCATCCCAATACCCCCTTATGGGGTATTTATTCAACGCAAAACGAAGGTACGAGTTGCATGGAAAAATTTTATTTTGCAAGATCCATCGACCGTGCTCAGGAGCAGCCGAGATCACACAAAATAAATGGCGCCATCAATCGATGACATGAATTTCGCAGAAGCTGCGTATGGGAAATGCTCTGAAAAGCAAGAACAGATTTCAGAGTCAAGAACCCAAACGCAGTTCTTTGGTCTGCGCTGATCAGCGACGCGGCTCAGCTACACGCACGGAGATGGCGCGTCCCATCCATTCGACATCCTGGAGATCGTCGATGGCTTTTTTTTCTTCCTCAGCATTACCGAGGTCAACGAAGGCAAAACCACGCTTACGACCGGTCTCACGGTCGAGGGGCATCGAGCACTTGCTGACTTCTCCGTACTGGCTGAACAAGTGCATGAGGTCTTCTCTCTCTGCGTCCCAGGAGAGATTACCAATGAAAATCGTCAAAAAATTAATCCAAAAGGGATACCACCATTTTCACACATCGCCACAAGCTTTGGCAGTAAGCACATGTTCTGGTGAGGGTGAGCGGACATCAACAAAGCAATGCAGAGAGCAAAACCAGCTTTGGGGGCTGCGATGGAGACATCAGGTCGAGAGCAGATCGATGAGCCCAAAGGGAGGCGACGTCTTCGCTTGCGGCTAGGAATGAGACAACAATGGAAGAGAACGAACGCACGTTTTATCCAAAATTGACACGACAAATCCCATCGGGAACTGGGATCACAAAGGAAAGCCTGAAGAATTCAGTTTGTCATTCATCCATCGATGAACGATTACAGCTGAACCATGCCGCATCGCATTCCCTTCAAAACAGCCTGCACGCGGTTATTCACCTCAAGAGTTTTGAGCAAACGCTTGGTGTAAGTCCTTGATGTTTGCTCACTAACCACCAAAGCCTCTGCAATTTCCTTGTCAGTCATGCCACGGGCGAGGCGATCCAAAACTTCATACTCACGTGGGGTAAGACGCGGGCAGCTGAGATAGGGCAATTCCCTGCCACGCAACGATGGACTGCGATAGGAATGGTGCCCCATCACAGCCAAGACAGCGGCTTCGAGGGGTTTTTGGTCTTCAACAATGTCTGCTTCAGCAACAACAGCTTCGAGCCATGGAGCGTTGTCGTATTCAACTGGGATCTCATCGTTCAAAGCAAGAACAACAACCTTGAGATTTGAATGTTGTTCCTTGGCTCTCCTCACAAGTTCATAACCATTTCCACGCTCAAGTTGATCTGTACAAATCAACAATTCAAACTCATCAGAACGCAAGTACTCCAAACATCGATCTTGATCCGTTACCGCGCAGCCAATATGAGATTTTTCACTAAAACTCTTGCAAAAGCAACGTAGAAAAAAACGACCTCGCATCGCCAATGCAATTTTGCCGTTGACAGCTACAGACAGCAGTGCATCATCAAAACCTGATGACGGTGGATCATGAAGGTATGGCGTGAGGTCCATGGGGTCTCAATACGCCGAGCAACCATCCTTACAACAACTGTGACTGTTATGGAGATGACGTTGTTAGTTGTCATAGAGAAAACAGGATGGAACAGCAGGAACAACAAAACATCAAGCGACCAAAAATGTTGAGTATATATACTTGAAAAACTCGTCCTTCCGGCAGGATTTTGGTCCGTACAAGCAGGGCATATTTAGGGGGATTGAAAAGTGCCTAGATCAATGAGGTGGCTCAAACAGCGATGAGGGCCTCAAAAAAAAGGGGCACGATAGTTGTAATAACCCCAGCCAGAAACCAGTGGGTATCACAGCAATGTAGGATAAATACGTTCATCCCCTGAAGGGGAAAGTCAACTGTCCCCTTTTGGGAGGAGAGACAATCCAAGGTTTGGGAGACAGTACACAAATGAAAGGTTTAAAGCATGCAATCAGCAACACTGACAATCGGGGAACTTGAAGCGAAGTATCCTTTGTATTGCAAAGCGATGAAGCTTCTGCTTCGAGATGGTCAAAAGCCAGAGCGACTTAGAAGGACAGTGTGCTGGGAACGGCTAGAAAAATTACATCACTCACTTCCTAGACAATACAAATCGCCGGAACGCCTCATGCAGATCATGCAAAGCGAAATTAATTCCAAAAAAGTTAACCCATAAAAACCCAACCCAGCAGGAAAGATGAAAGGCGTCTCTTTCAATCGCATAAAAATGAATTTAGCTTTTACACTTTGCTTCACGCAACATGAAAAGAACAACCTCGCAGATAGCGCTTAGACAGAAACTCACAAGAGACGTCTGGAAGCAAATACTTAAACTCGATAATCTCGAGCAATTCGAGGAAAGCTACGCCCTTACGCAGGAATGGCGAGAATGGTTGCTCGACCCACAAATTAACAATAATTTCTAACGTAAACCTGTAACAGCAACTCCGATCCGTCGTTTATCTCTCGTACGTCTCACTGAAATACCGAGTGGCAGACGATAAAAGACGATGGGAAGAATTCTCAAAAAACATTTTGCTAACGACGAACGAGTCGAGCATGCAAACGACAAACCTTCACAGCTTGCGAAGGCTGAGCCTGACATAACGCCCCAAGCTCCTGGTTCAACTGCCGAAACAAGTCAAGATCCGCACCTGGAAGTGAGGGGATCGCCGACATCGCGGTAGCCCATGCAAGAACGACCACTGCAGCACCTCACAAGAGCATTGATCTCTCAATAAGACTCAGCCGGTAGCGGGCGAGATAAGCGTGGGGCGAAAAATGTATCTCTGAACAGGCGTATGAAAGCCTTAGTCGACCAGTGGAAACCATTGAAACTAGACGTGGGTAATGTTTTCAACCTCAGAAAGATCCATGGAAGCGACCAAGTCCAACAAACCTGCAGCCAAAACGGCATCACCTTCAAGCATCAACAGTTTGTAGAGACTGATCACCATCTCGTAGCTCGGTGCGGACGAACCATTAATCAGGCTGCGTGCTGTACCGCGCGCGACGACTCGTTCAAGACTCATGCTCATGACACAACCATGGCCTTCTTTCCAGACGCCTAAGCTTCAACTTCGTTATTGCAGCTGATTTTGATTACAAAACAACATCAAAACTGATTCACCCTGACTGGAACATGCAGTCAACGATTTTTGAGTTGTGATTTTGCTCAGACGAAGCTCCCCAACTCTGTTACAAACACATTATTAACCGAGCACCTGTTGCCTCTGACACACGATTCGCAACACCATCTCATTCAAAAAAGAGTCATAATGGGGTTGGACTGAGGCTCCGAGGGCCAAGCGCGCAATCTTAAAAACCACATAGCTGAGCTGGAATCGCGGCTAGCTCATCCGCATCACTGGACGGAAGGAGAAAACAAGCAAAATGCCGAAAAATTACGTCAACTCATTTTTGAGCGTCAGAGGCTGATCTCTATTCAACATGATGAATTGAACGATTTAAACTGATCACTATCTTGATTGTCGCTTTTTCAAGGTGGTAAAATAGTTAAATTGAGATCAAACAACAATGACAGATTATTCTTCAGCCATTATCGCCCTCGTCGTTGTTGGAATCGTCTTCACCGTCGCAGTCGTCTACGTCTTGATTCAACCATCCGACTTACCCTCCCAAAACAAAGATAAATAACGTCAAAAATTAATCTAGAGATCATTTTTAAAAGCTTTGTTAAAGCAATGACGATTTAGCCTTCAACAATAAAATGACAGTAGTACTGCATTTAGATCTGTATATATTGCGAGATATTCATCAGTCACTTTGTCCTAGCGCATTAACAGCTGGTAAGCCTCATTGATCTGACAAAAGGATGCTGCGGAGCCCCCTAAATCCGGGTGATGCTGCTTTACAAGACGACGGTGGGCCTGCTTAATCTCATGCAGCGAGGCACCGGGCTCAAGCCCCAAAGTTTCATAGGCAATCGATCGCGCATCCAATGATCCTGGTCGCTTGCGATCGGAGGAACGTCGATCACTCCTCGTCCTTCGACTCGCTCGCGTGGTCTCCTGACGGCTTAAAAGTTCGTGGACAACGCGTTGTGGGTCTTCGTCCAGCCATTCACTCGCACGGACACCATAAAAAGCAAAAGCAGCCAAAACCGCTGCACGTTTCTTGGACAATGAACCGGTTGTGGCGGCTAGTAGCTCGGTGCCAAAACCTGGCATTAGACGATCTAAACGCTGATAGAGATTCAGTTGGGGATGAAAACTACTGCGGTTCAATCGCTCGATCAAGGCGGTTAGGCAACGAAGACGAAGATCCCCCCACCCGACCTGTTGAGTCAGAACTTGGCCCCAATCAGCAATTTGAGAGGCCGTAAGTCTTGAAACTTCGGTCGTGTCATCAACCGTTTGTGATGACTGATAGCGATGTTGTCGATCTTGACGTGTACGGAGGCGATCAAGCTCTGCCCGAAGCCGACGCACTTCTTGACGGAGAGCATCGTTTTCAACCAGCAAAGACTCAAGATTGCTGGTGACGCGTTCGCGTTGGCTGGGATGGGGAGCGGACGACCACTGCCGGGGATCAAAGCCCATGGGCTGCCTTAATCACCACAACGCTGAATCTAAGGCTGAGATGAACTACCAAGGCAGTGCATCGCCGTTTGCATGCCAAAACGAGCCAGACGTTTCAAGCGTTAAAGCATCAATCCGTTGCAGCAAACCTTCAACCGACTGTTGAGGGCTGATTCCATTGGGATTGAATTTGATCATCCGGGTCGCCACCAAGCCTGGGTGAAGAATGGCGACAGCAATGCCCTTCGGCTTGAGATCAATCGCCAATGACTTCCCGGCAATATTTAAGGCAGCTTTAGACATCCGATATCCATAGGATCCACCGGAAGTGTTATCAGCAATGGATCCCATACGACTGGTCGTGAGTGCAATCCAAGACCCCCTAGAAAGATTGGGGGTCAAGACGCTCGCAAGACGTAAGGGTGCAAGAGCATTGACCTCAAACTGCTGGCGGATGGCCTCAACATCCAAATCATGCAAACCATTGAAGTGCAAAATTCCGGCATTGAGGATGACGCCATCCAGAGACTGATGATTGAGACGAGACATCAGTTCATCGATCGCTGACGCATCAGTAAGTTCAATTCCGGCTTCGATTTGTACCCCTAACGAGTCGAGTTCTCGACCAGCTTTACGGCATACAGCAATGACATGATCACCACGAGCAGCCAGTTGTCGGCAGTATTCCAATCCAATGCCGCGATTTGCACCCGTTACGAGAACCGTTGCCATGGCGGGTCGATTGAACTCGCCATATCCTCTCCTGACGACGTCTTGCGATCATGGACGGAGAGATCGGAATGAATCGATGGTCAGATCAGAGGATGAAGCAGGAACAGAGAGTGGATTTGAGCCGCTTTCCATGATTGACATGTGGCAAGACCTTCACCAGCTCATTGACCATTGGTCGACCAAGTACAAAACAACTCCGGATTTAGCTGCGACTGCCCTACGAGAATTTGCAGAAACCCTTTCCAATCAACCACCAACAAATTGAGACAACCGTTCGATTGAACAATCAATATGCAGACAAAAGGAAATAGCAGCCTTGAAAATCATGCCAGTCATTCACCGCAAAAACATGGGTTGATTACTCAGCATAGTTACTGTTACAAACACAAATGTCATCGAGACCAACGATGAAGGCGGCCGCAAGACTTACATCACCCTTGCTTACTTTTGCCTACATTAAATCATGCTAAACTGAAACAATCTTCAGTCATTGAACACAAAAAAGCTGCAGAGATAAGAACTAAACAGTATATTTAGAAGTCCAATGATTACAACATCAAACGCATCCCAAGAAAGGCTTTCAGCAATTAGTAATAACGGCCAGGATATTCACCTGGATGGTCAACTCGCTCGATAGTGACGCCGTACTCATGTCGACCCGACGCCAACAAGAGTTGATCACCCGTGACTGCAAAGCCATAGCCCTGCGCAATAAGGGCAACCTCATCGGCTGTGATACAAGCACGAACTTGCACCTGGAGCCGTGAATCACGCCCCAAAAGCTGAAGAAACCGTCCGAGCTCCTGACCAGAGGCATCAGTCATGACAATGAATCAAACACGAGAACGGGCGATTGTTAGGAAAGAATCTCATTTTGGTTTTGGCGAGAACTCGAATGATGGCTTAAGCCAATCAACCCCAACCAAAAGCAGGAAAGTTGAGAAAAATTTTTATTTATTCATGGTAGTCATATCGAACTGAAACATTTTCTGGCGAGTGACCGCCAATCGGGAGTAAACCAAAAGACAGAGCACAACGTCTCATGTCTTTCATCAGCCGAATCTGCGCCACCTCCAAGGGTTCAACCATTGATGCAGTGGGTAATGGTCGGTATCGAGTGTGCAACAAACAATCGCAATGCGCCGAAGTCGTTGGACTTTGGCAAGCCTACGAAACACTTCGAATTCAAGAACAAATTATTTATTAAAGAGCTGGTAACAACTTAAGATTTGGAGGGTCAAAAAAATCAGTAGACGATATAGATATTGATTAAAATTAGAACCTTGACAGCCATATTTTTACGTCGGAACAACACTATCAATATCGGACGTCTACAACGGTGATGGCGCGCTGGCCGCAACCCGAATAGGTCCAAAGCCGAAAAATGCCGCCTTAACATAATTCCTGCAGAAACGCCAGAAATTCCACCAAATAAGACACAAGCTTTTACATGGTGATAGTCTCATCCCACCACGTACCGGGACGCGATGTACACGATCGATAAAGCACGACAAATTTTCCCTGATACGCAAACGGCAGACGCTGTACCCGCCATCACAGCGCGTTTCAAGCTGCTTAGCGCGGAAGACCAGTTGGCCCTGATCTGGTTTGCCTATCTCGAAATGGGGCAAACCATCACTGTTGCCGCCCCTGGAGCGGCGAGGATGGCTTTGGCCAAACCAACGCTCGACGAAATCGTCGCCTTGAACTTCGACGAGCAGACAAAGGTGATGTGCGACCTCGCCAGCAAAATCAACGCACCCATTTCGACGCGCTACGCCTTCTGGTCGATCAACGTGAAGCTTGGTTTTTGGTACGAGCTTGGTGAGCTCATGCGTGCAGGAAAAGTGGCACCCATCCCACCTGGCTACAAACTCTCAGCCAACGCGTCATCTGTACTGGATGCGGTTAAAAAAGTAGAGCAAGGTCAACAAATCAGTTTGCTGCGCAATTTCGTATCCGACATGGGATTCGATCCAGACGTTGTCGATGATCAACTGGTTGCAGAGCCAATTGTTGCCCCTACACCAGTAGAGCAACGGGAAAAGATCTTTATCCCCGGAGTTCTCAACCAGACAATTTTGAGCTACATGGAGCTTTTGAACTCCAATGATTTTGACCAATTAATCGAATTATTCCTTGAAGACGGTGCTTTGCAACCACCATTTCAACGTCCAATTGTTGGTCGCGAAGCCATCTTGAAATTCTTCCGACGCGATTGTCAAAATCTTAGATTGATGCCTCAGGGTGGTTTTGGAGAACCAGCAGATAGTGGTTTCAACCAAATTAAAGTAACGGGAAAAGTTCAAACTCCTTGGTTTGGTCAAGAAGTGGGAATGAACGTCGCTTGGCGTTTCCTGTTGGATGAGAACGACAAAATCTATTTTGTCGCGATCGACTTACTCGCTTCGCCCGCTGAACTACTCAAGCTTGGTGGCAACTAAAGCCGCGCAAGCTAGACACCAACGTCAAAGCCTTATGTTGGCGGCATTGATTGGTTCAGCATGGATCATCACATTCGTGATATCTATGCTGATCAATGTAAATGTATGGTCTAGCTCCGCGATTCTTGGTTTTATTCTTCTGAGATCATTCCTACACACTGGATTATTCATCGTTGCTCACGATGCCATGCATCACAGCTTGGCTCCACTCAACGAGAAGCTGAATAACAATATTGGAAGACTCTGCCTATTTTTGTATGCGGGACTTTCCTACAAGTCTTGTTCCAAAAACCATAGTCTCCATCATCGTTATCCTGAGTCTGCAGCTGATCCAGACTTCCATTCAATTCAAAATTCAAAGCCAATCAATTGGTACTTTAGATTTCTAAGTAACTATCTTGATGCCAAACAGTTTTGCATTTTGACTATTGTTTGGTTGCTACTGCTTCAAATCACAAGCAGTGTAAATCCTAATGCTGCTGAAAATATTATCATTTTTTGCCCAATACCATTAATCATCAGTTCAATTCAACTTTTTTTTGTTGGCACATGCCTCCCTCACCAAATAACGCAAAAGGAAGCAGGACGTCAAAGACCTAGAAGTCTTTCATTACATCCGCTCCTTTCGTTCGCAGCTTGCTATCACTTTGGCTACCATTTGGAACATCATTTGAATCCAAGCACACCCTGGTTCAAGCTGCCTAATCTGCGCGTCGCTTCACTACAACGTGAACAAGCCAAGATTAAACATTCCCACTAATCCCAAGAGCTTTTTATGACGCCCGCTGACTGGTCATCCCAAGAAGAACAAGTGGCACGCCACGCATTTGATAATGGCAGGAATCGTTCTATTGAGTCATTAATTTCAACGCTTCAGGCAAAATGCCAGGAGTTGAACACTGATGAGTCGGTATGGAACATGCATGACTACCTCAGCACAGAACGGCATCTATTTGAAGGAAGATCAGAATTCGACTACGGCAATATCCTCTTTACCCTGGCGGAGTTATTAAAACAGCAATTGATCACATTGGATGAGCTGAATGGACTAGATCCGAAAAAGCTTGCCAAAATTAAAGCAATGTCAATGTTCTAACCAATTTGGGTTTCGCCGCACCTTTACCGATCCTCAATGGTTGTCCTGCGATCAGCGGTCGGGAATCAGAATTACTGGAAAAGGTTAATCAGGTAACAGACCATTGGAAAGAGTCAACCAATATCAATTTTGATCAACTCAAATCTGGCTATGCATGTGCATTACATATGCACCAACCAACAATACCTGCCGGGAATGAAGGCGAGTTAATTTCGCATCTTCAGCATATGTTTAATCATTCAGAGGAGGGAGATAATCACAATGCAGAGCCATTCGCACAATGTTATAAACGTCTTGCTGACATAATTCCCGGCTTAATTAAAGAAGGTTGTAATCCTCGTATCATGCTTGATTACTCCGGGAACTTACTCTGGGGTGTTAATCAAATGGGAAGGACTGATATAACTGAATCCCTTAAATTTCTTGCTTGTGATTCTCAAATGCAGAATCATGTTGAGTGGCTTGGAACTTTCTGGAGTCATGCAGTGGCACCATCCACTCCTATTCCAGATCTGAAACTACAGATCAGTGCATGGCAACATCAATTTGCACATTTATTCGGCACTGAAGCACTGCAGAGGGTGAAAGGGTTCTCCCCTCCGGAAATGCATCTTCCAAATCATCCCGATACTCTGTACGAATTCATAAAAGCCTTAAAGGAGTGTGGATATCAATGGGTATTAGTTCAGGAACATAGTGTCGAAAATCTAAATGGCACACCACTAAATCATGAGCAAAAGTACATACCAAATCAATTAATTGCTAAAAATTCACTTGGAGACACTATAAAAATCACCGCTTTAATAAAAACCCAAGGATCAGACACAAAGTTAGTTGGGCAGATGCAACCTTTTTACGAGGCACAGGGTCTTGGTCGGCAGGAAATTAATAACATAAAGATCCCATCGCTCGTATCTCAAATTGCAGATGGTGAAAATGGCGGAGTCATGATGAATGAATTTCCGGAAGCTTATTTACAAGCGAATCGACGAAATAGAGACAATGGTGAATCTGTTATGGCCGTGAATGGATCTGAATATCTCGAAATGATTGCCGCAGCTGGCATTCATGAATCAAATTTCCCAACCATTCAAGGTGTACATCAACACAGAATTTGGAATGCAATGGGCGATGATTTAGGACGTCAGGCACTGTCTTCAGCCATTGCCTCCCTCAAAAGTTCCGATACTGGGTTCAATATTGAAGGAGCATCATGGACGAACAATTTAAGCTGGGTAGAAGGTTATGAAAATATTCTCGAGCCGATTAATCAATTAAGTGCTCAATTCCATAAACGCTTTGATGAGCAAGTTTCTAACAGCCCTGAGATAACACAAACAGAGCATTACCAACAGGCCTTAGTTCATTTACTACTCAGTGAAACCAGTTGCTTCCGCTACTGGGGCCAAGGAACATGGACAGACTATGCACGCGAAATCCATCGCAGGGGTGAATTTCTCCTCGATGAGCCTTCAACAGCGATTTAATTTGTTGCAACTCATGGCATTCGCTCGTCAAACAACTCAATACCACCTTTCATAAGGATCTTCTTGGTATCAACTGGATGTCTTACGAACCAGGTTCGGGCGAATGTCGAGTTTTAATTACTAGCAAAGAGCAAATCGAAACGATGCTTTTAAGTCTTGGCAAGCTCGAGGGAACAACAGACATCCTTCAGCAGCTCCGCGAAGTCCATGGACAGCTCGAACTTTTGCATGACCAGCGCCGCGGCGGCTCAGACTAAGCGTGGTTTACAAACCGTTACATTTGTGCCAAGATAGACCTAAAGACAGTTGAGATTCAGCTGTCTTCAGTTCTGCCATCGACAACCGGTGGCCGGTCATGCTCTTTTGGCAATGTTATGGGAATCGAAATTGAACTAATAATCGCGGCTGCAGATATCGTTCTGGCACTGTTACTTGCCGTATCGCTACCAGCACGAGAAGAAATCAGTTAACGGTTTACCTGCTCAGTGTTGAGCACTCAACCTGAATTCTGAGAAGACACAATTAGCATCGACTTTGCGATCCATTTCTAAAAGAGCTGAATAACGGTCTTGAACCCAATATTCTGTTTCAACCCAGATATTGAGTTGATACCGACGTTCAAGAGATTGGCCAGAACCGTCCATCATGTGAAAATCCCTGACTTCACAATAGTGTTCATTTTTAAAGAACGCGGATTAATAGCTAGTAACTGTGTATGGAAATCGGAATGAA
>Ga0209251_1000697_pt1 | contig 29157 bp, 20 predicted proteins | sample SaaInlV_100m_DNA_6_FD_184665 | JGI IMG/M metagenome (GOLD analysis project Ga0209251, IMG submission 184665) | Marine microbial communities from expanding oxygen minimum zones in the Saanich Inlet - Saanich Inlet SI073_LV_10m_DNA (SPAdes) (version 2) | ecosystem: Environmental > Aquatic > Marine... | reverse complement strand
CAGGATAAACCTAACGCTTAGTACGGGGAGATTTTCTCCCACATTCTTGGGCCACCGTTGTCCCGCCTTTACACTTTGACGTCGAGGACGGTGAAAATGACTGCATTACCCCCCTACCAGCGCTTTAGCTCGCAACCCGCAGCACAGGGGCTCTATAACCCTGCCCATGATCGCGACGCCTGTGGCTTGGCCATGGTGGCCACTCTTCGAGGCACTGCCGGTCACGACATCGTCGAAAAGGCACTCGAGGCGCTTCGCAATCTGGAGCACCGAGGCGCCGTCGGTTCTGATGCCGGCACTGGGGATGGTGCGGGAATCATCACCCAGATTCCGCACTTGTTTTTCTCTGAAGTGACCGGGTTTGAGCTTCCCGCTAAGGGTTCGTATGCCGTGGGGACTGCCTTTTTACCCAGCGACGTCGCTGCCAGAGACACCGAGAAGGCGGGTATTGAGCGCATTGCCACCGAGGAGGGCCTGCAGGTTCTCGGGTGGCGTGAGGTGCCGGTTAACCCCGACGTCGTCGGAGACCTTGCTCGCGAAGCTATGCCCCACTTTGAGCAGCTTTTTGTGGCCTCAGCGCTTCAGGACGAAAAGCAGCAACCGCTCAAGGGCATCGATCTTGACCGGCAAACCTTCCGAGCTCGCAAGCGGTGCGAGCGAGAGCGGGGGTCCTATTTCCCTTCACTGTCGTGCCGGACCATGGTCTATAAGGGCATGGTAACGACCCTTCAGTTGGAGCCTTTTTACCCAGATCTTTCCGATGAGCGATTTGTGTCCACGCTGGCCTTGGTTCACTCCCGGTATTCGACGAATACTTTTCCGTCCTGGCCACTTGCGCAACCGTTTCGGATGATTGCCCACAACGGGGAAATCAACACCATTCGGGCGAACCGCAACTGGATGCGTGCCCGACAGTCTCAACTTAATTCCCCAGTATTGGGAGATTTGCCCCCGCTGTTTCCGATTGTGACCGAGGGCGGCTCCGACTCGGCGTCTTTTGACGAAGTCGTAGAGTTGCTGACCCTGGCAGGACGATCGCTTCCCCACGCAGTGATGATGATGGTCCCCGAGGCGTGGGAAAACCAGGTCGATATGGATCCCGCCGTGCGCGACTTCTACGAGTACCACTCCATGCTGATGGAACCGTGGGATGGACCAGCCGCACTCGTATTCACTGATGGTTCCCTGGTCGGTGCCACCTTGGACCGCAACGGCTTGCGTCCAGGACGCTATGTCATCACCTCGGATGGGCTGATTATTCTCGCCAGCGAGATTGGCGTTCTTGATGTGGATCCTTCCACTGTGGTGCGCAAGGGCCGGTTGCGCCCAGGTTCGATGCTCTTGGCGGACACCGTCGAGGGTCGCATCATCGAAGACCAGGAACTCAAGCTTCAATTGGCCCATCAAGAGCCCTGGGGGGACTGGGTTTCAGGCCAACGTATTGAATTAGAGAAGTTGCCACAGCGAGAGCACATCGTTCACACTCCTGCATCAGTGACTCGTCGACAGAGGACCTTTGGTTATACCGAAGAAGAGATTCGTGTGTTGCTGGCTCCCATGGGACAGCACGGTGCTGAACCGCTCGGCGCTATGGGTTCCGATACCCCTATTGCCGCTATTTCGGATCGTCCTCGCTTGCTCTTTGATTACTTCACCCAGCAGTTTGCCCAGGTAACGAACCCTCCGCTGGACTCCATCAGGGAAGAAGTCGTCACCTCGATGGCCTGTGGCCTGGGGCCTGAGCGCAACCTTCTCACCGCTACACCTGCCCACGCGGCCCAGGTGTCGATGGAGTTCCCGGTTATTGATAACGACGAACTGGCCAAGATCGAACACCTTTCGTTGGATTCTGGAGCACCGGCGACGGTGAAGCTCAGTGGCCTCTACCGAGTTGATGACGGCGAAGCTGCCCTGGTGGAGCGCCTGGATGAGTTGTGCGCCCAAGCCGATGCCGCTGTGGAAGCGGGAGCTGGGTTTGTGGTCTTGAGCGACCGTGACTCGAATGCAGAACTTGCCCCCATTCCCACACTGCTGATGCTCTCCGCCGTGCATCATCACCTAATTCGCGGTCATAAGCGCATGCAGGTGGGACTGGTGGTCGAAAGTGGCGACGTTCGAGAGGTGCACCACGTCGCACTTCTGATTGGTTTTGGTGCCTCCGCTGTCAATCCGTATTTGGCCATGGAAACAGCAGAGTTCCTGGTGCGCGGTGGCGTCATTGAGAACATCACCCCGGAACAGGCCGTCGCGAACATGATTAAGGGCCTGGGCAAGGGTGTGCTCAAGATCATGAGCAAGATGGGTATATCCACGGTCGCCTCGTATGCCGGAGCTCAAGCGTTTGAAGCTATCGGGCTGAGCGAAGATTTGGTGGACAAATACTTCACCGGCACCACCACCATCCTCGGTGGTGTGGGGCTAGACATCATCGCTCAAGAGAGTGAAATGAGGCATCGCAGTGCGTATCCTCTGACCACGGTGGCAAACCCTCACCAGCGCTTGGCTGTGGGCGGGGAATACCAGTGGAGACGAGAGGGTCCACCTCACCTGTTCAACCCGGAGACAGTGTTCAAGCTTCAACACGCTACGCGCTCACAGCGTTTTGATCTCTTTAGGGAATACACCAAAACTGTGGACGACCAGGCTCAACGCTTGATGACCCTGCGGGGCCTCTTCCGGTTCAAGACCGAAGGCCGCACCGCAGTTCCTCTGGATGAGGTGGAATCTGGCGCGTCGATCGTTGCGCGGTTCACCACGGGAGCGATGAGCATGGGGGCCATTTCTCCTGAAATGCACGAAACTCTCGCGGTGGCGATGAATGAGCTTGGCGCGAGGAGTAACACGGGTGAGGGTGGCGAATCCCCAGAGCGTTTGAGAGACCCTCTTCGTCGCAGCAAAATCAAACAGATCGCATCGGGACGCTTTGGTGTGACCAGTTTGTATTTGAGCATGGCCGATGACTTACAGATCAAGATGGCTCAGGGAGCAAAGCCCGGCGAGGGTGGTCAACTACCCGCTAACAAGGTCTATCCCTGGATTGCTGAGCTTCGCCATGGCACCCCGGGAGTCGGGCTCATTTCTCCCCCTCCGCACCACGACATCTATTCCATTGAGGACCTAAAGCAGCTGATTTTCGACCTCAAGCGCTCTAATCCGAGCGCCCGCGTGCACGTGAAATTGGTCAGTCAATCCGGCATTGGGGCTGTCGCCACCGGTGTGGCCAAGGCTAAAGCTGACGTCGTCCTCGTCTCGGGTCACGATGGTGGAACCGGCGCCAGCCCACTCAATTCCCTCAAACACGCCGGAACGCCCTGGGAAATCGGTTTAGCGGAAGCACAGCAGACCCTGATGGTCAATAATTTGCGTGGTCGTGTCACTGTGCAGGTGGACGGTCAAATGAAGACCGGTCGCGATGTCGTCATTGCTGCATTACTGGGGGCTGAGGAATATGGCTTCGCCACCGCCCCGATGGTCGTCAGCGGATGCATCCTTATGCGGGTCTGCCACCTCGACACCTGCCCTGTGGGGGTTGCTACCCAAAATCCACAGCTGCGCGAGCGCTTCACGGGCAAGCCGGAGTTCGTGAAAACGTTCTTTGAATACTTGGCAGAAGAGGTTCGCGAATATCTAGCGGAGCTTGGCTTTAGAACTCTGGAAGAAGCTATTGGCCAAGCTCAGTTGCTGGACGTTGAGAAGGCAATCCACCACTGGAAGGCTGATGGACTAGACCTTTCTCCCATTCTGTCGATCGAGCATCTCTCCTCTGGAGCGGCAAGAGTTCGTAACGAGGGTCAAGATCACGAAATTAACGAACACTTCGATAATGCACTCATCGAACTCAGTCAGTCGGCGCTGACGGATGGCCAGAAGGTCGAGATTGACCTTCCTATTCGCAATACCGAACGTGCCGTGGGGACGATGTTGGGTCACGAGGTCACGATGGCCCACGGGGAACACGGTCTTCCCTCCGACACGATCACCATCACGCTGCGCGGGTCAGCGGGACAGTCGTTGGGGGCGTTTATGCCCGGTGGTATTTCTCTCACCCTGCACGGCGACGCGAACGACTACGTCGGTAAGGGTCTCTCGGGAGGCTCCATCGTGGTGCGACCAACAGAAGGATCTCTCTTCCCCCCTGAGCGCAACGTGATTGCCGGAAATGTCCTGGGTTACGGAGCGACGTCGGGCACCATGTTCATCTCCGGGGTCGTGGGGGAGCGCTTCCTCGTGCGGAACTCCGGGGTAACAGCCGTCGTCGAAGGCGTGGGCGATCACGCGCTGGAATACATGACCGGTGGTCTTGCCTTGATTCTGGGCGACACCGGGCGCAACCTAGGCGCTGGAATGTCCGGTGGAACGGCCTATGTATGGAAGCTTCGCCAGGAGCGGGTCAATAAGGACGCCCTGACCAGTGGAGAACTAGAAATTGGCCCACTGGGGGCGGCAGATAAGGAAATTCTTCTGGACCTGCTGGCACAGCACCGTGCTAAGACTGGTTCACCCAAGGCAAGTCGTTTGCTAGAAGACCCCGAAGGTACGAGTTCGTCCTTTGTGAAAATCACGCCACGGGACTACAAAGCAGTGCTTCGCACCCGGGAACAAGCAGAGTCGGAAGGGCTTGACCCCAACGGCGACGTCGTATGGAATCGGATTTTGGAGGCTACCGGTGGCTGATCCTCGTGGTTTTTTGAAATATCCCGATCGGGAAATTCCGGCGAAACGTCCGGTGGAAGTGCGCATTGGGGATTGGCGTGAGGTCTATGGCCCCAGCGACCCTGGTGTGCTCACCCAGCAGGCCACGCGCTGCATGGATTGTGGGGTTCCTTTTTGCCACCAGGGCTGCCCACTGGGAAACCTGATTCCCGAGTGGAACGATTTGGTGCGCCGTGGCGATCACCGTGGGGCTAGTGAGCGCCTCCACGAGACCAATAACTTTCCGGAATTCACTGGGCGCTTGTGTCCGGCTCCCTGTGAATCCTCCTGTGTTTTAGGGATCAATGCTCCGCCGGTCACCATCAAGCAAATTGAGGTTTCCATCATCGACCAGGCGTGGGCTAGTGGCTATGTCACCCCGAACCCTCCTGAGCGACTCACGGGTAAAACTGTTGCCGTAGTGGGCAGTGGGCCAGCAGGTTTGGCAGCGGCTCAACAACTCACTCGAGTCGGTCACACCGTGGCCGTTTTTGATCGTGATGACCGTATTGGTGGACTGCTTCGCTACGGAATTCCCGATTTCAAGATGGAAAAGAAGCATATTGACCAGAGGCTTGCCCAAATGCAGGCCGAGGGGACGAGATTCCGGGCCGGCGTCAACATTGGGGTGGACATCACCTGGGAGGAGCTGCGCCAACGTTACGACGCCGTCGTTATTGCTACCGGTGCCAGCGTCCCACGAGAGTTGTCCATTCCTGGTCGGGACCTCTTGGGAATTCATCACGCGATGGAATACCTTACCCCTGCCAATCGGATTCAAGCCGGTGATGACGTGGTGGGCCACATTACGGCGGAGGGAAAACACGTCGTTATCTTGGGCGGGGGAGACACCGGAGCGGATTGCCTCGGAACTGCCCACCGCCAGCATGCTCTCTCGACCACCATGCTGGCCATTGGTAAGCAACCCCCCACAGAGCGTCCGATGGATGCTCCCTGGCCTACTGACCCGATTGTGTTTGAGGTCCAAAGCGCGCACGAAGAAGGGGGATCTCGTGAGTTCCTCGCCTCTACGGTGGAGTTCCTGGGCAACGACGCCGGAGAGGTTCGTGCCGTTGTGGTCTGCGAAACGGAATACCGCGATGGCGGACGGTTCCCCAAACCAGGTACCGAGCGAGAGATACCTGCTGATTTGGTGCTCTTAGCCCTGGGTTACCGGGGTGCTGAGCACGGGTCTCTCACTGATCAGCTGGAGATTGGTGTGGACGAGCGAGGCAATCTGAGCCGAGACAACGACTACACCACTACGAAACCGGGGGTGTTCGTTACCGGAGATGCCGGACGCGGTGCATCGTTGATTGTCTGGGCTATTGCTGAGGGACGCGCGGTGGCCGCACAGGTCGATACATACTTGCAAGGGTCTACGCTATTACCGGCGCCCGTTGGCGCGAACGATCAAGCGTTACACGCCTAAGTAATCCGAAGAGGAACCGCCATGAGACGCGCCAAAATTGTAGCCACACTGGGGCCTGCCACCGCTAGTTACGACAGCATAAGGTCGCTCATTGACGCCGGCGTCAACGTTTTCCGGATGAATCTCAGTCACGGCAGTCACGATGTTCACGAGGAGATTTACGCGAACGTGCGCAAAGCCGCGCAGGACAGCGCCACCCCGATCGCCGTCCTAGTCGATCTTCAGGGTCCTAAAATTCGCTTGGAAAAATTCGCCGCTGGCCCTCACGAGCTCAAAAAGGGTGACACCTTTACCATCACGACGAGAGACGTCGAGGGCACCAAAGAGTTGGTGGGTACCACCTACAAAGGTTTACCAGGCGATGTCAAAGCCGGGGACACGCTGCTGATCGATGATGGCAAGGTCAAGCTCGAGGCGGTCAGCTCCGGGGCAGAAGACGTCGTGACCACCGTCGTGGTCGGTGGATTCGTCTCGAACAACAAGGGCATCAACCTCCCCGGTGTGGCAGTGTCTGCCCCAGCACTCTCCGATAAGGATGAAGAGGACCTGCGTTGGGGTCTGGGGCTGGGCTGCGACTACATCGCCCTGAGCTTTGTCCGTTCGGCAGATGATGTGGTTCGGGTGCGAGAGATCATGCGCGAAGAAGGAAAATCGTGCCCCATCATCGCCAAGATTGAAAAGCCTGAGGCTGTGGACGCGCTGGATGAAATCGTGGACGCTTTCGATGGAATCATGGTCGCCCGAGGCGACCTTGGCGTCGAGCTGGCCCCAGAGACAGTTCCGATTGTCCAGAAAATGGCCATTGAGCTCAGCCGCAAGATGGCAAAACCCGTCATCGTGGCCACACAAATGCTGGAATCTATGATCGAAGCGCCTGTGCCTACTCGGGCCGAAACCTCCGACGTGGCTAATGCCATTCTGGACGGCGCCGATGCTGTGATGCTCAGCGGTGAGACCAGTGTGGGCAAGTATCCAGCCATCACGGTGTCCACCATGGCCAGGATTCTTGCCTCGACTGAGGAACACGGATTGACTCGTATTCCGCCGCTGGGTAGCCGTCCGCGCACCCAAGGAGGGGCCATCACCCTGGCTGCCGCGGAAGTGGCCGAGTTTGTCGAGGCAAAATACGTCTGCATCTTCACCGAATCGGGAGATTCCGCCCGACGCATGTCTCGCTTGCGCTCGCGCATTCCCATGATTGCCTTTACACCTTCAGAAGAGGTGCGTCGCCGCATGACTTTGACCTGGGGTATCGAATCTATTGCCGTGCCTCGCGTGCGTCACACTGATGAAATGTATCCCCAGGTCGACAGGGCGCTGCTCGAGCGTGGCCTGGCCGTCGAGGGAGACAAAGTCGTGGTCATCTCCGGTTCCCCTCCAGGAACGCCCGGTTCGACCAACGATATGCGCGTCCATGTGGTCGGCCACGCAGAGTCTGGTGTAGCCCCTGCCTGGCAAGAAAACTAGGACTAACTTCCTACTGTGCCGGATGTGGGAGTTGAACCCACACGTCCTTTCGGACAAAGCATTTTGAGTGCTCCGCGTCTGCCATTCCGCCAATCCGGCCTGTCGCACAACCTCGTGCGTAAGAACCATACCGTAGGCTCGTACTGTGACTGAAACTGACGCGAGACCTGCTGGCCCCACGCGAGTCATCGTGGCCGAGGATGAGTCCCTGATTCGTATCGACGTCGTCGAAACATTGCGTGATCACGGCTTCGATGTCATTGCCGAAGCCGCCGATGGGGAAAAGGCGGTCGCGCTCGCGGAAGAGCTGCGGCCCGACTTGGTCGTGATGGATGTCAAGATGCCGCTTCTCGATGGTATTTCTGCGGCCGACATCATCACCAAAAAGAAGATTGCCCCTGTCGTTCTGTTGACCGCTTTTTCGCAACGTGAGCTTGTCGAGAGGGCAGCAGAAGCGGGAGCTCTGGCCTACGTCGTCAAACCTTTTACGCCCAACGACCTGATTCCTGCAATTGATATTGCTCTCAGCCGCTACCAACAGCTCCAGGCCCTGGAAGACGAAGTGTCAGATTTAGCTGACCGGCTCGAGACCCGCAAGGTCCTCGATCGCGCCAAGGGGATTCTCAACGACACCATGGGGCTGACCGAACCAGAAGCCTTCCGATGGATTCAAAAAGCTTCGATGGATCGACGCCTGACCATGCTCGAAGTGGCTCAGACGGTGGTTGATCAACTGGCCAAAAAAGCGGATAACCCCGATATTTAACGCTGCGCGTCGCGAATAAAGTTCGTCATGCGCACGGTAGATAACCGATTTCCGGCATCATCTCGAATCGTAATCTGGTGGGTGGCTAAGGTTCGCCCCAGCACGAGCGCTTCACAGGTTGCCGTGACGTAGCCTTCCGTGGCTGATTTGGAATGCGTCGCGTTAATCTCGATTCCCACCGCAATCCGATCGGGTCCACCATGAATGGCCGAGGACATGGAACCCAAGGATTCTGCGAGCACCACATGAGCGCCCCCGTGAAGTAGCCCCACGACTTGCCTATTTCCCTCGACAGGCATGCGCGCAATCGAGAGCTCAGCGGAAAGCTCGAGGAATTCGATGCCCATTTTCTGGGCCAGCTCTCCGCCGCCTGTTTCAATCAGTCGAGCCACGAGGGCGGGGTCCATATCAGCGGGGAAAACAGTCACGGTCGCTCCTTAGCAAAATCCTGTGCCCAGTAGGCTAGGCCTCGTGAGCGATAAGCCTACCTTGATGGTTATTGATGGTCATTCCCTGGCTTTTCGGGCCTTTTATGCCCTGCCCGTGGATAGTTTCCAGACTCCGGATGGCCAGCACACCAACGCCATTCACGGCTTTATCTCGATGTTTTTGGGCCTGTTAGCCAAAGAAAAACCCACCCATGTGGCGGTGGCGTTTGACCTGTCACGCTTTTCGTTCCGAACCCGGATTTATCCCGAATACAAGGGGACACGGGGCGATACGCCAGTGGAATTCATCGGTCAGGTCCCACTATTGCAAGATGCGCTACACGCGATGGGTGTGGTGACCCTGACCAAGGAAGATTACGAGGCCGATGACATTTTGGCCACGCTGGCGCACCAGGGTTCAGAAGCCGGATTCGATGTGCTCGTCGTCTCCGGTGATCGTGACACTTTCCAACTGGTCAACCCGCAGGTGACGGTGCTTTATCCCAGCGCCAGAGGAGTGTCTGAACTCAAGCGGTACACCCCCGAAGCTGTCGAAGAGCGATATGGGGTTCCCCCTCATCGATACCCCGATGTGGCGGCGTTGGTGGGGGAGACCAGCGACAACCTCATTGGCATCGACAAAGTAGGCGAAAAAACTGCCGTGAAGTGGATTGTGCAGTATGGATCGCTGGACGCGGTCCTAGCTGCAGCCGAGGACATTCCCGGAGTCGTCGGTAATAATCTTCGCGAGCAAAAAGACCGAGCGTTGCGTAATAGGGAGCTCAACCACTTGCTGACCGATGTGGATCTCGGAGTGAGTTTGGACCAGCTCGAGCGTCAACCCATCGATGTCGCTGCGGTGACTGAGGTGTTCCAGAAACTGGCTTTCAAAAGCCTGACCAAACGAGTTCTTGCTCTGGCCGGGGTGAGCGACGAGGTGCCAACGCCGGATACCGCGAGCGTGGTGACGGATATTCCTGCGGAGCGCTCCCTCGTGGATGAAGAGCTCTCAGCCTGGCTGGCAAAGCACCGGGGTTCGCCCTTGGGCCTTCACCTGCGCAGGATGCATGGCGAACTCACCGAGGTGGGAGTAGCAAGCAATTCCGAGGCCATCCGGGTGCCCTGGATTGTGGGAAGCAAAGACCAGCAGCCGCTTATTCAAGCCTGGAGTGAGCCGGAGCACACCTGGGTCTTGTGGGATGCGAAAAAGCAGCTCACGATGCTCCTGGAGATGGATTCCCCCGTTGTCGTTGCGGGGGATCCTCGCCTCGCGGCCTGGGTCACTAAACCCAACGCCAAGGCTCGAAGCTTTGAAGAACTGGTGCGCGATGAAATGGGAGTGGAGCTACCCACCGCGGATCCTGACCAGCTGGTCCCTGAACAAACCCCAACCGGGGTAGGAATCGAGGCCTGGTGCGCTCTGGGGCTGTGGCACACCCTGATAGAGGGTCTCGATGAGGGAAGCCGCACAGTCTTGAACGACATTGAAATTCCGCTGGTGGGAATTCTGGCCCGGATGGAATATGCCGGTATTGGCAGTGACTCCGCCGGGCTTACCCACCTCGAATCAGAGTTGGCCACCCAGGTGGCTACGTTTGAGAAAAGCGCGTTTGCCGCCATCGGCCACGAAGTCAACCTGGGCTCTCCCAAACAGCTTCAGAAGGTGCTCTTTGAGGAGCTCTCGATGCCGACGACTAGAGCAACGAAAACCGGATACTCGACTGACGCCTCTGCTCTGAGCGAGCTCCAGGTATCAAACCCACACCCCTTCCTGGATGCTCTGCTAGGCCATCGAGACGCGACCAAATTGAGGCAAATTGTTGAGGGGCTGCGGGTCGCTGTGGGCCAGGACTCACGCATCCACACCACTTTTGATCAGACCGGCACCAGCACGGGTCGTTTGTCGTCTCTGGAACCTAACCTGCAAAACATTCCGGTGCGCACCGAAGTGGGTCACAAAATCAGGGCCACGTTCGTGTCGATGCCGCCCGCTGTGGGGCTATTAACCGCGGACTATTCCCAAATTGAGATGCGGATCATGGCCCATCTTTCCGGGGATGAAGGACTTATCGAGGCGTTTCATGCGGGGGAGGACCTTCACCGGTTCGTGGGTGCTCGAATTTTCGATGTTCCACCAGAGGATGTCACCCCGGCGATGCGGACCAAAGTCAAGGCGATGAGTTACGGTCTCGCTTACGGACTATCGGCATTTGGTCTGGCCAAACAGTTGGGCATTGCGCCGGCTGAGGCCAAAACCCTGATGACGGAGTACTTCCGCAGATTTGGAAAAGTCCGGGACTACCTGCGCAGTGTGGTGGAGCAAGCCACCCGTGATGGGCACACAGAGACTATCTTCGGTCGCCGTCGCCCGTTCCCGGAGCTGACCTCACCGAATAGAATTGTGCGCGAAGCTGCTGAACGTGCAGCACTTAACGCCCCTATTCAGGGCACCGCTGCCGACATTATCAAGCGAGCCATGATCACCATCGATGCCCGCATGACCCAGGGCTCCATGACCTCTCGGTTGGTTCTCCAGGTTCACGACGAACTGGTGTTCGAGGTTCACCCGGGGGAGCGAGAAACCTTGGAAACCATCGTGGTCGAGGAAATGGGCAGTGCGGCAGACCTACTGGTCCCCTTGGAAGTCCAGCTGGGTTGGGGCTCCCACTGGGATGAGGCCGCTCACTGAGGTTTGTGGAAAGCGGCGTTGTCTCGATAGACTAAATGGTCGCCCGCAAGGGTGATTTGTCCTGTCCATTGCGTGTGTGCCACATCGGTGCACCCGCCCCAGTAGAAAAATGTCCCCCCGATCTCTATGACAACAAAAACGACAACCGGTCCGAAGCAAATCGCCATTGATGACATCGGCAGCGCCGAAGACTTCCTGGCCGAAGTCGAGAAAACTCTTAAGTTCTTCAACGACGGTGACCTCATCGAGGGAACCGTTGTCAAAATCGATCGAGACGAAGTACTTCTCGATGTTGGTTACAAAACCGAGGGTGTTATTCCCTCCCGCGAGCTATCCATCAAGCACGACATCGACCCTTCTGAGGTTGTCTCTGTTGGGGATGCCATTGAAGCCCTGGTCCTCCAGAAAGAGGACAAAGAAGGCCGTCTAATCCTGTCCAAGAAGCGTGCACAATACGAGCGCGCATGGGGCGATGTAGAAAAAATCAAGGAAACCGACGGTGTCGTCACCGGAACAATCATTGAGGTCGTCAAGGGCGGCCTGATTGTGGATATCGGACTGCGTGGCTTCCTTCCCGCCTCACTCATTGAACTTCGTCGCGTCCGCGACCTCACCCCTTACCTGGGACAAGAAGTAGAAGCGAAGATCCTCGAACTGGATAAGAACCGCAACAACGTGGTTCTGTCTCGTCGCGCCCTTCTCGAAGAAAGCCAGAGCCAGAACCGCTCGAGCTTCCTGGAGGGCCTGCAAAAGGGTCAGGTCCGCAAGGGTGTTGTCTCGTCCATTGTGAACTTCGGAGCGTTTGTTGACCTCGGCGGGGTTGACGGCTTGGTGCACGTTTCCGAGCTCAGCTGGAAGCACATTGAGCACGCCAGTGAAGTTGTTGAGGTCGGACAAGAAGTCACCATCGAGGTGCTCGAAGTCGACATGGACCGCGAACGCGTGTCCCTCTCGCTCAAAGCAACTCAAGAGGACCCATGGCAGGTATTTGCCCGCACACACGCGATTGGTCAGATTGCTCCTGGAGCTGTCACCAAGCTCGTTCCCTTCGGTGCCTTTGTTCGCGTGGCCGATGGAATCGAAGGTTTGGTTCACATCTCGGAGCTCTCCGACAAGCACATTGAGCTCGCGGAGCAGGTTGTCTCCACGGGTGATCAGGTCTTCGTCAAGATCATTGACATCGACCTCGAGCGTCGCAGAATCTCGCTCTCGATCAAGCAAGCTGATGAGGGCGTTGACCCCGAGGGCAAGGACTTTGATCCTGCGCTCTATGGCATGCCCACCGAGTATGACGACAAGGGCAACTACGCCTACCCAGACGGATTCAACTCCGGGACTGGTGAATGGCTTGAGGGCTTTGATGAGCAGCGCAAGGTATGGGAGCAGCAGTACGCTGACGCCCAGGCTCGCTGGGAGTCACACAAGGCTCAGGTAGCCCGCATGGCCGCCATGGTTATCGTTCCCGTCGAGCACGCCGACGAGGACCAGGATGCGCAAGCCCCTGTGTCCGAAGAGGTCGAGCAAGCAGGAACACTGGCCGATGATGAGGCTCTCGCAGCTCTGCGCGACAAGCTCGTCGGTTCCGGCGAATAGACATCCACGAGGAAGGGTCCCGCGAATCTCGCGGGGCCCTTTTTCTTTCCCTCGCTACACTCGCACTATGCCAGTAGTTGCTCTTACCGGAGGTGTTGGGGCGGGGAAATCCACCGTGACCGAAGTCCTGGCCTCCTGTGGTGCCCACATCATTGATGCTGATGCGCTGGCCCGGGAGGCGGTCGCCCCCGGTAGTGCTGGTTTAGAACGCATTCGTGAACGCTTTGGGTCGTCGGTGTTTGGCCCGGACGGGGCACTCGATCGAAGTGCTCTGGGAGCCCTTGTTTTTGGCGATCCGAGTGCCAGAGCAGATCTCAACGCCATTGTGCATCCGATCGTCCACGAGTTATACGACGCAGCGCTCCAGGAAGCGCAACGCACAGACCCCAACGCCCTGGTGATTTATGACGTCCCGCTCCTGGCAGAAGCCAGGTCGCCCTCGGAGTTTGATCTCGTGGTCGTCGTGCATACGCCAGCCGAGGAGCGGGTCTCCCGCTTAGTGCATTTTCGTGGTTTGGACCCAGAAGCGGCTCAGGCGCGCGTGAATTCCCAGGCCAGTGACGAGCAACGCCTTGCTCTAGCTGATGTGGTGCTGGATTCCTCCCGGAGCATTGAGGACACTCGCGCGGCGGCCCGTGAATTGTGTGAGGAATTGGAACGAGCGTGGCCCGACCGCCTCGATACGGTTGCTCGGTCGTTTCCGAGAAAGGCCTCCTAGGCTAGCTCCATGGACGCTACTCGCGCTTTTCGGCCCTTCGAGGTTGTGAGTGAGTACACCCCCAGCGGCGATCAGCCCAAGGCCCTAGACCAGCTCGAATCGCGCATCAGGGCCGGTGAATCTGATGTGGTGTTGTTGGGAGCAACCGGCACGGGAAAATCCGCGACGACGGCCTGGCTGATTGAGCGACTTCAGCGACCCGCACTGGTCCTCGCCCACAACAAGACCCTCGCCGCCCAGTTGGCCACGGAGTTGCGAGAGATGTTGCCCCACAACGCGGTGGAATATTTTGTGTCCTATTACGACTACTACCAACCAGAGGCGTACGTTCCCCAAACCGATACGTTCATCGAAAAAGACAGCTCGGTCAATGCTGAGGTGGAAAGGCTCCGCCACTCCACCACGAACTCACTGCTGAGCAGGCGTGATGTTGTTGTGGTGTCGACAGTGTCCTGCATTTATGGTTTGGGAGCGCCTGAGGATTATTTCGAGGCGATGATTGCGCTTCAGATCGGACAGAAGATTTCTCGTGAAGCGTTGATTCACGCTTTCGTCCAGATGCAGTACGAGCGAAACGACGTGGCCTTTGAGCGCGGCACTTTCCGAGTGCGCGGGGACACCATCGAAATTATTCCCGTCTATGAGGAACTCGCGCTGCGCATTTCCATGTTTGGCGACGAGATTGAATCACTGAGTACCCTCCATCCGCTCACCGGGGAAACCCTCAGCCAGGAAGAAACACTCAGCGTCTTTCCCGCCACGCACTATGCAGCGTCGCCCGAGGTGATGAAACGAGCGGTGGGGGCTATTCGCCTGGAGCTCGAACAACGCGGGTCGGAGCTAGAAAAGGCCAACAAGCTTTTAGAGGCCCAACGCATCCGGATGCGCACTAGTTATGACATCGAAATGATGGAGCAGCTGGGCTTCTGCTCTGGTATTGAAAACTATTCGCGCCACATCGATGGTCGGGAACCCGGTGAGGCTCCCAGCTGTCTCCTGGATTACTTCCCCGAGGACTTCCTCACTGTCATTGACGAATCCCACGTCACTGTTCCCCAAATTGGTGGAATGTATGAGGGCGATGCGTCTCGCAAGAGAACCCTGGTCGAACACGGTTTCCGTTTGCCCAGCGCCATGGACAACCGGCCTCTGAGGTTTGATGAGTTCCTCGAGAGGTCCGGCCAGAAACTCTATCTCTCGGCTACCCCTGGCCCCTACGAGCTCGGTATGGCTGATGGTGTGGTGGAGCAGATTATCCGGCCCACCGGACTGGTGGACCCCAAAATTGTCCTGAAGCCCGTCGAGGGTCAAATCGATGACTTACTCGAAGAGATCCGGCTTCGGGTTGAGCGCAAAGAGCGCGTCTTGGTGACCACCTTGACCAAGAAGATGTCCGAGGATCTCACCGATTACCTCGATGATGCCGGTGTGAAAGTCCGGTATCTGCATTCAGACGTCGACACTCTGCGACGGGTCGAACTTCTCACGGAGCTTCGAGCCGGAGTTTTTGATGTCCTGGTGGGAATTAACCTTCTGCGCGAAGGTCTGGACTTGCCCGAGGTGTCGCTGGTGGCGATTTTGGATGCCGATAAAGAGGGCTTTTTGCGCTCCAGCACCTCGTTGATTCAAACCATCGGGCGAGCCGCGCGTAACGTCTCGGGCGAGGTGCATATGTATGCCTCCCGTGTGACCAAATCGATGGCCCACGCGATTGCCGAAACCGACCGACGCCGGGAGCGCCAGGTGGCGTACAACACCGAACACGGCATCAGTCCCACACCTCTGCGCAAAAAGATTGCCGACATTACCGCGGTCCTTGCTCGGGAAAAAGCCGATTCGGAGGCTTTGCTTGCCGGAGTTTCGCCCAGTGCCGGGGAGGGCTTTGTTCGTCCGGCTCTTCGGGGTGGGAAAGAAGAGCTAACGAGCCTGATTGCCACTATCACCGAGCAAATGATGCAGGCCTCAGGCGAACTCAAGTTTGAATTGGCCGCGAAACTACGCGATGAAGTGCACGAACTGAAACGTGAGCTTCGGGAAATGAGTAACGCCACGGCGTAGGGGCGTCCTGGGCCTGCGCTCAGACATCACTGCCTACACTGGAGCTCGTGCCTATTGAGACTCCCACCGGTGATTCGGTGTTACATGTCAAGGGTGCGCGTGTTCACAACCTCAAGAACGTTGACGTTACGATTCCTCGGGATTCTTTGGTGGTGTTCACCGGCTTATCTGGGTCAGGCAAGTCGTCTTTAGCTTTTGACACGATATTCGCCGAAGGTCAGCGTCGTTACGTCGAATCTCTCTCGGCCTATGCCCGCCAGTTCCTGGGCCAGGTAGATCGCCCGGACGTCGACGTGATCGAGGGACTAAGTCCCGCTGTGTCCATTGACCAAAAATCCACCAACCGTAACCCCCGTTCCACCGTGGGGACCATTACCGAGATTTATGACTACCTACGGTTGCTATGGGCGCGAACCGGGGTTCCCCACTGTGTCGTGTGTGGAAAGCCGATTCAACGCCAAAGCGTTCAAACCATTGCCGACACCATCATGAAGAACTCGGAGGGGTGGCGCTTTCAAGTCCTCGCCCCGGTCGTCGCGGGACGTAAAGGTGAGTTCGTTGACCTCTTGAGAAGTCTCAATTCCCAGGGCTATGCCCGAGCCCGCATCGACGGGGAAATCGTGACCCTCAGCGATGCTCCCGCGCTGGCCAAAACTAAAAAGCATGACATCGAGGTGGTTGTGGACCGCCTGGTGATGGGGCCAGACGTCCTGGGCCGACTGACAGACTCTCTGGAGACGGCCCTGAAACTTTCCGATGGCACCGTGAGCGTTCACTCCGTGGATGACGACGAGTACCAAACCTTTAGCGAAAAACTCAGTTGTCCGACCGGCTGCACCGTCTCCCTGACTGAAATCGAACCCCGAACGTTTTCCTTTAATTCCCCCTTTGGTGCGTGTCCCGAGTGTTCGGGTCTGGGATTCACCATGTCGGTAGATCCCAACATGGTGATTGGCGATCACCAGCTCAGTATCGCCGCGGGTGCCATTCGACCGTGGACGCAGGGTGGCAAGGGCCTCTATGGCTATTTCCGGAATCTGCTCACGAGCCTTGCGGAGGAACTCGACTTTTCCCTGGACACACCGTGGGAAGAGTTATCCGCGGACATTCAGGCAGCCGTCCTGGAGGGCAACAACTTTGAGCTGACGGTCAAATATCGCAACCGATTCGGTCGAGATGTGAAGTACTCCAGCGGTTTTGAGGGAGTCATTCCCTATATCGAGCGCAAGTATCACGAAACGGATAGCGAATGGAGCAAACAGCGCTTCGCTGACTACCTTCGCGAAACCCGCTGTGTCGCGTGCGCCGGTAAGCGGTTGAAACCCGAAATTTTGGCTGTTCTCGTCGCCGATCATTCGATTTCCGATGTTGCGGACATGAGCCTCGCCCAGGCCCATGCCTTCATGACCTCACTCACCCTGTCTTCCCGGGATGAAGCGATTGCTGCACCGATTCTTCGAGAAATCTCCGCTCGTTTGGAGTTCTTGTTGGAAGTCGGCCTGAACTACCTCAGCCTGTCCCGTGCCGCGGGCTCTCTCTCCGGGGGAGAGGCTCAGCGCATTCGCTTAGCGACACAAATTGGTTCTGGTCTCACCGGTGTGCTTTATGTCCTCGATGAACCAAGCATTGGACTTCACCAACGAGACAATCGCCGACTTATCGAAACCCTGATCAAGCTGCGTGACCTTGGCAACACTCTCATCGTTGTGGAGCATGACGAAGAAACCATCCACACCTCCGATTGGATCGTCGATATTGGTCCCGGCGCTGGCGAATATGGCGGGGAAGTGGTGCACTCGGGCAGTGTCGCCTCCCTGTTGAAAGAAAAGCGCTCGATCACAGCCGGCTATTTGAACCGCACTGAGAAGGTCGTGACCGAGCGACCTCGACGGACCGTGGACACAGCCCGACAGCTTCGTATCGAAGGTGCCAAGGCAAATAACCTCCACGACATAGACGTCGATATTCCCCTGGGTGTTTTCGTGGCGGTGACCGGCGTGAGCGGTTCAGGTAAATCCTCCCTTGTCAACGACATCCTCTATCGCTCGCTCGCCAACACCCTCAATGGAGCACGCCATGTTCCCGGGCTTCATACCCGTATCAAAGGTGTCGAGCATCTCGACAAGATTGTCCACGTCGACCAAGCACCCATCGGCAGAACCCCCCGCAGTAATCCTGCGACGTACACAGGAGTCTTCGACAAAATCAGAACCCTGTTTTCCGACACTCCCGAAGCGAAAATGCGGGGATACCAGCCGGGGCGATTTAGCTTCAACGTCAAGGGTGGCCGGTGTGAGAACTGTTCCGGTGATGGAACGATCACTATCGAGATGAACTTCCTCCCCGACGTCTACGTCGATTGCGAAGTCTGTCATGGCGCTCGCTATAACCGAGAAACCCTCCAGGTCCATTACAAGGGCAAAACGATCGCCGATGTCCTGGATATGCCGATCGACCAGGCGGCGGAGTTCTTTGAAGCCATTTCTTCCATCCACCGATACCTCCAGACGCTGGTGGACGTTGGGCTTGGCTACGTCCGGCTAGGCCAAGCCGCGACGACCCTTTCCGGGGGCGAGGCGCAACGCGTCAAGCTCGCCACCGAGTTACAGAAACGCTCCACGGGGCGCACCATTTACGTGCTCGATGAACCCACGACGGGCCTGCACTTCCACGATGTCAAGAAATTGCTAGATGTGCTCCAGGGGCTTGCGGATAAGGGCAACACCGTCGTGGTGATCGAGCACAACCTCGATGTCATCTCCTCAGCGGATTGGGTTATTGACCTGGGCCCAGAAGGTGGTGCCGGGGGAGGCCTGGTCGTCGCGCAGGGAACACCAGAGCAGATTTCGAAGAACAAGGCTTCTCATACCGGGGCCTTCCTCGCTGAGGTTATGGGGTAGCTTCCTATGCCCCAGCGTCATCCTTGGCAGCCTCGCACCGCCGATATTCCCGCCCAACCGGGTGTTTATCGCTTCCTCGATGCTCGCGGGCGGGTCATCTATGTCGGAAAAGCCAAAGCCCTTCGCTCCCGGTTGACCAGCTACTTCCAGAAACCTGAGGCGCTACACGAGCGCACCCGCAGAATGGTCGGCCATGCAGCCTCGGTGGATTGGACGGTCGTTCCGACCGAGCGTCAGGCGTTGCAGTTGGAATACTCCTGGATCAAGGAGTTCCAGCCAGAGTTCAATATCCGCTTCCGCGATGACAAGGCCTACCCGTATTTGGTGTTGACCCTGGCTGAGGACGTCCCACGGGTTTTCCTGGCTAGGCGCAAAGGCATCAAGGGTGCACGCTACTTTGGTCCCTTTCCCAACGCCGGAGCACTACGGGACACGTTATCGACGATATTGAAGGCATTCCCGGTTCGTTCGTGTTCCTCAAGTGCGTATGCGAAGGCACAGCGCGCCCAACGACCCTGCCTTCTTGGGGATATCGGCAAGTGTGCCGCGCCCTGTGTTGAGAGGGTCTCGCCGCAGGAGCATAAAGCTCTCGCCGTCTCTCTTGCCGCCTTTATGTCGGGGCACGACGACCAGGTGGCAGCAGAGTTGACCTCCTCCATGGAGGCTGCTGCGCAGGCTCTGGAGTTTGAACGTGCAGGTCGTATTCGTGACCGAATAGAAGCCATCAACACGATTTTGATGAAGAACACCATGGTCGTCTCGGACGATATTGATGCCGATATTTTCGGTCTCGCAAGCGACACCCTGGTTGCGGCTGCGCACGTCTTTCGGGTCCGTGGTGGTCGAATCCGCTCGGCCAAAGGATTCGTCGTTGACACTCCCGAGGATAACGAGGGCATCAGCCTGGTCGAGATGCTGCTTCGCGATGGGTTTGAGGACGGTCCGCCCGCGCGGTTGCTCGTTGTTCCCGAGCTTCCGGCCCTACCCGGTGTGTGGGAGAAACAACTCAGTGATGTGCGACACGAAGCAGGAGACAAGGGATCGGTGAAGATCCGCACCGCTAAACGTGGGGAGCTCGCCGAACTCGCGCAAACGGTGGGTCTTAACGCGAGCCAAACTCTCACCAGCTATCTTTCGCAGCGCACGAGTGACCCCTCGGCTCGCTCCCGCGCGTTGGGAGAAATTCAGACCGCTCTGGGGCTCGACGAAGCTCCTCTTCGCATGGAGTGCTTCGACGTGTCTCACCTGGGGGGAGACAACCCGGTGGCCTCCATGGTGGTGTTTGAAGACGGCCTGCCAAGGCGGGAGCATTACCGGCGATTCGCCATGGTTGACGTGCGCGATGACACCGAAGCGATTTACCAGGTGATTGCTCGACGGGTCCAGAGGCTTTTGGCTGACTCAGACACGTCAGAATCGGCGCGAGGCTTTTCCTACCCTCCCGGTTTGATCGTCGTCGATGGCGGGTTGCCTCAGGTTAACGCTGCCCACCGCGCGTTGAGGGAATGTGGCGTGGACATTCCGGTGTGTGGATTGGCGAAAAAGCTTGAGGAAGTCTGGCGCCCCCACGAATCATTTCCGGTGATTCTGCCGCGAAATAGCGAAGCTCTCTTTCTGCTCCAGCGCGCTCGAGATGAAGCCCACCGAGTGGCCATCACTTATCAGCGCAGCACGCGAAAACGAACTCTGCGCAGCGAGCTTCTCGACATTCCCGGTGTAGGAAAGTCCTCAGCGTCACGTCTGCTGAAGCATTTCGGGTCGGTGGCGAAGGTGAAGGCGGCGAGTTTAGAAGACTTGGTGGCTGTTCCTGGCGTAGGAAAAATTATGGCGACCACGATCTACGAGTCTCTCCAGGCCCCAGCGAGCCCACCCGTTACTATGGGCACAGCGTCCCCTCAACAATGAAAGCCGCGCGGTGAACACAGAGACCAGAATCCTTATCGTCACAGGGATGTCGGGAGCGGGTCGCTCCACCGCGGCTAATGCTCTGGAAGACCACGACTGGTATGTGGTGGACAACCTTCCGCCTCAGATGCTGCGCCCCCTGGTTGACTTGGCAGAAGACCCTGACAATGGCATGCCCAGACTGGCAGCCGTGATGGATGTCCGAGGTGGGTCCCTCTTTTCTGATGCCACCGATGTCATCGTCGCGCTGTCCCAAGAAAGCAACGTTCAGGTGGTGTTTCTCGATTCCACTAATGACGTGCTCGTGCGTCGATTTGAGCAGGTGAGGCGCCCCCATCCCCTCCAGGAAGATGGAACGCTGCTCGATGGGATTGAGCGAGAACGCGCCCTGATGCAAGAAATTCGTGAGCGTTGCGACTTGGTAATCGACACCTCTGAGTTGAATACCCACCAGCTCTCCACAGCGATTTCGGGAATTTATAGCGAACCCGGGGCTACCGCCACCAAACTCACGATCATTAGCTTTGGTTTCAAGTACGGTCTTCCCTCCGACGTCGATATGGTCGCGGATATGCGTTTTCTCCCCAATCCCTACTGGGAAGAGACGTTGCGCGCCCACACGGGCCGAGATGAAGCAGTGGGGGAGTATGTCACCGGAAACCCCTTGGCACAGGAGTTCATGAAGCATTTCGAACCCGCTTTGGATACCGTGCTCAAGGGCTATCTCAGCGAAAATAAGACCTATGCAACCCTTGCGATAGGGTGTACCGGTGGCAAGCACCGCTCAGTCGCCATGGCCGAACAACTGGCCCAAAAACTGAGCACCAGGGAAGACTTGCAGGTCACGGTGAAACACCGAGATCTCGGGCGCGAATAGGGTAAGGGTCCACATGCACTCATTGACCATTGCGGTAAAAGACGAACTCGTCTCCGCGGTCAGTGATTTGACTAGCCAGCGAGTGGCGGAACTCTCCACCATTCTGCGGTTCGCGGGTGGATTGCATGTCATCGGCGGCAACATTGCCGTCGAAGTGGAACTGGATCACCTAGAAACCGCGAAGCGTGTGCGACGCGATATTCGGGATATTTTTGGCATGGCGACCGATGCCGCCGTGATGCAGCCCTCCGGAAACCGCACCTACCCGTTGTATGTCGTGCGGGTGCGCCAAGGCGGAGAAACACTAGCCCGTCAGACAGGGCTTCTCGATAGTAAAAAGCGGCCTGTTCGAGGTCTGCCCAACAAGCTGACCACCTCACCGATGGGCGATCTGGCCGCCATTTGGCGCGGGGCGTTCTTGGCCAGTGGTTCCATTAGTGAACCAGGGCGCTCGGCAGCCATCGAAATCGTTGCCCCCACAGGCGAAGCAGCTATGGCCATGGTGGGCATTGGCGCTCGCATTGGGATCGCTTCTAAGGCGCGCGAAGTGCGGATGGCCCATCGCATTATGGTGCGCGATGGCGAAGCAATCAGTGAACTCCTGACCACCATGGGTGCCCCCGGCGCGGTGGCGGAATGGGAAAAGCTGCGCGAGCGGCGCGAAGTTCGAGCCACAGCGAACCGACTGGTGAATTTTGATGATGCCAACCTGCGACGCTCTGCGCAAGCTGCGGTTGCTGCTTGCGCCCGAGTCGAGCGAGCCCTGGAACTTCTCGGCGAAGACATCCCGGAGCACCTGCTTTATGCGGGAAATCTGCGCCTGGGTTTCCGCGATGCCAGCCTCGATGAGCTCGGACACCATGCTGATCCACCCCTGACCAAAGACGCCGTGGCCGGTCGCATTCGTCGTCTCTTGGCGATGGCGGATAAGAAGGCGGAAGACTTAGGAGTTCCGAACACACTCGATAGCGTTCCTGATGAACTCGAGGGACTTTAACAGGACCAGGTCACGCGGGCGTTTAGACTAGGCACACACCTATCGCCCTGTTGGAGGATTCCATGTCGACCTACACCCTGCCCGATCTGCCCTACGACTACTCGGCTCTGGAGCCCCACATCAGCGCGCGGATTATGGAACTGCACCACTCCAAGCACCACAAAGCGTATGTGGATGGCGCAAACAATGCCCTCGCTGCGATGGCTGAGGCCCGCGACACGGGGAATTTTGCCAACATCAACCGTCTCGAAAAGGACCTCGCGTTCCACCTCGGCGGTCACGTGAATCACTCCATTTTCTGGACCAATCTCGCACCCGGAGCTGGGGGGACACCCGAGGGTGAAGTCGCGGCTGCCCTGCAAGAGTTCTTTGGGTCCTTTGATGCCTTCAAAGCCCACTTCAACGCGGTTTCTCTGGGAATCCAGGGCTCTGGTTGGGGTGTCTTGGCCTGGGATCCTGTGGGCGCTCAGCTGGTGATTCAACAACTGTTTGACCAGCAGGGCAACACCGCACAGGGAACTATTCCCATCCTCCAGTTGGATATGTGGGAGCACGCTTTCTACCTCGACTACCAAAACGTCAAGGCGGACTACGTCCAAGCCTTCTGGAACATCGTGAATTGGGAGAATGTCTCCCAGCGCTTTGACGCGGCACGCTCGGGTGCTGCGTCAACCCTGCTAATCTCGTAGCGACGATATGAGTGGCTGCGGGTGCGAACACCCGCTCAGACTCTTCAACACGAGGACATAAGGGGATAGTTGTGGTCACAGTTGCCATTAATGGTTTTGGTCGTATCGGACGAAGTTTCTTCCGTGCAGTGTTAGCTGGTTCCAACGACGTCAATGTCGTGGCCGTCAACGACCTCACTGACCCCAAAGCATTGGCTCATTTGCTCAAATATGACTCGGTGGGTGGACGCTTGCCCGTCAGCGTGGAGGCCGGCGACGGCGCGATCATCGTTGATGGCAAGACCATCACGGTCTATGCCGAGCGAGACCCCGCCAAGTTGCCCTGGGCGTCTCTGGGAGTGGACATCGTCATCGAATCCACTGGTTTCTTCACGGATGCTGACAAGGCCCGGGCCCACCTCGATGCGGGTGCCAAAAAGGTCATTATTTCCGCTCCCGCTTCGGGTGAGGACATTACCGTCGTGATGGGTGTCAACCACGAGGATTACGATCCCGCTGCACACCACATCGTCTCCAACGCGTCGTGCACCACCAACTGCCTTGCCCCAATGGCCAAGGTTTTCCACGATGAATTCGGTATCGAACGCGGTCTGATGACCACAGTGCACGCGTACACGGCCGACCAGAATCTCCAGGATGGTCCCCACAGTGACCTCCGCAGGGCCCGCGCAGCTGGAATTAACATTGTCCCGACCTCCACAGGTGCCGCTAAAGCGATTGGTCTGGTCCTACCTGAGCTCAAGGGCAAGCTGGACGGCTTTGCGCTTCGCGTTCCCGTCCCCACCGGTTCGATCACTGATTTGACCGTCGAAGCATCTCGCGAGGTTACCTTGGAAGAGGTACAGAGTGCCTTCAAGAAGGCGGCAGACAAGGGTCCCTTCGCCGGAATCCTTCGATACAGCGAAGAGCCTTTGGTCTCTAGTGACATTGTCGGGGATCCCTATTCCTCGGTCATCGATGCCGGATTGATTCGTGTGCTGGGCAACCAGGTCAAGATGAGCTCCTGGTACGACAACGAGTGGGGTTACTCCAACCGCCTGGTGGACCTCGCTGGTTACATGGCAGCAAGTCTCTGATCGGTGGCGCTACGCACACTGACTGATGCCTCTGACCTTGACGGTCAGGTGGTCTTCCTCCGAGTCGACGCCAACGTTCCCCTCGATGGCTCCACGATTACCGATGACGGCCGGATTAGGGCATTTTTGCCCACCCTGGAGTGGCTTACCAGTAGGGGAGCGGCCGTGGTCCTCGGTAGCCACCTCGGTCGACCCACGGGCCCCGGTGACACCCATCTGAGTCTTGCTCCGGTAGCCGCCCGAGTCAGTGAACTCTTGGGCACAGATGTTCCGTTATTGCCCGGTGTGACCGGCGACGCCGTATGGGAGGCCCTGGAGGGCCTTCTGCCCGGGGGAGTGTGTCTGCTGGAGAACCTGCGGTTTGACCCTCGAGAGACGTCTTCAGAGGCCTCGCAGCGCCTTTCCTTAGCAACCGAGTGGGCAGAACACGTGGATGCCACCGTCGTCGATGGTTTTGGCGTCGTGCATCGCAAGCAAGCCAGTGTATTTGAGCTTCCGAGTATCACCAGCAGCTTTGCGGGATTGTTGGTGGAAAAAGAAGTCGAGGTGGCGACTACCCTGATGCACCACCCCCAGCGCCCTTACACCGTGGTGCTCGGCGGGTCGAAGGTTTCGGACAAACTCGGTGTGATTGAGGCTTTACTGCCTCATGTCGATCGCATTCTTATCGGCGGTGGCATGGTCTTCACCGTCTTAGCCGCCCAAGGCCACGCAGTGGGCGCCAGCCTTCTCGAGGCCGACCGCATCGAGACGGTCGTGGGTTTCCTTGCCCGGGCTCGTGAGCTCGGGGTTGACATCGTGGTGCCCACGGACATCGTGATGGCCGAATCCTTCTCCCCGGATGCCCAGAGTGTGGTGTTGGGAGTCGACGCACTGGAGTCTGGCCCCGCCGGCGCCCAGGCGATGGGCTTAGACATCGGGCCGCTCAGCGCCGGGACGTTCGCCGAGTTGATTTCGGCATCTCACACTGTCTTTTGGAATGGCCCTATGGGTGTGTTCGAGTTCCCCGCTTTTGCGCACGGAACGAAGGCCGTGGCGAGTGCTCTGACCACGGTCCAGGGTTTGTCGGTAGTCGGCGGAGGTGACTCAGCGGCAGCGGTTCGAATCCTAGGTTTCTCAGATGACGCGTTCGGTCACATCTCCACCGGCGGTGGCGCGAGCTTGGAATTTCTTGAAGGTAAAACGCTTCCTGGATTGGAGATACTCGGATGGACACCCTAAGACGACCGCTTATTGCGGGTAACTGGAAAATGAACCTGGATCATTTACAGTCGATTGCCTTTGTCCAGAAACTCGCGTGGGCGCTGAAAGACGCAAATTATCAGGCCAACGAGGTGGAAATTGGAGTATTCCCTCCCTTTACGGACCTGCGCTCGGTCCAAACGCTGATTAACGCCGATAGCTTGCCCTTCGCCCTGGGTGCGCAGGATCTCTCGATGCATGACGAAGGTGCGCACACCGGCGATATTTCCGGAGCTTTTCTGCGCGCTCTCGAGTGCGAGTACGTCATCACGGGTCACTCGGAACGACGCGCTGATCATGGTGAGACCGACGAGGTGGTCGCTGCGAAGACCCGCGCCGCCATCAAGCACGCGCTGGTCCCCATTATCTGTGTGGGGGAGAGCGCGGAAGATCTCGAACTGCACGGTGCGAGCAAAGTTCCCTGCGACCAACTCAGGGTGGTCTTGGCCTCGTTAAAGCCCACCGATACCTATGTCGTGGCCTATGAACCGATTTGGGCGATCGGCAGCGGCCAAGCAGCAACGTCATCGCAGGCCCAGGATGTTGCCCGTGCTCTGCGGGACGTCATTCGTGAACTCCACGGCGACACCGCCGCAGATTCCACGCGGATCCTGTATGGCGGTTCCGTGAAATCGGGCAACATCGCCGGGTTCATGAAGAAGGACGACGTGGATGGTGCCCTAGTGGGGGGTGCCAGCCTCAGCGTGGATGAATTCTCAGCGATTGCTCGTTTCCCGCAACACGTCACGCTGGACCAGGAAAACTAGTACACCGTCTATAGTGGTCTAGTTACCGGGAGGTTTTTGTGGAAATTCTGCGCGTCGTATTTCAAGTGCTCTTAGCGCTCACCAGCATCCTCTTAACCCTCATGATTCTGCTTCACCGCGGACGCGGTGGCGGACTCTCGGACATGTTCGGCGGTGGAGTGTCGTCAAACCTTGGTTCTTCCGGAGTTGCCGAGCGCAACCTTAACCGCATCACCATCGTGGTCGCCCTGGTGTGGGTTTCCAGCATTGTGATTCTTGGTCTTTTTACCCGTTTCGATATTTAGGGAGCAATCTTCGTGGCATCAGGTGGAAGTGCAATTCGCGGGACCCGTGTGGGTTCTGGACCCATGGGCGAGCAAGACCGCGGCATCCAGGCAGAGCGCATCGCGGTCTCCTACTGGGACGCCATGGGCAACGAGACGGTCCGGTATTTCTCGGCACAGGTTGAGCCTGAGGATATTCCCGAGACAATTGACTCTCCCACCACCGGTCTTCCCGCTGGACGCGACAAAGCTAATCCTCCTAGCCTGCCCATTAACGAGCCTTACAAAACCCACTTGGCCTATGTGAAAGAACGCCGCACCGACAAAGAATCTAAGCAGATTCTTGAGGATGCGCTGCAGCGGTTGCGCACCAAAAAGGGTCGGATCTAGCTCTTCAACGCCCTCACAAGACGCTCCTTAGCCGAAGCGTCCACGGTGATGCTCACCACAGGTTGGGAGCTCTGCGCTAGTACGTCGGCATCGCCGTGCGCCTGGGCCAGGAGAAGCTGACCAAAGTCAAAATCGCGCCCCGGAATCGCCAGGGTGTGCTCAGGTTTTTCGATCACCTGCAAGAAGACACCCTCGGCTGGGCCGCCTTTGTGGAGCTGTCCCGTGGAGTGGAGAAAACGGGGACCAAAACCCAGGGTTACCGGTCTACCCGTGGCGGCCTCGAGGGCATCGCGCACGCCCCACCAGGGGGACTTGGGCGATTGAGGTCCAAAAATACACAACGCCAGATACGATTTCTCGCCCAGAGCGTCCGTGACAAAGCTCACAGCGTCCGTGGCTGTGGCGACCTCAGCCAATCCTGGTTGGTTACACCACACACTCATTCCCTCGGCGAGCATTTCTTCACGCGGGGTGGGGTCGGGAGCCTCCAGTAGGCCGCGCGCGGCAATCTTCGCGCTTTCCACATTGGGCTGGTCAAAAGGATTCACCCCGAGGAGATGACAAGCCACCGCCGTCGCGCACTCCCACAGCATCATGGCCCCGGCAAGGTCCGCGGATACTTCCACTGACGCACCGGAACCAGCATCACCGATGGTGAGTCCATCTGGAATCTCGCTCAGACCACACCCCACAACGGGAAGAATTCCCAGGCCACCTTTACCGGTGGACTCGGCAACCAACTGTTCAATCCAGTCGCCCAAGCCTGGCGCGGACTCCCACGTAGATAACAACAACTTGTCGACCACCGGGTTATCCACCGCAATGGCACACCCCAGAATCAGAGCGGGATTACCACTGCCTTCGCTCAGGCATTCCAGCCTCGCTGCCTCACCGGATTCCAGGAAAGCGAGGATGTCGACACCCGCGAGGCCCGCGGGCACTAGACCAAAAGGACTCAGCGCAGAGAAACGCCCACCGATCGTGGGATCGCCGAGAAAAACCCTGTAGCCAGCCTCGATAGCCTGGTGATGCAGTGGCGAGTCCGGGTCGGTGACCACGACGAGGTGGTCACGTGGTTCGAGTCCTTGGGTCGCTAAAGTCGCCTCGAAGGCACGCCTCGCAGAATCTGTTTCCAAGGTGCCCCCGGATTTTGAGGACACCACGATAGTGGTGTGAGCGAGAGTGTCCACCAGCAGGGGGACGAGGCTATCAGGGTGGGTGGAATCCACGATGTCGATTTCGACCCCTGCATGGGCCGCCATGACCTCGGGTCCTAGAGATGACCCACCCATTCCACACAGCACTACCCGAGTAATCCCCTGGCCGGCCAATTCTTCCCGCAGCGCCACCACCTCACGGGCAAGGGGCTCCCATCGAGACAGAGGTTGGACCCAGCCCAAACGAATAGAGGCCTCAGGGACCGCTTCAGGGCCCCACAAGGTGGCATCCCCGCTGGCAAGGGCGCTGGCGAAACCGGCGTTATCCAGGCGTGAAATCAGCGGAGAGCATTGTGCTGCCAGCTCGCCGGTAAGGGAAACGGTGAGGCTCATGCAGCCTGTTCCATAGCGGTGGACACGGTGGCAAGAAGTTCCTTCCACGAGACAATGAACTTCTCCACGCCTTCTTTTTCCAGGGCATCGGTGATGTCGGTGAGAGAAATACCCAGGGCCTGGATTCGTTCCACGACTGAGCGGGCTTCGTCATAAGAACCGGTGACGTTATCTCGCTGGACCACTGCCGATTTCTCGGTCGCCAGAAGCGTCTTTTCGGGCATGGTGTTGACTGTTTGTGCGACCGCGAGCTCCGTGACGTAGTAGTCCTGGGGGAGTGCGGGGTCCTTCACGCCCGTCGAAGCCCAGAGGGGCCGTTGGGGATTCATACCCGAACGGACCATGGATTCGATTTCAGGCCTCGCGTGGGAGGTGGTGAACAGTTCATAGGCCAAACGGGCATTGGCAATCGCCGCTAAGGACTTCAAGGACTGTGCCTCCGGTGTGCCCACCGCGTCCAGCAACGGGTCTATCGCACTATCCACACGGGACACGAAGAAGGAGGCCACGGAGTGGATAGTGGAAATCTCGAAACCTCGATCCTGGGCCAGAACAATTCCTGCACAGTAGGCATCAATCACCTGGGCATAGCGCTCCAGACTAAAAATCAGGGTTACATTGACACTGATGCCCTCGGCCACCGCCGCGGTAATGGCGG
>Ga0209251_1000696_pt1 | contig 29190 bp, 24 predicted proteins | sample SaaInlV_100m_DNA_6_FD_184665 | JGI IMG/M metagenome (GOLD analysis project Ga0209251, IMG submission 184665) | Marine microbial communities from expanding oxygen minimum zones in the Saanich Inlet - Saanich Inlet SI073_LV_10m_DNA (SPAdes) (version 2) | ecosystem: Environmental > Aquatic > Marine... | reverse complement strand
CCTAATTTTAGTAGTAAAATCTCACTTTTTAAAGAATTCTCTGATACAAAATATAATGGAACAGTAGGCAATATTAAAGAACTTGCTAACAAGATGTGTAATGCAGAATTTGAATTATTACCACATCAGCTATTTGTAAAGAATTATTTGTCCGAACATACACCATATAACAGTTTATTATTATATCACGGTGTCGGAACAGGTAAAACATGTAGTGCAATCGGTATTAGTGAAGATATGCGTAAATATATGATGCAAACCAATTCTCAACAAAAAATCATTATTGTCGCATCTCCTAACGTTCAAAAGAATTTTTATAACCAATTATTTGATGAAAGTAAGTTGAAATTGGACGGAGAACATTGGAATCTTCATAGTTGTATTGGACGCTCATTACTTCAAGAAATCAATCCAAATGACGTAAAAGGTCTTGATCGTTCTAAGGTAATTAGTAATATCAAAAATATCATCAAGAAATATTACCAATTTATGGGATATATTGAGTTCTCGCGATATATGTTGAAAAAGATTAATGTAAGTGAATTGCAAGCCGATGCTGATGTAAAGAAAGCACTCGAAAAAAGGAGAATAAAAACATTTTTTGATAATCGTTTAATTATTATTGACGAAGTTCATAATATTCGCATTACTGATGACAATACAAATAAACAAGCAGCAAAGCTTTTAATGAAGATAGCCAAGAATAGCCATAATATGAAGTTACTACTATTATCTGCTACACCGATGTTTAACAGTCACCTTGAAATTATATGGTTAACCAATTTATTAAATGTAAACGATAACAGAAGCACAATTACACAAAGTGATATATTTGATTCAAACGGTGAGTTTCACGAACAAAGTGAAGAACGTCCTGAAGGTGGACGTGAATTGCTACAACGTAAACTTATTGGATATGTATCTTACATACGTGGCGAGAACCCATATGCTTTCCCGTTCCGTATATATCCCGAACATTTTGACCCAGAAAATAATATGATTGCCAAAATACCCAAAAAGCAATTCAATGGTGTAGAAATCAATAACCCTTTAACATATATTCCAATTTATAATACCAACATGGGAACTTTCCAATTAAAATACTACAATGAACTTATATCCGGTCTTCCAGAACAAACCAAAAATATGTTTGTGAAGAAGAAGTTTGATGAAATTGAGAACATCGGATATTCATTATTGCAGAAACCAATTGATGCGACTACTATCATATATCCAACAAATAGTATGGACGAACCTTATGATATCGGTAAAAGTGGATTCACGCGTATTATGAACTTCAAAACAGATAACACCATACCTATTAAATATGATTATGAATACAAGCAAGAAACATTAGAGAACCACGGTAGAATATTCGACCAAGAAAATATTTCCAAGTATAGTGGTAAGTTCTCCAAAATTTCTTCGAAGATTAAGAAATCAACCGGTGTAGTATTAGTATATTCGCAACATATTGAAGGAACTATTATACCATTTGCTTTAATGTTGGAAGAAATGGGATTTACCCGATATTCTAAAACCGAAAAGTCTAATAAAAACCTTTTTAAAGATTCTATTCGGGAACCTGTGGATTACAAGAAATTAAAGCCTCGCGACGCTTCCGATTCATTTAAACCAGCAAGATATTGCATTATTACAGGAGATAAGCATTTCTCGCCTGATAATGAAATTGATCTACAAACAATCACAAGTATTGACAACAAAGATGGAGAACTTGTAAAAGTAGTCATTATATCAAAGGCCGTAGCAGAAGGTGTTGATTTTAAATTCATTCGTCAAATACATATCATCGAACCGTGGTATAATATGAATAGACCAGAACAAATTATAGGACGTGGTGTTAGAAATAGAAGTCATTGTGCTCTTGATTTTGAAGACAGAAATGTTGAAATATACTTGTATACGTGTCAAGATAAATCGTTGGACCACGAAACACCTGATGTATATATGTATCGCAATGCCGAATATAAAGCCAAAAAGATTGGTAACATTACACGCATTTTGAAAACAGTTTCGGTAGATTGTAAGTTGAATATATCACAAACGAATTTTTCTATGGAAAACATTAATAAAATAATGGAGAACAAGGATATGGAAATACGCTTATCCAGTGGTAAAACAGTTCAATACAATATTGGCGACCGTCCATTTACCGAATTATGCGATTATCAAGACAATTGTGAATATACGTGTAGCGCAACCCGAGACTATGGAAAACAAATAAATTTTTCAAATTATAAAAAATATTTTGCGAATGCCAATTATTCCATGATTTCCAGTCGCATCAAAGGGTTATTCCAAAAACGATTCGTATATTCACAAGATGAACTTATCAAAGAAATCAATATCCAACAAGAATATCCGAAAGAACAGATATTCTATGTTCTCTACAATATGGTTGACAATCATAGTGATATTATAATTGATAAACACAAACGTGAAGGATTTCTTATCAATAAAGGAGATTATTATGCTTTTCAACCTAAGGATATTGGAAATGAAAATATATCAATGTTTGAGCGCATGCATCCTGTTGATTTCAAAAATGAATATATGACGCTGGATAAAAATACAACATTGATACAAAAGGCAAAGGAAACGGTAGTTGAACTTGTAGATAATGATTACAATACCATAATAGGTAAAATGGAGGACATTAATAAGCTTATTAAGGAGGATAAATCGTTGTCTACAAAACACTGGACTACTATTGTAACTAGTAAAACGTTCCAAGAACTAATGTTTGACGGTGTCAATATGGAGAAAGAGAAATTCATCATTTATTTGAACTATAAAATATTGGATGAACTGGATATTTCCGATAAGGTAACACTTTTCAATGTGGTATACTACAAAAAAGAAAGAAGTGACTATAAAGAACAATTGATACATAACTATTTAAGCAATAAAATCGTCAATTTTAAGAGTAAGAAATATCTTGTATTGACTGAAAATGAAAAACATAAGATCTTTATAATTGGTAAAGAGAACCTGACACAAGGTTCCCAACTTGATTATGAAAATTTGAAAATACCTATAAGTGATAAATTCTTGATAGATAGAAACGAGATTTGGACGATGTTCGGGTTCAATGAAAGGGTGAAGGATAAAGAACCACGATTGAAAATAAAGACACTTCAAAGTGAATATAAGAGCAATAAAGGTGTGTATTGCAACACAATTAATTACAAGGACTTTATTCTACGTCTTCAATGCATAGTTGATGGAAATAAATGTAGCGAACCTGTAAGAGACACTGACACTCGTTTCCATAGGTTATTACAACATCATTTATTAGATATTAATAAGGCATTTGATAAATCAAATAAGGGCACAACCGTTACACGTGTAACTCTCTGTCTATTTATGGAATTCCTTTTGCGCTATTTAGATGACATCAAGTATAGAAATAAGCGTTATTTCTTTGATGTTGACGAAACAATACTTTCACAAGTGATGAAAATATAGGCTTGTAAAATTGAATTATGATTTACATAATAATATAAATATTATTATATAAATAGAATAACTATGAGCGACAATAAACTTTATAGCATATTTATTCAGTCTTTGTTAGAAAGAAAAGTTTATCTACATATTAATGAAGTAGGGAAAGGCGTGAAACAGAACTTGGAAACGAAATTGAAATATGATTTGGAAGACAAATGTATTAGTGAAGGTATTATCAAAAAAGGTTCAATCAATATTATTAATTATAGTGCAGGTAATGTAATGGGAGAAAAAATTTGCTTTCATTGTGTATTGGAATGTCAAGTATGCAATCCTGTAGAAGGAATGCTAATTGAATGTAATGTGAAGACAATTACCAAGGCAGGACTCCATTGTGAATATATGGATAATGATGAATATGTGCCATTACACGTATTTGTTGCTCGCGATCATCACTTTAACAATAACAATTTCAATGATTTAAATGAAAATGATAAAATCAAATGCAAGATTGTTGGAAGTAGGTTTGAATTGAATGACCCATACATTACATCTATCGCAACAATGTATAATCATTAGAAAAAATATATAAATACAATTCCTAATTATTTTTTATATGATGGAGGCTTTAAAGAAGTATATTGAAAAATATGATAAACAACAACATATAGACATCTATAAAATTCTAAAAAAATATAATGTGCCTATTAGTGAAAACAAAAACGGTTCATTCGTCAACTTATCGAATATTACTGATGAAACAATCATAAATGAATTGAATGAATATATAAATCATCACAATAATCAAGAATGCGAATTGAAAGAAAAGGAAGATAAAAAGCAAGAATATCAAAGCTCGTTCTTTTGAAATGTAATCAAAAATATATTTATTGTAGAAGTATAAAGGTATATGCTGTGTATATAATAACAAACGCAATGCTATATAATCAGGTAGAATTAATTGTAAGTCATATCCATGGAGATAAAATTAGTAATAGTTTTGATATTACTAATTTACAACGTTATTTTTTCACACAAACACTGAAAAAATCTTTTGATTCTATATCCAATAATATATCTACTACTACAATAAAACGAAATACTCACGATAAAGTTAAACGTGAGTTGCAAACAATTGATATATATAAAAATACATCTACACATACAACGAATATTCCTAATAATATCAATTCTCACACTCATCAGCATCAGCATCAATACAAAATACAACAACGAGATACATTATTCTGGTCGTTATACATATTACATCACGGATATTTAGAATATATGAAAATACAGATTAATTATGGAAATGCATATCTTAATGAAAAGAAGAATGTATATGACAATCTACACAACAAAAGGGATTTAGTAAAGACGTGTAATATGAAAATTACCAATGTGGCATTTCAAGAAATTATGAGCGACCTCATTTCATATTCAAATAAAAGTATTAATTACAGAATGCTTTATGCGTTCATCGCCCATTATAAATACAACATTATCATTCTCAATAAGGATAAATTATCCTTTTTTCATTTCAAAAATGATATGAATGGAGATACCACACATTTGATTGAATTAAGAAAAGGGAAATACTTCAATATATCAAATGAAAATATGGACGACACTGATATCAATACTATTTACACCCATTATATAGAATTACATCATTACGATAAACCAATGAAAGGACTTTCATCATATAAAGTTGACGATTTGAAATCAATTGCCGAAAAACTCCAAATAAATCATTATAAAATGAAGAAAGATGAACTATATACACAGATTTATAGAACGATTGCTTGGTAATCAACATATTTCAACTTTTACTATTCTAAAAATTGAAATCATATAAATATATGTAATAATACTATATATGACGTCTAATCCATCTAATAACATGAATCTTGAACAACTCGTTCAAAAATATTTAGAAAATAAACCTTTGTTGTCGGGTAATAAAATGAATGAGTTTGAGATTCGTTTTGGAACAAATCCTCGCGTAGGAAAGCCCATTAATCGCATAGACTATGAAAATGTAATCAAATATATAATGTCGTGTGGTTTTGAAACACAGAACAAAGATGGTAATAACATGTTGCGTATGACAAACGAATTTATTGATAAGCGAACTGGAACAACACGTATGTCTAACATACGAGCCGAGTTAGTTGGCGATGATGTGATTAAAGAGTATTGTATTCATAATAGTCTACAAAAAATTGTTGATATGCCATCCAATAATGCGGATAAACTTAAATTTACACAGAAAATGTATGCAAACGATAAAAATGGGGAACGATTGAATCCAATCGATGTAGAACAATATAACCTTCGTGTTGCTTACCAAACAGAAAATGATTTCAATATTTACTCAAATATCGCGAAAAACATTATCCAAAATTGGAGTGAGTCCAAGAAAGTATATCGTCTAATCAATCGTGTCCGCTTTTATCATAAAAAATACCCTGTATATGTTGATGTAAGTATAGTGAAATCATCTTCAAAGAAAAATAAACAATATGTGCCGCATTATACGATACAAGAATCGAATGTATTTAACAATATTGAGAATTATGAAATAGAAATGGAAGTGAATAATAACTCTGTTGGTATAGGTTCAGAATATGACACATCAGATAAGTTAGCAACATCTTTGAAGAAGGTTATACGCATCATCATGTCTGGTATGCAGAATACAAAATTCCCAATCACATATACCGAACAAAAAGAAATAATGAACGAATACTTATCTATGATTCACGGAAATGAAATACCCAAATATGTTGCACCCAAACATTTTATTGGTCCATCTTCATATACTCTACAAATTGAAAATGTAGTTGATGAAAATGAAAGCAATATACCAAACATTAATAATAAATATTGTGTGACTGATAAGGCAGATGGTGAACGTCGTCTTCTTTATATTTCGAAGATAGGCAAATTGTATATGGTGAATACAAATATGCAAGTAATATTTACAGGCACAATCACTACACAAGATGAATTATTCGGAACGTTGATCGATGGTGAATATATCAAATATGATAAAAACAATAAATATATCAACTTGTATGCGTGTTTCGATATTTATTACTTGAAAGGAAAGGATATTCGTAACATACCGTTTGTTCTTACAAGCGAAGGAAACACAACCTTCCGTTTATATTATTTACAGCAAATCATTTCGATATTGAAATTTACACCGGTTATAAATACACTTGATACAAAATTACGCGTGAATGTAAAAACATTCTATATCTCAACACCAACGCGAAATATATTCACTTGTTGTAGCCAAATATTATCAAATATGGATGATGAAGTATATGAATATAATACAGACGGTATAATCTTTACACCCAACGAAATAGGTGTAGGAATAAACGAGAAAGGTGACAAAGTGTCAAATTTCAAAGTATCTTGGACTCATTCATTCAAATGGAAACCCCCTGAGTTCAATACGATCGATTTCCTCGTATCAGTAAAGAAAGATAACAGCAATCAGGATGAAATACATCATATTTATCAAGATGGTTCCAACTTACAACAAACAACACAAATGAGTAAATATAAAACACTTACTTTGAGATGCGGTTACGACCAAACAAAACACGGCTACCTCAACCCTTGTGAAGACATTTATCAAGATAATATGAATGAAAGTAAAAACAAGGACGATGAATCCAACTATAAACCGGTGCCATTTGTACCCACAGATCCGTATGATGCTGAGGCACATCTATGTAACATATTATTGAAAAATGGTGTAATGATGACAGAAGAAGGCGAACCCTTTGATGAAAATATGATTGTGGAATTCCAGTATGTGATGGATAATAAAAAGGGTTGGAATTGGGTGCCACTACGTGTTCGCTACGATAAGACAAATGAACTACAAAATGGTATGAAGAATTATGGAAATGCGTATCATGTTGCGAATAACAATTGGCGGTCCATACATTATCCCATTACTACACATATGTTACGCACCGGTCAAGACTTTCCCACATATTATCAAAACGCGGATATATATTACAACCGCAAGACGGGTCATTCATATACACGCGGATTAAGAGATTTCCACAATCTATATGTAAAGAACAATTTGATTGGTAGTGTTCTCAATCCTGGCAATACCCTTATTGATTATTCCGTTGGTAAAGCTGGTGATATGTCAAAATGGATGAAAAATAAACCCAGTTTTGTATTTGGTATTGACATTTCAAGAGACAATATACATAATAAGATTGACGGTGCGTGTGCGCGATACATCAATAAATACAAGGAAACAAGCAAAATATTTGACGCGTTATTTGTTGTAGGTGACTCCACTTTGAATATCAAAAATGGCTCTGCGTTTGCAAATGAAAAGGACAAAAATGTGTCAAATGCGGTATTTGGGATTTCACCCAAGGAGAAATTGCTACTTGGTAAAGGTGTGAATAAAAGCCACGGAAAAGGAGCAAATGGTTTTGATGTTGGGTCGTGTCAATTTGCGCTTCATTATATGTTTGAGAATAAAAATACATTACATAACTTTATGAATAATCTATCACAAACGATTAGTGTTGACGGGCATTTCATATCTACTTGTTATGATGGACTCCAAGTATTCAAATTGTTGGCAAATAAGGAAAAGGGGGAAGGTGTTATATTAGAAGAAAATGATACAAAAATATTTGAAATATCAAAACAGTATGACGAAACAGGATTTCCAGACGATGAAAATTCGTTGGGATATAGCATTAATGTTTACCAAGAAACAATCAATAAATACTTTGTAGAATATTTGGTGAACTATAATTACCTTGTTCGTGTTATGGAAGATTATGGGTTTATATTATTGAGTGATGAAGAAGCCAGTCAAATTAATATGCCAAGTTCATCAGGTTTATTCTCATCATTATATTCGCAATTAGAAAAGGAGAAAAATACTAAGTTTTATGGAAAAGCCTTAAATATGTCTCCTAACGAAAAGAAGATATCATTCTTGAATCGGTATATGATTTTCAAGAAGGTGCGAAATGTGGACGGTCAAAATATTATGAAAATGGCGATGAAAAATTATGAAATGGTTGAAACGGAACCAAAGGATATTACTAATCAACCAGAGGATAGCAACACCACTATCAAAGAGAAGCCCACTAAATCTAAAAAAACAGGTAAGAAACGTGTGATTTAAGCTACTATACCTTGTAAATCAATATAAACATTTTTTAATGTATCATAATAACGATTATGACATATTATCTTTTACCATCTTCGCAATTGACACTATTCAATCAAATAGGACTTAAATTCAATGATGAAATTCCTGATATTTATTTATCTCATTCTCTTTCAAATTATTTAAATGAAATTAAAGAGAAGATTACAAACAACGAATTAAACTGGGATAATACGAAACGATATACAAATCCATATGAATATATCCATACGTTGATTCCAGAGAAAAAAAAATGTATTTCCAGATATAAACCCCTTTCACGTTCTTATTTTAAGATGGTTGAAATGACACATTTATTCAAACTATTGGAAAATTATTCGCAACCACCCATTAATACATTTCATCTTGCAGAAGGACCTGGTGGTTTCATAGAAGCGATTTTAAATATTCGCAACAATCCTAATGATACCTATTATGGTATGACAATTATTGATAATAAACACGATGACAATATACCTTCTTGGAAAAAAAGTCAAAGTTTCTTGCGAAATCATTCAAATGTAGTGATTGAAAACGGCTCTACAAAGACAGGAGACTTATTAGATTTACGCAACTTTGAGAGCAACTATGTAAAATATAAGCACTCTATGGATATTATTACCGCAGACGGTGGATTTGATTTTTCTGAAAACTTCAATCTCCAAGAAATTAATATCCATCGTTTATTATTCGCACAAATATGTCACGCAATTATTATGCAAAATTATAAAGGTAGTTTCATATTAAAGTTATTTGATTGTTTCCGCATTGCAACAGTAGATATACTGTATATTTTATCATCACTATATGAGAAAGTGTATATTGTCAAACCACATACAAGTAGATATGGAAATTCAGAAAAATACGTTGTTTGTAAATACTTCAGATATAATAAGCAATATAATTCAAATATACTCCATCAATTGTATCAAAAACTACACCAAGCAATGAGTGATATGGGAAATAACAAAACACAATATATTCATCGTTTTGTAAAGATTGATATTTCGTCATTCTTTTTGAATAAAATTCAAGAATACAATGCTATTTTCGGACAACAGCAACTTGAAAATATTGCGTATACATTAACATTATTGAAGGATTTCACAGAAGACAAGAAACATTCACTTGTGCGAAACAATATTATAAAGTGTATTCATTGGTGTGAAAAATATAATGTGAGTTTTAATAATATACCTGGTATTCTCGTAAGATAAATTATTTTTTTTATCTATATAAAGGTTGTATGTATATATAAGATATATACATAGATACACACTACTATTTATGAGCGAAACCCCTAAGCAACATATTTCTCTTGTCGTATGCGGTCACGTAGATGCCGGAAAGTCTACAACAACAGGTCATCTTATTTTCAAGCTTGGTGGTATTTCTGAGCGTGATATGCAGAAGCTTCAAGCTGAAGCCGACCAACAAGGAAAAAGTTCATTTGCGTTTGCGTATTATATGGATAAAGACAAGGCTGAGCGCGAGCGTGGTGTCACTATCAACTGTACTACAAAAGAATTTTATACCGATAGTTATCACTACACCATTGTAGATGCCCCCGGTCACAGAGATTATGTCAAGAATATGATTACTGGTGCTGGATGTGCAGACGCAGCGCTCCTTCTTGTACCAGCAGAAGCGGGAGGATTTGAAACCGCAATCGCACGCGGCGATCATGCTTCCGGCGAAGTTCAGGGTCAAACACGACAACACGCTCGTCTTCTTGGACTTCTTGGTATTGAAAAGCTTATTGTCGGTGTAAACAAGATGGACTCATGTAATTGGTCGGAACAGCGTTTCAATGAGGTTAAGGAAGAGATGACGAAGATGATTCAACAAGCTGGATTCAAACCCAAACAAGTTGCGTTTATCCCTTATAGCGGTTTCGCAGGTGAAAACTTGGTGGAACCCACAGATAAAATGCCTTGGTTCAAGGGTTGGAAAGCAAATATTTCCAAAGACGAAGTTGTTGAAGGCGTAACACTTTATGATGCTCTTGAGAAGCTTGTTCGTCCCCCAAAACGTTTCCCTGATAAGGATTTGCGTATTCCTATTAATGGTATTTACAAAATCAAGGGCGTAGGTGATGTTATTACAGGACGCATCGAACAAGGTACACTAAACGCAGGAGATGTTGTACGTGTAGCTCCACGTGGTATTGAAAATCTCAAAGTATTCAGTATTGAAATGCATCACAAGAGTTGGCCGAGTGCTTCACCTGGTGATAACGTAGGTATGAATATCAAGGGTTTGGATAAAATGAATTTGCCTAAGGTTGGAGATGTTATTTCTCTTCAAAAAGGAGCTATTCTTGAGCCTGTTGAAAGCTTTACCGCACAAGTAGCCGTCCAAGAACATCCCGGTCAACTCAAACCTGGATTTTCACCTTGCGTTCACGTGAGAACTGGTAAGTCCGCATGTAAAATGACAGCGATTAACTGGAAAATGGGAAAGAAAACCGGTAATGAGAAATTGGATAATCCACCATTTCTTGAGCGTGGTGAAAGTGCTGAAATTGTATTTGAGCCTCAGCAACCTCTTTATCTTGAAAAGTTTGACGATTGTCAGGGTCTAGGGCGTATCGCGGTGATGGATTCCAACCAACTTGTTATGCTTGGTAAAGTAATAGATGTCAAATACAAGCCTTACAAGAAGTAAATATACAGAATGCTTAGTATCATAAATATTATTCTATATTTTTATGATATGTCATTATTATTCATTATACACGTCTCTCAATTATTCGTCAATATTTTTTTATCTAACTCATTACGTAATGTCAACCAACGATGGTATCTTAAGTTTTTTAATCCTACTGTATTTATTTTGCTTTGATACATTTCAAAATTATCCACTATAAATTCTGCCATATCCAATATGTTATCAAATTTACACCACTGAACGTGCGGAAACACATCCAAATTATTCATCAAAATAGATTCATCTGATAACACAATCTTGTTCGCAAATAGTAATCGATCACAACGAATATGTTCGAATATATTGAAACATTCAAAATGGTGAACGTTAATAATCACTTTACATTTTCGTATTAATGTATCACGTTCTTTTCCCCAACCCATTATATTTATACTTGATATCTTCCTGTTTTGTAAATCATTCCATAATTTTGTCCGTCGATACGTTAATGATGAATTCACTGTATCGGATTTTTTTGGCATTGCATTAATTATACCTACATCGTATTCGTATTCATTTTCTTTATTATATAACTGTATTTGATCTTGTAAGTTGAATTGGTAAGGTAAATAAATAATTGGTTTTTTTATTTCTACACCTTTATCTTTTGCATATGCTTGGATATAACTTATATTTGCAATACTGTAATCTGCTATTTGGACGTTTTCTTTTATTAAGTTCAATATATGGTTTCCACGTATTTCTTCAGATAACATTTCAACATTCAAATAGATGCATCTATTTTGCGATAACATATTGTCTATCATTTGTTGTTCTATATCATTTATATGTAACCACATTTGCGTAAATACATAAATGCTTTTTGTTTGTAAATATTTTCCAATTGACAATTCGGATATGTGAATTACATCATCAAATATATTGAGTGAATAGATATAATCTTCTAATACCTTTGGAACACGAGTTTTATCATCTTCTAATGTTACCAAAACATAATGCGTGTTATTATACATGCGTAATAATATATAATAACACAAATATATTTAATTGTTAATTTGTTTAAATAATATTTGCGAAAGTTGTGGGTACACAGCACGTGACTGAACCATTTGCGTTGAACTTGGGTGTTCGTTTTAAAGGATAACCGATCTTATCCTTGATGGTATATCCATTTGCTGGAACACCATAGGCCAAGGCATTCGCTACGTTCTTGCCATAGGCATTTTGATATGAGTATGCTGAATCGGTAATTGAATTGTATTTTAATCGTTGAATACGAGAACTTGAGGATACAGCACCTTGTTGACCGTATTGAGGATTATTTGGCTTATAATATAGAGGAATATAACGGGATTTAATTTTGGACTCCGTTTGAGACGAAAATACAACGTCATTCACATCTTGTGGATCTGGTCCACCAATAATATTACCGGGATAATTCCCGGCACTAAATCCAATCGCAGTTACTAATTCGTTGTTTGCTATACGTAATCCAGGAACCACAGTTGTTAATGGTATAGTCCAAGTTGTAATTGTTACGCCAAATTCATCTTTTGGTAGTTCATAATTATTAACATCAAATATTGTATTATCCGCTGGTGTAACAACTAACTGCATTTTCTTTAACGAATGATTATAGAAAAGTCGTATTAATGTATGACGGACATTACCTACTTTTTCTACAATATAATGTAAATTACTAACCATCGTATTTTGTAATACATTATTTAATTCAGTGTCATAATATTTACCTTCTGGTATGGTAACAGTATAATAATTACCATCTATCCACTGATATTCAAATGTAGTATCCACAGAAAATGTATATGTTTCACAGTGCGTTGAACTATTACTGGAATATACATTTTGGGTAGCGCCTGCTGTGCCTGGCACCACAGTATCATCGCCTTGCCGGACATAGAAATATTGATTTTGTTGATGGGTTCGCGAGCGACTTTCTAAATACTGTTTAGTGGATGAGTAAAACTTGCGATTATTCATTCCACTGCTTCTCACACGTCTTAAAGCATCACCAGATTTTGAGAACGGTAAACCAGCTACCGAACAAGGACTTTCACATTTGTTTTCGTTATAATGAAAATCTACTACCTGTTGAGAACCGCTACAGTTGGATGCTTGTGAATTCACAATTGTAGCGCCTGGTGTTTCCATCATAAAGACGCTCGCATTTATTTTTTCGTTGCAGTTGTCTACATTTATTTCACGACGATATATCTTTAACGGATTTGCTTTAAATATATTGGACCCAGTAGGTTCGTTCTTCTTTTTAACACTTACTACTTCATTAAATGTTCGTCCCTTCCATTGAATAATAGATGTTGGCATTATATTATATATTTATACTATATACCTACATAAAAATGGATTTATTTACTAATATTTCATTCGAACAAATAATATTAATCTTCATTCTCTTCTTTTTTATATACATTATTTATGATTATTACATTGTTTTGGAAAGGCGGAAGTTCATTCCATTTGTCAAATATATACAATAAACCATATATAGAATTTACACTATTCTATATATCGAAAATGATTATTACACTATATATGGATGACCTCAATTATCGCTATATTGATTTTCTAGAATCAAAAGAAAACAAGATTACAAATGGTTTATTTACAAAAATCATCTATTCTAATTCAATATTCACTATGTCTGGTTTATTCTTCTATTTCCCAATTAATGTTACAAATATCAATAATAACTACAATCGGACATTCATCAATTTTGATATCAATGACGAACTGAATAGTAAAATCATAGACTATTTATCTGTTATTGAGAACAATATTCTGTCTATGTATAATTTTTCAAAAAACAAGGAGTTAAAATTTCTACTCAAAGAACAATTGCTATCTGGTTATATTAAAATTCATTCAGTGAATAATAATAATGATTTGGACTCTAAATATATTGTTAAAATCTCCGGAATATGGGAAAACGAAAAAAACATTGGAATCACATATAAGATTATTACAATCAAAGATACAATTATTTACTAAATCTGTTGTTTGTATTTTTCCAAAATCTTATATGGTATTAGTTCGTTTTGATGTTCTACCAATTTCTTACAACATTTGTTGATGGTAACCTCACTGACATTACACGTGGTACGAACATCCTTCTTACTTATATTCAAATTACAGCATTGACTGATAAAGTATATTACACCTGAAGCAACCGCATGTGGAATATTATTTGTGATAATGTCCTTCTTTTCTATTTTCTTAATAACAAATTTACATAACATCACTATTTCTTGGTTCATATTCAGTTTACTACAAAATCGGTCAATAAATGACATTGGTGTGATGGTAGACAAGGTTGTTTGTAGATTAATATCTTTATCGCGCTCAATATTATTCAATATATTCACGGCCATCGAGCATCCATAGGTTGCGCTTGCTTTGTCTAAAGCAAATATTTCTGCAATTTCATGAGCGTTGCGCGGACATCCATTCAAACGACACGATATATAAATAGACGCGGCCTTTATTCCGTCTCGATTCAATCCACGAAACATTTTCTGTTCCGATACATCCTTGTGAATTTTCATCGCACAATCAATAAATATTTTGGGTATGCCTGCGTTACGTGCCATTGTTGTAATGAATTGGAACTCGTCATATAGTGCCTTTTCACGATGAGGCATAGCGTTCCATTGCGTCCATTTGCGAATTTTCTGCATTTCAAACGACGATTTACCACTTGTCATTACTTTACATCCAAACGATGATTCCATTAATAGTGGATTGATTGGATTTCCACATCGTGCATGGTCTTTTTGCGAACGATCATCGCTTCCATAAAAGGACCATTCCGGTGAAAAGTCTAATACGTCTTTATGTATCATACCACATTCCTTATTCGTACACGTGGGAAAATCGTGGTCCATAACCATCAACTCACTATTACATTTATTACACTTGTCAGTACAGCACGTTTCAGAATGTTGTGTTTTAGAACTCAATACATTTGCATCATTTTCAAAAATGGCCCATAGTTTTTCCTTTTGACTACTATTAATATCCTTCTTTTTTTTCTTTGTTTTGTTTAATTTCTCATACGAAGCTATGTGTGTATTCGCACTTTCTTGATACATAATAATCTTAACTTATATTTATTATTATGTATTCAAACTCATTCAATCAATTTTTATTCTATACAACTTATTAGTTGAACGATACCTTTTTCTCCAAATTATCCAGTAACGATTGATCGTATACTAACTTTCCTTGCGGTTTATATTCTTTGGTAGAAGCATACTCTTTCTTAGGTGCTTTCACACTTTCCTTGGATATTCCACCATATAATAGTTGCTGTTCCGGGTCTTCTTCCTCTTCAACTTCGTTATGCTTTGATTGTTCTATAATTTCTCCACGTTCATTAATTCGTTTACCTGTATCCTTTCTAAATTTGTCTCGGACATACGAAGGAATATGTTTCATCCAAGAAATATACAAATTATTAGGATGGATATATTTCACCTCAAAACCGTTATCTTCCAACCTTTTTACCAAATATGATATACAATCACCGTTATCATATAACGGTTCTCCAAATATGTATTCGGGAACGTTATACCACAAGTACTTCACAGATCCAACACGACGGCTTTGAATTTTTATTTTATTATGAATACGATTCAACAATTTATTAAATATGGCAATCTGTTTCAAATCTTTCTTTCTGTTTTTTTCATATAATTCATCAATATCTATTTGGTTTTCATCATCTCGTTCATTTGGATATATAAAAGACATTATTATACTATACCACACATAATAATATAAATAGTTGGACTCATTTTATCTAATGAGCGTTCAAACATATAATTTCAAACATTTATTATTTGGACCCGCTGGACCGTATGGTTTGTCTTATTATGGTTTCATTAAATATTGTATAAATAATGATATATTGAAAATGGAGAATATTGAAACATTACACGGTATATCAATTGGTTCCATATTATCGGTGGTGCTTTGTTTAAACTATGACTGGGATGATCTAGATGCATATTTTGTTGAGCGCCCTTGGCATAAATCTATTAATTCGGATATATATACACTATTTAATTCTATCCAGACGTGTGGTATATACGATAGAAAATTTTTCAATACATTACTAGGACCGTTATTGAAAGGGAAAAATATAGATTTGAAAATCACAATGAATGAGTTTTATCAACTGTATGGTAAAAAAATATATTTATATGCAACAGAAGCGGTATCTTTGAATAGTGTATATTTTTCACACGAAACTACGCCAGATGTAGAATTATTGGATGCTATCCACGCAAGTTGCTGTATACCTGGTGTATTTACACCGTGTTATATTGATAATGTCATGTATTTTGATGGTGGAATACGTATGTATATTCCAATTGATAAATGTTTAGACGTTACACAAGAAGAAGATAATGATACATTATTTGCTATGCAATGTATTCGTGATTCTAAACCTAATGTAAATACCGATAATATTTTTACACTATTGACATCATTGATATATATTATCATTACCAATATTGTAATTAAACAATCAAATACTATTCGTTATTTGTTTTCTTTGGATGTAGATGGGACTAAAACAATAGATTTTAGTGAAACAATAAATAGTAAAGATTTTCGTATGGAATTAATAGAATATGGATATTCTTGTGCTACAAATTATTTCAAATAAATTTATACCCATAGCATATATTATGGAAAACGAATCCGAAGCTACCAAGCGCACTAGCATTATTGACAACATTGGAGAAATAACAAAAGACCAAGATTTTAAACAAAAGACTAATGTTGCAAGCACATTAGTATTAGAGTTCTATCGCGTATTGATGGGTTCTCTACTTTTATTCTTTGTACCCCAAGATTGTGACGGAGAAATTTGCACTTTCTCCCAAAATTATAACCGTGAGGACAACGGTATGTCAAAAACTGCTTTTGCCGCAAACTTATTGACGTTGGCTTCTTTCATCTATATGTATAAGATTGAAGTCCAGCGCGAAAATTCTATGATTGACTATTTACATGTTAACCCTGATAAAGCGCGCACCAACGACGCTGTCGAAGAAGCATTATCATCATTACCATTAGAAATTAAAAATAAAATCTGGGATTTTGACAAAAAATATATGCTTTCCGGATACTTTTCTATGGGTGCTTTCTCACTCAACGCGATTATAAGCACAATTGTTGTTTTACAAAACTATATGAATGATAAAACAGCCACAGCTTTACTTACCAATTTACTTTTTATGGGAATGAAACTTAATGATGTATACTCTACCGTCCATACCGAAAAGAACATTTTCTTATCGGCATATTTAACACGCAAAATACAGTATAATGATGTTGACCCCGACGCACCTGTCCTCGAACAAGAATCTCGCGATGGTGTATCTGTATCTACAAGTGTTACCACTGATATTGCTTAAAATACTGATAATAATATATCCATTATATAATATTATCTCATCCATATCCATACCTTAGGTCATCGTTTCTACGAATTTTTCTAAGTTGTGAGTTGTAATACGTGCTTCATAATCGATTGATTCGTCGTCCTTACTCATTTTAATTGTAGGGAATGAATCAATTTCGTGTTCGTTCATCGTTTTGGTGATAGCACTTGTTTCTTCCGTACAGTTTACATCAACACATACGATGTTGTATCCATTTACACGTTTGCCGTTATACATGCTTTTAAAAGCATTCCATTCTGGTTTTGCTGTTTTACAATGAGGACACCAATCGGCATAGAAAAATAATATTTCCAAATCTTTTCCGTCGGTTTCAGCATTTGCTATGTCATCAAAATTTTTGGTGGCCCTCTTTTCTACTATAAATTTATTATAACTATATGTCCCTACATAAAAGAATATCACCACTAACACAAATATAAGAATATAATTATAGTAAGGTTTTAAATATTCATGAACTGCTTCGTAAAATGTTGCCATGTTATATTATATGGCAAGATTTGTTTTTACATAGATTAAACCAACGAAAAATAAGCACTGTCATTTTTCTTTACACAAATCTCATCAATTACATTTGTTATTACTAAACCCTGGTTTATATCTTTTTTACCGTGTTCTCCGCCTGTTATTTCTGTTGTTACACGGATATACCACTTATATCGATCGGTTTCAATATGTTCTATGCCTTCCATACCGCCATTTCTATCCCATTCATCCATAAAATAATTATGTGTTTTGTTTTCAATCGTATCTACTAACCGTTCCAACTGACGTTTTTCACCGTCTTTTTTCCAATTTCCCTCTTTGTTTTTGAAATATACTATTTGACGTTTTGCATCCGTGCAGTGTATTGGGCGCTGATGGATTTCTAGACTATACAATGAACGTTGTATAACATCCATCATTCCGTTCAAATATCCGTCCTTCTCAAATCGTTCTAAATCCCTATCGTTGATTTCTATACTTTCTAAGAATGTTTGATAGTCAATCGCATCTTTACACTGCGTATTCAGAAAGAAGTTTAAATTGAATTTATTGTTGGTTGTATTATTTGTCACTAAACTCATAGATGACATTTTCTCCATTAGTGTATTTATTTGCTGTTTATGCTCTTCATCTCGTTTCTTTTGTTCTTCTTTGTGTTCTTCCAGTAACATTAGAATATTACTTGGCTCACTGGGACGATTTATTTCATAGGTACACGTTCGTTTATGCCTTGACAACCCCTGACGATAGGCATACTTCTTCCCACACTCGCATAAAAAAATGCCGCTGTCACCATTTGTCACCATTTTGTGTTTTGCAGTGTTTATATGCTTCGCATAGTTACTATATTTACTGCATACAAAATCACATTTCTCACAGTAAAATTTCTGGCATTTTTTCGGCATTTTTTTGTCACCATTTGTCACCATTTTCTACTAAATATTGAGATATTTTTTTCGAATTTTTTGAAAATACCAAAATTTTACATTTCACTTTTACTGCAATATAGTGATAATCCTGGGTTTCTATATAGCCCCGAAAAAGTACCGTCACAATTCTGAATCTGGACATTTTAAAAATGTCCAAATCAAAAATTTTTTAAAAAGTTTTTTTTCCTATTTCTCGTTTTTTTGAATTCACTAGTTTCAAAAAAACTGTATTCACTGCATTTATCGTGTTATATACGTTTTTAACACTGCTCTTAGCATAAATTCAACTAATTCACTATAAATAGGGAAATACAAACTATATATAGTAAGGAAGGAGGGAAGGGAGGGGGAAATGAGGAAAAATGGACGAGGCTACGAATACATTGTATTGATAATATGTAGAACCAAAATGAGGAATAACAAAGGGAAAATGAAGTCATACATATATACATTACATTTATACAACGTTGATGTCCCTGGTTCTTCCTTTGTGTCAAGCTCCAAAAATGCTAATATGATAGAACTAATAAATGTATTAATTAGCTTTACTATATAACCAAATTGTTCTCCCCAGTTTGCACGATTTTCTGTATCGTTATATATTTGATACACTATTGGTTTATGAAGCATATATTTCTTCTTTGTATTCAAGTATACATCAATGTCTTCTATGGAATTACAATCTTGGATTATATCATTATAAAGACTCTCTGGGTATATTATTGCGTGTGTACCAAGAGACAATATACATTTGCGTATTTCAGTAGAGTGTTTAATAGTGATTATAGGAGCACATCCCAAAGATAACATATATTTGTTCCTTCTCATTACAGGCAAAAACGAGTTAATTGTTTCTATATGAGTATTGGAATTGAATTCGGATGATAAAATGAAATCTTCTTCGAGAACCAAAACGTGTTTATACCCATTCTTTTTTGCGTCTTTGAATGCATGAATATATGCGTGAGCTAAATCCTGATATGTTTTGGATATTTTCTTCTTATTATTGCAGTAGTATTTGTCACATTTTTTGAACCCTTTATTATATTGTATATGCACGTTACACGTGGGTTTGTATTGCTGTAGTTGCGTTTTCACATCATTCTCATACTTGCTGTTTTCCATAATTAGAACATATGTTGCGTCAACATTCTCAAATAGACATTCTTTAAAATGTAATGATTGAATTCTATAACATTGGTTATCCATATACATGATAATAAGAATATAAAATTGAATAGATTACACGCCTCTTTTAATATGTAAATTAGTGATTACATACACATAATGCCTTCATTCAGCTTTAACATTCGCAAACCTACTGCTTCGGGGAACCTAGGAACTGTTCTTCACAAAGTATCGGGTCATACTACCCAAAGTATGACAAAAGGAAAACCAGTCAATATGGATTTGATGACAGACAAATATAAGAAGATGGCATATCGTCTTATTCACGAAAAGAAATGCTTGGTGGAGAAACACAACAATTATACCTACAGGGATACACACTTCAAAAACAGGACGATGGATGTATGGTATGAAGAAGGAAAGCAGCTTGATATTGAATACAACTGGAAGCTTCGTGTGCTTTCAGAACTCTCCAATAATGAGAAGGACGCCTTGTTGCTATTGAATTTCGCAGAGAAGGCAAAGGAACACTACGAAAAGGAATGTTGGACGCCCAATAGGAAGAGAGCGATGAACGTCGTTCAACCGCGTAGAACATCCCAGCGTATTCGGGATAGACAAACCAAACAGAAGTAGATTTGAATTATTGATACATTTAACATTTAACGACATAATTTGTATTTTTTAATCTGTGAGGATAAGATATATAACTATGCCAAATAATAAAACACGAAAAAATAAAAAAAATATATTCAAAAAAGAAGATTATCACAGTAATGATGGTATGTTGACAAGCATATGGGGACCTGCTATGTGGCACTACTTGCATTCAATGAGTTTCAATTATCCAACCCATCCTACCAAACAACAAAAAGAAGAATACAAAAATTTCGTATTGAGTCTACAACATACACTACCGTGTAGAAAATGTAGAGAGAATTTAGAAAAGAATTTCAAGGAACTCCCTTTAAAACAAGAACATTTAAAGAATCGTGATACCTTTTCAAAATACATTTATGATTTACACGAGATTGTCAATAAAATGTTGGGAAAGAAATCGGGTCTTACATATCACGATGTGAGAGAACGCTACGAACATTTTAGAGCCCGTTGTATAACCGACCAAAATAATAGTGAAAAAGGTTGTGCCAAACCAATATATGGTAAGAAATCAAAATGTATATTGAAAATTGTCCCACAAGATACAAAATGTGAAACATTTGAAGTTGACGAACAATGCAACAAAGTGATTATTCCATAAACTGGTTAAATAATTTCATTGTTTATATTATATATACAAACAATGACTAATTGTAATACTTGTAATCTAAAAGACGTTCAACAATATGAAGAACCTATACCAGAACAAGAAGAAGAAAAACAAATTCCCTTTTGGTTTGAGAACCCGAACGTAATACTTCACTCCAAATATATTTATGAAATATATCCCAACGAAGATATGACCTACAATCAAATGTTGAATGCTGTTACACGTAGCGTATTACTTTTGGCAATCATCATTTTCTTATTGAGTCCGAGTAAAAAATTATTGTTTATTTTAGTCGTTACGATGGGTATTATTTACTTGATGTATCATTATCACGATAAAACAAACGAAGGATTTACAGAAGTTGTTAGAGATTATTTAGAAGATAATGAAGATGTAGATATGACAAAGAATGTTTTTTCTGAACCATCTTCTAAAAATCCATTTGGTAATGTTTTGGTTAGCGATTATCAAGATAACATAGAAAAAAAACCGGCGCCTCCTTCATATAACCGAAACGTCCAAGAACAAATTACGGAAGCCGCAAAACGAACCGTCCAAGAAGCAAATCCCGATCATCCCAATATTGCCGATAAATTATTTAAAGGTTTAGGCGAAGAATTGTCATTCGAACAATCTTTACGTCCCTTTTCCAGTAATCCGGCCACAACTATACCTAACGATCAAGGCGCGTTTGCCGATTTCTGCTATGGGTCTATGGTATCTTGCAAAGAAGGAAACCAATTTGCCTGTGCTCGCAACTTATCACGTCATACAAATTATTAAAATAATTAATTCATTTATTTATTATTTTATCTGCAAAACTATTCTATTGGTATAATATAAATGGCATCTGTAAATAGTTTTATGTTTAATAATTTGGGAAGATTAGGCAACGACAAAAGCGACGAAAGTCAACGCAGTATTCAGAATACTAAATCCGCGAACCACATGTTATCCGATTATTTTAGTGATAATTTGTCTTCTAATCACGTAAACTTCGCGACAAAACAACCACTTATGAATTTTAACGCAAACGCACACGGAAACGGATTAAGTGGAAATGTAATTGACGTCAACTCATTACTTACTGTAAAATCATTAGAAGAACGTTCTCACGAAAGACTACAACTTCACGAACGCTCCTTTTTAACTGTTCCTTATATGGGACGCGGTAGCTGTGACCCTGCGCTTGAAAGCAAAATACTAAAAGGTGAAGATGTATTTGAAAAACGCAGTGAAGCGAAACTCTCCCTTACCGAAAAGACATTTGACGATGTTCGTTTGTATCCTTTGGATAAGGAAATGAAGGAACGTTGCGAAAAATCCAAATACGGCGTCCAAGAAGCCGCATTAACAGGATGGGTTCGTGGTGGCGCAAATACTCGCGAAATGGAAAACGACCCCCGTATGAAGTAAGCATTTTATTAAAAATATATAAATATTGGTTTATATATTTAGTATAATGTCCTATCAATTTGATGCTGTTATTCAATACTCAAACGATTTTGAATTTAGGGAATGTTTACGCAAGGTATTTCAAATGAAACGCAAACAAGATTGTAAAGGCGTTGATGCTATTTCAAACGACGAAAACAATTATGACACCAACGCTGTGTTTGATTCTATGAATTATATTTATTTCATTACGAAGAACGAGCCGTTGTTTCTGGAGATGTATGAAAAGGCCGCTGCCAAGATGTTTTCAACCGATAAGAATATTGGATTGAGTATATTATATAGTTATGACTATTTTAGACTGTTTCATTTGTGTTTGGGTGATTTTACGAATACAGATGTGGTGTTTGATAAAAATAATATCAACTATATCAATTTATACAGACAATTGTAAAATCTAATATATAGCATTAGTATATAATGGCATCTACACGAAATAGAAATACAACTGGAGATTACACTTTAGAACAATTACAAAATAGTCGCACATTCGATAAATTAACATATACGCATTATGGTGTGCCTTCGCAAACACATTTACCGGGAAATGGTTTGTTGCCTGGACGCGTAGGTTCGGAAAATTTGTCGTTCAACGCGGCAGACATAGAATCGCAACTTCGCGGGATTGGAAGCACTAATTTGGTGGAAAACAAAGCGCCTATTGAACCCCGTATTAAAACACTTGATTCACTTAATGTATGTGACCGTATGAAAATACAGGTTCCTGAACCACTTGTTATTGAAAACGGACAACGTCCTATGTTTTTGAATTAATTTGACTGCATAATTAATATATATTTGTATACTAATTATGATCTATTCTTTCTTGTCTTGCGACCTTGTTTCTTTTGATGGTTCTTTTTTGACTTCTTTGACTTCTTTGTTTTATTTACTTTCTTACCGCCTTGTGTTGAATTATTATTATCTCCCGGATTAAAAAAACTGTATAGGTTAGCGTTTTCCGCAACATCATCAATTGATTGAACTTTTCGACCCTCATTCTCTAGTATCGATTGAGAAGCTGGTTGTGGTGTAGTTTCTGCTTTTGCTTTTTCTTCTGCAGCTGCTTTTTTTTTATCATAGGCTAATATTTTTTCGTTAATATTATTAATAAATTTGACAATATCCGCGTCGTATATATTCATCTTCGCAAGCAATTTTGTTTCCAAACTTTCCAGATTGGTTCTTGTTTCTTTTCTTATTCCTTTATCTGCATCGTTTTCTATATCTTTATTATTTAATGTATCAAAATCATCTTTAATATTTGTTATTAATCCTTTAATATGATCGGTAATAATTTTTTTAGATTCATCATTTTTTAATTGTTTAAATTCATCAATATTGTTCTTAATAGCTGAGAAATAACCCTTAATTGTTCTAAAATTAATCTTGTTTGGTTTTGTTACGTTTATTTTATTTTTAATAGCATTTGCTTGTTTGATTTCCTTTTGTTTTGCTGCTTCTTTTGCTCTTGCTTCTGCATCTACTACTGTTATACCTTCTTTTATAAGACCTTTAAAGCTGTCCCATCCAGCACCTTTTGTTTTAAAATTATCAGAATGATCTGAAAGTATAAACATAGACCTATTAGAACCCCAATCCCATTTTTGTTTCGTGTTGCTATAGTAATATTTGTCATAGCCAATTGATCGACCACTTAATATTTTAATATATATGTATCTTTTTGTTTCAGTCCCATCTGAAGATATATATGACATAATATCTCCTATGCTTAATTTTTTAATTATTTGTATTCCATTTTTTTTAACCGTAATACTATTATCGTCATCATTTTCAATAAATTGTATACCTTTATCATTATTTTTTTGTTGTTGTTGTTGTTGTTGTTGTTGTTGTTGTTGTTCGGGTTGTTGTTGTTCGGGTTGTTGTTGTTGTTGTTGGTGTTGTTGTTGTTGTTGTTGTTGTTGTTGTTTTGTTGTTTTTGATGCTTCTGCTGCTTGTGGTGGTCCGTTTGTTATTAGCAAAGTTTTTGTTTCTGTTGATGCTTTTTTGCTGCTGTTGCTGTTGTTGTTGCTGTTGCTGTTGCTATTGTTGCTATTGTTGCTGTTGCTGTTGTTGTTGCTATTGTTGCTATTGTTGCTGTTGCTGTTGTTGCTGCTGTTGTTGCTGCTGTTTGCTGCTTTTGCGCTTGGTGTTGATGCTGCTTCTATCCCTTTTTTAGCATTATCATATTTTTCTTTATACACGGATTTTTGATCTTTGGGTGGATCTTTATACTCGTCGGGTATTATTTTTTCCTCACAAAATTCCGTTTGTTGACTAAAACGGTCGTTAGCATATGCTTTACATTTTCTATTTTTATTTTCAGAATAATCTGACCTAAATTTTTTATTAACTTCCTTCAAATAATTTCCTGAATTATCTTTTTTACACATATCAGATGTAATGAATTGATTCGCTTCACAATTTTTTTTATCAATAGGGTTTTTTCCAAGGTTTAAAATATCATTATGTATATTTTTTTTGATATTATCTTTTGTATAAATTTTCATATCAAGTTTTTCAGAACCTGTATCCTCTTGTTGAATGAAGTTTTGTTGTTGACTTTCTTGCGAACCTGTATTCGTATTTGTTTGTTGTTGTTTACTTTCTTCCGAACCTGTATTCATATTTTGTTGATGTTGACTTGCCTGTGGGCTATTTTCTATACGAAGTGGTGGTTCTTCAACAATTTTCGGTAAACTGAATGTTGTAGGAAACTTAATTTGAGGTAGAAATCCTTTAAATTGAGATAGTTCTTGTGGTGGTGGCGATAGCATCGGTATTGGTGAATTTACATTTGGTTTTTGAATATTCTCAATCATTAGTCGTTCTTGTGGACCAGCCTCAATCATTGGTAATTCTGGTACGTCCCCTACTTCCGAACCATTTTCTAATAATAATGGATTATTACCATCATTCGCATGTGGATGAGCCTCAATCATTGGTTGTTGCATCTGGTTATTTGCAATTATTCTTCTTCTATACAAATTTTGTATTTTTGCTGCTGCTTCAAGTTCTTCCATTTTTTTTTTCGTCAACTCACAATTATGCGATTCAACCTTTTTATCATCTTTGTTATACACTAAACATTCCCCATTAAATATGCCAATAATATCATATTTTCCTTCTTTTGCCGTTAGGCTATCAATTATATCTTGTGGAAAGTAAGGTTCAATAAACTCGGTATTATAACCCGAATAATTATCGGTTCCAATTATATTCCTATTAAATCCATCAAGAAAGCTTCGGTATCCTTTTGAAACGGAATTCTCATTTATAAATGAAGATGATTGAAAATAATCCTTGATATTAATATCAAGATTAGGTACCTTCAAATTAGGAATTTTATTTATTATAGTACTTCCTATCTTTGATAGGATATTATTACTATTTTGTGTCTGTTTATTGTTAGGTTCTTGCTTTGGATCTTTTTTAACCTTTTTATTTCTATTTCTATTAAGCATTTAATAAATTATAAGTGTATATTGGTATATAGTATATGTATATGAAAATTGAAAGAAAATTAACAAAATATAAGAAAACAATAAATCACCATGTTCCCAAAGAAGAAAACAAACAATATTATGGTCTTTGACGTAGAGACAAATGGTCTTTTACCTAAAGACAAAATAAGCACCACGAAACAAACTATACATTTGTTTCCATATATCTTACAACTAAGCTACACCATATACAACATAGAAAAACAAAAATGTGTAAAGACATTTGATGCCTATATCAACATACCCAAGCGTATAGAAATAAGCAATCAAATCACTGAATTAACGGGCATTACACGCGAAAAGTGCGACAAAGGTATGAATATATTATCGGCTCTGCGTGCGTTTCATAGTGATTTTATTATGTGCGATGAAATAATCGCGCATAATATGCGTTTTGATAAACAAATGATACTTGTTGAATTAACCCGGAATTTTGATAGCATTCAAGCATCTATGCCGAGTATATTTACCACTTTTAATAGTAAATATATGGAACGTTACGAGGTGGAAACATATTGCACGATGATGAATAGTATTCAGATGTGTAATATACAAGTAGAAGGAAAAGAAGGTAAGACATATAAGAAGTGGCCTAAGCTAAATGAGTTGTATTCTCATTTATTCAAAACACCTGCTCCTGATAATTTACATAATTCCCTTGTAGATACCGTAGTTTGTTTGCGGTGTTATCTAAAAATGAAAGCCAATATTGATATGCGTGATCGTTCCTTTGCGAAACTATTATCGCTGATGAAGTAGATTAACCGGAACACATCTCACATACCTCATCTTCTTGATTTTGATTATTACCTGATTTTTTCTCGGGTTCGATAGTAAATTGCTGGGCTTTGTGTGCTCCGCGTCGACGCAAGTAGTATATGCCCGTTTTCAATCCCTTCGACCAACTGTAAAAGTGCATTGATGTCAACGTATTATAATTCGGGTCTTCTAACCATAAGTTCAAACTCTGACTTTGACACACAAACACTCCCCGATCCGCGGCCATATCAATCACGTGTTTCATAGGTATTTCCCAAACAGTTTTATATTTATCGCGAATTTCTTGTGGAATGGTATCAATATGTTGAATACTGCCATGGTTTGCAATAATGTTATTTTTGAGTGTTTCAGTCCATAATCCAAGATCAATAAGGTCATTCATCATATATTTATTTGCTACGATGAATTCACCGGCCATTGTGCGACGGTTGTAAATATTACTGGTAATGGGTTCAATACATTCGTTGTTGCCTAATATTTGTGATGTAGACGCAGTAGGCATTGGCGCCATTAACAAAGAATTGCGAATTCCGTATTTTTTAATGCTAGTTTTGAGACTATCCCAATCATAGGACAGACGATTATGATCGAAGTTTTCCCACATGTCGAATTGGAGAAGCCCTTTTGACGCAGGAGAACCATCAAATGTGGAATAAGCACCTACATAATCTGATTTCTTAGACATGAGGTCCCACATTAATTGCTGTTCTTCTTCTTGGAAAATCTCGTAATATGCCTTACGTTCAACAACCTTTTTATTGTAATAGTTTTCGGCAACAAAATCATAGCGTTCTTTTGCGATTTCGTTGGAACGTTCCAAAGCACCGTGATAAATGGTTTCGAATATTTTGAAATTCAATACTTTTGCTTCTTCGCTATGAAAAGGCACATTCATCTTGAAGAACACATCGGCTAACCCTTGAACGCCAATACCGATGGGACGATGACGCTTATTGCTTCGCTTTGTCTTGTCTGTGGGATAAAAGTTGACGTCGATGATTTTATTCAAGTTATTTGTCACTACTTTTGAAACATGATGTAGTTTTTCATAATCGAAGTGTGTATTTCCAGATGCGTCGGTTTCAACAAATGACGGAAGTCCGATACTTGCAAGATTACATACCGCAGTTTCATTTTCATCGGAATATTCGGTGATTTCGGAACATAGATTAGATGATTTGATAATACCCACATTCTTCTGATTTGATTTGCGATTTACGCTGTCTTTATACAACAAATAAGGTGTTCCAGTTTCCATTTGTGAATCCAGAATATGAAACCAGAGTTGACGGGCGTCAACCGTTTCTCGTCCCTTGCCTTCGCTTTCATATTTTTCATACAGTTTCACAAAGTCTTCCCCATATACATCGGAAAGACCGGGACATTCATCCGGACACATTAGCGTCCAAGAACCATTTGCCTTTATACGCTCCATAAATAAATCGGGAATCCAGAGTGCATAAAACAAATCGCGTGCTTTCAACTCTTCGTCACCGTGATTCTTACGCATTTGTAAAAACATTTCAATATCGGCGTGCCACGGTTCCAAGTAGATAGCGAAACTACCGTTGCGACGTCCACCACCTTGGTCTACATATTTCGCTGTATTGTTGAATACGCGCAACATGGGTACAATACCATTCGATTTACCGTTTGTGCCGCGGATTTGGCTACCTGATGCGCGAACGTTATGGATATGAAGCCCAATACCTCCCGACCACTTAGAAATTAGCGCACAATCTTTGAGTGTATTGTAAATACCGTGAAT
>Ga0209251_1000694_pt1 | contig 29255 bp, 20 predicted proteins | sample SaaInlV_100m_DNA_6_FD_184665 | JGI IMG/M metagenome (GOLD analysis project Ga0209251, IMG submission 184665) | Marine microbial communities from expanding oxygen minimum zones in the Saanich Inlet - Saanich Inlet SI073_LV_10m_DNA (SPAdes) (version 2) | ecosystem: Environmental > Aquatic > Marine... | reverse complement strand
CCGCAGGAGTATGTATCGTCTAAAATTCGAGGAATAATTTCATCAAACGGGACGACTTCTACGTTTACATCTCCCCAGGCTAATCGAAGGCCCATGTATGCCGATGTCTTCAGACCTGGGACTGCAATAACGGAATTCTTAGCGTCTTCAAGACTAAGTCCTTGCTTTGAAACGATCATTGGTCCATAGCCTTCCCCCATAGAAGCCCCGCAGTTCATCAAAGCGTAATGTTCAGCGATGTCTGGGAAAGCATGAATTGAGACTGCTGATACCTCTAGTTCTTGCCTCATAGCGCGATGATTTAGTGTTTCAATATCCTGTAATTCATGAACAAAATTGTAACCAGGTGTTGGGAAAGCGTTTGTAGTCATTGCGTGGAACATAAACGCATCATCAGGATCGGGAGAATGACCAATTCGTACAATCATGTTACCGTTCTCATCCAGTGGTAAAGATGCCATGCCCTTTCCAACTTGAAGTCCTTCATGAACTAACCGATGAAAAATATAAACAAGTTGGTAACAGAAATGATACACGAAGGGGATTGTTTAAGTATCGTACGGGGCATTATGAACCATGGCGAACTCTTCAACGTGTAGATGTCTCGTCATAGCCTTATCGATTCTCTTCTTATCCCCGTTAGCAGGAGCTGGTAAGAGTTCTTTGTTTTTCGAATCAACCTATGAATCCCAACTAGAATCTCAGGGATACGGATCAATCGAACTTAGCGATGATGGAAGTCGAGCATATGCATCGTTTGGGAACACACTTGTTGAGTATTCTACGAGAAATCACACCACAATTCAATCCAAGATTTTTGACCAAGAAATTCTGTCAATAGCCTTATCGCCGGATGATTTACGATTAGCCCTGACGTTAAGAGATGGAGGTACTGGTGAGGACACCATATACGTGCTTGATTCTGATACATTCAATACTAAAATTTCATCTCAGGCAACTGCGTCTAATGCAGTTCTCGTTTCTTGGACAGATAACGGTGCATCTCTCCTTACAAACCATCCCGCTGCTGGCCTCATCAAAATGAATCGTGAAGATTTGAGCATAGAGGCAGAGTATACCGGTAATTTTTCGACTACGATGACATGTGCAGATATTTCGACTTCTGGAACTTACATCCTTGGTGTGGACAATACGGGGTTGTTAATTGTCTGGGACTCAATAGGAGAATATGTCCACCATGAATTTAGTCTCGACTCGAGCATTAACGACTGCTCTTTTGATCCAAATGAATCCATGTTTTCTGTGAGCATCAACGCTAATCAAATCCGTAAATGGACCCTCTCAGGTTCTGAACTCAGACCTATAGATACACCTGGGGTAAATTCCTACACATGGGGCTCAAGTGGGGCATTTGTACATGTTCACAGGACTCAAATGGGAGAATTCCTCACCACATACGACTCCTCCGATTCAAGTACGATTTCTGAAGTAGCATTGTTTCATACATTTACAGATTTTGAAATAACTGAATCAGAAGATTACTCGATTGATTATGCCATATTTTCTTCATTAACAAACCATGTTGTAACCTATCGTACTTCCCATGAAAGGATCGGTGTCGGCGAATCTGGTTCGGATTATGATGGGGATGGAATCCCCAACTCCATTGATGAAGATGACGATGGTGACGGTATAGAAGACATATGGGATCTAAATTGTGAATCTTCTGGCAGCTTCAGTTGCGAGTTATTGCCAGATGAAGACTACATGAGATCAATGGATTTGAGTCTTAATTCGACAGTTTTATTGGTGAAGGAAACATTCACTTTGAACAAATATGATTCTTCCATCGTTCGTGATTTGAGCAGGTATTCACTTGATACTGATGTTAAATTGTCATCGGATGAAGCTTCGCTATTCGCAACATCATATTGTGCTAATATCCATGAAGTTAATTATTCTACATCGATTAAAAATGCTATTTTTATCGAAGGTGTTTCGCTTCAATATATCTCCATGGAGTGTAACGTAGAATCTGGAATGGAATTAACCCAAGTTGATGATGATAGAACACACATACGATATGCAATTACGACGAGTTTCAATATATCTGGTCAATTAATTCTAAGTCAAAATGCAATTCAAATCCTCTATCAACCAACAGCAGTAGATGGAAGCATTACGAGTCTGAGTGAACAACACCCTATTTCAGTGTCAATATCTGGCCAAGGATATGCAACTGATTCATTTTCACCATGGTTTTTGCAAGAGGAAACCATCACGTTGAGTTTGAATGAAGAGGTAGATTTTGGGGATGATGCTTTAGTTGACACCTCCATATTTTCCACATGGTGGTTTATTTCAATCATCATGATTTCCATTCTGGTTCTGGGATATTCAGCATACAAACTATTGAATCGAAAGGACTCATATTCCATTGAATTAAATGATGATGAACATGAGGACGATGATGATGAATCTGATTCAGAAGTAATCGAAGATACATCCTTTGAAGAAATAAAGGACATTGAAGACCAAATTCCTAAATCAGAGGATAGAACTTCCAGAAAGAAAGTCCCTAACCGACAGAGGGCCGTGAAAACCAAACTCGTACAAAATCCAGTTAGAACCGCACGAAGATCTCCTGTAACGAGCGAAGATTCTCCAGTGAAAGTGTCGAAACGTAGGAGACTGGTTGAAACTGAAATCAAGCCAACTGTACGGAAACGTAGAGCAGTAAAACAATCTATCGATGTCGAGGATGAGGAAATGTCTGATGCTCTAAATCGATTTGAAGATGGTTGAATCACCACATGAATTCTAACTCTTCAGTCATGCCACAACAAAGAGTAAGATATGCCTGTAAACCTAAAACATGTTCTTCATCAAGCCTATTGAACACTTCTCCGAAGTATCGATTCATTCGTTCGATTGACATATCGGATTGCTGATGAGCGTTAAGGATAACTTGCTCCCTTGTCAAAGGGTCATTTTCAAATAATTCGAGTCGTTCAATCAAGGCAGAATGTGCTTGTTTGACAAATTCGATTGGAGTATCCTTACGTGCTGCAAAAACACCGAAAACCATGGGATGATTAGAATGGTCGAGCCATGCTTGTCCAAGATCGAGTTGAACAAGTTCTGGATTTGATTTAGCCCTGTCAAGTGCCCTGTCGCCGATAAGTAATGCTCCATCACATCTATCGAGCATACTATCGAGATCAGGACCCATCTCAACAGGACGAGGATCGAGTCCTCTGACTTTTAGTAAATATTTGAGCAAGGCCACCGAAGATGCTGAATCACTTGGCATTGCTATATCTCTCATTTCTTCGACTGGACGGTTTCCAAATACAAGGACGCTTCCAACTTCTCCCTTTGAACTGATACCAATTTCAGGGATGAGTATCAATTCTTGATGGTGTCGAGCAAAGTCTGCAGCCGGTATGGGAGCGAGTACGCAGTCTCTTCTCAGTAGGTGACCTGTTAACCATGACGGCGGTGCTGGTAAGACGTTGAATTTAGGATCAAGACCTAAAAACAAGGGATCACAATTCATGAAGGCAACTCTGCCAATCGTATTTGCCCACAATAAATCTGTTCCGCTCTTCATGGTAAATCCTCAAACAACTGGGAGTCTACGTGGTTGTTTCGCAGGCACAAATTCTTCAAATTCAGTGTATATTGTATTCCGTTTAACTGGAATGTTTCCTGACCGAGTTACGAGCTTAGCAAGTTGGTTTACGCCGTAATCAAGAGGTGTTTTTGACCCTGCGAGATGCATTATGGATTCTTGCTTCACAGTCCCATCTATGTCATCTGCCCCATATTGCAATGCAAGTTCAGCCATTGAATCACCGATATTCATTCTGTATGCTTTGATGTGCGGTATGCTATCGAGCATGATACGAGAGATTGCGATAACTCTGAGAATCTCTTGTCCTGTTGATAATTGAGCCATTGGCAACCTAGTTGAGTCGGGTAGGAACGGATAAGGAACAAAACATTGGAATCCTTTGGTCCTAGCAGCCAGATCCCTCAATTGAATCATGTGTTCAACGCGTTGCTTTGCAGTTTCAATCGTACCGAAAAGCATTGTACAATTGCTTGGCAAACCAATTGCATGAGCGGTTTCATGAATGTCCAGATATTCTTGACTCGATTCTTTCCCGTTACAGATGATTTGTCGGACATCATCATCAAGAATTTCAGCCCCGCCACCTGGTAAGGATGTCAAACCTGCATCTCGAAGTTTCAGCAACGTGTCTTTAATCGAAAGACTAGATACTTGCGAAAGATGTTTGATTTCGACAGCTGTCAAAGCTTTTATTGAGATATGAGGGTGGACTTCTTTCACTTTTCTAAAAAGGTCACAATAATGGTCGACATCCCACTCGGGATGAAGGCCACCAACTGAATGAACCTCATTGACGAAGGATGAGAATTTTTTAAGTTCAGAGAGGTAGGTTTCTATTGACATCGCATATGCATCTGATGCTTTGGGACCTCTTCTAAAGGCACAAAAGCGACATGCAAGAACACAGATGTTGGTTTGATTAATGTGCACGTTCGAATTGAAATATGCATGATTACCAAACATGGCAATCTTATGGAGATTCGCAAGGTGACCTAGCTCGTTGAGATTATTGGTCTCAAAAAGGACGCAACCATCTTCCACATCTAATTGTATATTTGTCATAATTTTATCAACGATTGGCTGTAATGATTCAGACCATTTTATGTGGCTTATCGACGCTTTGAGACGTTCCCGCCAATCCTTGTTCCGATCCGCATCAATCATAGCGGATTCCCAATTGGACATGATCTGTCCTCCCGCTCATTCTTCATCAAGATGTGGATAAGACCACAACTAGCGACGAACGTTGAAAAAGCCCACTTTGACCATGAATTTCCTAAATTCTTCAATCAAGAATACCGTAGAGGCTACAAATGTCAATACGAGCCAGTCAAAGGATTCGATGGAGGTTGTACTAAGTAGATTTCCAAATTCAATACCAACGAGTGGAATCGTGCTCGTAGCAAAGTGTACAAAGACAAAGAGGAGGCTTGCGGAAATCAGAATTGCGTAGTTAATGGCCTTGTTTGAGAACATACCCAGAGTAAACAAACTGGCATGACCAGATCTACAATTGAGTACGTTAAACAACTGATAGACAATGAACACTGCAAAGGTCATTGTCTGAGCATATGCAAACAAATCATCTGCATAATTTTGCCAGCCAGCAACTGCCGCCTCATCATTATCGAGACAAGCATCTACGTCAAAATTGACATCCGATTCAGTTGCGAAAGGAGCGAGAGAACACGTATCATCAGTGACTACTCCGCCTCCAGATAGGTAGAAGATTATGAGAGTTCCAATAACCATCACAGCACCCAGATAGAATATGAGACTAATATCTCGTGAATTTGGCAATCCTTCATCTACAGGCCTTGGCGGTCTTGACATGACATTCCCGTGGCGCTTTTCAACACCTAATGCTACTGCTGGAGGACCATCCATTAGAATATTAATCACTAAGATTTGAGTTGCCGTTAATGGTAAATTCCATCCAAATATGAACGTTGAAATAACGATGAGTGCAACGGCTGCTACGTTTGTTGAAACTTGATATCTCACGAAGTTTCTAATATTTTGGTAGATTTTTCGACCTTCTTCTATTGCATGAACAATATTTGCAAAGTTATCGTCTTGAAGAACCATATCTGCAGCATCCTTTGCTACATCGGTTCCTGCAATCCCCATTGCAATACCGATGTTAGCGCCTGACAAAGCAGGAGCGTCGTTCACACCATCACCTGTCATTGCAACGATTTCTCCTTTTTCTTGTAAGGAGGCTACAATTCTCATTTTTTGGTCAGGTGTAACTCGAGAGAAGATTGATCGTTCAACCGAATTAGAAAGTTCTTCATCTGACATTTGCCTGAGTTCTTCACCACTTACAGGTGATTCTGAAGAGGTATTGATTGCAAGTTCTTTTCCAATTGCAGCAGCTGTGAGGTGATGGTCACCAGTAATCATCTTGACTTTGATTCCAGCATCTTGACAGATTTTGATTGCGTCTCTTACTTCTGGTCGCGGAGGATCCATGATACCCACAAGACCGAGGAAAATCAATCCATTTTCAACTGTTTCAACATCCTCTATATCCTCATCAGGTTCTAATTTTCTTGCTGCTAAAGCGATGACTCTCATCGATTTTGATCCCATCGATTCGTTCACTTTCTGAGCATCTTCAAAATCAACCTTTTCGATGGGGACGACTTTTCCATCCTTGAAACGGTGCGTTGTAATTGGTACAAAACCACCTGCAGCTCCTTTGACAAAGACCCATCTTTCGCCTTCATATTCATGAATCACAGACATTCTCTTCCGATCTGTATTGAAGAAGAATTCGTGGACACGCGGATGACGTTGTGCAAATTTACCGATGTGCCCATTTAACTTCCAACCAAGTACTGCGCATGCTGAATCTGTTGGGTCACCTATTGCAGACCATCGACCTTCGACTTTGGAAATTTGAGAATTATGACAAAGAGAAAGACATGCTGCAAGGAGTCTGAATGATTGATTGCTTTGAAGTGATGAGAGTTCTTTGTCAGAAAGTTCTCCTTCCTTTCCAATGAGCGTCCCCTTTGGACTGAACCCATCTCCACTGACATCGTAGAGGCTGTCCACAGTATGTAATTGGCGTACTGTCATTTCGTTTTTAGTCAGCGTACCTGTCTTATCCGAACAGATTACAGTGGTCGATCCCAGCGTTTCTACAGCCTTCATTCGGCGAATAATTGCCTTGTGACGCGCCATATTTCGCATTCCAAGTGCGAGTGTAATGACAAGAATAATCGGAAGCCCTTCTGGAACAATTGCTACAAATATAGCAATAGCGACTATGAATTGGTCTACGGCTACTTCCCATAGACTTTCGCTGCCACCATAGGCTAGAATCATCTTAATCGAAACCAACAATACGGCAACAATTAACGCGATAAATCCAAGAAATCGCCCTAAGGATTCTAACTTCAACTCTAGCGGAGTCTTTGGAGTTGTTGCTTCAGAGATATCACTTGCAATGTGCCCAAGTTGAGTTTGCATACCAGTTTCTACTACAAGTCCGATGGCTCTTCCAGTAGAGACAGTTGTACCCATGTACATCATGTTCCTACGATCTGCAAGTAGTGTGTTTGGATCTAAAGCGTTCACGCGCTTCGTAATGGGTTCTGATTCACCTGTCAAGGCAGACTCATCTACTCGACATTGATACACTTCAAGCAACCTTATATCCGCAGGTACATTCAGTCCTTCTTCGAGTTTAACAATGTCTCCAGGAACGAGTGAATCTGTAGGTATTTCTGATTCATACCCATCTCGTATTGTGACACAATTTGAGATACTCATTTGTTTAAGGGCATCCATCGCTTGTTCTGCTTGACCTTCTTGCCAAAATCCAAACACAGCGTTGGCAGTGAGCACAAGGAAAATGAAAATGGCATCCCCTGGTTGTTCAGGATGAATCGCTAGTGCTACCAGAGCAGCACCAATTAGCAAATAATTGAGTGGATCATTATATTGACTCAGAAATCGAAGTATGGCCGATGTTGGCTCAGGTTGAGCGAGTTGATTCGGGCCGTATTGTTCCATTCTGTGAATAATCTCAGATTGGGCGAGTCCTTCTGGGTTAGAATCAAGAGTTGTCAGTGCTTCTGCACTGTCCATTGCGTGCCAATTTTGTTGAACCAAATCTATCACCCAAGGAAATCAAATTGGTCGAAACCAATGATGCCCGTTTCCTTCGGAATCATTGTGATTTATGATTATAATGGAGGACTTCCCATGATAATACTTCATGATTTTCATTCGATTTCACAAAATTGACATCCGAATCTTTCTCAAACCATCAACAACTGGCAGGTGCATGAGCGCATTGGATGGACCCTATATTCCAGCCGATGAGCAACCATTGGAATTGACACTAAGAGCGATTGTAGTTGGCATAGTACTTGGTGTACTCATGACTGCTGCAAATGCATACCTCGGGCTCTATGCAGGGATGACTGTTTCAGCAAGCATACCTGCTGCCGTAATGTCGATGCTGATTCTGAGAACCATGTTCAAGGACGTAAGTATACTCGAAAACAATGCTGTTCAAACAATGGCAAGTGCTGGCGAGTCGCTTGCTGCAGGAGTCATATTCACCGTCCCAGCAATGCTCGTCATTGGGATTTGGGTTGACATTCAATGGTTCCCTACTTTGGCAATAGCTCTACTTGGCGGATTACTAGGGACAATGTTCACTATTGCATTACGACGACTGTTCATTGTAGAAGAAGCACTTCCCTATCCCGAAGGTGTTGCATGTCGTGAAGTTCTCGTTGCAGGTGAAGAAGGTGGAAGTGGAGCTCTAGCCATTGTGTATGCTCTTGGAATTGGCGCACTCTATGGACTAATGGTAAAAGGATTCAAAATGGTCCATAGCGAAGCAGAAACTGCAATTGAATTGTTCAAAACACGAGTGTATGCTGGAATGGATTTATCCATTGCTTTACTTTCTGTTGGTTTCATAGTCGGTATTCGCATTGCTTCCTTCATTTTCTTAGGCGGAGTCATCGGATTCGTGGTTCTAGTCCCACTCTTTGGTTACCTAAATGGATGGCCACAGTCAGCTTCATTGGCTGAAGGATTTGACAAACTCTGGCTTGAGCAGGTTCGTTATGTTGGAGTTGGAGCGATGGTCGTGGGAGGGATCTACACCCTCTGGAGCATGCGTAAGACAATATTTACTGGATTAATGAAATCTTTCAAGCAGGGTGAATCAGACAAAGAGTATCATCTTAGAACGGAGAAGGATTTGCCAATGAAGTGGGTTACAATAGTATGCGGTGTACTCGTTGTGCTTACATTCTTCTTCTATTGGTACATTACCGGTTCGTTGATACTTTCCCTTGCAGGAGCCCTATTTTTGGCTGTCGTGGCCTTCTTCTTTGCAGCAGTTGCAGGTTACATTGCAGGTGTTGTTGGTTCAAGTAATTCTCCAGTATCTGGAATGACGATTGCAACACTGCTATTTACGGTTGGACTGGTTTGGATTGTTGGTTCATATTTCCTAGGTCTCGGACAAGAGGAATTGATGTATGCGACCTTACTCATTGCAGCAGTAGTTGCAAGCAGTGCCGCTATTGCAGGAGATGTGATGCAGGATCTGAAGACTGGGCATATGGTTGGAGCAACACCATGGAGGCAACAAATTGCTGAAATTATTGGAGTCATTACAGGCGCGTTTGTTATTGGACCGACAATTAGTCTCCTCCATAATGCCTTCCAGATATCGTCTACTGCTTGTATAGCGACCAATGAACGAATTATTGCGTCGGAAGGTTCTGACTCTCCAAACCTCTATGATTGCAGTGAGGCTTTGTTTGCTCCACAAGCAGAACTGATAGGTGCAATTGTAAAAGGAGCATTTGTTGGTGAAATGAACCTACCAATGGTGTTTCTTGGGGCTGCATTGGCTGTTGTGTTGATTCGTCTTGCTATGCCTGTCATGTCTGTTGCAATTGGAATCTATTTGCCTCTTGGCTTGAGTGTCCCAATTATGCTCGGTGGAATCCTATCATCCATAGCAATCGGTTCCGCATATCTACGAATTGATGGAACTCTGGATAGAGAACCATCGGATGATGCAAAACTAGCCGCATACGAAGTCGAGAGCAGGGGTGTCCTCATAGGAGCGGGATTCATTGCTGGTGAATCTATTTTGGGAGTTTTAATTGCTGTATTGATTGTGCTCGGGATCAATCTAGATGTAATATTCGGTATAACTGAATTGCCACAAGGACTCTCATTGCTCTTCTTTGCATGGTTTGTTGGCGTCTTTTTGTGGCTAGCAACGAGAGCTTTGCCAAATGGAGGCCACTTGGGCAAGGAAATATTGACCACTGCAAGCCATGCTGTGAAAAGATTTGTCCGTTCTTTCATTCCAAATTCAAAGTAATACCAACGGTAATTATCAAAGGCCAAAGGCGATGGCATAGTATTACTGGTGCCCATGCAACACACTATCGAAGAACTGGAAGAACTTGCACGTAAGTGTAGAATTGAAATTGTCAAGATGGTATACAGGGCTCAAGCTGGGCATCCAGGTGGATCTTTGTCCGAAATCGATTTGTTAGCAGGGCTTTATGGAACAACAATGAGAGTCCGTCCTGACCAACCAGATTGGGAAGATCGTGACAGATTTATTCTTTCAAAAGGGCACGCATCCCCTGGAATGTACGCTCTTCTTGCTGAAAGAGGTTTCATCTCTCACGAAGATTTGACCACCTATCGTGTTCTTGGTGGAGTATGCCAAGGCCACGTTGACATGAAGTGGTGCCCAGGAGTTGATTTCAGTGCAGGAAGTCTAGGAATGGGCCTCTCATACGGGATGGGATGTGCTATTGCAGCAAAACTCGATGGAAGTGAAAGAAGAGCATTCGTCATGCTAGGTGATGGAGAAATTCAGGAAGGTTCAGTTTGGGAGGCTGCAATGGCAGCTGCTCACCATGAACTAGGAAATCTCAAAGTTATCCTCGACCGAAATCGAATTCAGAACGATGATTTTTGTGAAACACAAATGCGAATGTTCGATATTCCAGCAAAATGGAGAGCATTTGGATGGAATGTGAAGGAAATTGATGGTCATGACATGAACGATGTTGTAGATGGAATGAACTTCCTTTCGGAAACCAATGACGGCCCATCTATTCTTATTGCACACACAGTTAAAGGAAAAGGTGTATCATTCATGGAAGACAATCCAGCATTCCATGGTGCCGCTCCAAACGATGAGCAGTATGCTCAAGCCTTAACAGAATTGGGGGTGAGTGTTTGACTCGAATGGCAGCAACTCGTGATGGATACGGACAAGCATTGTTAGAACTTGCAGAAAATGAAAAGGTCGTTGTTCTGGAAGCAGATCTCGGTAAATCAACGAAATCACTCCATTTTAGAAAGGCGTATCCAGAACGAACAATTTCTTGTGGAATTGGAGAACAAAACATGCTCCTTGTTGCAGCTGGTATGGCGTCAAGTGGATACATTCCGTTTGCGTCAACATTTGCAATATTCACTGAGAGAGCATTCGAACAAATGAGAAATGGTGTTGCTCGTCCTAAACTTGCAGTCCATCTTTGCGGTTCCCATGGAGGCACACACACCGGTACTGATGGTTCCTCTGCTCAGTCTATCGAGGATTTAGCAATCTACAGAACGCTTCCTAATGTCACAGTAATGCACCCAAGCGATGAAGTAAGTACGCGTATCTTAACCAAACGCCTTGCTGCATCTCCAAATCCATCGTATATGCGAACTGCACGAAACAAAACACCAGTTTTGTATGATGACGTTCCAGAAGATTCGATTCAGATTGGCAAAGGTATTGAACTAAAAAACGGCAATGATGTAGCTATTGTAGCATGTGGAGTTCTCGTCTCAGAAGCCCTAAAGGCTGCAGAGATGCTCGCTGAAGAGGGAATAAGTGCGACTGTAGTCGACATGCATACGATCAAACCACTAGACACAATTCTCATCGATAATATTGCCAAGCGTTGCGGATGCATCGTTACAGCAGAGGATCACTCGATTATTGGCGGTCTTGGTGGAGCAGTTGCGGAACATCTCTCAATGACTTCTTCGACACCATTGGAACGTGTTGGTGTCAAAGATCGCTTCGGTGAATCCGGACAATCTGATGAGATGCTTGAATTAATGGAATTGAGCGCCCCTCACATCGCAAACGCTGCACGTCGTGCAATTCAACGCAAGTAAGGCATCCGTCACATTGAAGGAGCGCCCACCCGAGCGTTCTCTATGGAGTTCTTCCTTGATACAGCCGACGTAGACGAAATTCGAGAAATTGCCGCTTGGGGTATACTCGATGGCGTAACAACCAATCCATCGCTCATTAAGAAAAGTGGAAGAGATTTCAAAGAAGTTGTTCGAGAAATAGCTAGCATCTGTTCGGGGCCTATTTCAGCAGAAGTAACTGCGATGGACACAGCTGGAATGTTGGAGCAAGCACGACAACTCAAAAGTGAATTACCTAAAAACGTGATTATCAAGATACCATGCACTCCAGAAGGTCTTGCTGCAACCAAAGTTCTCACTGAAGAGGGAATTGATACCAACGTAACCTTAATTTTTTCAACTTCCCAAGCCCTCATGGCTGCTAAAGCCGGCGCTACATACGTATCGCCGTTCATTGGTCGAATCGATGATACAGGCCATGACGGAATGAATCTAATTGCTGAAATAATGGAGACGTGGTCAAAATATGACATTTCCACTAAAGTACTTGCAGCTTCCATTCGTCACCCAACTCACATGCTCCAATGTATGCAATTGGGAGCGCACACGGCAACAATGCCAGCCAAAATTTTCAAGCAATTGATGACTCACCCACTAACTGACCGTGGATTGGAAGGATTCATGAGGGACTGGGCAGAAGTTGAAGCCGCAGGAAACGCTTGAATTATCAAACATCTTGTAAAAGGAGGCTTCATCAATGATGGGCTTCCAGCACATCACAGCGAGGACTCTAAATGACGAGTGTGGAAGAACGGTTACAACAACTTCTCGACGGAGAACTTGATGCTGCTGATCTTGCTGAAGACCCGATACTTGCATCCCTCGCTGACCGTCTTTACGGCATCAAGATACAAGCCGTTGCTCCTAAAAAATTGAGAGATTTTGAGGAAAACTCACTTCCTTCTGCACCTCTACCATCAACTGATATGATGATTGAAGTGATTGGTGATGTTGCTCTTGCACACCCACCTGCTCCATCTCCAGAAGTCCCATTACCTTCTGCTCCAATGCCTTTGCCACCGATTGAAGGTAAGTCAAAATCCTTTGGTGCGTTAAGTTACATTTCTATGGCAGGCCTCGTATTTGTTGTAGCCAATCTCTTCGGTGCATTCTCATCCCTTGTAGGTTCATCATGCACTGCTGCATGTTCTGATGAAGGGAACACGAAAATGAACTTAATGGAACTGTACCAACTTGATTCAATAAACGGATGGAGTCAGCCTTTAACAGAAGGCATCGTTGGAATTCCAGATATTGTGGCTTGTGTTTCTCTGCTAGCTGCCATTTTCTTGTTACGAAAATCCTCGTGATTCCATGTCGGATTTAATTTCAGAACTTTTGGCATACATCGGTATGGCCAGTATTCTCTTGGCTTTTTTATTGGAGACGAGAGATGCTTTATCGAGTAAAGGCAAGATCTATTTGCTCCTCATGGCATTTGGTTCAGGATTACTCGCAATACGTGCATATTTGATCTCTGAATGGGCATTTTTCATACTCGAAGTCGTTTGGTGTGGTGCTGCAGTTATTGCCCTCATTTCCTCAGAAAATGTGGAAATTCAGCCGTCATCTTGATGAGCAAGAGGTTCGACCAATCACTCATGGGCAATCCAGCAAAGGCAAAGCGAGGAATTCCTTCGAAAGTCGAAGATTTCAATGCTTGGTATCCATTTATTGTCGAGGCTGCAGATCTCGTAGACAAACGGTATCCAATCAAAGGGATGGACGTCTGGCGACCGTATGGCTGGAAAGCAATGCGACAAATCGACTCATTAACCCATAAGGAAATGGATCGTACCGGGCATGAGGAAGTGAATTTTCCTCTCTTAATTCCGGAAGATCTACTTGAAAAGGAAAATGCACTTGTTGCACGACTAAAACGTGCAAGAGAAGAAGGCGTTGACCCAGATGAACTTAGAGATGAGGAAGATGAGGCCGGATTCAAAAAAGAAGTCTATTGGGTAAAACACGCAGGAGAAAATGAACTTGATGTGCCTATGTTCCTCAGACCTACAAGTGAAACAGCGATGTACACTATGTTCCCTCTTTGGATTCGCTCACACAAGGATTTACCTCTAAAAGTCTACCAAATGGTCAATACGTTTCGGTATGAAACAAAACAAACACGTTCCTTTATTCGTGTTCGTGAAATACATTTCTTTGAAGCACATACAGCTCACGCAACGGAAGAGGATGCTACAGAACAAATCCAACAAGATTTAGAGATTGTTGATAAAATCATGAACATTCTATGTTTACCAATCATCAAGGCTAAGCGACCGATTTGGGATACGTTCCCAGGAGCACACTACACAATAGGTATCGATGCTATTATGCCAAATGGCAGAACATTGCAAGTTGCAAGTTGCCATCACTATCAAGATCAATGGGCAAAGGCCTTCGACATCACTTACGAAAATTTAGATGCTAAACAACAACATGTTCATCAAACAACCTACGGTATGTCAGAACGATTGCTCGGAGCAGTCGTAGGAATGCATGGAGACGACTCTGGATTGATTATGCCACCAGCGATTGCACCTTGGCAGGTGGTCATCTGTCCAATGATTCGAAAGAATTCAGATGTAGACACTGTAGCGATTTCTCATGATGTAGCGGATACATTGCGTAATGCTGGACTACGTGTTCACGTTGATTCTCGAGATTTACATCCAGGTCAGAAATACTATGATTGGGAGATCAAAGGTGTTCCATTGCGTCTCGACATTGGACCGAGAGATGTCGCTGAAGGCAACGCATTTGCAACTAAAAGAACTGGTGGAAAAGAGCCATTGAGTATTGAATCAATTGTATCTGAAGCGAACAGATGCTTGGATGATGTTGCAGATGTTCTTCGAGCCCGCTCGATCCAACACATGGATGATGTGATTCAACCGTTGCCTGCATTTGTGGAAATAGATGGAGTATGGTCAATGCAAGGAGAAATTGAAGACGGTCATATCTACGAATTTGCATTTGCTGGAACTGATGCACATTCCGAAATAATAGAACGGGCAACTGGTTTGACATTCCTTGGAGATGCTACAGACGAATTTGAGGTGCCTCAACCGTGTCATATGACTGGAATTGAAACGACTCGACGCGTTCTTTTAGCTAAGACCTATTGATTACATTCCAAATGAAGATGGATCGATATCCATATCTCCATCCTTCATCATCTGTCGCATCTGCTTGTTGAGTTTACGATTCCCACCCATTCCCTTCATCATCTTACGAGAACGCTTCCACTGAGCAATTAGTTCCCTAACATCCTTTTCTTTGACTCCAGAACCACGAGCAATTCGTTGAATTCGTTCTGCTTTGATTTTAGCCGGCTCATTCTTTTCCCAACCTGTCATGGAATCCATGATGGTACGGTATCGGTCAAGATTGCCTTGCATAGCTTCTTTTTGTGGTTTTGACATCCCACCAAGACCTCCAAACATGTTACCTGGTAAGAACGACATGAGTTTGTCAATTGTACCTACCTTGGCCATCATTTCCATCTGTTTGTACATGTCATTGAGGGTAAATCGGCCAGACATCATTCGTTGAGTAAGACGCATGGCTTCTTCCTCATCCATATCTTCAGGAGCCAAATCGATGAGTCCACGAATGTCACCCATGCCAAGAAGACGAGAAATGAATCGGTCTGCTTCAAACTTTTCAAGATCGGAAATTTTCTCTCCAACACCGATGTGCACCAAAGGAGCACCAGTTGCAGCAACTGCTGAAAGGGCACCACCACCACGTGCGGTACCGTCAAGTTTGGTAACAACAATTCCAGTAACTCCTGCTAACTGGTGGAAGGATGCAGCAACTGGACCTGCTGCTTGGCCAACTTGTGCATCAATGACGAGCCAGCGCTCTGTTGCACGTGTGATTGAAGCAATGTCTTCAAGTTCAACAACAAGTTCCTCATCCAACTGATGGCGCCCAGCAGTATCAACGATAACCAAATCTGCTGAAGCGCATGCTGCTAATCCATTTCGAACAATTTTTGTTGCATCCTTTTCATCAGGTTCACCATAGACAACTACTGAGGAATCTTCGAGTAATTGTGAAAGTTGAGCATACGCACCAGGTCGATGTACGTCAGCTTCAATGACAGCGACTCTCAATCCATGCTTCTTTCGATACCATTCAGCAAGTTTTGCAGTGGTAGTGGTTTTACCTTGACCGTAAAGACCGACCAAGAGAAGGGTTGCTCCTCGAGGTTGGAACTCATGGTTACCACCCAGAAGGCGTACTAATTCCATATAGAGGATATTCATTGCATGTGTTTGCAAATCTACGCCAGGTCGAGGCTCTTCCTCACGCATTCTTTCCTCAAGTCTATCGACAATTTCCTTGGTCTGACGAACGTTGAAATCGGCTTCTTGAAGTGCTCTTCTAAGACTCTTAGTCATCTCTTTGAGTTGATCCTCATCAAGACGTCGTTTACTCTTTAGAAAACCAAGAGAACGGAAAATGCCTCTGGATAATCCTTCGAGCGCCATAGTTACCCCACCCATCAATGTATTTTCAATTCAACGGCTGTTCATTCCCAAATAGGAACCTCGAGAAGAAGAACATCATCTTCCAATTTTGCTTTTACGTTGCTTGATTTCGCAGGAGATTTTGTAGGAATCTCATGTTCACGTCCATTGACGCCGACATAGAGAATCCCTTCTTCGCTTCGCAACGAGAGATCATCTCTATCCAATCCCGGGAAATGCAAGTAAATGCGTTCTACATCAGAATCAGATTCAACATACATGCCTCGGTGAACCGTGTGAGTTAGTCTGTCCCCGATTTCATAGGGACCGAGATTTTCCCCTAACACACCTACGTCTCCATAAAGCAATTCTCCGTACGATCTTAAACGTTCAAGTCCTTGAATTTCACCATCGAATAAATCCATAGTGGTGACTGGAATCTCAAGTTGTTCATTCAATTCCTTAATGTGGCCTTGTTCTTCCTTACGTCTTTGAATTAAGAAAGGATGATCAAGTTCAGGTGTAACGCGGTTGACTAAACATCCCGTTACTGGCAATTCGTATTCTTTCAATGATGTATTCGCTCTTAGCGTTTCATTGACACCCATCCGCTCTGGGATTGTAACCAACGTGAATGAAGTCGTTGATTCATCACTCAAGACTCTTCGAACATGTAGAACTCGTCGACGGAAGCGTTCTAGTTCATCCTTCATAGCTTGACTCTGTTTCCTTCCAAACAACATAGACCGTATTCCACCAGAAACGCGCATCATTCTCAACAAGCGTCCAGACCAAGCTTCAATCAATTCTGGAAGAGATAGGAATCGAAGTGTATGGCCAGTAGGTGCTGTATCGAATACAATAACATCCCAAAGAGGGTTTTCTACGTGCTTGAGAAGTTCATCAAATGCGATGGCTTCATCAAGACCTGGGAGAATAAGTTCACTGGTTTCAACTTCATCTTTAATTGAAGCCATCTCTTCTTTTGCATCCGAGTCAAACATTCCTCCAAATCCCCCTAAGGCAGAGAGTGGAGAGGATGACATACCTGACAGACTTTCACCTAATTTAGGCATGAAACTCGATAACTTTGCTTCGGGATTTAACTCAAGTCCAAAGAGCCCAGGTACACCTTCTACAGGTGTGGGTTCAGAAGAGAGTTCAACTCCAAGTGAATCGGAAGTGGAGTGGGCAGGATCACTCGAAACAAGAAGGACACGAAGACCTGAATCTGCAAGCCATACTGCTGTTGAGGCAGATGTTGTTGTTTTACCAACACCGCCTTTTCCACCGAATAAGAGTAATCTCGCCATGGTCATCTCAAACAGAGGAGGTGTTTGAACTCATTCCCTTCGATTTTTCCTATGCATTCATGTATACGAGGGAATAGGGAAGGTCGTGGTCTCTCAATTCCTGGTGTTTCAAATCGCCGCTGTGTGCGGCCTTGTTGGAATGACGCTTGGATGGCGTGGCGTGATGACGAAGTATGCAGGTTTCTATGACCTCCCCACTGCTTGGAATCAGGTCTTCTGGGGTATTTTACTTGGTGGAGCATATGCGTCCTATGCAGACAATTCTTTGTTCATTCCATATTATGAAGCAGCAGTATTAGATTCAGGAAATGGTGAATTAAACATTATTCAATTCCTACTTGTACCTCTTTTAGGAACGATTGGAATGCACCTTTTACTTCGAAGACAGCGGGTAAGAAAAGGTGGTTCGCAAGCTACAAGCGGTTGGGCTCTTGGTCTTGCTGTAGGTGGCATGTTAGCCATTGTTCTCATTCAAAGAAAACTGGCTACTGAAATGGATCAAATTTGGGATTACATTACCATTATATCTCTTGCATTTTTTGCGCCTCGAGTTGAAGGATTAATCACTACATTCCATGGAACTCTTATGCTCAAAGGTAAGCGGTGGGGGGCGATATTACGCACCACTTTTTGGCGAACACTCTCTCTTACGATGTTTTACTTTGCATGGTTTAATCCATTAGCATGGGTATTCATTATTCCCCCAGTTCTTCTTGTGAAAGATAATGCAGAAAAGTGGGTATGGGACTCAGTTCCTAAAGAAGGAAAACGACGCTGGCGAAGAATGCAAGCGGATAAGGTTCGTGAAGCGAATGCTGCAAAGCAGAATCAAAATGGAAAGCCGCCGCAGGGTACCGTTTTCTACGTAGACCATGCTTCAAATGATGAGCAAGAATGAAAATTCCGCTTTGACTTCACCTATCAATGGATTGGTCGGTCATCTCACACAAGCATTAAACGATGAATGGCTAACCAATTCTCTATGGGCTCCTGCCCTTACTGTGAATCTCCGACAATGGATGGTGATACCATCTGTTACTCTTGTGGTAGAGTGCTTGCTAGCAGTAGCATCATGAAACAGAGAATTGAGTTGCAACTTGAACGTAATGATCGAGTCAATACGTACAAAATGACAACGGCTCCAAAACGACGAGGTTATGTCCAAACTGATCGTGGCCGAAGTAAGAACATCCTCAAAGGTGGAAGAAACCGTTTTAGAACTCTAGTGATGTTAGGACTTGTTGCGTTTATCATGCTCTCACCTCAAGCAAGAGAACACGTTCTGTCTGAAGTTGGAGATCTCAAAGAGTTCCTCGAAAATCCAACACTTGGCTACATGGTCTACGATGTTGATGCTGATTATACCCTTAATCGAATTGTTTCAGTGTCCAATGTCGACGTCAATTCTGCAGAGTACCTGCTCGAAACGTTACCGATATCACCCGATATTATGGCTCTTGAAGGACAAACGTCTACCTTTGTCTACACTGACGGCACCACTCCTGTTCCAAACCAAGTGATCCAGGACGTTATGAACATTGACCTCGTCATTGACGGACAAACAATCAACATACCACTTGATGGGATTCCTCCACGTATGGTTGCTGACAAGATTGTCACGCCGAGTGGTCATGAAGTATGGTGGCCGGGTACATCTGGAACTGGTAATAACTTCTGCATAGGTGGGCCTTGCGTTAAAGTCAAGGTAAATCTAGGGCCATCTGAATCTACAACATTTGAGTATCAAACCACTATTCAAACAAAATCGTATACTTGGGACGGCGATTCAGACAATATCCTCCCAACAGTGCCTGGATTTACCACTGGAATTACTTCTGAAAGCAGTGGTACATTTGCTGATTTTGCAAACCGAGGAGATGGCGTCAGAGAGAATTCATTCACTGCCACTAAATGGTACAATAAGAACCGTATAGATCAATACGATTATGCAATTGATGGAGCTGCTGCAAACGTAATTTCTGCTGTCGCAAGTGTCGAAAGCAATCTGCCAGATGGTAATGACAACGTGTATGACTTCGTACGTGGAGCATTCGACTACATACGTGACAACATCGAATATGACGACAATGCACCATCCCCTTCACGCAGCGGGCCAAGTTGTTTAGGTGCTGGTATTGGTGATTGTGATGAACAAACCAATGCATTCCTAAGCATGCTCAGAGTACGTGGAGTTCCGGGATGGTATGTTTTTGGAGTCTTATCGAGTAAATCGTTTACAGAATGGGAAGCTCACGCATGGGGATACATCCAACTTCCGATGTCTGATGAGTGGTGTGAAGAAAATAATATTGAATTGAACACGTGTTTTGTTGAGGCGTCGGTTGATGTTACCAACAATAAGTGGCTCCTTCACACATCTTCTGCACTTATCGATTGGATTGAGAAACCAGATTCAACTGGAACTTACATCAATGCATTCTACAGACCATTATTATTCTCAGACATTGATGAAGATAATGTAGATATTGTTCGTGATCGCACTTTTGACACGGTGGGAGCAATCAATTACGGCGGTGGAAAGTTCCCCGTCTACCAATGAGGTGATGAGAAAATGCGAGTAATTATTGGTGGTGCTGGAAGAGTAGGGGCTGAATTAGCTCGTGCTATGCGTGCAGAAACAATGGATGTCGTGCTTATTGATAATGATTCAAGGGCTGTAAAAAATGCTCAGTCACTTGATGCTCTTGTGATCCATGGAGATATCACATCTCGTGAATCACTCATGGAGGCTGGTATCGGTGATGCGACAGTGTTTGTTGCTGTTACGGATTCAGACGACAGAAACCTGATTGCTTGTGCACTTGCTGAAGATGAACATAAGAGGCAGAACGGTTCATCAATTCAGAATACTCTTCTCTCAATAGGTCGATTTAGAAATCCACATTATGTTAACGAACATTCGCAAGGACATTTGAATCGATGGGCTTCGGTTGATTATGCGATTGATCCAGTCGATGGTGCAATTCGCCGACTTGCAACTGGGCTACGTTCCTCTGCAATTGAAGAAGTCATTCCGTTTGGACATGAAGCGTACATCATCGAATTGAATGTAACAAAGAATGCTGAGAAAGTCATCTATCAAACTCTTGCAGATGCAAGCTTGGGCGTTGAAGGTGGATTGCCGTTAATTGTCGGAGTAAAACGAGAAGGCGAAATCAGTATTGTCCCCACAAAAGATTTCACATTAATGCCAAAAGATCGTATTGCCGTAGCAACAACTGGATTGGCCTCTTTTAGTCGAATATTAACCTCATTCGGACACGAGTCAATTGATTTCCCTGCTCAACCAAAAGTTGCAATCATTGGAGCCACTGAAATCGGAAAGAGAATTGCTGAAGATTGGTTGCGAAGTGGGGCTTTCGTAACTGTGATTGAAAGAGATTTGAACATCGCAAATAACTTGTCAGGTTCTGATGTAGGAGCTCATGCTAACCTTGAGGTGATCCATGGTGATTTCCTCGATCGGAACATCCTTACTGAAATTGGAATTAACGAACATCACATTGCAATTGCTGCATTGGATGACGACCACATCTCAATCGCTGCTGCATTATTGGCGAACGACATGGGTGTTACTCGAACAGGTTTAATTCTGAAAGATTCGGACTTGGTCAAAGTCACCCAACGGATGGGAATTACATTCGCAGTTGACATTAAGCGCGTTGCAGTTGATAATATTCTTGCTCACATACACACAAGAGCATCTGGTGCATATGCGATTCTATCGAACATACCCGATATTGTTGGTATAAGTCTGCCAGTATCGAGTGAAACGAAGTTTGTTGGAAAACGAATTAGCAATGCTGGTTTGCCAGATTGGGCAAGAATAGCATTCATTCAGCGAAGAAATACCATTGGAGGCTGGGAAACGCTACGGCCTTCTCGAGACAAAACGATCGTCGATGGCGATCGGTTAATCCTCTTCTGCCGACCAGATAGAGTCACAGATCTTGAAAAGAGATTTAAGGTGTAATCATGAGATTCGACGTCCTAGGCCTCATTCTCGGGTGGACTTTGGTTGCGCTAACAATTCCACTTGTGGCATGCGCCATTATTACCGGGCTTTTGGATGATTGGGAATTAGCTGTGAGAGCTTTTACTGTCCCTGCCATACTTTCTCTCATTATTGGATTCTTAATGCTAAGATTTGGAACTCGTACGAACACACATACCAGATTAAGAGATAAAGAGGCATTTGCTGCTGTTGCATTAGTTTGGCCATTGGCTGTGCTCATAGGTGCTCTACCGTATTGGTTGGGTGGCGTATTTCACGGTCCATTCACAGATGGATCAGATGTATCGGATATTCTAAGGGGTGCGGTTAATTCATGGTTTGAATCGATGTCAGGTTTCACTACGACAGGGGCAACAGTAATTTCTACATCAATGAGTCCAAATTGTTTACCAGGTATGGATTGCATTAACTCACAACCGAGAGGATTATTGCTATGGCGTTCACTTACCCAATGGTTTGGTGGAATGGGAATTATCATGCTAGGTATGATGATTTTATCACGAGTTATTGGCGGAGGAATGGCACTTGCTCGTGCTGAATTAACCGGTCCTTCTTTATCTAGATTGAAGCCGAAATTACAAGAGACTGCTCGCGCACTTTGGGGGTTGTACATTTTTCTCACCGTTTTGGAATTCATTCTCTTATTGTCAATTGGAGGAATGGATTGGTTTGATTCCTTAAACCATTCTTTGACAACAATGCCGACAGGAGGATTTTCTACATACGATGGAAGCATAGGCCATTTTGATTCAGATATTGTGAAATTGATCGTAACTGCATTTATGTTCCTAGCTGGTGTCAATTTCACACTTTTATGGTTCATTCGAGAAGGGCAATTCAAGAAAGCCACACAAGATGAAGAATTTAACAATTATCTTGTCTATATTTTTACATCTTTCTTGTTTATCTCCATAGCCTTACTAGCGACCCGAGATTATTCGACTAAAGACACCTTAATCGATAGTCTATTCCAAGTAGTGTCCATTGGCACATCCACCGGATTTTCAACTGCAGATTATATGCAGTGGCCTGTTGTAACTCAATTTTTGATATTTGTTCTCATGATTGTCGGGGCATCAGCGGGTTCAACAGGTGGAGGACTTAAATTGCTGAGAATTAATCTCGCATTCAAATTTGCAATGAGGGAACTTGTTCGAATTGCACAACCGAGAAAAGTTGAAACTATTCGTATGAATTCTCAAGTTGTTGGTAGCCATCAACTCGGCCTTATTATTGGAATGTTGATTGTTTGGATTGGTTTATTTGCGATTTCCTCGTTTGCATTGGCAATTATAATGCCAGATTCTAATTTCGAATCAATTCTCTCAGTTGTTGCTTCAAGTCTTGGAAATACAGGACCAGCACTCGGAGATTACGGCCCGACAGAAACATGGGCGAACATGAATTCAATGTCGTTGATTCTAACATCAATTCTTATGTGGTTTGGCCGACTTGAACTGCTCACAGCTGTTATCTTGCTCCATCCACACACATGGAAGTCTGAATCAAGAGACCAAACGAACCGATCTGCTCTTTCTAGATTACGTAGAATGATGTCGAGAGAACCTATTGAAGAGTCAAAATAGAGTTCGTTGAGCTGAATCGATGGTTGGTTCTTCAACGTCAGGTTCAGCGACTTCTTCTACAGGTTCCTCTGCAGGCTCAATAATCTGAGCAACAATTGGTTCCTTCCACTTCTGTTCTGCTTCATCAAAAGCCTTCATCATGGTCTTAGTTGATTTTCGACTAACAGGCATATTGCATAGTGTAGCATGTTCTTGTGAACTTAGTCCTAAAGAGAGTGAAATTGCAAAATCGTTTGGATCTCCAATAACAGAATCTTCCCTACTTAGTGCCGATAATAATGGCAAAAACTCTCGACGTACCGTCGACTTACTCGTTTTCGACATGTCGGAAAGATGTGAAATGATAGCAGGACGTGTCCATGATCCAGAACGGCGCAGATAGTTAGGATAACTTGCATAGATACGCCCTTCGAGTGGTTTAGAGTTCGCAACACTTGCTGAAAGTGAGGAGAGATGAAGGGTCCAGTAAGAGGAATGATGAGCCAAGTCTCTGTATCGACTCTCTACAGATTTATCCGCCACTACAAGGGCCTTTGAAGCCATTTGAATTGAGTCATTACCGAAAAGAGAAGAGTTGTTCCAATGAACCCAGTTCATCAGATCAGAAGGCTGTTTATCGATTGTTCTTCCAAGTTGAACAGCCTCTTCAGCTGTGCGTGAGCGATAGAGATTCTCCATGCCTGGAAAAACTTCAGTAGTAACATCTCGAACCCCTGCATCAAGATGTTCAGCCACTTGGTTCTTCGTTAGAGAAGAGACGGAACCTGTTGAGATAACTTGTAAATCACGCACTAAGGCCCGTAAATCTCCATGATTCCCTTGAATTAAAGTTTCAATTGCATCTTGTGTAAACTCAATATTCTCTTCCCGAAGTACTCGCCGAGCAATACGGCGAAGTGCCTCATTTGAAACACGATCAAAATTAATCGTAATCAAGTGCTTAGAGAATCGATCCTTGGTATTTCTCCACGTAGATGACGACCGCCCCCACAATCCCATAACATCATTGCAGGCTAATATCACAGGTTGTTTGGTTGCTTCGAGAAGTCGTAACAACTCTGCTTTACCGCCTGAATCTCCAGAGAGTGATACGGGGTCATCTCCTTCGAGTTCCTTGCGTATTCGGTCTTCACTTACAGCGCGTAATCCGCCACCAATATGATCAACTTCATCGAGGAGGATGAGGGTCCTTTGTTGTGGTTTATTGGGATCGTGGAATAGTGATCGATGAGTCGAGCCTTGTGTGGCAGCCTTGCGAATAGCAACTGCATTTCTTGAATCACTTGCATTCAGTTCAATCACCGTCCAACCCATATCATGTGCAATTGCCCGAGCTACTGTTGTCTTCCCAACTCCAGGTGGTCCAACGAGTAAGATTCCTTTCTTCTTCGGATTTCCATTGACCCATCCATCAAGCCACTCTCGAATATGACGGCGTTGAATCTCATTGCCTTCCAATTGGTGCTCTGACATTGGACGATGGCGCTCAGTCCAGTCTGATGCGCCGCTCATATCTACTCATTATGTCGGCGGTTCTTGAAGGTGCTTCTTCGAATCAAAGAAACGGTAATTCATCGATTGGGATCCGTACTTGCGAACCATCATCTCTTGTACGCATTGTAACGGTGTTATCTTCAACAGATTGATGATCGACTGTAATGCAAAGGGGAACGCCTATCTCATCAGCACGAGCATAGCGCTTGCCAATTGAACCACTTGCATCGTACATTGAAACAAGGTTAGGAATCATGCAGCATTGCTTGTGCAATTCTGAAGCAATCTCATCCATCCCATTTTTCTCAAACAATGGAAGAATGACGACGTCAACAGGGGCAACCAGTGATGATAATTTTAGCATACGATACAGTTCTCCACTCTTTTCAGATTCATCGTAAGCATGATCGAGAACATGCCACAGAATACGATCGATACCAAATGCTGGTTCGACTACGTGAGGTATGAACCATTCACCTGTTTCCTTTACAGTTTTTTGAATCCGCTTCACATGTTGAGATTCAACCGTTAGACTTCGCCCATCGTTGAGAAGTACGTCGATCGGGAATTCGGTATCTAATTCCAGTGCTTCGACAAGTGTCTTTACTTGTCCAGCGTCTGCTCTAAAGGCAGGTCCTGCAATGCCCCCGTCAATGGTCCAACCGTCGATTTCAATGATTTTAGGTTCAGTGAATTCTCTGCGTGCACGAAGTGTTTTTCCACTAGCTTTCTCATGGGCCTCGAGATCATAGCACCCACGATGGGCAATACCTACGCATTCAATCCATCCATAGGAGCCAAACAATTCAACATCCCAGCAATCTGAAGCATAGTGCGCCATTTCATCCGGTGCATGTTGTCTGAATCGTATCTTCTCTGAATCAATTCCTAAATCAATGAGGAAATCATATGTTTTACCCATAAAGAAACCAACGGTTTGATGACGAATTAATTCCTCAGAAATTGCTTGGCCTAGAGAATGATTGTGAAGATCGCCATGCCCATCAACCAATGCCATAGTGATGCTCTCCCATTTTGAGAAATCATGATTTTCCTGATTGTTCGGATCAATGAAATATTCCATTTCAGCCATGTTGAATTCACGAAGTCGAATCATTCCTTGTCGCGGTGAAATTTCATTTCGATAGCCTTTGCCAACTTGAATGGCGCCAAATGGCAACTGTTCTCTGAAATGTCGATACAACGCAGGAAACATCGTGAACATTCCTTGAGCCGTTTCAGGGCGCATGAAACCGGGTCTTCCGGAAGAACCGGCTCCAATTATTGTTGAAAACATCAGGTTTTGTGCTTCAATTCTCGACCATGAAACAGCATCACATGCAGGACATTTGGGGCCCACCTCATCTAGCAGAGTTTGCAAGTCGCTAAGATTCAATGCATCGGGGTTTGGATGGTGTTCTTCGAGTAACGTATCAGCACGACTTGCTTCGTCACACTCTCCACACTGAGTCATAAAATCCGAAAATTCTCCGACGTGGCCACTTGCTTCCAGCACCTCATAGGGCGTTACTGTAGGGGATGATATCTCTACGACATTCCCCAAACTGTTCCAGTGATTGAGCCAAGCTTGGTTGATTTTTGAACGAAGTCGTCCACCAACAGGACCGAAATCGTACAACCCTTTGGCACCTCCGTAAAGGTCGAAAGCAGGGAGCAATATCCCTCGTTGCCTCAACATACCTTGAAGTCGTTCAAGTCGTGCTTCGTCAGACATTCAAGTATCCCCGTGAGGTCTGCTGTTGGACAAGGCATTTCAAGTTCACCACAAGGAAGAAGGCTTGGATTCAAAAACCAGAGGCGTTTAGTTCAATCATGGGCCAGTCGATGGTTGCGATTATTGAGGATGATTGCACTGGTTGTGACCTGTGCATTCCCCACTGCCCGTTCGAGGCGCTTTTGCCGATGAAAAATTCCCCGCAAGATAGGAAACACAAGAAAAGACCAGTCATTGTTCTTGCCAGCCAATGCGTGGGATGTCTTTCCTGCATAGGGTCATGTCCAACAAAAGCGCTTCATGAAGTCCCATTACCTCCAATTGCAATCCAATCACCATTGATTATTTCCAGCAATGATCCACCGACGGAATCCGTAACCCGCTGGGGGAAGAAAGGAATTGGTTGGGCTTAAGCATTCAACGAAAGTATCATATGTACAGTACCAACGCTCTCGCACCACTGAGATTGGTGAATAAAAAATGCCTGAGATAGAGTATCTGGATAATCCCTACGATACAGAGGTTCTTTTGGGAAAATTATGCCCACCCGTTCGAAATTGGTTTGTTGAAAAATTCCCTGATTTCACACGTCCACAAAAACTCGCTATACCTACGATTATGGATGGTGGACATCTACTCCTATGTTCACCAACTGGATCTGGAAAAACACTTACTGCGTTCCTTACTATCATCGACCAACTCGTTCGTAAAGCACTCGAAGGGAAATTGGAAAAACGAATTCATTGTGTTTACATCTCACCGATTAAGGCATTAGCAAACGACATTCAAAAGAACCTCATTGGACCATTGACTGAGATTTCTGAACGATTCCTACCCGATCGTGCTCAAGAGATTAAGGTAGGTTTGCGAACTGGTGACACACCTCAATCTGAACGGCAAAAGATGCTTCGAAATCCACCTCACATACTTATCACAACTCCCGAGAGTTTGGCCATAGCGATAACATCGCCACGATTTCAACCGATCATTAGTGATGTTGAATACATGATTATTGATGAATTACATTCCTTAGTTCCAACAAAAAGAGGTGTCCATCTGGCCCTCACGCTTGCTTACCTCGATACACTTCTTGACAGGCCGGTTCAACGTATCGGAATTTCAGCAACGATGGAACCTTTGGAAACGGTAGCAGAGTATCTTGTTGCCAGTGACGATCGTGAATCTCGCGGCGATGGACAAAAGGTTCACATCGCGAAGGTATCTGGTTCAAGAGAACTGGATTTAGACATCATTATTCCACATCAAAAATTTAGTGACATGGCTGTTTTGAAAATATTAGATGCCAATATTGACGTGATTGCAGATTTGATTACTGCCCACACGACAACTCTCGTATTTGCAAATACAAGGAAAATGACCGAAACACTCGTTCAACGACTTCGGCCACATCTTGGAGATTTAATTGCAGGCCATCACGGTTCAATGGACAAAAAGATTCGACTCGATGTCGAACAGAAACTGAAGAAAGGACATTTACGTGCTGTCGTTACTTCATCATCACTCGAAATGGGTATCGACATTGGAACAGTTGACATGGTCATCCAACTTGGCTCTCCAGGAGATATCGCCACAGCATTGCAACGCATTGGGAGAGCAGGACACCATGTTGGAGGGATTCCACGTGCTCGATTTTTACCATCCAGTGTTGATGACCTCATCGAACTCGCAGCTCTTCAAGCAGCCATTCAAACAGGTGACATGGATCGCCTAGACTTCCCTGAAAACTGCCTTGACGTTGTTGCTCAATTCCTTATTGGACTTGTAATCATCAATCAAATCGATATTGATGAAGCATATGAAATTGTTTCAAGTGCATGGAATTATAGAAACTTTGCATACGATGATTTCATTGAAGTTCTTGACATGCTCGAAGAAGAACGTCGTGTATGGATTGATTGGGAAGAAAATACCTACGGGAAGCGTGGCTATGCGAGAATGATTTATTACACGAACATCGGAACCATTGCACCTGACAATTCTTATCTTGTCTTCAACGCTGAAGGTTCGATTCTTGGTCAACTTTCAGGCTCCTTCGTGTCAAACCTGCGAGGGGGGGATGTCATTCTTCTTGGTGGTTCAACCTACAGAGTCACCAATATTCAGGGGACGAGAGTCAACGTAGCCTCCGTAACAGGATATAGACCAACAGTACCGTCTTGGTCTGGAGAAGCTCGTTCAAGAAGCCGAGAGCTTTCATCATCATTGCTTTCGTTGATTCGTCATTGCATGATTTCCCTTCGTAGAGAACAAGACCCCCGCATAATGCTTCGAGAAGCATATGGACTTTCTAAACCAGTTTCAAACGCCATTGCTCGACACCTTGAAGAGCACACAATCGATTCATTCCAGGTACCAGAACCAAACCGTATTCTCATTGAACAAATCATTGGCAGCGGACATCCAGCCTACCTCATTACAACCTGTAGAGGAAGGGGATTCAACACTGCACTTGGATATTTCATGGCAGGCATAGCAGAAACATCAGGTGTTAGTGTCATTGAATTATCGTTTGATGAAAACGGTTTGTTGATTCGTACAGCACAAGAGGTTGATCCTTCCCAATTGTACGAGGCTTTCCGTTCAAACAATCACATCGAAGTCATTGAACGATACATTCTCAACACACAAATTTTTGCAAAGCGGTTTAGAGAAGTAGCCGGCCGTTCGATGATCATTCCAAAGCGTGTTGGGGCTGAAGAGATAAGCCCTCAACAATTCCAACAAAAAGCAGATGCCTTACTCAATCGACATCGGACCATGGAAAA
>Ga0209251_1000691_pt1 | contig 29388 bp, 29 predicted proteins | sample SaaInlV_100m_DNA_6_FD_184665 | JGI IMG/M metagenome (GOLD analysis project Ga0209251, IMG submission 184665) | Marine microbial communities from expanding oxygen minimum zones in the Saanich Inlet - Saanich Inlet SI073_LV_10m_DNA (SPAdes) (version 2) | ecosystem: Environmental > Aquatic > Marine... | reverse complement strand
ATTTAGAGAGCGCTTGTATATATTGAGATGGGGACGATTGAGTTTTTCATGCATGATACGATGATTTTTCAAGCAAATCAAAGGGTCAATGCATAAACCCACTGATTCGTTTTGACCCAATTAGAGGGCTTGCAGTGGGTCGAATCACTCGCTACCCATTGAAACGGCAAGTTGGCAAAGGATTCATCTAACGACTTTATTCAACCAGTGTTATGATTTCCAACGAGGCGTGATCGACGCCCGCTTCTTCTCTCGATTTGATCATGACCGGGTCATCTAATCGCTTGTCTTCTACTGAGTTCATTTCAACAACCGTGTATACGCTATTTTCATTGCCGTTTTCATGACCGTATGCCAAGACCCTCACACCACGTTGCAGCCTCATTGCCTCGTTTGAGTCGAATGCTTTCTTCCACACTTCGTAACCTTTGGTCACTTTGAACTTCGTAATCACTTTCATTTTGAATCACCTGATCAATAATTTTCATCTATCCACCTGAAGAGGTTCCTCAGGATTGGAGAAAATGAACGCCCTTTTTCTGAGAGAGAATATTCAACGCGGGCAGGAACTTCTGAGTAGACTTCTCTGAGCACAAGATCGGATGCAACAAGGTCTTCCAGTCTTCTGCTAAGCGTGGTTGCTGTAATCGTCATCTTTCGCTTTAATTCATTGAATCGAATCGATGAGTCGCGGTGTGTTAATGTGTAGATGATTTCTAGAACGTAGGATTTTCCGAGTAAGTCTACGATGTTTTGAGTTGGATTCATCAGACAAGGTGGCCTCGGGCGTTCTACTGGTTGCATACCGATACCTAGTATCTTGAGGATATTAAGTCTAAGTATCGTGATTGATACTGGTCTTCGGTCTGAAACTTTCCTCTATTAATAGACTTCAGCATTGGCTTAGCACGGAGGCGAAAAAATGAGCAAATGTGGATGTGGAAGATCACCAACAGGTATGTGCAAAGGATGGCATGGTCTATCAGATGAAGAATATCAAAAGAAGTTGGCAGAACATAAGAACCAAGAAAAGGAGGAATGAATTTGGCTAAGAATTGGAATACAATTCTCCGATGGATTCACCTCATATTTGGAATGATGATCTCAGCTTATTTCGCAAGAATTACCTTCACGGGTAATGTCAATGCTTGGGAAGACCAAGAATGGGTAACCATGCTCATGGGGCAAGGCGTACTCGCAATCGTTTTCTGGACTGGTATTATCAAATGGCAACTTCCACGAATTAAGAAGTGGAACAGAAACCGCAAGAAGAAGCAAGCAGCGGTCTAAGCGATTCCTCAAGTAGTTGGAATATTACGATTTGAAACATGGTAAGGGGTAATACTCTCACTGAGTCGCCAAAAACAAAGGTGACATTTACGATTGTAACAGCCGTATTTATTCTGCTTATATGGATCGGATTTGCTACAGATTTGTTCCTGCATAAAGCGAGTACAGACTCGATTGTGAAGTCTGATCAAATCCCAGATTTGATTCTCGGTTTATTCCGAATAGGTGCTGCATATCTTGCGTTTCATGCCATCGTATTTTGGATGGTAATAAGCCCGCGGCCAGGAATCATGTACAGCATTAATTATCATACTGGGAATGTAGATCAGCATGAAGTCAAAGGGCTTGAGCGCCTTGTAACATTCAGTAGTTGGCAACTTATTCTCTGTGGAATATTTTTCTTCCTAGCCGGTCTTGTAAGTTGGCTAACTATTTTTGAAATGGACATTCCTTCGTTCCTTAATCGCATAATTCCACTGTTGTACTTCATGGCGTTGAGCGCATCAAGTTTGACAGCAATCGTCGTTCGATATGTCATTATTGCTGCAGATTTCAAGAGCCGTAATCCACTCGGACATCTGTTCTTGAAACATGAACAAGTGATGCATAATTGGACGTTAATTCTTCTCTCAGTCGAACTCGTTCTCGGTTCGATTGAAGTGCTACCAGAGGGTGTTATTCTTGGAGGATTCCTTGGTGGAATTTACTTTTATTTTGCTTACGTATGGGCACGTTTCTTTGGCCAATACTTCGTTTATGACTTCATAGATCCGAGGCCAAAAAGTGCACCGTTCGCTATTGTTGGACTGGTTCTCGCTTTTGGCGTATTCTTCATGACCATGTATGCACTCTATTTGGTTCTACAATGGAATCAATGGGTTGGAATTCCCTTGGTTGCACTCTTTGTACAGCGTTCAGTTCTCTTCAATCCGCCTACGAATTGATCACTTCGGGCTGGTCATGTCCTCAGGGCGGACCCACTCATCGAATTGTTCGTTGGTAAGCAGGCCAAGTTCGAGAGCACTTTCTCGTAATGTGATCCCTTTCTCATGAGCATTTTTAGCAATCTTTGCTGACTTATCGTAACCGATATGGTTGTTCAGAGCAGTGACCAACATGAGTGAACTGTCAAGATGTTTCTGGATCATCTCTTCATTGGCTTCTAATCCCTCAATGCATCGATCTCCAAAAGAGACACAGGCATCACTTAGCAAGCGAATGCTGTGTAAAAGGTTGTGAATCATCATTGGCTTGAAGACGTTGAGCTCAAAGTTCCCTTGACTCCCTCCTATCGTAATTGCCGTATGGTTACCCATGACTTGACAACAGACCATCGTCATCGCTTCTGATTGTGTTGGATTGACCTTGCCTGGCATAATACTGCTTCCTGGCTCATTTGCAGGCAGAGAAAGTTCTCCAAAGCCACATCGTGGGCCAGATCCAAGCCAACGAACATCGTTAGCGATTTTCATCAAACTCACTGCAAGTGTGTTCATTGCCCCACTGGCTGCAACAATCGCATCATGTGCAGACAATTGTGCAAATTTATTTTCTGCACTTACAAACGGTAACTCAGTTCGTTCTGCAATACGTCGAGCAACTTGTTCTGCAAATTTTGGATGTGAATTAAGCCCAGTTCCCACAGCAGTACCTCCGAGTGCAAGTTCAAACAGATCCTTCTGAGCGAATTCAATTCTTCGCAAATCTGCTTCAAGCATGTGTACATAGCCACTGAATTCCTGTCCAAGTGTCAACGGAGTCGCATCCATAAGGTGAGTCCGGCCAATCTTCACGATACCTTGGAAATCCTTTTGTTTCGTTCTCAACTTCTTTGTTAATCCCCTAACTGCTTTGAATAAACGATGTTCAATTTCTTCAGCAGCAGCAATATGCATCGCTGTAGGGAATGTATCGTTGGATGATTGTCCCTTGTTGACGTGATCGTTTGGATGAACTGGCGATTTGCTTCCTAGGACGCCACCTGCCATCTCAATGGCTCTGTTTGCAATGACTTCATTTGAGTTCATGTTGGTTTGTGTTCCAGAACCGGTTTGCCAAATTCGTAGAGGGAAATGAGCATCATGATCACCATTCATGACTTCTTCAGCAGTATCGATGACCAAGCCTGCAATTTCCGCATCAAGGACTCCAAGGTCACGATTGGTTCTTGCAGCAGCCGCTTTCAGAATACCAAATGCTCGAATAAGTGGCTTGGGCATAACATCCTCACCAATATCAAAATTGACCAGAGAACGTGCTGTTTGACAGCCGTAATATGTATCTCCAGGAACTTCCATTTCACCCATCGTATCTGTTTCGATTCGGAAGTCAACGTTTGATTTCGGAGCCTTTGGACTTGGTGGAGTGTAGGTTTGTGAATAGGTACTTTTCACATCTAGACGGCTTCGAATGGCTTGAACAATCCACGCGCTGCGCCCCATATTCTTTCCACCACCAGTCCAACGATCGAGTTCTTGAGCGACGTCTTCAGGTATGCTGACGGATACGATTCGGCTTCCGCCAACGTTATGTTTTCCCATGAAGTTTAACAATTGCATGATGTTATTAAACAAATGCTAAGAGCATAGAAAGCCAATAACTGAACTCATAAACCTCCAATCGATAGGACAGATATGGAAGAACAGACTGACACCATGCCTAACCTAACAACGAATTACGGGTTATTTCTCCTTTCTTGGGGATTAATTGTAACCTATATTTCTCAAGCACAATCCTTCACTTCATTCCTACCATCTGCTCTTGGACTTGCTCTTCTCGTATCTGGGGAGATGGCTAAACATCCTGAAGCAAGCAGGAAGTTGTGGATGCATGTAGCAGTCACATTCGGCTTGATTGGCGCTCTTGGCGGAACTCGTTTCTTCATGGTTATGGGTGACGGGCTTACCTATGCAAGTTCATCAATGCTGATGATGTTCCTAACTGGATCTGCGTACACATCTCTATGTGTTCGCTCATTTATTGCTGCACGCAAAGCACGTGAAGCAGCAGAAGTAGAAGCGTGATCAGAATTTACGTCGTACCTTTGCACTTGGTGCAGAAGTGTTTGTGACATCAAAGTCATCATCTTCTTGAACATCGATGGAGACATCGACTTGAACATCGGATGCAACCATCTTGGTGCTTCCTTGTTTGGATTCGAGTTTATCTATGGTCTTAATCAACATAGCGAATTCCAACTCAAGATCCTCAAGAGAGTCGCTCAGTTCATCGATTTTGTTTGCCAAACGCTTCGCAAGTTTACGAGCTTTTGCCAATACACGTTCGGTTCCCATGACTTAATCGTCGCGTCAATGAATTAAGAATGCATCGAATCGCTGAAACAACAAGAATTTCACTCGACAACTGTGCATCGAATGATTTGTTGTGGAACCTTAGGGCGGTCACCAGGCAACTTTTGGCATCCTTCGATGTTCTTGACGACATCCATTCCTTCGACAACCTTTCCAAAGACTGCGTGATTACCGTTGAGCCAAGGTGTAGCAACGGTTGTGAGGAAGAATTGAGATCCGCCGGTGTTCTTTCCAGCGTTTGCCATTGAAAGAATTCCAGGGGTATCGTGCTTCAATGCGAGAGCAGATCGCTCACAAGGAATCTTCCAACCTGGCCCACCAGTACCTGCGCCACGAGCCATTGGATCCTTTGAATTTGGACATCCGCCTTGAATCATGAAGTCTTCAATGACTCGATGGAAGTGTAGTCCATCGTAGAATCCTTGGTTTACGAGTTTGACGAAATTTGCTACTGTATCGGGAGCACTTCCGTGAAAGAGTTCAATCATGATGTTTCCTGCTGAGGTTTCCATTTGCACTTGCATGGTTCGACCACAAGTCGATACTTCAAGAGCATTTGCTTCCTTTTTCAAGAAACTACGACTGCCTCAGAGTAAACTCTGAAGCCAAAGTTCACTCCATCGGATGGCAAAATACTGCATGTGACTTCATCTCCTGCAGTCAAAGAAAGTTCAGCAGAAGTTGTCGCAGAGAACACGCCGTTAACGTACCATCGAGTTTGTGAGACATCAGCATCATCTTGGGGGTCGAGATAATCATAGGTGCATGAGAGTGCATCTGAGGTTGTTGGCGTACTTGGGTTGATGGTCACATTGCTAACAACTGGCATATCGGTAAGATTTGACCAGAGAACGATGGGTGTAAGTAAAAACGCAGCTAATGCACTTTGACCATTCGGAGCAAGGGAGGTCATGGTATCATTTCCTCCACCAAATCCAACGGTTGCACCATTCCATATTCCAAGATGTTCTTGGGTAAACACATCACCATCGCTTGGGTATCCATAGACACTCATGTTCGATCCTAGATTTGCCCCAAGAATAGTCATTGTACCAATTCCATCCTCAGTCCATACAAATCCTGTTGGAGCGATTTCGACAAATCCATTCATGCCGATGAAAGCAAGCATTGCGCTAGCGCCCCCTGGAAGAAGGTGTTCAAACGTATCATTTCCTCCACCGAAACTTACTGTTGCAGCGTTCCAAATAGCAAGATGCCCACCGGTGAAAACGTCTCCGGGAATAGGGTCTCCATAGACACTCATGTTTGAACCAAGATTCGCTCCAAGAATCGTCATGGTTTCGATACCTGTTGCAGTCCATATGTACCCGGTTGGTTTTGGCCCGATGATGCCTCCAGTTCCAATGTAGGCAGCCATGGCAGTATTGCCTCCTGGCAGGAGCGATTCAAAGGAATCATTTCCTCCGCCGAAATCAGTTGTTGCAGAGTTCCATATTGCGAGATGAGTTCCATTGAACTCGTCGCCAGAGACAGGGTCGTAGTACACGCTCATGTTCGCATTCATAGTTGACACGAGGTATGTCATTGTAGCAATACCACCTTCAGTCCAAACATATCCGCTATGATTTCCATCGTCTGCAACAGTAAGTCCACTGAGTAAATCATCCAACCATTGTTGATATTCAAGTTCAGACCAATTTGGATCGAGGCCTTGTTTCTCAGCACACTCGATGTTATCTGGATGGTAAGGGTCGTGATCTGTTGAATTTCGTGAACCATACTTGAAATTGACCATAATACAATCGTGATATTCTCTTGACGTCCCATCGAAGGTTGAATCAGGGTCAGCATACTGCAGATTCCATGAGACCATGCCGCCGTAGACAGAGATGAGAAGCATTCCAACAAAACAGGCTGGAATGAGCCACTTCGCATGCTCTCCTCCCATAACAAACGACATCGAAGGAAGTTCCTCGACAACAATTGTCTTTGATTTCGATTTGTTTCGCTTTCGTCGAGAAACAGTCCTACCTGTTTTCTTTATTTCTCCTTCCGTTCTTTGTTGACTTTCATCAAAAATACCTATTGAATCAGGGGATTGAGCATCACTCTCATCTTCCGTTTCTGGAAGAATAGTATCTTCTTCTTCAGACATTGTCAAACCTCCTGTTCGCATCAAAAATAAGCGCCGTAATCAAAGCGACTATAGCAAGTGGTAAGATCAGTTCAGTATGTGATTCTGGATTTAAAATCCCAATCAATGCCTGAAGTATAAACGCGCCTCCAACGATTAGATTCACAGTCCAAAAGAGGAGTTTGTCGTTTCCAGGATATTTCCAAGAGACATTGATTGTCTCCGCATCAGGTTCAAGTGCATCAATCAGTTTCTTCTCCCATCCAGTTGTTAGGACCAAACCACAGATGACGGCGAAGATGATATCATTATTGAACCAGCCAATAATTTGGAGAAGTTCCTGTAAAATTTCCGTGAATACAGCAGCGATTGCAACCAGTAGAGCGAGGCTGAGAAGGCGGAACAGTTTCTTTTCAGCATCGGTTTGAATACGAATTAGGCCGAATTTGACTGCGTGCATTAATGCAACACATGGATAAATCAGATTATCGGTAAATCCTGAAGTCAATCCATAAATTACTACAGAAAGTGATTCCATTTCCTCGGTGATAATCGTTTCATTCAATAAGCCATTGTTGTCATACCATGTATAGGATCCTGCACTTTCAGGAGTCCCCCTCATTGTGTTAAACGCAGTGAGTTCAGTTTCAATTGTAATGAATCGAACGAGAATCATCATCCACATGAGGATGAAGTAGACTGCAAAAATACCAGGAACACCGAAGCGACGCTTCTTGCGTATTGTAAGAACAAGGTGATACAATGAAGTAAGACCCAATGAAATCATCATGAATGAGAAAATTCCCATAATAATAGCAGTGATGATGTGAGTTGCTAGTAATCCATCATATCCATGTTCAACAACTGACCAATTCATGAAAAATGAATACCACCATGTGTGGGCGCTGCCATTGAAAAAGCCAGGGACAAGGAACACCATGAAATCACTCAGAATAACAACTGCACCTAACGCAAAGAAACCACTGCGTCGAAGCGCGATGTGCTTCTTCTCCTTCGATTTAGGATCCGGTAGGAATAAGAAGAGACGAATACCCATTGTAATACAAATCATTGAACATAACATGACAAAGAGAATCGAATAATTTGAATTAAACCCATCTTCCAAAGCTCTTTGGTCTGCAATTCTGGTAAATAATGCAACTCCTGCAAATGCGACAACCATCCATGTACGTCTCAGGAACGGTATTGGAATGAGCAACATCAGGAGTGTTCCGATGATGATGAAATTAAACCAAGAAGCGACATCTTCAGTCTTCATTACATCAACATTTGTACCAGAATACCTTAGCCAATCGAAGGATTCGTTGAAACTCATCTCGATATGGATGAGATAAATCAGAAGCCAGACAACAAGCCAAGCCCCAGTTCTTCTATCCCAAGGCACCTTTTCCTGTGTAATTTCCGTTTTGAATTCATGTTGCTCTATTGATTCTTCATTGTCTGATTTAAAGACTGAAGTCACCTTCGAAACGATTGAAAAAAAGCCTATGATGAGTCTGTTTCGCTGCTCTGTTGTCGGTATCAAAAACAAGAGCATGAATCCCAAAACCATGATGTTGAGGATGAGCCCAATCTCATCCAAATACTCGATACCAGTATCTGCCACAGTGTTACTTTTCAAACAGAGTATAAATTAGATTCGCCGTACATTGGTAAAAAAGGAGGATTTTTTTATTTCATTTTTGAAACCACATATTCATCAATGAAATGCCGTTAGATTGGTCATGGGCGAAATATTCGATATCGAATTTGAAACAATCACTGGCGAAACCACTTCTCTAAAGCAACTTGGAGGAACTGAGTTTCTGATCGTCAACGTTGCGAGCGCATGTGGTTTTACTCCGCAGTATGAAGGAATGCAATCTTTGTACGAATCGAAGAAAGAAGATGGATTGGTCGTTGTTGGTTTCCCCTGCAACCAATTCGGAGCACAAGAGCCAGGAACACATGAAGAAATCCAAACATTCTGCGAAACAAAATTCGGCGTTACTTTCCCAATGATGGCTAAGATCGATGTGAATGGAGAAGGTCGACATCCATTGTATGTTGAACTCTGCAAGGTTCTCGATGAAAATGGCGCTGAAGACATAAAGTGGAATTTTGGCAAGTTCATTGTTCGAGAAAATGGTGCAGTTGAGCGCTTTTCACATAGGGACGCACCTGCTGATTTGCCCCTCTGAAATGACCTATTCCATTCTGGTTTAGCCCCGATATTCAAAAGTGAGTATCGGTTAGAGTCTCCTATGGTCAAGCAGCTTCCATGTGTTCCAATGGGCTGTTCTGCTTGTTGTCGTGAAACCACAATGCCGCTTACGATCTCGGAAGCAAAGCGTCTTTCCCGCCGCACTGGAATGAATGTTGATGCGTTTACATGGGAAAATAATGGCGTCTTAACGCTGCTCAATGATGAAACGACTCGAGCGTGCGTTTTCCTATTGACCGCTTCTTCAGATCCAAGTGCTGAAGGCATGTGTTCAGTGTATGAAGTTCGTCCCGAAGGATGCAGAAAGTATCCCATTGTTTTGAATCCAAAAGACGAGGCAATACTCGATGACGGCTGTCCGCACAGATCGCAGTTCCCTCAACCCAACGATGATGATGCAATTGCATTACTCAATCTTGAGGAACGCTTGATGCGTAGATGACGACTCGTCCTAAACTGCCATGGACAAAAACGTACCATGCATCTTCATACCTCCAATTGCAGTCCAAGAGGAGGTGTTCGAGTTCAGACCATTCAAAGTGAATTAATTGAGGCCGTTGCTCAGGTCGGAGTGCATTATCTAAGCACAATTCTCTTGCTTCACTCGGCAAGATGAGGACAAGCGAACCGTCCTCTACGACTGTTGAGCAACTGCGTAATGTCTGTCTGAGAAGCTCTTCATGTTCAAGAGACCCTTGAGAATTCCTACCATAAGGAGGATCGAGAACAATGCCTGAAAATAATTGAGGGCCATCGATTGGAATCGATGCTTTGACATCCGTAGCATCTCCTTGGAAGAACACACTTGCAGTTGATCCCGACCATTCGAGATTCTTCTTCGCACCAGCGATCATCTCAGTATCGAGATCAAGTGCAATAACATCTCGGCCACTCAATGCGGCTTCAATAGCAAATCCTCCGGTTCCAGTCATCGGGTCGAGAGTTGCACCTTTCTGTAACGGGCCGCTGGCGAGGTTAACTGCTAATCGAGCAAGTCTCGGCTCCAAACTTACAGGTTTGAAGAAAGGACGTTGGCTTGCACGACGTTCAACACTCACATCACCTTTCGGCCCCGTACCTTCTAACCAACCAAACGTTACCGAACATGAACCCTCATCAAGGAGAATTCCAAATCGTCGCTTTGGATGTTCTAAATCGATTTTTGCATCCATTGCAGAGAGAACTCCGCCGATACGTCCTGCAAAGGTTGAGCGTGAAACGCCTTCAATGCCGCGACCATGTTTCCAAGCCACAACAGCACAAGTTTCGTTATTTGGCGGATGGAGTTCCAAATGAGATTTGATATTAAGCCGTATAGATTCAACATCTGTGAACAGATGATTCTCTCCATTCTTGAATACCGCTTCAATTCCTGATGAGATTGATACGTTCTGAATATCCTCTTCATTCAGTTGACATTGCATTAATCGTGAGGAAGGGAACGCAAGGATGTCTCTGTCTGGAAACAGCGCTCTTACCTCGGCTTGAGCAAGAGCTGGATGCCAACCTCGTAAGGCTACGATGTGCTCCCCCATACACTGCGCTTAGCGTGCTTGTTCTTCACGGCACCGCATACGAACCATGACATACCCTCGACGATAACAGAATGTTATGGGCTGTAATCTAAGGGACCTCACTACACCTGAAGATATCGATCTTGCAGAACTTCGCGGTAAGCGCGTTGGAATTGATGCGTTTCTTACCGCCTTTCAGTTTCTGACAACGATTCGAGACCGCTCCCCAACAGGTGACGGCGGGCCACTACGAGACTCGAAAGGGCGCGTAGTTGCTCATTTAATGGGCATACTCAACCGAACAACCTCGATGCTTTCGATGGGAATTCAACCCATATTCATCTTCGATGGGCAATCTCCTGAATTGAAAGCAGACGAACTTGCAGCTCGTAGAAAGCGTCGCTTAGAAGCCGAGGCAATCCACAAGCAAGCACTCGAAGATGGGGATTATCAGACCGCTCAAAAAATGGCCCAGCGCATAGTTCATTATAGCCCTGAGATGATTGATGATACCAAGAAAATGCTTGACTTACTCGGTGTTCGTTGGATTGATGCCGCAGCAGAAGGCGAAGGCCAAGCAGCAGTAATGGCTGTTAAGGGCCAACTCGATATCGTCGCAACTCAAGACTGGGACGCACTCCTCTACGGAAGTCCAATCCTTGTTCGTAATCTTATGAGCCATGGTAGCAAACGTCATGGTCGAACTGTGAAAGCACAGAAAATCAACTTGCAGGAAATGCTTGATACACACGATTTAAGCCGGGAACAATTGGTTGATTTGGCCATAATGATCGGTACCGACTTCCATCCGGGGTTGAAAGGAATTGGTCCTAAGACTGGAATTAAACTGATTAAATCGCTTGGAACGATAGAAGCCATTTGTGAGGAAAAGGGAAAGGAAGTCCCTGAACGACTCGATGAAATCCGTGAGATATTCCTCAATCATCCTGCAAGCGAAGTTGCTGTAGAAGCCCTCAAGCCAGGTGAAGTGGATGTCAAAGGATTGACTCATTTCTTACAAGAAGAACGTGAGTTTAGTCAGAGAAGAATGGATGCTGCTTTCGATGCATTACGCAAAGGGAACCTCATCAGAGAAGGAGGTCAAACCTCCTTGTTTTCATTCTAAGAACTCACGCAGGATCAAGACCAGGTAATATCTCCAGATCTGTTAATTCAACTTGAACATCAAGTGTTGCTAATCCGCGTGCCAATCCTTCTGCCTGATGATTCGAACTGAATCGTTCGAAAATACGTTGCCTTCCTGTTTTTGACCACTGTTGTCGATTGGTTTCCTGGCCTGACTGTTCGATTGCTTCAACCCATTGCTGGATGGAATCTGGATTGTTGGGCCATGGTAGCCTACGACCATTCAGCCCATCCGTAATCGTGTGTGTGAAGCCCGCCTCATCAACAACGAGTGCTGGAGTGTTAACCATCACTGCCTCCATAGGAGTCAGGCCGAATCCTTCAGTTCTCGCAATTGCGATAAGAGCGTGAGCATTACGGACAAGAGAAACAATCTCCAATTCACCAATTCTAGGCATGATGATTAATTCTACACCCATCTCCGTTGCCTTCTTCTTCATTTCTTCAGTTTCTCCACCACCAACGTGAACCAAAGGCATTGAACTTGCGTGAGCTACAGTAAGCGCTTCAAAACTTCCTTTCATGAAACAAGCACGACCAATGGTCAAAAGGTATGGTGTGGTTGGTCTAAGCTCGAAATGTCCCCAAGCCTCCAATTCATCTGTAGTTGGTTCGATCGGCCATGCATGAGGGTTAATCGCTGGCCAAAGTACACCCACTCCAGCCGGCCGTTTTTCCTCATCTCGGAATTCTGGTCTTCCGGCAATCCATGAGTTTAGTGTTGGCCATTTATGCGATGATGCAAGTTTTCGTGCGCTGGTTGGCGTATTTGCTGAAATGATTGTATTTGGCCGATTCCACAACATTCGATGCCACTTCTTGTCCCACCGACGAAGATAAGAAAGAGCCAAATTATTAATCCACATTGGACGTTTAAAAGAGCCATCCATATTTCGATGAGAGACGTCGTCATAGATTCCTTTGTTTCGCTCAAGAATGAAGGCATAAAGCGGAAGCGATCGAGGTATTAATTCGAGGATTTCTAATCCCCCTACGCTGATGATAACAAAAGCAGCATCGGCTTGTTGAAGTGGTTCTTTGAATGAAGGGAAAAGGCGTTTCCAAGCCTTTCGAGCAGAGCGACCTGAAGCCGCAGTTATCTCTTTGAGTCCTCCACGAGGCTCTTGCCAAGGTTGAGGTGGCGTGATCAACTCGATGTTGAGTTCTCTGCATGTATCGACAAGCAAGTCTGGGGCGTTGAGCGTGACCATTGTGATGTCCCATCGTTTCGCATGTTCGGGTAAAGCAACAATAAGATCGCGTTGACCTCCTCCAAGCAAACCCATGTTGCAATGAAAGATAATCAATCGGGGTAGAGTCACTTCTTCACCCGCCGATATATCTGAAGTAAATCTTCAGTAATTGTTGACCACAGATACGGTTTTGAAGCTTCCTTTCCATTCGCAGACCAATGTGTAATTTGTTTTTCATCTGCCTTGAGAATCGTATCGATTGCTTCGAGCAGAGCATTAACATCTCCTGGAGGAATCGAAAGACCAGCATCCGGTTCAGTCACCAATCGTCCTAAATCGTTGACATTGGACATAACGGTAGGCGCTCCTGCATTCATTGCTTCGAGCAGAACTGTTGGAAGCCCCTCGAATCGTGATGGAAGTAGGACTGCCTTCGCATTCTCAAACAACCATCTCTTTTCACTGTCTTCGACGCGACCAAGTTTGTGAATTGAATCGGGTTGTTCTGCGCTCGCAATACGTTGGTCTAACCAATCATTTAGTTCACCAGACCCTGCAATCGCAAGACGTGCATTCGGTGAGCCACTGGCGCAGTATTTGTCCCAAGCATCCATGAGAACATCCAATCCTTTCTGTTCACTGAGTCGTCCCATGAAGACCATGATTGGATGTTGGTCTGCATCGCTTGGAAGAAGGGCAGGGCGTACAGGATCTTCAGCAACAGGCTCGAAGCCATTTGGTAAGATATCGATAGGATCCCTGACACCGCGTTGCTTGAGATGATTCGCATAATATGGAGTCAATGCGATACGTGCATCCGAAGTATTGAGCGTGCGTCTTCCTTGCATAACCCATCGAATCTCTTTGAAGGATTTAGCAAGGATGCCTGTTTTGATGTAATCATTGTGGAATGTTGTAACGACAGGAATCTTGAGTTTCTTTGCACGCTTCAATGAGCGTCGAATGAGAATGGGGAGGATATCATGGAGATGAACGACATCAAAGTCCATGTTTAATTTCTTAATTGCGACAACTGGATCAATTCCTGCGAGAACCATCTTCGGAGGCAATCGAATGACTTCGACACCGTCTCGGACGAATTGTTTTTCATCATGTTCGGGCAAATCGGCACACCAAACGGTCGCTTTATGCCCTCTTTTTACAAGTTGGCGAGCAATGTGCTCAACATGTTGATTTCCCCCTCCAAGGTGAGGCCAGTACCAGACGTGAACGAGCAGAACGTTCAGAGAAGCGTCCGCATCTGAAGGTTCCATGAAGTAAAATGGCATGTTACTGATACATTAGCCAATCCCTTTCTTGCCGCAACAGAGGACTGTATTGAACCCTAAGCGGAGTTTTCAATACTCTCGACCGCTAGTGCGGACCATGCGAGTCTTGACCCTTCTCATCACGGTCGTTTTGCTCGCCGTTCCAGGATGCACATATCTTGAGGAATCAACCAAGGATGAGGCAGACGAGGTCACTGAAATCCAACCGCTGAAGCAAGGTTGCACAGACCCAGAGGCAGAGAATTACAATGCTGAAGCGGAAGAAGACGATGGCTCATGCATCTATCCAGAACCAGAACCAATTCTAGGATGCACCGATCCCGACGCAGATAATTATGACGAAACAGCAGATCAAGATGATGGAACTTGCGAATACATCGAAACCATTCCATGCAACGGTATGGTCTTGCTTTGCCATCGAACCTACGATCAAGTGACATTTCCAGAGACACACAATTCATTTTCAACCCATGAGGATAACATCTACTATCCAGCAAGCAACCACCTAACAGGCTTTCAAGCGCAATGGAATGCTGGAATGCGGGCATTCATGCTCGATACACACTATTTGACCACTGCAGACAAGAGTGAATCAAACGTACGATTCTGCCATGGAAATTCAAACGAAGCGTTCAGTCCGTGTACCTATGGGGCAGTTGACCCACTTAATTGGTTAAGTAAATTGGAGACTGAGATGGACGATGAAGATCGAGATATTGTCACTCTACTCATCGAAAATTATGTCGAACCAGATCATCTGAAGAAGGTGTTTGATGATGCTGGCTTGGCCGATATGATGTATGTTCATGACATGAATACAGAGTGGCCTACGCTGATTGAACTGATCAATATGGACAAGAGATTGGTTGTTTTTTGGGAACAATCTGGTGATTCAGATCACCCATACTTTCACGACTTCCTTGAATTTGGCTGGACCACTGATTATGCAAATGACGATACAGAATCAATGGATTGCGATCCCCACCGTGGCGATTCAAATCAGCCTGTTTATCACATGAATAATTGGTTGAAGAATCAAGCAGGTCTGTCAGATTCACAGCGAGCTGCAGAAGCAAATGATGTTGATTTCATGGTCGAGAGGGCCATTGAGTGCATCGAACAACACGGGAAGCGTCCAACCTTCATCGCTGTAGATTGGTGGGAAGAAGGCGATGTTGTTGAAGCAGCCAGGCTTGTCAATATGATTGAAGATTAGTTGTTATCTTGGACGTCCATAAACCGAAGTGGACTTGCTAATGTCGTTACACCATTCTGGTTGAGTAATGCGCCTCTTGCTTCGCTTTGAGCATCTGCAAGTGCTTCTGAAACAGTATTGATCGGAGCACACGGAATGCCTGCGAGCATTGCTTCCAAATCGTTTCGATTATGGTTCTGAATCCACTCTTGGATTTTCGTTTCAATCTCTTCGCGATGTTCGATACGTCCAGCATTACTTGACCACTCAGTTCGTGCTTCCATTTCTGAAATTGAACAGAATTTCTCCCACTGTGCATCAGAGCCAACAGCCACGACGAACCATCCATCATTTGCCTCAAAGGCTCGATAAGGAACGAGGTTTGGATGGGCTGAACCCATTCGATTTGGATCAGTACCGCTTGCTAGAACGTTTTGAGCTTGATTCGCAAGAGATGCGACTGCACAGTCCCAGAGGCTTACATCGATATGTCGGATTCTTCCAGTTCTTTCCTTATCCAATAATGCTGCGAGAATGGCGTTCCCTGCATACAATCCAGTGATGATATCAATCCATGCGACTCCGACCTTCACAGGTGGGCCGTCTGCTTCACCAGTAATGCTCATGATTCCGCTTCTCGCTTGTAATGCCAAGTCATATCCAGGTTCATCTCGTCTTGGCCCAGTTGCTCCATAGCCAGAAATTGAACAAACAATTGTTTTTTTGGGAATTGTTCCGATCAGACGCTCGAGGGTTCCAGGTTTGAAATTCTCAAGAACGACATCAGCGTTTTCAACCATTTCGATCAACCGCTGCCTCTCTTCTTTCAAGTTCATTTGAATGATGGTTTTTCCTCGATTGCAGCAAAGAAAGTATGCAGCAACTCGTTCACCATCGAAATCGGTTGTGAATGGGGGGCCCCATCCACGCGTATCATCGCCCCAAGGCGCTTCGATTTTAGTCACACTTGCTCCAAGGTCAGATAACATCTGAGCCGTATATGGCCCCGCTAGAATACGCGAGAGGTCGAGAACGTTGATGCCATCTAAGATTCCGCTCATGACAAGGCGAGACATCCGAAAGTGTTGAACCCAACCCTATGGCTTTGTGACCATGAGCGAGTTGAGAAACCCACGGAATCGTCCGTGGTGGGGCTTGCTTATTTTTGGGATTCTTCTCCATCTCTCATCGATGGCAGTAAGCGATTATGGCCTTGATACGCATCTCCATCTTGCAGCTCTTGAGTCCAATGATGATGGCACTCCAAATTTGGAATGGGGAGACGTTCGTCCTCAAGATCCACTTGCAAGCAATCCCGATGATACGAAAGTATTGGAACGCGGATGGTGGCAGATTCTCGATATGTATCCAGATTCAATGCTCCCTCTTGCTGCGTTTTTGCCGATGATGGCCTTGATTGGTATTGGGCTGTGGCTTGGTAATGGAAAACCACATTTCGCAGCATTACTTTCTCTCCATCCATCGTTCATTTTTGCTACAGGACGTTTGTATCCTGAATCCACAGTTGCGCTCGCAGTAGCAGGCGTAGCAGTCGCATCAGTGAAAATGCTGGAGGAAGAAGGAATATCTCTTGTCAAATGGGTTCTTCTTGCCATCGCTAGCGTTCATACGCTGGTCTTGACAAAAGGCCTCTCCAGTAACGTTGGATGGGTTTTATTGGTTCTTGTCTTTAGTTGGATTCTCCTCGATCGATTCCTTCCAACCTTCCAGAACTATTCTCGTAATCCATTGCGATCATTATCGATAGGGGTTCCGCTCTCAATAGCAGCAATGGTTGGTCTTTCGTTTGTTCAAGGAGGCTCATTTGAGGCTATGCAAACAAACCCAATACAATGGATGTTTGCGCTTATCGTTGCCTTTGGAGATGGTGTGGGATTGTATCTCTTGTTGGGATTCGCAATCTGGCCTTTCCTTCTCCCTACGCTCCTTAGCATTCGTGGCTCACGAGATTCTCAAACAACATTCCTCACAGTCTTTGTTGTCAGTGGAATGGTTATCATGACGATGTGGATTGCTTCGTTATGGGTCTATGAGGCAATGCGCTGGGATGTTCCTCTGTGGAAGAACATGATTTCAATGGGTAATAATGGGCGTTATCTCACCGCCCTCAGCATCCCTGTTCTGATGTTAGTGAATCACTTTTTTAATCACCGAGAATCGTACGATTTAGCTCCAATTCGTAAACCAATGTTCATTGCAATTCTTCTTGTTCTTCCATTGTCAATGCTCGCAGGGTTGCACGGCCAAACAATGTGGACGGATGATGCTGGTGAAATCGTCTCCGTGGAAATTCAAGACGGTGAGGATTTCCTCTACATCGATGATGAATCATTAGCAATGCACTGGTTGTATACGTTTAGATTGGAAATTGATCCAGATAGCGATAGGAACATCACTGGTCACTGGCGTTCTCCAGACAGCAATTGGGAAATTGAACTCGAAGGACAACAAATGGTTCAGCGTGGGAGTCTTGACGATGTGGAATTCATTATCATCGCTCCTAATATCGATGTGAGTCCTCCTTCTGGCTGGAAATTAATCAGCTCTGATGAGGCTCCGTTCCTCAATGGAGGGGGCGAATGGAAGGTCTTTCAAGCACCAGTAAATGTATCTTAAGACCAGCGAGGGGTTCAAGACATGGCTCCGCGAGGACCTTACGAGGGGAACATGGTGCGACGTGCCGGCGCTCACAACGCTTTACCAGACGAAGATCCTATTCAGAGTCGTGAATGGGAACAATCGGTGGAGCAAGTCATCGAACAGCAAGGCACACAACGTGCTGAACGATTGTTGCATACTGCCATCGCTGCTGGAAAGGAGGGCGGCGTAGACATTGATACAACAACAACACCCTATCTCAACACAATTTCAGCAGAAATGCAAGGAGCATATCCAGGCGATGTTGAAATGGAAAAGCGCCTTCACACAATCAATCGTTGGAATGCAATGATGTTGGTCACTCGAGCCAACAAATATTTTGACGGAATTGGGGGACACATCTCCACGTACGCTTCAGTATCCCATCTCTGGGAGATTGGGCTCAACCATTTCTTCAGAGGAAAAGATGGCGATGGCTGGGGCGATCACGTCTACTGGCAAGGTCACGCTTCACCGGGTATCTATGCTCGAGCATGGCTTGAAGGTCGCCTTACAGATGAAAACATGGAGAATTTCAGACAAGAAGTTGAAGGTGTGGGATTGTCATCCTATCCGCATCCAAGATTGATGCCAGAATTCTGGGAATACCCATCAGTTTCGATGGGCCTTGGTGCTATGACTGCAATCCATCAGGCGCGTTTCAACCGTTATCTTCACCACCGTGGTCTTGCTGATACAACACTTTCTCGAGTATGGTACACGATGGGCGATGGCGAATCCGATGAACCGGAGTCTTTGTCTGAACTTGCCTTAGCAGGTCGAGAAGGACTCGATAACATTGTTATGACCATGAATTGCAATCTACAACGTCTGGACGGACCTGTTCGAGGCAACTCAAAGATTGTTCAAGAACTGGAAGGTCGTTTCCGTGGTGCTGGCTGGAACGTCATCAAAATCCTCTGGGGCTCTTCATGGGACCCATTGTTCGCAAACGATACCAAAGGTCTTCTCGCACAGCGACTAGCAAACCTCGTCGATGGTGATGAGCAACGTCTCTTTACGGCTGAAGGGGCAATTATCCGTAAGGAATTATTTGCTGGTGATGAGTTAACTGCAATGGTTTCCGATTACTCTGATGCCGATCTTGAAGCGCTAACTGAGGATCTTGGGGGACATGATTTCGCTAAGATTCATGCTGCTTATGCAGCTGCATGTGCTCACAAAGGTCAACCAACTGTTGTTCTTGCTCGTACCATTAAGGGATACGGGCTTGGTCCTGCTTTCGCAGGAAGAAACACAACACATCAAAGAAAGAAGGCAGATGAGAAAGATCTACGCTTGATTCGAGATGCTATGGGTCTTGATTTCACTGATGAACAGTTGGAGAACTTACCATTCATTCGACCGGAAGATGTCCCTGAAGTAGCGGCATATGCAAAGAAGCGACGTGTTGCCATGGGCGGGCCTTGTCCTGAACGCCGTTCACCTAAGTTTGGACTTACTCTTCCCGAAGATTCAGTCTATGCTGATTTTGATGAGGGTACGAAAGGAAGCAGCCAAGTATCCACTACAATGGTCTTTGTTCGATTGATGCGCAGTCTCATGAAAACCAAGGGCTTTGGGGAACGTGTCGTACCACTGATTCCAGATGAAGCGAGAACATTCGGTATGGATCCATTATTCGCAGAATTTGGAATTTATCATCCTGAAGGACAATTGTACAAGCCAGTCGATCACAAAGTGTTGATGAAATACAAAGAATCTGCTAAGGGGCAAATCCTAGAAGAAGGAATTAATGAAGCAGGGGCTTTATCTTCATTCATTGCAGCAGCAACTTCGTATTCCTCTCAAGGCAGTCCAACGATTCCATTCTACATCTTTTATTCCATGTTTGGATTCCAACGTGTTGCTGATTTGATTTGGTCCGCTGCAGATTCACGTGCAAGAGGATTCCTTGTTGGTGCAACATCAGGACGTACAACACTCAATGGGGAAGGCCTCCAACATCAAGATGGTCACTCACTGCTCATGGCACATACCAATCCTGCCGTTCGTGCCTATGATCCAGCATTTGCGTTCGAACTTTCAACCATCATCAAACGTGGTATTGTCGAAATGTCGGATGAAGATGTGGATGTAATGTATTATCTTGCAGTTTACAATGAGAACTATCCAATGCCACCAAAGCCAGAAGGTTGTGAAGAAGGCATCATCAGGGGATTGTACCGTCTTCGTGCAGCACCAAAGGGCGATGGTCCAATGGTTCGCCTGATGGCATCTGGTCCAATCATGCTCCAAGTTCTTGATGCAGTTGAAAAGTTAGAAGCCGTTGGCGTTCGAGCTGAGATTTGGTCTGCTACTTCCTACGGAGAATTACGTCGTGATGGGATGGATGCTTCTCGATGGAATCGTCTCCACCCAGGAGAAGAAATGAAAATGAGTTGGGTTGAAACTCAATTTGGAGAAGGAAATTCACCAATCATTGCAGTTTCTGATAACGTCGCTGCAGTACCTGAAATGATTCGAGAATGGGTTCATGCACCGTACACAGTTCTTGGAACTGATGGATTTGGCCGCTCAGATACACGAACAGCACTTCGTCGCTTCTTCGAAATCGATGGTGAATCAGTCGCACTCGCAGCACTTTCTTCCCTTGTTCGAGCAGGATCGATTGAAGCATCTGTTTACGATGAGGCAATGAAATCCTTCGGCGTTTCAGCAGATAGAACGGATATCACAAGTCTTTGATCGGTGGAGACCAGCGCCCATTTACTCTTGCATGGTCAAGAATATGCCAGTATATCGTAGCGATTTCATGCCTTGAATCTTCAACACAATGGAGTTCATCAATTCCAAGAGGGTTGCCAAGTCCTTTCCATGCTTGACGAGCATTCCATCTCAAGCCCAAGATATGTTGGGCTGGTCCACAAGTGGGTAAGGAAAAACGTGTTTTCCATTTCCGCTCAAGGATTCCACTCGATTCCATTGATTCAACGACTTTCTTCACACTAGGGCTTGCCTTTCTTCGAACAAGCCAGCTCGGATTGACAGATGTATCAACAGTGTATTTTTGCTGCGAGAGAATGGAAGCCATCCAATCAGAAATGTAACCTGCTGGAGCACGGAACCACGGACGAAATGAATCAGGGAAGTGATGTTTGAGAATGGATGTGGCTTGTTGTAAGTCCTCTGAGAAACGTTCCGAATCTTCCGGCCACGCTGACCAACTTCGATGCGTAAGCCCATGGCATCCAATGGTGATTCGACCTCCAAATGTTGTCTCAAGATCTTGTATTGTTGAAACAAATTCCATGTTATTGCATTGGTCTGCTATGATAAATAGTGTAACTGCGACCTCGTTTGATTCCATCCATTGTCTGAACTGATGAAATCCATCCTTCAGGTGTGAAGAATAATCTGGTAACGTTTCCTTTGCCTTTGAACGAGTCGGGTGCCCTTGGTGTGTAGGGACGTGTCGCAGGTCATCGGTATCAACCGTACACCAGGTTCGCAAGAATCCTCACGCCCTGGGCAAATCAATAACATGGATTCGATGTGGGACAGTTTTTCCGTTGAGTTCAATTCCAATGAATTCCTCAATAAGGTGTCCATCCCATCGATTGCAAATACGTTCAGCTGTGATCAATCCAGCGGCATTTCTCGGATGTACTGTGATCTCAATCCTGTATGTTTCTCCACGCGAATTTAGCCACCCAAGAACCGAATCAACTGCGGATGAAGCGATTCCTTTCTGACGGAATCCTTTGCGAACCCAATAGCCTAAATTGTAATGAGAATGAATCAGTTGCATTTCATCACCTAACCCAATCAGCCCAATGAAGGCGTTTGAACCATCATGTATCGACCAGAAATGCACACGGTCTGCGTTGGAAAGATGTTCCAAATCGTGGAGCATATCGGAAAGTTGGCGTGTAATATCTCGATCATTCCGCAACCAAGGAAGTGCCGCCTTTGCAGACTCAGGATCTTCAACATAAGCCTCCATAACCGAAGTAAGGATGGCCTTTGAAACAGGTCTTAGGGTAAACTCACCTTGTACATCAAGGAGTTCAGGAGTTCTTGCCATCGTGATACCTCAAGCCGATAAGTGTGCGATTGCAGTGTTAACACGTTCATCACCAGGGTGGACGCGTCGAGCCATTTCAAGCATCCAATTGAGATGTTCAGTACGTCCGGCTTGTTGTAGAACGAGGCCAATATGATACAGCAACGATACATCATCTCCTAAGTGTGGCCCTAGAGCGTCGATTTGAGCCTCCGCTTCTTGAACACGACCCGATTTGACAAGGGTGAGCGACTCGACAACGATGCGATGGACATCTCGGTGATCGTAAGGGGCTGCGGCAGGCCATGGCCAAATTCTGTGGCCAAGTTGAGGCTCTGGAGTTACAACATCCTCTTCAGTTGGCTCTTCAATAGAAGATTCAACGAGGTCATCGTCAGGAAGGGAAGGGACGCTTTCATCTTCACTTGGCAAGTCAGGAGTTTGCTCAATTTCAGAAACCTCCTCTTCAGGAAGTTCTGGAAGTACGCTTTCATCCTCACTTGGCAAGTCAGGAGTTTGCTCAATTTCAGAAACCTCCTCTTCAGGAAGTTCTGGCACGAAATCATCTTCGACCAAAGGCAGTTCTGGTATGGCAGATTCCTCTTCTTCATCCATATCGGGTAAATCAGGAACCATGCCTGGCTCTGGGCCAACAGTTCCACTGAAATCGACTTCTGCTTCTTCACCAGATGTTTCTGAGAACAATTGGCCTTGTCCAGTATGAACTGGCTCTTCCACTTCATCGAGTGGATTTGATTCAGGGACAATAAATCGTTCTTCGATTTCTGGAGCATCTTCGGCGGATAATTCCACTTCTTCTGCCTTTTCAAATTCAACAGTTTCAGAAAGCGTTGGGCCTTCACTTTCGATAAAGGAAAAATCCTCTGAGCCCGCAGCATCATCGTATTGATCGATATCAACAGTGACATCTTCGAGAGCAAGAACAGCCTCTACAGAGTATTCCTCTTCCTCCTCCTCATCATCATCCATGAGCGTGCTTAGAAGATCGTTCTTGACAGACGTTTCAACAGGGTTGTGTTGGTCACGTGCTGGTTTATTCAAATCGTAGTAGCATTGGACGCACGTCGTAGCATCCATCGCATTTGAAACGCCACAGAATGGGCAGGAATTTTCATCCTCCTCATTCTTGTCTTTACGCTTCCAAAACATACTCTCGCCCTACTTTCACGGTAGGCACTTGTGGTTTAAGCATCACCATCCCGCGACCGAGGTTTGCTTCATTCGCCATAGGATGAAATGCATTCACGGGTTGGAACTCACATGGGCGAAAAGGGGAGGGTTCGTAGAATGAACAGCGCTCATGCAGATATTGAACTCGATATCGATGGGGAAGAAGAAGGAATCTGGCGCCGAGGCCAGGATCATTTCCACCATTTTTCCAAACTACTTGAACAAGAATTAGAACAGGAAACTAAGTCGGTTCAGGAGCGCTGGTCAAAGTGGTCCCATCATCGATTACAGGCTTCTGGCCTAGCATTAATCGGAATGAAAGGAAGGCCTAATGGTACACTGTTTGGTGACTTTATTCTCACTTTTGAACGGCCAGATCGCCAGCATATTGGCCAGCACCGTTTCACACATGGAGACATTGTTGTTCTTAGCCGCACCAAGCCAATTGGTGAGAAAACCATTGAAGGAATTGTTCTCGAACGTGGACCAACCCGCCTCAAAATAGTCGTCGCTCAACGACCAAAAGACCTCAAGAAAGGAACATGGAGACTTGACCGTGGTGCAAATCGCGTTGCTCATGATAGAATGCAAGAAGCTCTCGAGATGTTCCATTCCATCGAAGGTGATAGGGGAACGATACTCAGAGACCTCCTACTTGGACAAGTCCATGATCCAGAGGAGAGCGCATCATCCCCGCCAAAAATCTCAGGGAAATTTCAGCGGGTTGAACCGGGTGACGTTTTGCTAAATCCATCCCAAAAAGAGGCGATGGATGCAGCATTGAAGAGAAAGGTAACCATCATCCAAGGACCGCCTGGAACTGGTAAGACGCACACTGCAGTAGCCACACTGGCTCAACTTGCTCGGGAAGGGAGAGGTCCAATTCTTGCAACAGCAGAATCGAACGTTGCTGTCGATAATCTTCTCGAAGGATTACTTGAGGCCGGCATTCGGGCAGTGAGGACAGGACGACCTGTTAAGGTTAGAGAATCATTACGTGAAGCAACACTCGATGCTCAACTCGAACAACATCCTAAGCAAGACGAAATTGCAATCATTCGAGAAGAAACGGATGAGGTACAGCGAGCATTATCAAAACTCAAAGGCCGAGAAAAAGGCCTTGCTCACAGAGACATTCAGTACAACCGAAAAGAAATTCGCCGTCTTGAGAAAGAAATGATTGCTTCAGTACTCGATAATGCGCAGGTCATTTGTTCGACAAATATCGGTACTGGCCATCGAGTTTTGGATCACCGTCGTTTCCCTATCGTTCTTATGGATGAGGCCACTCAAGCGATTGAGCCAAGTTCAATGGTTCCTATTTCTAAGGGATGCAGACAACTTATCTTGGTTGGTGATCATCGTCAACTTCCACCAACCGTCATTTCGAATGATGCTCAGGAAGGTGGCTTAGGACGATCTCTTTTCGAGCGATTAATCGATGTTGGAATCAAGTCCCATATGCTCACAGTCCAATATCGAATGCACCCAGTCCTTCGAGAATTTCCAAGTGCTCGATTCTATGAGGATAAGCTTGAGGATGGTTGTTCAGCAGAAGAACGCCCTGCCCCAGCCGGTGTGTTATGGCCAGATTGGGATCACCCCTTCGCATTCATTCCAATCACAGGTTCCGAAATCGAAGAAGAGGAAGGAGGCAGTAGAAGCAATCCTGCTGAAGCAGCACGCATCTATGGTCTGGTTCAGGAATTATTGGTTCCCGGTGATATCACTCCTGGCCAAATCGGTATCATCACTCCGTATAGCGGACAAGTGCGAGCACTTTGCGATATTTTCGATTCGAATAAAGAACGTGAACAAGGTCAACGTTATGCGGGACTAGAAATCAACAGCGTCGATGGTTATCAAGGGCGAGAGAAGGAAGTCATCATCTTCTCCGCCGTTCGTTCTAACCCTGATGGAATCGTTGGATTTCTGAGCGATCGCCGTCGATTAAATGTCGCAATTACACGAGCAAAACGCGGATTAATCGTTTTAGGAGACCCCCAAACGCTTCGCTTTGATCCAACATGGCGTTCTTGGCTTGACTGGGCAGATGAGCGGGGGCTTTTTGCCTGGCATTTGGTCAATGACTGATACGCAAGTTCAACAATAAACAGAGAATGGCAACATCATGGCGGACAGCCCAGTCACTGTATACCAAGGCGGCACACTTGCCCAGCAAGTCCTGTCAAGTGCTCCGGAAGGCATGCTCATCGCCCCTGTATGGAGGAGAGTTACTGCGTTTGCGCTCGATGTGGTTGCAGTATCACTTGTCCTCCACATGCTGAGTCGGTTTACATTCCTTGAAGTTCTTATCAGTTGGTCCTATCTCCAAGAGGATGCGCGTTATGCGCTCACATTTGCAATGACATGGGTTATTTTCTTCACATCACTTTGGATGTACTGGAAATATACTGGTCGGGCCTATGGGCGTTCACTTGGACAACGGGCTCTTAGAATTGCAATTGTCCATGACAATGGGACATTACTGGAACTTCATCACTTCGGTCCACGTGCTTTCGATAAACTACGCTACATGATTCCAATCATCGGCGTCATTTGGTTTGGGATGAGAGACATTCTACGTGCTCGTTCAAAATCTGCAGAGTATCGTACTTCAGTCGATGTGAACAATCACACAGTTGCTGCAGTTGACTGGTCTCTACCAAGCGATACGCGCTTGAATTTAAAGTGAAGAACAGTGTACGATGGATAGGTGGGCGCTATGACTGATGAGCATATTGTAACTGCGGGTTCATTGACAGCATTCCTTCAATCGGTTCGAATGGAGATCGATGATAACGATGAAGACATCGTCGAAGTTTCCATTGAATTGACCAATGAGTCGGCAATACCCGTAGGCGGTCTTGAGGCGACAATTAAGACAAGCACAGGAACGACAATTGAGCCAGTAAGTGGCGTGACATCCATTGGACCAGGTCTAACTCGTTCCTTCTCGTTCGCCTTCAAGCTGAGTGATGGAAACTGGTCTTTCTCACTCAATGGGCAAGGGAAAACGCTGTCTCTTGGCCCATATGATGTAGACTTCGAATTTCAAAAAGCTACAGGAAGGAAACCTGGGAATGCGATTGGATCAAGCCTTTTCACAGGAGCCTTCGATAACCATCTTGATGACTTTGGAAACGTCCAAGAAAGAGAACTCATCAATCCGAATGAGGTTCAAATGAGTACCTTCTTCGGTGAAAATTCAGAAGGAGGTTCAACAAAAATCAGTTCGTTTGCAAATGTTGAGGAAGATGGTCCAAGAACACCTCCGTGGGAGAAATCCAAAACAGAAGCCTCTGCCTCAGACACACTTCTTTCTGCCCCTCTTTCCGCACCTCTTACAGCGCCCGTTTCACCCCCACCTGTTCAGGAAGAAAAACCTGCAATCGATCTACTCACATTAGCGCCGAAGGTTGCACAAGACACACCTCCAGCAGAACCCGTAGAAACAACGGCTTTGACGCCACCACCTACACCTGCAGCAACGGCACCAACTCCACCTCCTACACCTCCAGCCGCAGCACCTGTTGTCACAGAAAGTACGCCTCCTACGCCTCCGGCGGGTCCTCCATCAGGCCCTCCAAGCGGTCCACCATCAGGTCCACCTAGCGGTCCTCCATCAGGTCCTCCAAGCGGTCCACCATCAGGTCCTCCAAGCGGTCCACCAACAGGTCCACCAACAGGTCCTCCAAGCGGCCCACCTAGCGGTCCACCATCAGGTCCTCCTAGCGGTCCACCATCAGGTCCTCCAAGCGGCCCTCCAAGCGGCCCACCATCCAAACGAAATGAGATTTGAGGTGCTTCTATGACCGAAGGTTTTGCAATGGAACTTTGTGGAAATCAAGCCTCGTGGCAGATTGTTCCAGATGGTATTGATTCGATTGATTTGGATGCTGTGGGTTCGAAGATAACAGCTGCCGGGTTTGAAGCCGGTGTTCAATCAAGAATGGTCTGGACCTTTACAGGTTCAGCCGACCTTACTCTCTATCCAAGTGGAAAACTCTTGGTGAAAACCGCAGATAAGAATGTAGCAGAAGAAATCGCTCGTCTTCATTGTTCAGAATGGACACGCTGAGGTGATTAGGTGACGCTCTCAGAGGCGCAGATGTCCTACATACAAGCAGGCGGAATTATTGCTTACCCAACCTCAACACTACCTGGTTTGGGTTGCATGCCTACTTCCGAAGGATTAGATCGTCTCTTTGAATTAAAATCAAGATCTTCAGACAAACCCGTTTCACTCGGAGTCGCCTCACTCGACCAAGTTCGGCATATGGTTGAAATCCATCCAGAGGTTGAAGTGTTTTTATCTGAATTTCCTCGTGGTAGCCTTTCAGTGATATACCCAAGTAAACATATCCTTGATGCTCGAATAGGTGGACATTCTGTTGCAATACGAGTTTTTGATCATCCGATTGCTCGACAATTAGCTGAAATGGTTGGTCCAATAACAGCTACAAGTGCAAATGAAGCCGGAGAAGAGCCAGCACTTACGGTTCGAGACGCTGCTAAAGAATTAGGACTCAAAGAAATCGCAATTCTTGATGGTAATCGAGTCACGGGGCCGGGAAGTACCTTTGTTAAATTTGATTTTAACAGCACTGATTCGTTGGTAACTGTTATCAGAGAGGGCGTGGTACCTACGCGTGACGTGGTCACTTGGTGGAAGAATCGACGCTAAAGTATTGGAAAGATGCAGGGCATGTAGCTCGCAGAACACTCGAAGCGATGAAGCTTGAATTGACGCCTGGAAAGACCTTCCACGAAGTCATTGAATCAGCAGAACGCTACATTCATCGTCATGGCGGAAAACCTGCTTTTCCTGGAACAATTGCTGTGAATGATCTTGCTGCACACTTCACAACAGAACACAATGTCAGTCCAGTTGAAGGCTGGGAAGGTGAAATGGTTCTGCAAAAAGGAGACTGCGTTAAAATTGATTTCGGAGTTCACATTAAAGGCCACATTGCTGACAATGCACTAACGTTTGAAATCGGTAACGGTAACGAGCACACTGAACAAATCAAGGCTGCAAAAGAGGCGAGAGATGCAGCAATCGAGATGCTCCATCCAGGTACACCGTGGTATAAGGTAGGTCAAGCTGCTGCGCAACCATCTCTAGATGCAGGATTCCAACCAATCCGAAATCTATGCGGTCACCAACTCAAGCCCTGGGAACTCCATGCTGGTGTTTCAGTGCCATCATATGCTTGCGGACCGGACAACCAGGGATTCAGAGGCGTTGTCGAGGAGGGCGGGATTTATGCAATTGAACCGTTCAACACAACAGGTTCCTCTGGAATGATCAAGAATCTTGGAACTCCAAGTTCATCCAACATTTATCGTATTACTGGATTAACCACATCCAGAAAGGCTCGTGCTAAGGGGCAACTCAAGCCATTAGGGGCTCAAATGGCACGTAATCTCGAAGAACGATACTCCACCTTGCCATTTGCTGAACGTTGGGCATACCCAATGCTGGAGAAACCCTTCCCAGAGGCAGATGAAGAATCACGTCAAAGCAAGTGGCGTGCCTTAGTAAAGAAACTCATTAGCATCCGTTTCTTAGAGACATACCATGTCTTGGGTTGCAAAGATGGCGGTAACATATGCCAATTTGAGCATACAGTACTCGTCACCGATGGCGGTCCCGAGATCCTTACTGTAGAGTAGAGCGATTTCAACCAGAATATCAACTCTGACAACTAATATAAAGGCGAAGTGCATAGTCTCTACTGAACAGGGCTGTAAAGTTCTCGTTGAGTGCATCCCATCCCCTCTCCGTAAGCTCTCACCCTGTTCACCTCTTTTTTGTTACAATTCAGTGTAAACGCTGTGTTATTTACAAACGGATTGTACTACTCGCAACGGCTGTTATATTTTTATTTGTTAAAATAAATTAAGGCGCAGTATCGCGAACAAAGCCAGAGAAACCATTCATCAACCCCGATGTCTTTAAATAGCATCTTGATGGTGGGTAGGATACGCCCGATACGGGTTATGGAGGACAAAAATATGAAAAACGAAAACCAAAATGAAGAAGCAGTCAGCCCTGTTATCGCAACCATTCTTATGGTCGCAATCACAGTTGTACTGGCAGGTGTTCTGTACGTCTGGGCATCCCAGCTTGCAGAAGGCAACACAGACGGCGATTTCTCGATGTATGACTTTACAGTCAACGACGCGGGAACAGCCCTCTCCTCAGGAACTGGAGAAGCTATCGTCTACGTGTCCCTCGACGCTGGTGAC
>Ga0209251_1000684_pt1 | contig 29451 bp, 22 predicted proteins | sample SaaInlV_100m_DNA_6_FD_184665 | JGI IMG/M metagenome (GOLD analysis project Ga0209251, IMG submission 184665) | Marine microbial communities from expanding oxygen minimum zones in the Saanich Inlet - Saanich Inlet SI073_LV_10m_DNA (SPAdes) (version 2) | ecosystem: Environmental > Aquatic > Marine... | reverse complement strand
GAATCTTTTATAGGGTTTAACATTTTTCTTCAGCGCCCTAAAAGATCTATTCTGCGGTCGTTACCTTATATGAAGTGAAGAACTGGACACCCGATCTTCGGACAACAGGCCGCTTCCACTGCTCACGGGATACCCGTCCCGCGTGTCCTAATGCCTACAGGTATCCAAGAGCAGTGGAAGCGGTTTTCTCCCTACAATTGGATCACTCGTAAGGCTCGAAACTCGGGTCACGTGTGCGGTTAACTTTATCAGCCGTAGCCCGGGCGCCGATACAGGATGATGAAATCCGACACTGCCCAGTTCAGCTTGACCAGTCGCAGCAAACTTTCCACAAACCCGGTCGCTCGCCGAAGTGGCATAGCAAATAGGGCTTAGCGTCAGGCAAGCTTGAATGGCGGTTTCACTGAATTATTGTTGCCGACTGCGCTTGCCGCTCGGAGGGCGCGTCCAAACCATCTCGAGATCAAACCAGATCGACCACGATCCGCACCGCTTCAAGCTATCACTGTAAACCGACCAATTCATGGTCTTGCACCTCGTAGGGGCCCAACTGCGCATGCTTTCCAGTTATCATGCTGGATTCATACAGTGAAACCCTCAAACCGATCTGTGTAACAAAGCCCGTTCAGCGGTTTAACCGTGACCGTCACGGTCTGCCCATGATTTCCATACCAGCCTTAATCTTTGGATATGTATAAAAGCGGTGCTCGGTGAAGCGACAAAAAGTCGGAAACAGCCCCTTGAATTGCCTGTCAATGGCAATAAGCGCTTGAGCTGGCTGGAATTCGCACGACGCCTCGCCATTTAGATACCCTCAAGCGTTATGTGGTATTCCGCTTGAACTGATTGCCGCGCCTTTACCAGCAGCGTTGGGTCGCACCCAGTGAGTGTCTACAGCGAGTTTGCAAACAGGTTACCGTGACCGCCTGTGCAGACCGCTCTGGCGGTATGTCTGCAAATATTTAGAGTTGCAGACATGGGTTTTTACCATGGGCAGCATTCGCCCTTTACCGCACATATCATACATGGAACAGGGGAAAATATTTTCTGGTTAGATGACAGTTTTGACGCCTCGGATCAGTAAATCTTAGAAGGTGGCAATGGGGTCGATGGGACTATTTTTAAAGATAACATTTTATAAGAATCTGCGGCCAGTGGAACGGAAGTGACCTTGAGGTAACGCGAAATTGGATAGGAAGACTTTGAAGCCAAACGCAACCCTTGGGGCTGCATCCAGCGCCTGATGAGGCAACATAGGGAGGTAAGCATAAATTTGGAATTGACGATCCAGCAACAGCCCAGCACGGGCACATTAAACTGTTCCATCGCACTCTGAAGACCGGCGTTGCGAAACCGGTGCGCTAACTTGGTTCGGCAAAGCGGTTAGTCTCTATTCAGATAAGCGAGTGATGCAGACATGTGGCAGCCCGTACGAGAATCGAACTCGTCTTTCCAGGTTGAAAACCTGGCGTCCTAACCGATAGACGAACGGGCCACGCTTACACTGGCGTGTATCTAGGCAAATGACGGGTGAGGCGCAAGAAGAAATTTCACCCCTGCGCGACTTTTTTATAAAATCCTAGGTGATTACGGGTGCGGCATCTTCAATCCGCACTTGGGGTGTTTTGCGGCCGCGCCATTCATTGATTTCCAGACGTCCTGCAATGTGGAATAATCCGCCGCCATGGGATTCTAAAGCGCCGCCCAGCGCGCTGTCAAAGGCCCCAAAGGCGATGGCGTCAAGCTGGGTACCTGAACTGTCGCCAAACCGCAGTTTGAGATGTGCAGTTCCCACCCGTTTACTAAAACTGATCCGCATATTGGCGAAACCAAATCGCGGGGCAGGGGCGGCTGCGCCAAACGGCCCCACTGTGTCGAGTTGCTCTACCAGATCAACCGTCGCGGCGCCGGGCATCAAAACCCCATCAAGTCGCAGATCTTTCGGGCCTTGACGTCCTGCGCCCTGTTTTTCCAACAGTTCCGACAGGCGCGCCATCGCTGGCTCTATGGTCGCTTCCGTCAGACTGAGCCCGGCGGCCATCTTATGTCCGCCCCCCTTGCTCAAAAGCCCCTCACTGGCCAGACATTGCACCGCAGCCCCGAGATCGATGCCGCTGACTGATCGGCCCGACCCTTTGCCTTCCCCATTTTCGATGCCGATAATCACCGTGGGCCGATTGGTCATTTCTTTGATCCGCGCCGCGACAATACCGACGACGCCGGGATGCCAGCCATGGCCTGCAGCCCAGACGAGGGGGGTATTGTCTGCCCGGCTTTCAACTTGTTGAAGCGCTGCATTCTGAACGTGCTGTTCAATCTCGCGACGTTCAGAGTTAAGGCCGTCGAGGTGTTCTGCGATCGATTGGGCTTCTGCGGGGTCTGCACAGGCCAAAAGTCGCGCGCCCAGATCGGATTTGCCAATACGACCACCAGCGTTGATCCGCGGGGCCATGGCAAACCCCAGATGATAAGTGTTCGGCGCACTGTCCATTTTGGCGATATCAGCAAGCGCCACCAACCCGGGTCTGTCGCGGCGTGCCATTACCTTGAGACCCTGCCGGACTAAAGCGCGATTGATACCGATCAAAGGCGCTACATCGGCCACCGTGGCCAGCGCCACCAGATCAAGCATAGATATCAGGTCCGGGCCCTTGCTTCCTGCCTCGCGCTGTTGCCGCCCCAGTTCTACCAACATCAAAAATACGACGCCTGCCGCACATAGATGTCCCAGATCGCCACTTTCGTCCTGTCTGTTCGGATTGACGACGGCCAGCGCCGGCGGCAGTGTCTCTCCGCCCAAATGGTGGTCGAGAACAATCACATCCGTGCCGTTAACCGCGGCGATGGCGTCATGACTGACGGTGCCGCAATCGACACAGACAATTAAACTATGTGCAGCGGCCAGTTCGGTCATCGCTTTCGGGTTGGGCCCATAGCCTTCGGTGAGCCGGTCGGGCACGTAAAGCGTTGCGGTGTGTCCCATCTGCCGCAACCACCAGATTAACAGTGCCGCAGAACTGCCGCCATCGACGTCATAATCGGCAAAAATCGCGATGCGCTCACGGGATTTTAAGGCTTGCAAAAACCGGCTTGCCGCGGGTTGCATATCCTTCAAACCGCGCGGATCAGGCAATAATGCCCGCAATTGCGGGTTCAGAAATTTTGCGGATCCCTCGGCGCTGATACCACGGCTTACCAATAGGGCACAGACCGCGCGGGGGTGTCCTGTCTGCTGGATCATAGCCTCGGTCAGGCGTTCAGTTGACGCGTCGGGTCCGGTCCAGCACCGGCCTGTCAGAGAGCTGTTTACGTCGAGAAAGCCCATCCGACCCTACTAGGTGATTGCGGAGCGATAAGTCATGCGCCGCATTGATCCGGTTTTTGATCGCATCAGCAGCGTTTCGGTGGTAACCCAGCCAACCTCGCGTTTTATACCCGGCAGAAGCGTGCCGCCGGTAACGCCGGTCGCGGCGAAGATTACGTCATTGGTGACCATGTCGTCGCGGGTATAAATGCGGTCAAGATCGGTGATCCCGGCGCTGTCGGCCCGTTTCCTTTCGTCGGCGTTGCGAAAGGTAAGACGGCCGTAGATTTGCCCGCCCATGCATTTCAACGCAGCGGCGGCCAGCACGCCTTCGGGGGCACCGCCCGTTCCCATATACATATCAATACCGGTCACCTCGGCCTCGGCGCAATGCATCACACCGGCGACATCTCCATCTGTGATCAGCCGGATGGCAGCACCGGTCAGACGTAATTCTGCAATCATTTCTTGATGACGCGGGCGTTCCAGCACACACACAGTGATGTCACTGGTCGCGCAACCTTTGGCCTGCGCCAGTGCGTTTACGCGTTGGGTCGGTGTCATTTCCAATGTCACCAGATCGGTGGGATAGTTTGGCCCTATAGCCAGCTTATCCATATAAACGTCTGGCGCATGCAGCATCGACCCACGTGGTCCAAGCGCGATAACGGCCAAGGCGTTTGGCATATCTTTCGCTGTCAGTGTCGTGCCCTCAAGAGGGTCGAGCGCGATATCAACACCGGGGCCGGTGCCGGTGCCCACCTCTTCGCCGATAAACAACATCGGCGCTTCATCTCTTTCGCCTTCACCGATCACCACCACACCGGCGATATCAAGCATGTTCAATTGGGTGCGCATGGCATCGACTGCGGCTTGATCTGCAGCCTTTTCGTCACCGCGTCCAATCAGTTTGGCCGATGCAATTGCAGCCGCTTCTGAGACCCGTGCGAGACCAAGTGAGAGCATCCGGTCGTTAAAATTTTCTTTGCTGGGCATCGGCTATCCTGTCAGTCACTGGGGGAGATTTGAAAATAAGTTATCTTTTCTGAATGTGGCAATCTTATACAGATTCGATCCGGATGGCGATGGGCGTCCCCTCTAGCACGCCGGTGTGTGGTAGGTTTTGCAACGCCTTATCAAGCGTGGCGCGCAGGGTGTCATGAGTGACGATCAACACCGGTGCGGTTGCTGCGTCATGTCCGTATTGCCGCATTCGGTTGATCGAGACGTCGTGTTCCCCCAGAACCGTAGCGATTTTTGCCAGCGCTCCGGGTTGATCGGTCAACTGCATGCGCAGGTAATAGGGGGCTTCGGTTACCGATGCTGTTTTAATTGCCGGGCTGAGCGTCTCGGCGGGTTGGCCAAAGGTTGAAATCCGGGTGCCACGGGCAATGTCGATGATGTCCGACAAGACGGCACTGGCGGTCGGGCCTGCGCCTGCGCCGGCGCCGCGCAGAACGATTTGTCCGACTTCATCGCCTTCAAGCACGGTCATATTGGTGCCGCCTTCCAACTGTCCCAAGGGTGAGTCTGCGGGGACAAGACAGGGCGACATGCGCTGTTCCAATCCGCGCGCCGTCATTTGCGCCACGCCTAGCAACTTTATGCGGTATCCCATATCTGCGGCTTGCCGGATGTCTTCGATCGAGATGGCGCTGATGCCTTCCAACTCTACGGCCGCAAAATCTACCTGGGTACCAAACGCGATGGCGGCCAAAAGCGCAAGTTTGTGACCCGCGTCAATGCCCCCGACATCAAGATTTGGATCAGCTTCTAGAAAGCCAAGTTCGGCACATTCCTCAAACAGCGCCTCATAGCCACGGCCTGTGGCTTGCATCTGGGTCAGGATATAGTTGCAAGTGCCGTTCATGACCCCCATGATCCGGGTAATTTGATTGCCGGCCAAGCCCTCGGTCAAGGCCTTAACAACCGGAATTCCGCCTGCCACGGCTGCTTCGAAACGGATAAGTCTGTCTTTGTCCTCCGCGGCCTGTGCCAGCGCCTGGCCATGAACGGCAAGCATCGCTTTATTGGCTGTTATAACGTCTTTTCCAGCTGCTATCGCGGCCTGTGTGGCGGCCAGCGCCGGACCTTCCGAGCCGCCGATCAGCTCGATGAAAATATCGACATCATCGCGGGTTGCCAGGCGTACGGGATCGTCTTCCCATGCATAGGCAGACAGATCAAAGCCTCGGTCTTTGTCTTTGGAACGGGCAGATACCGCGCTGATAACGACCTCTTGGCCGCCTCGTATTGCCAGTATCTCGGCTTTTTGCTGAATGATTTTGACCACACCCATTCCAACGGTTCCAAGACCGGCGATGCCAAGGCGGAGAGGTTGGGTCATAGGGCAATCCTTTGTATGCTGAGTTGTGCCAGCGCTTTAACGCTTTGTGCCTGTGCGCGCAACATCGGGCTCTGATAGTTTGGCGGAAACCGGGTGATTGCGTAGCTGATCACGAATTGCTCTCACTGTTGGCCGCGCCCCGCCTGTTGAGCACGTCGCGTTTCCTTTTCAATTGCGCGCTGCGTTGTAACAAATACTGTCCCGTGGTTTTGTCGGTTGGTGCAATAGATGTGGTGACCACATGATCAATAGGTAGCAATTTTGGATAGGCGCGTTCTGTCCCGGTCTCAATTGGAGCGACCTCGGAAAACCCTACACAGCCCGACAGCGCCGATAAACTGAGCGCGAAAAGACGAAAAAACATATTGGTGCTCGCTCTTGGTCTGGCATATATGTGCCTGACATGTCGGGTGTTCGCAAGCGGCCGCTGTGTTTTATTTGTTTATTAGAAAGAAGGCCGCATGGCGCGCACTGCAGGATCACATGCTCAAACCACTGCACCTAAAGTGAAAGCGGCTGCGCTGACCTTATTTTCCCGCCATGGCTATGCTGCGGTATCAATGCGGCAGATAGCGGCCGAAGTTGGTGTGCAAGCCGGGGCGCTCTACACATATACCCCAGACAAGCAAACCCTGCTGTTTTCATTGATGCACGATCATATGACCGAATTACTAACCGAATGGGGGCAATTTGTTTGTGAAACCGACCCCTTGGCGCGGTTGATGGGATTTGTGCGCTGCCATCTCGACTATCACCTGCCGCGTAGGGAAGCGGTGTTTATTTCCTATATGGAGTTGCGCAATCTCAATGAAGAGAACTTTGCAACCATTGAGAACTTACGCAAGAGCTATGAAGATAGGCTTGAAGAGATTGTTCAGACAGGCATGACGCAGGGTGTTTTTCTAGTTTCAGACAGTAAGATTGCCACTATGGCGGTGATCGGCCTTTTGAAGGAAACCAGCACTTGGTATCGTCCAGACGGCCGGTTGAGCGCGGCGCAATTGGTGGAAATATATCAAAAAATGGTATTGCAGGTGTTGGGCGCGCACATATGATGCCCAATGCCTCTGGCCTATTGACCACAGGACAGATGTACCGGTGATTAATGTGCCGGTTTTATAAATGTATTGTTGCGTAGATCGTGCATGGCTTGTCGCAACTCGTCTTGTGTGTTCATCACAATTGGTCCGTGCCAGGCAACCGGTTCGTCGATAGGGGCACCGGAGATCAGCAGGAACCTGAGACCCTCTTCCCCGGCCTGAACCGTGACTTCATCGCCGGTTCCAAAGCGGATCAAAGTGCGGTCGCCGGACATATCCCGAATGTTGACCTCTTCGCCGGCGATTTCTTTCTCCAGCAGAACCCCCTGTGGGGCGCTGGCGTCGGCAAACGCACCAGTGCCTTCAAACACATAGGCAAAGGCGCGGCGATAGGTGTCGATTTTAAATGTTTTCTTCACCCCGGCAGGTACAAAAATATCCAGATATTGCGGATCGGCGGCGATCCCGTCGACAACCCCTGTTTGGCCCCAGAAGGTCCCGACAATGATTTTCACCTCGGTTCCGTCATCATCGGTTACCAGCGGGATGTCTTTGCCCTGAACGTCTTGATAGCGCGGTGTGGTCATTTTCAGCGATGCGGGCAAATTTGCCCAGAGTTGAAAGCCGTGCATCTGGCCTTTGGCATTTCCTTTGGGCATCTCTTGGTGCATGATGCCCGAACCTGCGGTCATCCACTGGACATCGCCAGCGCCCAGACGACCAGTGTTGCCAAGGCTGTCACCATGTTCCACGGTCCCCGACAACACATAGGTGATGGTTTCAATTCCGCGATGTGGATGCCAGGGAAACCCTTGCAAGTAATGCGCCGGCACGTCGTTGCGAAAATCATCGAACAACAGGAACGGATCCAATTCGCTGGGGTCCTGAAACCCAAAGGCGCGGTGCAAATGGACGCCTGCTCCCTCCATTGTTGGTTGGGCTTTGCGGGTTTCAAGGGTTGGGCGTAACGACATGTTCAAGGTCCTGACACTATTTGTGCTTGTAAATAGGGCGCCCTTTGTCTTTGTACAATTCTTTTGATCATGGACGGCGCAAGACCCGCGGTACAATCGCGCACAACCGGCGCGGTGTCTCGACATTCTTTGCGCCGGGATGTCGCAAACAGACTGTAGAGGTGTAAAGCCGCGTGTAAGTCTTGTCGAAACAATGGGGAGAAACGCCATGCGCGTCGGTTTTATTGGTCTTGGGAATGTGGGTGCAAAATTGTCAGGCAGCCTTTTGCGCAACGGTGTGGATTTATATGTGCACGATCTTGAGACCGAACTGGTTGCGGGCTTTGTCGCCCGTGGTGCCCGTGACGGCGGCAGTCCGGCGCAACTTATGCAGGCTTGCGACACCGTTATTACCTGTCTGCCTAGTCCAGCCGCCTGTGCGGTGGTTATGGAGCAAATGCTGCCAGAAATGGTACCGGGTAAAACTTGGATCGAGATGTCTACCACCGATGCCTCCGAGGTGCGTCGTCTGGCCGAGCAGGTCAATGCTGTCGGAGCGGAGGCGGTCGAATGTCCGGTGTCGGGGGGCTGTCACCGGGCGGATACGGCGAATATTTCGATTTTCGCCGGCTGTTCCCGCCCAGTTTTTGAACGGGTTCTGCCGCTGTTGACGCTGATGGGGCGGCGGGTGTTACACACAGGTGATTTGGGATCGGCCAGTATTCTCAAAGTGATGACAAACTATCTGGCAACCGCCAATCTGCTGACTGTCTGCGAGGCGTTGGTGACGATGAAGGCTGCGGGTCTTGATCTGGCGACCACCTATGAGGCGATTAAAATCTCTTCTGGCACGTCATTTGTGCATGAAACTGAAAGCCAACTGATCCTGTCGGGATCGCGGGATGTTAATTTCACTATGGATTTGGTGCTGAAAGATATCGGGCTGTTTCAAAAAATCGCCGATGATCTGGGCGTGCCGTTGGAGCTGTCACCGCAGATTATGTCAATCATGCAGGATGGGCAGGCGCGGTTTGGGGCCCGCGCACAATCGGACCGTATTATCGAACGGCTTGAACAGGCGACAGGCCTGAGTGTTCTGGCTGACGGGTTTCCAGAGGCCTTGGTGGATGATGAACCCGAAGAGATTGGCTATGAGGTACGCCCTGAGCATTGAGGGGTCGCTTCTGCCATGGATTTGGGGTATCCGAGCACTCACGCAGTGAGGTGCCCTATGTCGTCTGAAATCTTGACCACAGTCCAGGCCAGCGCGCCGCGCAGGTTGTTTGGCGTCACTCTAAACATCTTGCTGGGCCTGCTGTTGATCTATATCGCCTTAATCAAGCCACCCGCGCATGTGGGCTTGCAGGCGTTTTTGGTTCTCTTGGGTGCCACTGTGCTCTGGCTTGGACAAAAAATGTGGTACGCGACCCAACGGGTTATCGAACTGACAGACACCGAGTTGCGCGACAGTACCGGTGAGGTGATCGCCTATGTAGATCAAATTATATCGATTGACCGCGGTATGTTGGCGTTCAAACCCTCGAACGGATTTATCTTCAAGGTAAAGTCCGCACAGCCCCGCGCTTGGAGTCCGGGTCTTTGGTGGCGGTTTGGACGGCGCGTCGGGGTCGGTGGGGTGACCCCGGGGTCCAGTACGAAAATGATGTCTGATATAATTGCGGCAAAACTGGCTGAGCGCGCGCAGGAGTGAGTGGCTCTCTTCCACAGATGGGTGATTCGCTATGAAATAGAAACGCAGGCGTGATTTTGTCGCGACATTGCGCGGATCGAGATACAACTGTTGTTTGCAGGTTTTTTGATAGGGTTTTTGTGGTCTGTGCCCGCAATTCTAAATGTGATTTTCAAAAAATGACTATAAATTAAGCAAAAACTGTGTAGGGTCATATTATTAAAAGATTTCTTAATCGTAATGGGCCGAATAATAGACCCTTAATTAGTTCCGGTGCAGGCAAAGGATATCCGATGAAAAATTTCAAAGAACCAAGTTTCCGTGAAAGTGTTGACCTTATGTTTAACCGGGCGGTGGCCCTGCTGGATTTGTCACCGGGGCTTGAAGAGAAAATACGGGTTTGTAACGCCACGTATACGGTCCGTTTTGGGGTCCGGTTGCGCGGCCGTATTCAGACATTTGTTGGATATAGATCGGTGCATTCGGAACATACCGAACCGGTAAAGGGTGGGATCCGCTACTCAATGGGCGTAGACCAAGATGAGGTCGAGGCTCTTGCCGCTCTGATGACCTATAAGTGTGCGCTGGTAGAAGCCCCGTTTGGCGGTTCCAAGGGGGGGCTGCGGATCGATCCTCGTGAATATGACGAACATGAACTTGAATTGATCACCCGGCGCTTTGCCTATGAGTTGATTAAGCGTGATCTGATCAACCCTTCGCAAAATGTGCCGGCTCCGGATATGGGCACGGGCGAACGCGAAATGGCCTGGATGGCCGATCAATACGCGCGGATGAATACCACTGATATCAATTCGCGCGCCTGTGTGACCGGCAAGCCGCTGAATGCCGGGGGTATAGCCGGCCGGGTTGAGGCGACGGGGCGGGGCGTGCAATACGCCTTGCGGGAATTTTTCCGTCATCCCGAAGACGTTGCTAAGGCAAATTTAGGCGGCAATCTCGATGGTAAACGTATCATCGTTCAGGGATTGGGAAATGTGGGCTATCACGCTGCCAAATTTCTTGCCGCTGAAGATGGTTCATTAATTATCGGTATTATCGAGTGGGACGGGGCTTTGCTGGATCCCAAAGGTTTGGATGTAGAAGCCGTTCACCATTGGATTGCTGAGCATGGGGGCGTCAAAGGCTTTCCCGGAGCGACTTATGTGGCGGATGGGGCGCTGGCGCTGGAAGAGCCTTGCGATATTTTGATCCCTGCCGCCTTGGAGGGAGTGATTAATTTAGAGAATGCAGACCGCATTAAGGCGCGACTGTTGATTGAGGCGGCAAATGGTCCGGTCACCGCTGGAGCCAATGATATTTTATGTGAGAAAGGCGTGGTTATCATTCCTGACATGTATGCCAACGCCGGGGGTGTTACGGTCTCTTACTTTGAATGGGTGAAAAACCTAAGCCATATCCGTTTTGGCCGCATGCAGCGACGCCAGGAAGAGGCTCGCCACCAACTGCTGGTCGACGAATTAGAGCGACTAGATCGCTATTCGGGAGACAAGTGGTCAATGAGTTCCAGCTTTAAGGAAAAATATCTGCGGGGCGCTGACGAACTGGAATTGGTGCGCTCGGGCTTAGATGACACGATGCGGGTGGCGTATCAGTCATTCCGCGAGGTTTGGCATACCCGCAAAGACGTTCCTGATCTGCGAACGGCAGCCTTCTTGCTGGCTATTGAACGCGTGGCGGCAAGTTATCGCGCGAAAGGTATGTAAACACAATCGCTGCCGGCGCTGAAATGCATCGTTGGTGCTGGTCTTTTGTGAATAAAGGCATTATTCTTGCAGCTATAGAAAAGATATAAATGGGCCGGCTGACCAAGAGCGGTGCAGGCTCTTGGTCAGTTTCGGTTTGAGCCAAACGTGGTATTGGTCGTCAATTAGGAGCAGCTTATGGGGTTTTCTGGCTGGCGTGTTATTAAGGAAGGTTTGACCGGAAACCGCGGTTGGAAGCCGCAGTGGCGTGACGCTGCCCCAAAGAAAGATTACGATGTCTTGATTATAGGCGGTGGCGGACACGGGCTTGCCACAGCTTATTATCTTGCCAAAGAACACGGTATTACCAACGTTGCAGTGTTGGAAAAGGGCCATCTTGGCAGTGGTAATATTGGCCGCAATACCACATTGGTGCGATCCAATTACATGATGCCGGGCAACTCGGAATTCTATAGCCACTCGCTTAAATTGTGGGAAGGGCTGTCGCAAGAACTCAATTACAACGTGATGCACTCCCCGCGCGGCCAGATCGTATTGAACCACTCGGATGCGCAGCGGGATGGGGCTGTGCGCCGCGGTAATGCGATGATTAATCGTGGGGATGAAGCAGAATTGCTGACCCGTGATGATGTGCGCCGGATGGTGCCCTACCTTAATTTCGACAGTGCCCGGTTCCCGATTTATGGAGGTTTGTTACAACGCCGTGCTGGAACCGCCCGTCACGATGCCGTGGCATGGGGCTATGCGCGCGCTGCCGACGAACGCGGTGTTGATCTGGTGCAAAATTGTGAAGTTACCGGTATTGATATGAAAAATGGCAAAGTGACTGGTGTTCAAACCACAAGAGGGGTTATTCGAGCACCCAAAATTGCGGTTGTCGTGGCGGGGCGGTCAAGTCAGGTGGCGGCGATGGCGGGGATGCGCCTGCCGATTGAAAGCCATGTTTTACAGGCCTTTGTTACTGAGGGACTCAAACCGTGCATTGATCATGTGATTAGTTTTGGCATGGGGCATTTTTATATCAGCCAGTCCGATAAGGGGGGCTTGGTATTCGGCGGCAATCTGGATTTTTATGCGTCTTACGCCTCGCGGGGTAATTTGCCGATGAAAGAACATGTGATGGAGGCCGCGATGACGCTGATGCCGATGATCGGCAAGGCAAAAGTGTTGCGCAGCTGGGGCGGGATTATGGATATGACCCCCGACGGCAGCCCGATTATCGATAGAACGTTGATCGACGGTCTGTATTTAAACTGCGGCTGGTGCTATGGCGGATTTAAGGCAGTGCCCGCTTCGGGCTATGGGTTTGCCCATTTGTTGGCCACGGATCAACATCATGCAACCGCGTCGAAATTCCGGTTAGACCGGTTTCGGTCGGGACGCGGATTGATGGATGAAGAGGCCACCGGCAGCCAGCATAACTTGCATTAGACGACGGGGAGAGAACGACCATGCGCATTACGTGTCCCATCTGTGGAGAGCGCGACAGGCGGGAATTTTATTATAAAGGTGATGCGCTGGCGCTTAACCGACCCGGAACCGATGGCGGTGAAAAGGCTTGGGATGATTACTTACACATGCGGGATAACCCGGCTGGCGAAACCCGTGACCTGTGGTTTCACGAGGCGGGATGCTCGGCTTGGATTGTGGTAACGCGCAATACCGTAACCCATGAGATTTTGGCCACAGAGCTGGCCACAAAGGTCAAGGAATCAACGATATGAGGCTTGAAACCGGCGGTATGATTGATCGTGAGACACCGGTCACATTTACATTCGACGGTAAAAGCTATCAGGGTTTTGCCGGGGATACGCTGGCTTCAGCGCTTCTGGCCAATGGTGTTAAATTGCTGGGGCGCTCGTTCAAATACCATAGACCGCGCGGGGTTTTTACCACTGGCAGCGCCGAGCCAAACGCGTTGGTGACCATTGGGGAAGGCGCGCAGACTGACCCCAATATTCGCGCCACGATGCAGGAGATTTTTCCTGGCATGGTCGCGCGCAGTCAAAATAACTGGCCATCGCTGCGATACGATGTGTTGGCGGTCAATGATCTGCTGTCCCCATTTCTGGGGGCAGGCTTTTATTACAAGACGTTTATGTGGCCGCAGTCGTTCTGGTCAAAAATATATGAACCAGTGATCCGTCGCGCAGCGGGTTTGGGGGCTTTGTCCGGTCAATCAAACGAGGATCTGTATGAAAAAGCCTTTGCGTTTTGCGATATTTTGATCATCGGCGCAGGACCGACGGGTTTAATGGCAGCCCTGACGGCAGGACGGGCCGGGGCGGATGTGATCCTTGCCGATGAAGACAGCATCATGGGCGGGCGTCTGAACGGTGAAACGCTGATGGTTGCTGATCAAACGGGGGCTGATTGGGCGGCAGAGTGCGTGGCAGAGCTTACAGCATTGCCGAATGTCCGACTGATGTCTCGAACCACGGTGACCGGGGCTTATGATCAAGGCACCTATGGCGCGCTGGAGCGGTTGCCACGGGGCGGTCAGGACACCACAGAGGATCTGCCGGTCGAATGTTTCTGGCGTATCGTTGCCAAACGGACGATTTTGGCAGCGGGCGCGCTGGAGCGCAGTATCGCCTTTGCGGATAATGATCGACCGGGAATTATGTCTGCGGGGGCGGTCCGCACCTATGTTAACCGGTGGGGGGTTGCGCCAGGTCAAAAAGTTGTGGTGTTTGGCAACAATGATGACACCCATCGGACGGCCCATGATCTAGTGGCCGCCGGTATCGAAGTGGCGGCACTGGTTGACAGCCGACCCGAGGCGGAGGCAAACGGCGATTTTCCGATCTATGCCGGGTCTATGCTCTGTGGCAGCAGCGGGCGCCATGGATTAAAGTCGGTGCAACTGCAACGGGCGGATGGAACGACACACACGATTGAGGCCGACTGTCTGGCAGTATCCGGCGGGTGGAACCCGACGGTTCACCTGACCTGCCATATGAACGGCCGTCCAAAATGGGACCCAGAGATTGCCAGCTTTATCCCTGTGGCAAAGACTATACCAAACCTTGTTGCTGCCGGAGCCTGCAATGGTGTGTTTTCGACACACCACTGTCTGCGAGAGGGTCATTCGGCGGCAAACGCGGCTCTTTCAGCATTAAAAATTAAGATTAAAAAAACATCTACTCCTAAAGCAGAGGATGAGGCTTATTCTATCTCGGCGCTCTGGGCGGTGCCAGGAGAGGGCCGCGCTTGGGTCGATTTGCAAAACGATGTCACGGTTAAGGACATCAAGCAATCGGCAGCAGAAAGCTATTCTTCGGTCGAGCATATGAAACGCTATACGACGCAAGGGATGGCACCAGATCAGGGGAAAAATTCCAATGTGCAAGCGCTGGCCTTGCTGGCAGATGTCACTGGCCGCGGCATCCCAGAAACAGGCGTTACCACATTCCGCCCACCCTATGTGCCGGTATCGATTGCTGCGATGGGAGCGGGGGCGCAGGGTATGGGCTTTGCTCCGCGCCGGCTGATTACTTCACATAAAGCCAGCCTTGAGCGTGGCGCGCCGATGATTGAGGCCGGTCTTTGGTATCGCCCGAGTTATTTTCCGATCCCGGGTGAGGTGACGTGGCGGCAATCTTGCGACCGCGAGGTTGGTTATGTGCGCAACGTGGTTGGGGTCAGCGATGTGTCGACTTTGGGTAAAATTGATATTCAGGGACCGGATGCGCCTGCATTTCTGGATTTTGTCTATACCAATATGTTCAGCACGCTGAAACCGGGACGGGTGCGGTATGGGCTGATGTTGCGCGAAGATGGTGTGGTGATGGATGACGGAACTACGGCGTGTTTGGCCCCGCACCATTACGTCATGACGACCTCGACGGCGGCGGCGGGTGAGGTGATGCGGCATCTTGAATTCGTGCGTCAATGTCTATGCCCTCAGATGGATGTGCACATCATGTCCGTGACCGAAAACTGGGCGCAATTTGCCATTGCGGGACCAAAATCGCGGATGTTGTTGAACGGGGTGCTAGATCAACGGATCAGCAATCAGAGCTGGCCGTTCATGTCCTGTGGGGATGTGAGCATTCAGGGGGTAGACGGGCGATTGTTTCGGATATCTTTTAGTGGTGAACACGCCTATGAAATTGCGGTGCCCGCGCGTTATGGCGACAGTCTGTTCCGCAGTTTGGTGGCGCGGGCCGAAACCATGGGAGGCGGGGTTTATGGGCTTGAGGCACTGGATGTGCTGCGTCTTGAGAAGGGCTTTTTAACCCATGCTGAAATTGAGGGCCGCACCACTGCGACCGATCTTGGGATGGAGCGGATGATGAGCAATCGAAAAGACTTTATCGGCAAGGCGGCGGCGCTGCGACCGGGCTTGTCCGGAGCCGATCGTGAACAATTGGTAGGCTTGAAATCTATGGGCGCAATCAAACAGTTAACGGCTGGTGCCCATCTGTTTAATCCGACCGACAATCCCGAGAGCGCCACCGACCAAGGTCATGTGACCTCCGTTGGGTTTTCACCGACATATGGCCACTTTCTGGGACTGGCTTTTTTGAAAAACGGACACAACCGTCACGGTGAAAAGGTGCGGATGGTGGACACTGTTCAAGGGGTTGAAACGCTGTGCGAAGTGCATGATCCAGTCCTGTTTGATCCGACGGGAGACCTTGCGCGTGGCTGAATTGATTGCAAAAACCGCCTGTGCCGACTTGTTGCCGCTTGAGCTTGTTGGGCTGACCCTGACCGAAGTTGTCGAAGACAACGTCACTGTCATTGCGCCCTACAAAGACCAGCATAAGGCGGTTTCCGATCTACTTCAGAAAACCCATGGTTTTGGCTTGCCAGCGGTCAACCGTTCATCGGGCAAAGAGGGCGGCAGAGCCATTTGGTTTTCTCAAGGGCAATGGATGGTTCTTGGACCTGCGCTAGGCTTGAAATTGTCCAAAATTGCTGCTGTTGTGGATCAATCCGACGCCTGGACAATCGTGCGCTTAGAGGGGGCAGCGGCAGAAGATGTTTTGGCGCGTCTTGTGCCAGTCAATCTGAGCCGTTCGGCGTTTAAACGCGGGCATACTGTGCGCAGTAGCCTCTATCACATGATGGCCAGTATCACCCGCATTGGGAATAATACCTTTCAAATAATTGTGTTCCGATCAATGGCGGAAACTTTGGTACATGATTTGAGCGTCGCAATGAAAAGTGTTTTGGCCCGTCAACGTCAGGGCTGAATTGAAATTTGTCAGACGGTTGTTAGATAAGGTCAGGACGAGGCCATGACATCTTGGGTGAGAGAGGTCTAACAGATTTCTTTTTAACCTTGTAAATCCGAACCTCGGTTTTCGACCTTAAATTGAAGAATGGGATGGCGATTATTTTATTCTGGGTTGATGATTTTCTATTTGCCAAGGCTTTAACGGGCGTACCCCTTTTTTGAATAATGTCTTTTCTAATAGTCATAAATCTTCGTTATTGACCTAAGGGATACAAAGGGTTTCCCAACACGATTGATTATTGCGCCTATACCTTAAGCACTTTTTAGGTTTGGGCGGTCTCTGACGCTATTTTTAAAAATTATTTCAAATTTCTATTTACATATATGCACACTTACTTTCTGCTACACGCAGATGTAAGGGTTAGCGTGGTTTTGGTGCGTCATTTTAAATCGCTGGTGATCGTGGTATGGGTGGCGTTGATTTCGGCACCTGAAATAGCATTTTCTGACGGACACAGTCGGACGTGGGATCACCAATTCATACTGAACTGGTACCATCAGTGGGAATTTTATCGCGACGGATACCAGCGAGATAGCAGCCGTGTGGATATGGAAAATATTTCGGTAAGATCACGGAATGCTTTACATAAGAAATGTTCAGATAAATTGTTGTTGTTCGTTGATGAGTTGAAAAACCTTCCCGAGGGCAAGGCCGGGATGCGAATGTTCTACTCTCGCCTTCTCGACAGGTATAAGTATGGTCTGCGCGTGCCGGCGAATTGGGGTCCTTTTTATGATATTTATATACGTTGCGAGGCGGTTATGGGTGTCGATTGGAGCGCGTCATTCACAACGCCTATAAAACAGCAAATTGAAACGGGACCTGATCAACGGTTTCCTTTGCCGCATTTTCCGTATGCAGGTTGGAAGGAAACGGTTTTTTGTGGTCGCAAAACAGAAGACTTAGGCTGCGCTGTGCCCTAATTACTGTGACAGCAATCGCATAAAAGAGCAGGACTTCAAAGCAAAAGAGGCTTCACGAAAAGCTCGTTTTTAGCCTAAAGCGGATATATCCTTTCTACCCGTTGTTTGGCCGGGGGCGGGGGGGTTGCCAGTATCGGTGCCAAGAAAAAATAACATTTTTTGGACCTCAACCCTAATACGGATATAAGACTGACCGTTCTTTAATATAGAGCTTCGAAGAACTGTCAAAATAGGGTCTCTGTTAGACCGTTCCGTGTCCTACGATTGTGTGGGGAATCCAGCAGCGATTAAACAGAGACCCATTTGTTCCTCAGACTACGTGCAGGCCCTTGCGGTCACTTAAGATATTTTGCGAGGCTGTACACGATCCCGCTCGCCCAAGTCAGCACCTGACCCCACCGATATTCATCACTTTAAAAAATCAAGCAGCCTCATTTGCGTTGGTTTTGGGCCGACTGTTTGGATCAAGCATTAAAAACAGCCAACACTCTTGTGCAATTTTGCTATTATGAATTACCACTAACCTATGATCATTTTGAGGCTGCCGCTGGTTATGGTGCTGTTGCCAAGTAATGTTAACGTTAAATATAAAGTTTCGCACAAAGCCTGAATGCAGAACAAACCGGAGATTAAAATGGCAGAGCAGCATGATGAAAGTATGATGAATAACCTATATTGGTGGGGTATTCCGACGCTGTTTCGGTGCCCGCATCAAGATTTAGACGGCGCCGATATCGCGCTGGTCGGCGTGCCTCATTCAAGTGGGAACGGTACCACAGAACGCGATCAGCACCTTGGGCCGCGCGCGGTGCGCAATGTCTCAGCATTGCAACGCCGGGCCCATTCTGGATTTCAAATTGACCCTTGGGAACTGGCGACTGTCATAGATGCAGGTGATGTTGCGTTCCCCCGAGCCAACAACAATGAACATTGTATCCAGCAAATAACTGATTACTTTAAGAAAATAGACTCTGCAGGGGTGCGACCTGTTTCAATCGGCGGTGATCATTCGATCACTGGTGGGATTGTGCAGGCACTTGGCAAGGGACATTTGGCCAAAGGAGAGAAAGTTTGTTTTTTGCATCTTGATGCGCATACGGATGTCTTTACCACTGTGGATCATTTTCTGGGCGCGGAAAAATCAGCAGCCCATTGGGGGGCCTATCTGGTTGATCAGGATATGGTTGATCCGGCTCATTCGATGCAGATTGGTTTGCGTGGTCACCCGCGCACATTGGATTGGCTGCAACCTTCTTATGACTATGGCTATAATATTGTTACCATGGCCGAATATCGCCAGCGCGGCGCACTTGACGTCATTGAGCAGATTAAAATCAAACTGGCGGGGCGTCCGGTTTATATCACCTTTGATCTCGATTGTCTGGACCCAAGCGTGGCGCCCGCGGTCTCTAATCTTGAACCGGGTGTTGGGGGCTTTTCAATTGATGAGGCAGTGCAATTGCTACATGCTGTGCGCGGTATGAATATTATCGGCGGTGACGTTGTGTGCTTGATGCCCACCAAAGACAGCCCCAATCAGATCACCGCGATGGTGGCAGCATCGGTGATGTTTGAAATGGTTTCAATGATGGCTGAGCGGGTGGGATAATGGATTTTTGTGCCGCTTTGGCAAATCTGTAAAAGTTAAAAGCCTCCCCAACATTTTGATAGAATTAACGCGGGCCGGCTGTGAATGTAGATTGAGGTGTTTAAGCGCCAAGCTTGTAGCTGAGGCTTAATCATCCCGATATGCAAGGTTGCCTGCATTTGACCGCACCCAACGATCAAGCCCCTGAGCGTTATGTGTGATATTGTCAGAGGCGGGGGTGATTTTGATAAGCTTGATTGGTTCCGAGGGTTTGATTCTGAAGACTTTATGGTTGCGTTTAACACCGCTTCCGAAACTCTGAGCACATATGCCTGTGCCATGGCTGTGGCGGGACAAAAGTAATGTACATTAAAATTGCGAACTTCACACTCCTTGCCGCATCGCTTTGGCCCCCGATCGAGGCTTTGGCGAAGCTGTCCAAAACGGCTGGTTACGAATGTATTCTGATTATATAAATGAAAATTCGGGGCAATCTTGGAGTTTTATAGCGAGAATATTGCTGCAAACTCAAAATCTACTATTTTTCAAACTCTCCTGAGTTTTCGTGAACAATCCATCGTTCGGGTGACAGTTTTCAAAGGCAAAAGAGTGGCCGAAGTCTTGTCTCTGCGATCTGAATCGGCGGGTGATTGGGCAGAGCAATGAACAGGTGCCTTTTAAGTGATGGCATATCGTGCAAGATAAACTACTTTCTGAGCAGACATGACTTGCATAGCAAGGGAGATACGGGTGGATAGGTTTGACAATATACCTGAGACAGCATTGGCTTGGCATCGCGCCGGAGAAGCGGCTGTATTGGCAACAGTGATCCAGACATGGGGATCTGCGCCGCGTCGGGTGGGGTCGCAAATGGGCATCAACCGCGCAGGCGATTTGGTGGGTTCAGTGTCGGGTGGCTGTGTCGAGGGGGCTGTCGTGATTGAGGCTCAGGAAGCGCTGCAGATGCAACAACCGCGCGTTTTGGAATATGGCGTTAGTGATGGCGACGCCTTTGCGGTCGGGTTGGCCTGTGGTGGGACGATAAGGATACTGCTGGAACCGGTCGGGACGGTTTTGCCAGAGGCCCTGTTGGCGGATCTGGTTGCAGCGCGTCAGGCGCGCCAAGCCGTGGCTTACGTGGTGAACATCAAGACCGGCGCACGACGGCTGGACTGTGATGGTCATCGGGTGCGGTTTCGGATGGATCAATCTGGGTTTGAGGAAGATCAGCAAACCTTTGTCGCCGTCCATAACCCACCCCTGCGGTTGATAATTGTTGGTGCGGTACATATTGCACAAGCGCTGGTGCCGATGGCTCGACTGGCGGGTTATGATCCCATTGTGGTTGACCCCCGGGATAGTTTCGCCTCTGAGGCGCGGTTTCCCGGCGAGACGATGCTGAAAGACTGGCCCGATGATGCGTTGCAATCGCTGGGGTTGGACCCTCGAACGGCGTTGGTCTTATTGACCCATGACCCGAAACTGGACGATCCGGCGCTGACTTTTGCGCTGATGTCGGATGTGTTTTATATTGGTGCGCTTGGCTCAAAGCGTACGCATTCATCCCGCATTGAACGGCTCAAAGCCGCCGGGTTTTCAAAGGCACAGATTGATCGAGTTCACGGCCCTATCGGTTTGGATATTGGGGCCGCAGGGCCTGCCGAGATTGCGGTGTCAGTGATGGCCGAAATGACCCGCGTATTGCGGCTGGGCGCATGAACTTTGGTCCTGTTCCGGTCGCAGATGCTGTGGGGGCCATTTTGGCGCATTCCGTGCGTCTTGACGGGCGACGGTTGCGCAAGGGCGTGGTGTTAACGGCGCGCGATGTTTCAGCACTTGCGCGGGGCGGTCACAGCGAAGTGACAGTAGCGCGTTTGACGCCGCAAGATTGTGCCGAAGATGAGGCGGCACAGCGTTTGGCGGCGGCGTTGGTACCCGACCCCGAGGCGGCTGGTATCCGCCTCAGCGCGCCGTTCACGGGGCGGGTAAATATCTTTGCCGAAGGCCCCTGCGTGGCGCGGTTTGATACGGCACGGTTGCTGGAACTTAATCAGGTAGATCCGATGATAACGCTGGCCACGGTGCCGAATTATACTCAGATGGCCGCAGGTGGAATGATCGCTACGGTAAAAATCATTTCTTATGGGGTGCCTTATGCGGCGCTTGAACGGGCCTGCGATCTGGGGCGTGACGCGGTTAATGTCGCCGTGCCGGTATTTGACAATGCAGGGCTGATCATCACCGATATCCCCGGCGGACCGGGGGAGAAGGGGGCTGATGCGATCGAGGCACGGTTACAGGCGCTTGGAATGGTATTGCACTCGAAAGTGATTGTACAACACCGGGTCGCCCCGTTGGCCGAAGCCATTTCTGAATGTAATGCTGACATGATCTTGATCCTGACGGGGTCTGCGACCTCTGACGCGATGGATGTCGCACCTGAGGCGCTGCGCGCTGCGGGGGGAGAGGTGACCCGTTTCGGCATGCCGGTAGATCCTGGAAACCTTTTGTTTATCGGTCGCCTGCAAGGCGCCGAGGTGATCGGTTTGCCAGGGTGCGCCCGTTCAATGGCGCTGAATGGTGCCGATTGGGTGCTGTCACGACTGGCGTGTGGGCTTGCTGTGACATCTGCTGATATCGCGGGTATGGGTGTGGGTGGTTTGCTGAAAGAAATCCCCAGCCGTCCAATGCCCAGAACGCGCAAGCCGCGCTAGAGCGACACGACAATAGCCCAGATCAAAGCAGACAGGCTTATGAGCAAGTGCAGGGGTGTTTCGGTTAGGTTGCCGGCTGGTTATTTTGGGCGAGAAAATCGCTCAGCTCCGCGTAAAGAACTGGGCGCTCTTCTTCGCTTAGAAACGCGCCAATCTCGACCTCTCGACCATTGCCCGTCAGTGTCAGGTAATTAGGCACCGGACCGCCGCTAGGGTAAATGGACAGCTTTGCCCAATATACATTACAATCCCATTCCTGTTGATCGCCTTTGGGATTGCGCCGTCGCAGGTGCACATCGTTGGCCTCAAGGCTGAGGGTCTCCAAAATGTTATGGTCATGATAGCTGCGCTTAAGCGCCAGCCAGATCGCGGCCACCGTCACCATAAGAAACGGCAATACCCCCCAGAGAACGGCTGTTCCAAGAAGCGGGAATAGCGGCAGCAGGATCAGTGCAAATGTGACCGCTATAAATCCCACAAACCCACCGCTTGGCAGAGAGGAATGTGGCCATAACTGCAGGCAAGCGAGGTTTTCGTTCTCACCGGTATGTGTCCATTTATACGGCATCCGTCGTCTCTACTTAGCTTTCTTGGCTAACCTAGTACGTGGGCGGGCTTTGTAAATTAGTCTAACACAGTTTTTACAAAAAAAGGCCCCGAATTTTAGCGGGACCTTTTTGATAGATTATGTATGGACCACCTTAATGCGCCGGCGCTTTGTCCCACTCTTCCTGTTTTGGTAGGATTTCAAACGTATGCTCTGGGGGTGGGCTTGGCAAAGTCCACTCCAGCGTGTCGGCGTATTCATTCCAGTAGTTGTTTTCAGTGATCTTTTTGCCAAACAACAGCGAGTAGGCGATCACGCCAAAAAACAGCAGGAACGAGGCAAAGGACAAAAACGCGCCATAGCTCGAGACTTCGTTCCAATAGGCAAAGGCCTCTGGATAGTCGATATAGCGACGCGGCATCCCCTGACGACCCAAGAAATGCTGTGGGAAAAAGGTGATATTCGAGCCAATGAACATCATCCAAAAATGCAATTTACCTGCCCATTCCGGGTATTCGCGTCCTGTCATCTTGCCAAAGTAATAATAGATCCCGGCAAAAATCGTGAATACAGCACCCAGAGACATCACATAGTGAAAATGCGCCACAACATAGTAGGTGTCATGGTAAACCCGATCAATACCAGCTTGGGCCAGAACAATACCGGTCACACCGCCCACGGTGAAGAGGAACAAAAAACCAAACGCCCAGAGCATCGGCGTTTTAAATTCAATTGATCCGCCCCACATGGTGGCAATCCAGCTGAACACTTTTACACCAGTCGGCACCGCGATAACCATCGTGGCCAACATAAAATACGACTGTTGGGTCAGGGACATGCCGACCGTGTACATGTGGTGCGCCCAGACCACGAAACCCAGGCCACCGATGGCGATTAAAGCCCAAACCATTGGCAGATAACCGAACACCGGCTTGCGCGAGAAAGTCGCAATGACATGGCTAATCAATCCAAAGCCCGGCAGAATGATGATGTACACTTCCGGATGGCCAAAGAACCATAAGATATGCTGATACAAGATAGGATCACCGCCACCGGCAGGATCAAAGAACGTTGTTCCGAAATTCCGGTCGGTCAACAACATTGTAATCGCGCCCGCCAAAACCGGCAGCGCCAAGAGTATCAGCCAAGCTGTGACAAAAATTGACCATGCAAACAGCGGCACTTTGAAAAGGGTCATTCCCGGCGTGCGCATATTCAGGAAGGTCGTGATCATATTGATCGCCCCCAGAATTGAGCTGGCGCCCGACAGGTGGACTGCGAAGATCGCCAGATCCATCGACATGCCTTCTTCGTTCACCGACAACGGCGGATACAACACCCAACCTACGCCTGACCCAAGTTGCCCGTTTCCACCGGGTGCAAGGACCGAGCACACTGCCAACGTTGTCCCGGCGACATAAAGCCAAAATGACAGGTTGTTCATCCGTGGGAACGCCATATCGGGCGCACCGATCTGCAGCGGCATAAAGTAGTTGCCGAAACCCCCAAACAGGGCAGGGATCACCACAAAAAACATCATCAAGATACCGTGGCCGGTAATCAAGACATTCCAAAGGTGGCCGTTGGGTGTACAGGCTGCATTGGCGTTTGCTATGAAACGCGCGCCTTCTTCGCACATGTACTGTACGCCCGGATCCATAAGTTCCATGCGCATGTAAACGGTAAATGAGACCGCGATAAATCCGACCAACGCCGACACAATCAGATAAAGGATGCCGATGTCTTTGTGATTGGTTGACATGAACCAGCGGGTAAAAAATCCCCGTTGATCTCCGTGCTCGTGGCCGTGAATGGCTGCGTCTGCCATGTCTGCCTCCTGATTCTAAGTGTTTCTTCGCAGTTTTTAGAATACTGCGATTTTCTTACAGATGTTTTAGTGCGCTTGTGGCCTGTCGGCAATAACTGTCTTTGTCGCAGGGGGGATAAATTGACGCGGGTGTACCAGAGGGCATACCTTTGTGTACATCAGAGGCGGTATAACACCGCGCATAGGGGGACTTTGGGGGCACATAATTGGGCCTATTCGGACATAGACTTTAAGTAGGCCGCGACATCGGATCCGCCTTTTTTCAGTTTATAGGCCATTTTACTGCGGGCCTTTTTGTCGTCTAAGACCGCTTTCAGATAGGCCGAGGGGTTCAGAATAAACGCTGCTAGTTCAACTTCGTCCCAAACCAGGCCGCCGGCGCCCGCCGCTTTCAAAGCTTTGCTATAACGAAATTCGGCGCTTCCTGCCGTGCGCCCAATGATGCCGTAAAGATTGGGACCGGCTTTGCCGCCCTTGCGCAAAACCTCACCATTGTCGTCAATAATCGCATGGCATGCAGTGCATTTTTTAAAGGATTTTTGGCCAAGACTTACGGGATCGGCGGCAAAGCCAAAGGTGGAGATAAAGGTCAAGATAAGGCTGGTCGATAACAGGTGTTTCATGTCTGGATCCTTTTCAGAATTGTAAAACGTTGGTTATGTGCTGGCTAATAGATAAGGCAATGTCTTTGTTAAGGGATAATCTGCGCGGAAAAAATCGTTTCAAATCGGCGACGTAAGGCGAGATCAAGATCATTCATTGTCACTGGGAGGCCCAGATCGACCAAACTCGTTACGCCGTGGTCGGTTATACCACAGGGTATGATTCCGTCAAAATGCCGAAGGTCAGGGTCAAGATTAAGCGAAATGCCGTGAAAACTGATCCATTTGCGCAGTCGGATGCCGATTGCCGCGATTTTATCCTCTTGCAGTTGTCCGGTCGCGGTTCTGGGTTTGTCATTTCGCGTCACCCAAACGCCAACACGACCCTCGCGGATTTCGCCTTTGATGTTGAACTCCTCTAATGTGGCAATCACCCAGGCCTCAAGTTGCTGAACAAATTTACGCACGTCGCGGCCGCGCGCGCCGACATCGAGCAACACATAGGCCACCCGCTGACCCGGACCGTGATATGTATACTGACCGCCGCGCTTGCTGTTAAAGACCGGAAAGCGGTTGGGATCGGTCAAATCAGCAGGTTTGGCGCTGGTGCCTGCGGTGTAGATTGGTGGATGTTCGACCAGCCAGACAGCTTCATTGGCGCTTCCTTGAGCGATTGCGGTAGCGCGCGCCTCCATCCAAGCAACTGCTTGCGGATAGTCGGTAAACCCGTCCGAGATAATCCACTCTACCATGGTTGGCTATCCACATATCTAATAGCTGCAAACCTGCGTACAAGGCAGGGCGCTTGGCGAAAAAGACGTCTATGGGCCCTGCCGGTTTAGGGTCAGGGGTGCACCACGGAACATGTTGCAAGTATGACGATGAACGCCACTTTCTTCAAGCCTATAGCCGCAAGGCTTTTTGATACTGAGCCGGTTCGCTCAGGACCACTGCTTTTAGCATCCGCCTCAGGTCCGTGCGTTTTGGCTGTCCCGGGTTCAGAACTTTGCCACCAGATTGATGAAAATACCCTGTCCGACATAGTCGATGTCGGTGATGTCATCCGATACATTGCCATTCTGAAACCCAACGCCCAGTTTGAGATTGTTGCCCAGATGCCGATAGACTGCAATGAGACTGTCGGTCTCTGTGGTCTTGGTATCCACGCCGCGTAATGTGCGAAACTCTGCGGTGATATCCCAGGCATGTATCACGTGCCAATCGGCGCGGATAATCGCCAGATGGGCGCTTGATGCGCTAAATTCGCGGGGCTGTGATCTTGCGGCGACCTCGGATTTTCGAAATGCATATTTTGCACCGAGTGATAATTTAGGAACAAGGTCATAAATTGTATCGACCGAAAAAACGTGGCTCTTTTGCAGAGGTCCGGCTTGCGTGCCACCTATCGCAATCTGATCTGCTGCCGGCAGATCGTGCAAATATGTGTATTTCAGCAAGAGGTTCAGGCGGTCGTCGAAAATGGGACGCCGCGCATAGCCCAGCGTGCCCTCGAAATATTCGCCGTCGCGAAAATTACCGCCCGAGTGTTTCGAAAACAGGGCATCAACGCCTGTGAGAAAGTGCCAGTCTGCGTCAACGCGGGTCTCGTAGTGTGAGCTAAGCCCCCATGTCTTTCGATTCTGGTCTTTGGTTTTTCCGGTTTCGCTGCTGTATTCTAGCCGAAGGCGGCCCGTTTGGCTGTCTTGATTGTTGTAGGTTGCGCCAAACGAAATCGCAGTGCGCCTGAGGCTTGCGTGTCCCGGTTCCGAAACATGCCCGCTTTCAAGCGTTGCTGTATATACAAGATGGTGCGAGCGTTCATAGGATATGCCATAGGTTTCGGCTATCGTGGTTCTACTGGCACGTTGTCCCCAGCTGTTTTCAATAAACCCTGAAACGGTGTCGGTGGCTTTGAATTTAGTTCCAGCGGTGATTTTGCGTTCTCTATCCCGCACGCTGGAGGTTCTAGGTGAGCCAAGCGATCCCAGCGCATAGCCGATGTAGATTTCATTGTTGCGTTTGCTCAGATAACCGAGCCGCGCGCTTGCATCGGTCCCGCTATCACCGTCTGAGGCTTCTGCATCCAATGTCAGCCTTTGCGCAATTTTTGCCGTAAACCCCACACCCAGACGATTGTCGCGGGAAATATTGCCGCGTCGTTTAAGGGTATTTTGACCAAAGAAATATCCTGACATTTGGTCGCTGTAATGCCAATTGATCCTGAGACCAAGATTGCTGAGACGGGTTTTGGCGGCTTGATTGTCCGACGTTTCGTACTTGTCTGACAGCCCGAGTTTGACTGACCATCGCGGCGCAATTTCATAGGTTGATCTGATCTCCATACGTTCGATTGACGCACCTGAGCTTTTTTCCTTGTTCTCATAGGTGGCTCCTAAACTGTGACGGTCGGATATCTCAATTTCCGAATTCAGCTCTGTTGTCGTTTGGCCTGTATCAAGTTTTTGCGTTGGCGCGGCAAAGCCTGCGCCGGTTTTGCCATAGGACAGATTTACAAACCCTGGTTTGTGCCGCCCAAGATCTGCGAGATCAATCGTTGCTTCGGCTCTGGTCGCGGCTGCAGTGGTACTCTGAGTGGCCGAGTTTAACGCGATATCAAGACCGCCATTGAGCGAACTGTTGAAAGCAAACCCGGGCCCGTCGGACCGGGCGTGTTCAAGCACCAGTGCGCTGTTCGCTCCCAAGGTATAATGCAGGTCCACCCCACGGTTGCTCTGAGGGCCGTCTTTGGTGTGTTGAGAATGGCCGCTGACCCCGAGCCGCAGCCTATTGGTGATGGACACTTCGGCCCGACCACCTTTTGTCACCCGTTCCAGCGTTAAATTTGTCGGAGTATATTCATAGCTGACAAACAATCTCTGGATCAGTTTGCCGCCTGAGAAATCCGCAACAGAGGTACTGTCGGTGACCGAAGACAAGGGGGCAGATAATAAAAGCATGCCTTGCATATAGTCGATTTTGTAATCGACGCCGGCATCCATCTTGCGCTGATCAACGACACGGCCGGTGGTGGGGCTGACGAATTGAACGACCAGGCTCTCTGAACCGCCATTGATGTCTTGACGTGACAAGAAATAAATCGACCCTCCTGTACCGCGCAGGATATCTTTTTGGCTCAAGGTGTCGGGTTGCGCGGCATAGGCAGTTATTGAAGCGGCCGGTTGATCGTTTGCCGCCATGCTGCGGGTTTCGATATGCGCTTGCGCTCCATACAGTGCGCGTGGGTTTGTCACCAGTTTGGCCCCAGAGCTGTTGGTTTTGAAATCTCCCCACAATAAATAAGAGCTGTCGCGTTTGACCTTTGCATAAACCCGCCCCGAGGTTGGCGTGTCATCTTTGATAAAACTGTCATCACCATAGTTGGGGTACAGATCTTCTGGATCGAGACGGCGCACCACTTTTCTGGGGTCTTTATCATCGAGGCGGCGGAAAATATCGCCAATATCGCCATTTCCTGTATCCGCTGACGCAGTAATTTTCAGACCTGAGCCGGTTTTTCCCTTGAGATAAAACGCCAGTCTGCCATCGCTGTACATCCGTTTGTAATTCGGGTCGGCGTGGTTCAGATCATTTTTCAGATACTGTCCTACTGTAAGATCTGCCAATCCGGTAAACACGAAATCAGTGGCAGGGACGTCAATTTGGCGGATGATTTTTCTGAGTTTACCTCCGTGTTTGACACCGATTTCGACAAGATGCTGGCCGGACCCAATAATGCGGCTGATGGTGAACTTCCCTTGTGTGTCGATGGTCGCCTCCTGACCCATAACCTGCACTTTGGCACCGCCTGGCACTCCGTGGCCTGAAACTGTGATATTGGCGCCTTGAATGCTAAAAGAGGAAGTTTCGGTGAGGTTTTGCAATCGGCTTTCTGGCGGCAGGTGTCGTCCCCGTTGCGAAATAATCGTGCCAGAGGTGTGCGGCGCAAGGTGCAAACGACGGGTTGCGGTTTGATTGCTGCGCCCGGTTTCATCATAGACTTTTACAGAATATAGAAAATCTCCCGGACGCAAAACGCTGGTATCAACAAATGTGCTGGCGTTGAGACGGGCGGAAAGATGCAATGTCTGATCGGGCCCTAAAGCGCCGACACGGGTCAGAGCCAATTCGGCCCGAGTGATAAAATCGGGGTAATTTGATTGAATTGTGAACCCGACCGTCTCACCAATTTGAAACTGAGATCGCAGATCAGTGGTGTAGACATTCAATTCTGGTCTCAGCTCTGAGCGGTCTACGCGTATGTCGAAATTCATATCCGCCAATGCCAAGTCAGCCATACGCTGCCGGTTGGATGTCACGTGCCGGTCAGCACGGTTATATTCAGTTACCAGAATGCCATTGGCCAAGAAATCTGGCGACGTGACGCGGCGATCTGTTTCGATGCTATGCCCTGCTGGCATTTCTACGACGGCATAATCCGGCTGGGCGCTGCAGTGAGACGCGTGTGGTGAATTTGACTTTAGACAATTCTCAGCCAAGACGCTTCCGATTGAAAATAACGTAAAAAGCGCAGGTGAAATGAACCGTAATAAAACGACACTATCGTTTATAAAACGCATCGCGTTTCCTTATGAATAAATCAAAGATTTTAGAAAATTAGTTAAAAATAGTTGTTTCTAATGTTAGTTTTGCGTTCTGGTTCCGCTGCCAAATCCGCCTTATTTGACGTTTAAGATGTTTGATGTCTTGGGATGCACGGCGGGTTTTCAAAGGACCTGCGGCGGTGTCGACGTGATAGACCACCCGAAGATGCAAAGGCGTTTTTTGATATTTGCGCGCTAAATCGTTCAAGGTTTGCTCAAGAATTTTCGAGAGCCGGGTCGGCGCTGTTTCAGACCGGACAAAGGCTTTGCGGTTGACATCCAACCGGACCAATTTCGCGATCGCAGCCCCGAAATTTAGCTTGGAAATCTTCCCCCGGGTG
>Ga0209251_1000679_pt1 | contig 29628 bp, 25 predicted proteins | sample SaaInlV_100m_DNA_6_FD_184665 | JGI IMG/M metagenome (GOLD analysis project Ga0209251, IMG submission 184665) | Marine microbial communities from expanding oxygen minimum zones in the Saanich Inlet - Saanich Inlet SI073_LV_10m_DNA (SPAdes) (version 2) | ecosystem: Environmental > Aquatic > Marine... | reverse complement strand
CGAAGAACACGATGCCAAGCCAGATAACGGCGATCCAAAACCCTATACCGAGGGTTCGTTTTTCGGCAGCGCCCTCAGCGTTCGCTTTGATAGTTTCATCGTCGACGCCGCTCGTCTCGACGATGCCATCAGTGGCGGTGCTCATTCAGCTCTCACTCGCGGGTCAATGAGGGAGTAGATGAGGTCAACAAAGATGTTGATCATGACGAAAGCAGCCGTGACGATCATGACGATGGCCAACACCACGGGGAAGTCTTCACGCAGAATTGCTTCGACGATTGCACTGCCGAGGCCCGGGATAATAAAAACTTGCTCGACAATCAGGGACCCTCCAAGTAGTGCCCCAGTGGTGATGCCGACGATGGTGATGAAAGAAAAAAGTGATGGCCGCAAGGCGTGCTTGAACAACACATTGCGTTTGGAGACCCCTTTGGATCTCGCAGTGAGAATGTAGTCCTCTTGCAGCGTGGTAATGAGGTCAGTTCGCAACAAGCGTTGATATATCGCAGCTGCTGGAAGCGCCAGTGAGATCGCTGGAAGCATCATTTGCCAGACCCTGGACCAAAATGGATCGGAAGCGTTATAGATCAACGGAAAGATTGAGAACTTCAACGCAAACAGGTATTTCAGAATCACAGCGAGGCCGACGTTTGGCACCGCTATGAAAAGGAACGCCGTGATTGTCGAGATCTTGTCGACAGCTTTGTCCGCCTTTGACGCAGCTAGTAAGGCCCAAGGTACGGCGACCATTATCGCCATTGTCTGGGCCATGATTAAAAGCATCAAGGTGCGGGGCAGACGTTCCTTGATTAGATCGCTTACGGGAGGCTGCCCATCACTGCTGAACTGCACTCCGAAGTCGCCGGTGATGAATGCGCTAGCCCATTTGACGTACCGGACGGGCAGTGGGTCGTCGAGGTTGTACTCCGCCTCGGCTGCAGCGATGATCTCAAGGTCCTCCGGCGTCGTACTCGCCGCGGTGGGCCCGAGGATGTTGAAGAGCGGATCACCCAACAAGTTCATTGCACCAAACGTGAGCGCACTGACGGCTAGGAGCAGCCCGATGGCTGCCCCTAGCCGTTGAAGCCAATATTGTTTCAAATCGGTTTCTCAGTGGCTTTCTCGTGTAGCGAGCGTGGAACGATCTGGCTTAGCTCGCGATGTACACCGAGTCGAACCATGTCCGACCGTTGGTGGCGCAAAGGAGCGGTTCGCCGTCAGCGTTAGTGCGATCGCACACACCGCGCACTTCCTCGGCGAAAGCGTTGTCCCAGATGGTGTGAGTGAAGAAGATGTACGTGAAAGCGTCGTTAACCTTCTGCGCTAGCTCCTGGTACTGGCCGATGCGTACTGCCTCGTCGGTTTCAAGCTGTGCAGCGAGTAGAAGCGCGTCGCGCTCTTCGTCGCAGAGACGGGGCCAGTTGAGGGAGATGCCGCTGATCGAGCGGCACAACAACCAGACGTTGTCGCCTGACGGATCGGTAGCGCCAAACTGACGCCATGTGTTGACGTTGTACTGGGCGAACGCGGTCTGCAAGATGTGCTCATCCTGAGGCAACTCGTCAAAGCTGACGTTGAAGCCCGCATTATCCCAACCCTCGTCGAGTATCTCGGCGATACGGGTCTGAACGACGGATGGGCCGCTCCACTGCAGTTCGATGTTGATCTTGCCATCGGTGCACGTAGCAGTCGACTCGCCAAGAACGGTGTTGATGTCAGTGCCCTTCTCAGCGCAGTATTCGGCAACGAGTTCAAGAGCCCGTTCAGGATTGTCGCCCTGCTGCACAACGTCGGGGTTGTAGTACTTGCTTTCTTCCGTAAAGCCTTGGTTTGCATCGCTGGCAATGCCGAGCCCGATCAGGTCACGGTAGTTCTGCAACGGTGTTGCCTGAGCAAGCGCTTCGCGGGCACGGATGTCGTCGAATGGTGGAACAGATGTGTTGATCATGGCAAAGGATTCCTCGCCGTTCTCATCAATGAGGTTCTGGACCGAATCGTCGTCCTGGAGGTCGCCGACCGATGCCTGGTTGGTGGTCTGCAGGGCGTTGATCTCGCCATTAAACAGAAGTTCATTGCGAGTATCGGGATCAGTCACAGGCAGGAACTCGACGGCATCGAGGTAGACGTCGCCGCCCCACCAGTCATCGTTGCGAACAAACTTGGTAATCGAATCCTCTGAGCGGCTGTCGAACAAAAACGGTCCGGTGCCGACAGGGGCCTGATTGAGTGTTGGGTCCTCCAGCGTCGCAGCAAGCCAGGTCGGCGATGCCACCATCCCGAGTTGGCCGGCGAAAACACCGTCAAGATAGGCGTTTCCTTCACCTGCGATCAGGTTGAACTGAATCGTGAGGTCATCGAGTAGTTCGATCGCGCCTTCCGCAGGGAAGAACGGTCGGACGGCGAGACCGACAAGCGGGTCGTTACGCTGCGTCTCGAAGTTGACCTGGACAGCTTCTGCGTTAAGGGGCGTCCCGTCGTGGAAGGTGACGCCTTCGCGAAGCTTCACGGTCCAGACGTCGAAGGTTTCGTTCGGCGTGACTGATTCGGCGAGGTACGGGACGACCGTGCCATCGGGCGTGAAAGCAGTGATCGTGTCGAACACGGCGTTGGCCATCATCAGGCCGGGTGACGACAGCGATGAAGAGGCCGGGTTGATGCCGTTGACGTCAGCCTCAAGGCCATAGCGAAGCGTTCCGCCCTGGGTCGGGACGGCCTCGGCCTCGTCCTCGGCGGGAGCTTCGTCCTCGGCTGGAGCTTCGTCCTCGGCTGGAGCTTCGGTGTCGGCGGGAGCTTCGTCCTCGGCTGGAGCTTCCGTCGCAGCGGGAGTCGCGTCGCTGCTCGAACTATCGCTATCGCTACCGCATGCTGCAGCGACGAGTGAAAAACTCACCAACGCTGCAACACTTATCGTTTTCGCACTTCGTGACGATCGTGCCGTCATTGAATTCCCCCTCGGACTCGTGAATGAAAGTCATGACTGTCGTCACTCCCTTCCACTGTAGACGGTTGCAACGCAGGACACTCAATGCGGATTAGAGAAATTTAGAGACAACAAATATCTGCTGGTGAATCCGAAGTTGTCTCATCGATCCGAATCAGCGACACTGCCGTAGTGTGCAGTGATTCGACGGGTACGACGCCTCAGCGTCGAGAAAACTGGAGACGGCACCCAGACCCTCGGCGGCTCGCCCCAGCGCACCCGCATGCCACAGAGATACTCGCCCGCCATGACGCTGCCCTCGACTGCGGCGTGCCGACGTACGTTGATCCGATCAGCGGATTCAGCGTCTTCACGTCGGACTTTCTTGCATCACGCAATTTCTGTTGCTCATCTGGCTGCCGCCACTGTCCATACGCCTAATCGCTCGTAGCTCGGAGCTACTGAACGATCAAAAATTGAATTCACTGAGCCCAATTCAGTCACGGTGTTGATTTGAAAACCAAAGCCCCCGAGCCGTTGTGTACAACTTGGACTTGTTCAGCGACTTGCGGGAGTTACTAAATCGACCAGATACGAGCGAGAACCTTTACAAGTTGACTCAACGACGGCAGGTCGATCGGTCAACTTCACGGAGATGTGCAGCGGAAACCCTGGTCGATGTTGCACCATGAGATGTTGCGTCCGCCGATCAGAAGTAGGCGCAAGACGTCTGTACTGCGCAGATCATGCGTACCGTCGCAATTAGGCTGATCTCAAGGGTGTGAAGTCTGTCCGCATTTTTTACCGGCTTATTATCGACTGATCAGGCGGCGAAAAGTCTCCGTTGTCGAGCAAGGTCACGTCGTTGAGTGCTTAACGTTTTGTACAGTTGACGCATGCCGGTGATGCACCCCACCACGATCGACGAGGCAACGGCGCTGCTGGCGCACCATCCCGGTGCGATGGTGCTCGCAGGCGGTACCGACGCGATGGTCGAGATCAACGACGGGCACCGACGGCCGAACGCGTCGGTCGTCGCGGTGAACCGGATTGCGGCCCTGCGGTCCTGGCGACACGACCCGGCGGCAAAGACGCTGACCGTCGGCGCTGGCGTCACATACACCGAACTGATGCATGAACCGATTGCGTCGCTCGCACCGGCTTTGGCCGAGGCCTCGCGTACCGTCGGCTCCCCACAGATTCGCAACGCCGGAACGCTCGGGGGGAACCTTGGGACGTCCTCGCCGGCAGGCGACGGTCTGCCCGTCCTCGCCGCACTCGACGCCAAGCTCACGCTCGCGTCGGCGGCCGGTGGCAGAACAATGGCGGTGACCGACTTCATCGTCGGCGTCAAGCGCACCGCCATCGAGCCGGGCGAGCTGATCACCGAGATCACGCTTCCTGTTGTCGAGGGCTGGCAGGGCTATGCGAAGGTGGGGGTACGTAATGCCATGGTGATCGCGGTCGCGAGCGTCGCGCTGGTGGTCGACCGCACACACGAGCGCGTTGCCGTGGCCCTCGGATCCGTCGGGCCGACGATTCTGCGCTGTCCCGACGCTGAAGAATTGCTCGCATCATCGATTGACTGGGCAACACTCACGGCGCCCGCCGATGCACTCGAACGTTTCGCAGCCAGTGTGTCTGCGGCCAGCCGGCCGATCACCGATCACCGCTCAACTGCCGAATACCGCCGACACGCCGTTGGGGTCTTGGCCAAACGGCTCGCGCGGCGAGCAGGAGCATCGTTATGAATGAGATCTTCACGTTGCATGTCAACGGCGAGGACCGCGAGGTCCGCGATTCGTGGCTCGGCGAGAACCTTCTCGACGTCCTCCGCGACCGCCTCGGCCTCATGGGCGCGAAGGGCGCATGCGAACAGGGGGAGTGCGGTTCGTGCAGCGTGCTCGTCGACGACGAACTCGTCTGCTCGTGTCTCGTCATGGCTGCAAGCGCGACGGGGCAGGCCATCACGACTGTCGAAGGCGTCGCCCCCGTCGGTGCTCCAAGTGATGTGCAGCAGGCATTCGTCGACGCTGGTGCGGTGCAGTGCGGGTTTTGCACGCCGGGGTTGATCATGGCAGTCCATGATTTACTTGACCGCTCGCCCGAGCCAGGCGACACCGAGATTCGTGAGGAACTGGCAGGCAACGTGTGTCGCTGTACCGGTTATGGCCGAATTATCGATGCGGTTCAGCAAGTCGCGGTCGCCCGACGATCCGCCGGTGGCGAGCTGGGAGCATCGACATGAGCGTGATCGACCAGACCACCACGACGACGCCGCGACACGGGGCGCTGGGCACGTCTCCGACGCGTCCTGACGGCGTCGAGAAGGTGCAAGGCACATACGCCTTCTCCTCGGACATTTCCGCAGACGGCTGCCTGTTCGGTGTGACGCTGCGCTCGCCACACCCCTACGCCCGCATTCTGTCGATCGACCTCTCCGCTGCGTGGAAGATCGACGGCGTGCAAGCAATCGTCACCGCCGACGATGTCCCCGGCCAGTTGACCTATGGGCTGATCTCGCAAGATCAACCGGTGTTTGCCTCCGACGTGGTGCGCTATGTCGGTGAGCCAGTCGCGGCGCTTGCAGCCGATGACCCCGAGGTTGCTCGCCGCGGCATGGAAGCGATTGTGGTCGAGTACGAGGTGCTGACTCCGTTGCTTGACGCTGACGAAGCAATCAGTGGCATGCGCGACCCGATTCACCCAGACGGCAACGTGATCCGTCACCAGCGGATCGTCCACGGGGACGCGGCAGCGACTGGCGACGTCGTCATCGAGGGCACGTACGAGATCGGCATGCAAGATCAGGCGTTTCTCGGCCTTGAAGCCGCACTCGCGCTCCCGGATTCAGGTGGCAAGGGCATTGAACTGCATGTCGCCACCCAGTGGTTGCATGAAGACCGGCACCAGATCGCGGCCTGTCTGGGATTCGACGAAGAGAACGTGCGGCTGGTCCTCGGTGGGGTGGGAGGCGCCTTCGGCGCGCGCGAAGACATCAGCCTGCAGGTGCACTGCTGCCTCCTCGCGTTACGAGTCAGCCGACCGGTGCGCATGGCGTACAGCCGTGGTGAGAGCTTCCTTGGACACGTCCATCGTCACCCTGCGTCGATCTGGATGCGCCACCACGCCACCGCCGACGGCGAGATCGTCAAGATCGAATCGAAGATGGTCTTCGACGGGGGAGCGTACGCGTCGACCTCGTCAGCGGTGCTGATCAATGCGATCACGTTGGCGCAGGGTCCATACCGCTGTCCAAACGCAGTGGTCGATGGCTGGGCGGTGCGAACCAACCATCTCCCATGCGGCGCAATGCGCGGGTTCGGAGCTGTGCAAGCCTGCTTTGCGTACGAGTCGCAGATGGACAAGCTCGCAGCCGCGTGCGGCATTGATCCGTTCGATATCAGGCTGCGGAACGCGATGACGACTGGCGACACGTTGATCACCGGACAGCCGGTGTTGAACGTGGCCCCTGTCGAGGAGTGCCTCCGTGCAACCAGTGCCCTGCCACTCCCCGACGAGCCCGTCGGCGGGCTCCTGCTGCCCGATGGGTCCCAGGACGCGATGAAGTTGCCCGGCGGGGCTGGCCGAACCGCCGATGCGGCCGACGTGGTGCGCGGCATCGGCTGGGGTGTGTCGATCAAAAACCTGATGTATTCAGAGGCGTTCGACGACTACGCAACCGCTCGGTGTCGACTCGTCGACAGCCCCGACGGGGTCCACGTCCATCTCAAATTCGCCACGTCGGAGGTCGGCCAAGGGTTCGTCACGCTTGCGCCGCAGATCGCTCGGACGGTGCTGGGCATCGATGCGGTAGTGATCGATCCGATTGATACGCAGGTTGGTTCGGCCGGGTCGACATCGGCCTCGCGTCAAACCTGGATGAGTGGCGGTGCTGTCAACAAGGCGTGCGGAGTCGTGCGCGATCTCGTGTTTGAGCAGGTGGCCGCCGCCAACGGCTGGGACGCGACGGGTCTTTTCATCGACGGCACCGACATCGTTGACCCAACCAGTGGTTCACGCCTTGACGCCGCTGCGGCATGTTCCGGGTTGAACATCGACGAGACCGTTGAGTACCGGCATCCGCCGACCACTGAGATCGACGAGAACGGCCAGGGCAATCCCCACACCGCGTTCGCCTTCGTCGCCCACCGGGCAGTCGTTGATGTCGACCCCGATCTCGGCCTGGTCAAAGTGGTCCAGATCGCCACCGCCCAAGACGTGGGTCGAGCCCTCAACCCGCTCTCGGTCGTCGGTCAGATCGAAGGCGGCATCGCCCAGGGGCTGGGACTGGCGGTGATGGAGGAGATCATTCAAGTCGATGGCGTCATTCGCAACGGCAACTTCACGGACTACCTCCTGCCGACGTTCCTCGACATGCCGCCTGTCCTGGCCACGCTGATCGAGCAGCCTGACCCGCTTGCCCCGCTTGGCGCGAAGGGTGTCGGCGAACCGCCCTGTATCTCCTCCACGCCTGCGGTTGTGGCTGCCATCCGTGATGCGCTCGCTCAAGCAGGTGTGGACGCCGCGCTGGACCGGGTTCCCGTTCGGCCTGCCGACATCTGCCTCTGAAATGGCGGCATCCCGGTGTGGCCCGAGTAGGTTCCCCAGACATGTCTGAAGAGCGCGAGATTATGACCTGGGACATGCTGGGTGAGGCCACACGAACGCTGTCGCAGATGGTGGCCGACGATGGCTACGAGCCCGACATGATTCTCGGAATCGCCCGGGGCGGATTGCTCCCGGCAGGGGCCATTGGGTACGCCCTCTCGATCAAGAACGTCTACACAATGAACGTCGAGTTCTACACCGGCGTGGACGAGCGTCTTGAAGTCCCGCGCATCCTCCCGCCGGCTCCCGATTTTGTCGACCTGTCACACGGCAAGATTCTTGTCGTTGACGACGTCGCTGATACGGGCCATACCCTCAAGTCGGTCGAAGAATTCTGTGAGGGCAAAGTTGGCGAAGTCCGCACTGCCTGCATTTACGAGAAGTCGCACTCTGTCGTGAAATGCGATTACGTGTGGAAGCGGACCGATCAGTGGATCAATTTCCCCTGGAGCGACAAGGATCCCGTCGCCAAGCGCGACTGGGCCGTCAAAGACGCCTGATCCTCACCAGCAGCGTCAGTTGCTGAAAGCTCGCTGTTGAGCCAGTTGCAATCGTTCGGCAAGCCGCTTGGCGGGAACGATACCGAGGAGTTTGTCGCCGTTCCAGACGGTGACGAGTGGATTCGTCGGGTTCACGCGGGGGAGCACTGACGACAGATCATCGTCTGGCCCAGCCTTGGCCAGTGTGCTGAAGGGCGTCATCAGCTGGGTGAGCATCACCATCGCTCGCTGATCGGACGGGATGGCCCACAGCTGATCCTCGAGGACGAGCCCGTCCACATGGCCGTCGCCGTTCGCGTCGAGCGCGACCGCCCCGGCATGACCGAGTCGTTGCCGCTGATCGATCATCGAATCAGCATCCATGTCGCTACCAGCATGGGCAATGCCGAACCATGTGAGGTCGCGGACCTTCACGCCATCGAGTTGCTCACCGATGTATGAGGCCATGATCTCCGCGCGAGCGTTCATCGCAATGAACACGCCGGTGACGGCAATGAAGATGCCCTGCATTCCTTGGATCATCAGTGCTACGCCGATGATGCCGAGACTCCATCCGAGGACGCGACCAGCATTGCCAGCGTCGCGCATTGCCCGGTACTTGTTACCGGTGCGCGCCCACCGCACCGCTCGAACCACGCGGCCGCCGTCGAGCGGTGAGCCGGGGAGCATGTTGAACACGGCGAGCACGACGTTGATGAACCCGATCCAGATCAAGACGTTGGAACGGAACAGGAATGCCAATCCGACACTTATGACACCGATCAGCAAGCTGACTGCGGGGCCGGCGACAGCGATCAGGCCGTCGGCCTTCGGCGTGGGCGACTCACGGTCGAGCCGGGCAACGCCACCGAGCGCCCACAAATCAATCGAATCGGTGTTGACGCCGTAGCGACGCGCCACCAGTGCATGGCCGAACTCGTGCAGAAGGATGGAGATGAAGAAGGCGAGCGTGGCGATCAGGCCGGCGACGACGCCGAGCGCGGCCGCGAGGTTGGCCCCGAACAGTGCAGCGACAAGCGCCATGCTCCAGTGGGCGCGGACCGGAATTCCGAAGTACCGACCCAAGTTCAATGATCCGGGTGATCTCATGATGTGTTCAACCGTACGCCCGTTCCCCCTATTCCGCCCGCCACCCGTCCATCCGGTTCCAACGAGCCCACTCCACTCCATTCGGTCCAGTCCGGTCCAGTCCAGTTCGGCCCAGTCCAGTCCGAAAAATGTGGCGTGATGTTCGCTCAGCGGCGCTCATCCCACACATTTCGGGAGTTTTGTGGCGTTAGGAACGGTGGGCGAGGATGACGGTGGCGCAGTTCCGGCCGCTGGCGCCCCACACACCGGCGCCGGGGAATGTCGCGGCGCCGGTGAGGTAGAGGCCGTCGACTGCGGTCTCATACTTTGTCAGCTCAGGATTCGGGTTGCGGAAAGCAGCGAGCGGGCCGCCAGCAAAGCTCGTTGCATGTCCGGCCGGAAGATGGAATGCCGACTCGTAGACCGCTGGCGTCATGGCACGCCATTCGACAATGGAGTCCAGGAACCCTGGCTCGCACAACTCAGCGAATGCCTCGAGCCAACGTCGAGGCTCAGCGCCGTGACGGTTCGGATCAGCCCACCCGGCGCCGTCAGGGCCGCGGAACCCGTACGGCGTGAACAGTGCTTCGAGGCTGAACACGTGACGACCCTCGGGTGCCATCGTCGGATCAAGCAGGGTTGGAACGTTGACGAGCATCCCGGGACGGTCGAGGATCTCGCCGCGCTGCATCAGGTGGTAGCCGCGATCAATGTCGCTGAGTGAGGGCGCGATAACCGTGGTCGGTCCGAGCGGCCGATGATGCCCTTTGAGCACCGGGGGAGCGGTGAGGATCGCATCGATCTTGGATTCGTAGCCCTCGTCATGGGGCACATTGCGCCATCGACGGATCAGATCGTCGGCCTTCGCCGGCGGGTTTGTGAGCCATTTCAAGAAGGTGTCGTGAGGATTGCAGGCCGAGACGACCACGGGAGCGTCGAAGCCGGTGCCGTCGGTCAGGCTGACGCCCCTCACCGCGTCGCCGTCGCAACTGATTGAAGCGACCGGGCTGTCGGTGCGGATTGAACCTCCCGCAGCGATGAAGGAAGCCAGCAGGGTTTCGGTGACCTGGCCGCTTCCGCCGACCGGTCGGCCAACAGTGCCCACGTGGCGCATTGCATGGGTCAATGCGCCCAAGCCTGACCCTTCGAACTCGGGCGAGATCCCCCAGACCATCGGGCCAGTCAGAGCCCCAGGCCCGGTGATGGCTGGCGTCGTGAAGAACGACCGCAGCACGTCCGCGGCACTCCGATGCGACCACCGGAGCAAGGTCGGTGTTCCCGCAAGACGTTTGCGCAGGGCGAGCTTCGTGAGCCCGGCGAGCGTGGGCGGCTCGGATGCCGCGTCGAAGATCATGCTGATCGCTGGACTCGCGGCCTTGACGTATCGGCGGTAGTTGTCGACCTCGTCGGGAAACGAAGCTGCGAGTGACTGAAGTGTCGTTTCGAGATCGTGATGATGGGACCAACTTGCACTGGCCTGGGTGCCGTCCCACGCCATGTTGTGCTGCGCCGGCTCGACGTCGATGTACTCGAGGCCGTGCGCAGCCAGGCCGAGTTCGGAGATCACTGGAGTGGTGCGAAACGTGAGATGGTCACAGTTGCAGATGTTGACCGTGGCACCCCCGAACGACTCGCTTGCCGCCGTACCGCCCACGTGCGACCGTGCCTCGAGCAGCAGCGTCTTCATGCCGCCCCGCGCCAGATACGCGGCAGTGACCAGTCCGTTGTGGCCGGCTCCGACCACGATGGCATCGAAGGTTTGTGACTCGGGTTGTTCGCTCACTCCGCCAGTCTCCCGCGCGGTTGGGTCAGCGGCGTAACGTGAGCGTGTGTCATCTGTTTCAACATCACGCCGCCTCGACGAACTTCGCGCCCCACAACTCGATGAGGCGCTCAGCGCATCGAGCATCATCGTGCAGCCGCTTGGCGCCATCGAGCAGCACGGACCGCACCTACCGTTCAACACTGATCTCCTGATTGCGGATCGAGTCGCGACAGGTGCTGTCGATGCGGTCGGGGAACAGCACGACGTCTGGTTGCTTCCTCCTTTGGCCTACACGAAGTCAAACGAGCACGCGTGGAGTTCCGGCACCATCTGGTTGTCGGCGTCCACGCTGCTTGCCGTACTTGACGACATCGGCCGCTGTATCGCCAAGACCCCGGCTCGAAAGCTCGTGTTCCTCAACGGGCACGGCGGCAATTCGGCCCTCGTTGCAGCCGCCAACCGCGAATTGCGGCTCGCTCACGGGCTGATGACGTTCCTGGCCCATCCGTCGATTCCACCCGATCAAGGCGGCCACTCCGCAGCTGGCGAACTCGGCATGGGGATTCACGGCGGAACTGACGAAACATCGCTGATGCTGCATCTCGCCCCCGAACTGGTCGACATGTCGGTCGCGACACGAAACGTCCCCGAGCAGCTCGCCGACAACCAGCACGTCAAGTTTGGCGGATCGGTTGCCTTCGGCTGGCTGTCAAACGACTTCGGCCCCGACGGACACATCGGTGACCCGCTTCCGGCCACCGCGGAACTCGGAAAGCAACTGTTTGACGGCGCAGTGAAATCGTTGGGCGAAGCGCTTGGCGAGATCGCCGCCTTCGAACTCCCGATGACCTGAGGTTCGGGCCGCGCGGCGCACCACCGTCGGGCTGTTGTCCAGAAAAAGCACAACGGTGCGCCCCTCAGGCCACGAGGACCAGAGGAGCGCACCGATATGATCAATCACATTGTCGGTATCTCGATGTGAGCTACGCAGCTCCGAGAGCGGCGAGGATCAGGCCACCGACGGCGGTTGCGTCGGCCTGAAGGCCGAGCAGTTCGGCTACAGCGGTTGCTGCGTCGCCGTCTTCTGACGTCTGGAGTGCGCTGTTGAAACCTGCCATCACTGTCTGGAGCAACAGTGAATCAGCTTCGGCGGCGTCGGCAGGGAAGCTGGCCAGCAGCGTGTCGCCAGCAGCGCGCAGCGGTGTCGCTGACGGAGCCGTGTGAGGTGCGTCGAGGAAGCCCAGGGCCTCATCACCGAACAGTCCCAGCTGTGTTACGTACTCGGTGTAGGTCGCTGGGTCGGACTGCACGATGCCGACAAATTCCTCGCTGGGTGCGTCAGCCGGGGCTTCGGTGGTTGCCGGGGCTTCGGGCTCTTCGACGGCCTCGACGGGAAGTCCGATCGATGCGTCGATGTACTCGTTGGTCACCAGGTCGGCGGGCGTGAGCCCCTCGACGCCGAACACCGGGCCCGCGATCTCGATGAAGCCGGTCAGCCGGTTCTCATCGAAGTTGCCAAGCGTGGCGTCCGGGCCATTGCTGACCAGACCGAGTTCGAGCTGCAGTGCAACCGATGCTGCACCGAGTTCTGCGTCGTAGACCCAGAAGTCGTTGTACTCGTTGACGGCCTGAACGATGAGCTCGTTGGTGGCAGCCGGGTCGTTGATGTAATCAATGGTGGACTGCTGCACGATGGGAGCGAACGCCGCCATGCAATCGCTGAGTTCGGCCTTGCGTGCATCGATCACGGCGAGCGGTGCGGCATAGGTTTGCCAACCGGCGTCGTGGATCAGCTGGAACTTGACGGGCTTGCCCCAGTCGGTGAAGACATTCTCGTAGTTGTAGGGCTCGGCCGAAGCGAAGCCCTGCTGGGCGATGGCACCGTTCTCGGCGATGAACACCGAGGGGCCGCCGTCGTAGCTGCCGTCGAGCTGGCCTTCAGTGACCTGACCATCAGCGAGCAGGAACTGCATGTATGCGCCTGTCTCGAAGTATCGAATGGTGACGCCGTCGCCGTCCTTTGCGGTAGCCAGATCGGCAATGGTCTGGGCGTCTGGGTAGGTCGCTGGGTCCCACATGATGATCTGCGGGTTGATCTCGAGCGGTGCGACAAACGCCGTGGTCGGGTTGTCTGCGTAGTTCTCGATTGCTTCGTCGGTTGCGACGTAACCGAAGGTGACGTCAGCGTCCTGTGCCATCAGCGAGACGACCTGCTGGAAGCCAACGGCGGGGCCACCGGTGCGAATCTCGATGTTGACGCCAGTTGCGACACCTCCGCTCGCGACCAACGGGCCGCTGACGACCTTCTTGTCGGCGTCGATGGATGGGTTCTCGCCGACCATTTGGTACAGGGCGCCGTGCTCGGCTTCCGGGAACCAGTCGGTCTGGATGACGATGGTCTCAGGACAGACAGCGGAGAGGATTCCGTCGTCGGCGGGTGCGTCGGTGTCAGCAGGTGCCTCGGTGTCAGCAGGTGCCTCGGTGTCGGCAGGTGCCTCGGTGTCGGCAGGTGCTTCGGTGCCGGCTGGCGCTTCAGTGTCTGTCGACGCCCCGTCGTCGCTGCCGCATGCGGCAACAGAAATGGCGGCGACTGCACCGAATGCAGCCAGCTTGGTCAGGCGAGTGTTTTGCATGAGTAGGTGTCTCCCCCTGGAGGTTGTGGTGATGGACCGGAATGTTGACGCCGGTGGACACACACTAGGAGAAAGAGCAACGGGCTCAGAACTGCGACGCGTGAACTTCTTGTTTCGTCCTTGCGCCCATCGTCACACCGAGACTGGTGTGACGTCAGTTGGAGCGCTTCTCGTGCCAGTTGCCGACCACCCGGTTGCCGATCCATCCGAAAAGCACAAACACAGCAATGCCCAGGAATGCCGACATGACGACGGCGCCATACATCTGCTCATACTCAGTTGAGTTCTGATAGAGGTTGATCAGGCGTCCGAGACCCGGCTCTCCCTGCCGGAAGAAGAAGTCTCCGACCACCGCGCCGACCACCGAGAGGCCCGCAGAGATCTGCAGTCCAGTGAAGATCGAAGGCATGGCCGCCGGGTACTGCAGCTTGAAGAGTCGGGTCCAACGCGAGGCGCCATTGAGCGACATCAGTTCGTGGTATCCCTTGTCGACACTGAGGAGACCGAACAACGTGTTCGCGACGATCGGGAAGATGGCGATGATGACGCACACCATCACCCGGGCCTTGAAGTTGAATCCGATGACGGTGCCGATGAGCGGTACGAACGCGAGGATCGGCATGGCCTGGAGTGCAATGAGAAATGGCCAGATCGAGTTCTGGACCCAACTTGCTTGACTCATAATCGTGGCCAGCACGAAGCCGAGTGCGATAGCGATGGCGAGGCCGAGCCCAGCGACCTGGACCGAGGACCACAGGCCATCGAGCAGCTTGAGGAGGCCGCCGCCGGTGCGTGAGCCGCCCGCCCCGCGTTCGATATTCCAGGTGAGGATCGATTCTTGAAGGACTCGGTGGGGAACAGGGACCAGCGGCTTCTTCGGTTCTGACATCAGGACGTGATGGGTGAGGTACCAGAATCCAATGAAGCAGCCGAAGACCGCGGCGGGTCCGGCAAACCGGGCAAGGCCGGCGGACTTCTTCGGTGGGTTCGGCGTCTCGGCCTCTGATGCGTGGGCGATTGCCTCGGCGCTTACTTCGGGGTCATCGAGTGCAGTCACGGGTGCGCTCCTCGCAGGTCCTGGGAGATCTTGCCGGACAGTTCGGCAAAGGCGGGCTCGTAGCGGATGTCATGGCTCCGGGGGTATTCGAACGGCACCTTGTAGTCGGCGACGATGCGTCCCGGACGGGCCGACATGACGAGGACCCGCGTGGAGAGAAACACCGCTTCGGCAATCGAGTGGGTGATGAAGAGTCCAGCGAAGTTCTTGGTCTTGAACAACGACAGGAGCTCGTCGTTCAGTCGCTCCCGGCTGATCTCATCGAGTGCACCGAACGGTTCGTCGAAGAGGAAGACATCGGGTTGCAGCACGAGTGAACGGGCCAGTGAGGCGCGCATTCGCATTCCGCCGGAGAGTTGCTTGGGGTACTTGTCCTCATGCTCGTCGAGGTTGACCAGGGCAAGCGATTCGTCAACACGGTCCGACATCGCAGCAGAGCTCTCGCCGTGGAGTTCGGCAATCAGTTCGACGTTCTTGCGGACGGTGCGCCAGGGGAACAGAGTTGCATCTTGGAAGACGTATCCGATCGAGTCGCGGTCGACGTTGCACTCGCCACCGGTATGCGTTTCGAGGCCGGACGCGATGCGGAGCAGTGTGGATTTCCCACAACCTGAGGGGCCGACAACGGTGACGAATTCTCCAGGGTCGATGTTGATCGAGACGTTGTCCAGTGCATGGGTCCCGTCGGGAAACACCATGGACAAATTGTTGAATTCGAGCGCATGCTCGCGGGTGGCGGACAAGTGCGGTGCTCCCTGTTGGTGGTCTGGGGTGAGATCAGTCATGCGGCGAGACGCTGTCCGTTTCGCCACACGATGCGGTCGGTCGGCCCGAACGCGATTGCTTCGCGTACTGTAGCCGCGCGGGCAGCGACGAGATCAGCCGGTTGGCCGACCTTGATCGTTTGGGCTCCGAGGCCCGTGACATCGGCAGAAACACCGCTGACCGAGGCCCATGCTTCATGCGGAAGCATGTGGGCCGTCATGATCATCAGGCCAGCGGTCTCGAAGGGGCAGGCGCGGCCAACGGGATTGAAGGGGTCTTGAAGGTTGTCAGCGCCGGCCGCGACGCGCACGCCCGCAGCGCGCAGGGCTGCGACGGCGGTCAGGCCGCGCGGCATGGGGGAGTGGCCCCGTCCTTGTAAGAAAAGGTTCGTGTGCGGGAGTGCGACGACGCCGATGCCAGCGGCGGCCACCGCCTCTGCCGTAGCTCGCTGTTCAGGCTCCGGCTGCATACTCAGACTCACACAATGACTGGCCGTGACCTGATGCTCGAAGCCCGACGACACCAGCTCGGCCAGCTCGGCGAGACCCCGTGCAGTCGGGTCCAACGTCTCGTCGGTGTGGAGGTCGACATCGACGCCGTGGTCAGTGGCTGTTTGCAGGAAGAACTCGGTGGGCCCGAGTGTGTCACCTCCTTCGAGGTGCGGGCACCCGCCAACGAGGTCGGCTCCGGCAGCGAGGGCCTCGTTGAGCAACGCGCGCTGGTCCGCGGCGGATGGGCCCATCACCGGCCATCCTGAGAGTGCGACAATTTGGACATCGATCACCGCGGCGACCCGTTGCTTCACCTCGGCCAGTGCCTCGATGCTCCGCAGCCCGTGAGCGGTCGTGGTATCAGCGTGGCTGCGCACAGCGCGGTAGCCGTTCGAGGCCATCAAGCGGGCGGCACGCTCAGCACGTTCGATTGTCTCGTCGACACTAAGCAGATGGCGGTTCTCGCCCATCGCAGTGATCGCTCCCATGAGATCGCCGGTCGGATTGACGATGCGCTCTGCAAGGAACGCCTTGTCGAGATGGGCGTGGGGTTCAACCGCTGCGGGCAGTAGGACGTAGCCGTCGAGATCGATGACTTCGTCATCGCCGTCGGCTGGCAACAGTTGTCCAACCTCGGTGATCACGCCGTCAATGATGCGGATGTCCTGTTGCAGATGTGTCACATCCGTGTGAATTGTGGTTGCCCGTTGCAAAAGCGTCGATGCCATCGTGGGAACATAGACGCCATGGTCGCTGCAAAAGATCTCAAGCTTGGTGCATTCTTCTTCGGAGGCGTCGAGATGGACGACGCCGGCGCGGGCAAACCGGACCCGATGGACCGCCGCTACTCGAACGAGGCCTGCTGGCAGGCGACCCTGGATTACGTCAACTCGGCAAAGGAAGCCGAACGCCTTGGCTTTGACTCGTTCTGGACGACCGAGCACCACTTCCAGTACGAGGGCTACGAAGTCATTCCCAATGGATTGCTGATCTCGACATGGATCGCGGCGCAGACGACCACCTTGCGCTTCGGAGCGATGTTCAACGTCGTCCCGCAGTGGAACCCGATGCGTCTCGCGGAAGACTTTGCCACCCTGCACAACCTCTCGGGAGGTCGAGCGATGCTCGGCGTCGGTCGTGGAACCGTCCCGCGCGAGGTACTACACCTCAACGACAAGGGTGTGTCGATTGGTTCCCAGGACAACCCGGATCAAGCTGCGGCTGACCTGTTCAACCGCGAGATCTTTGAGGAGTCGATGGAAATCGTCCGTCGTGCGCTGAGCCAGGAGAGCTTCCGGTTCGAGGGGAAGCACTTCCAGATTCCGATCCCCGGGATCCCCGACCGAGGCGAGACGGTCACCGACCTGACGCTGATCCCGCGACCGGTCTACCCGTACGAGATCTGGCAGGCGGTGACCTCGCCACCGACTCTCGACTACGTGCCGACGGTCGATCACGGTGCCGTCTTTTGGAACCAGCACTACAGCTTCATCAAGCGATTCTGGGACACGTACGGAGAGAACTACGCCTCCTCACATGATGGGGTCGAGCTGCAGGCTCATGAGAAGCGCATGCTCGTCGTGTCATACCGCATCGAGGACACGATGGAAGAGGCCCGGGCCAGCGCATTGAACGGTCACGACGAGTTCTGGAAGTTCCTTGGCCCCTACGGCTGGAGCCGTGGCTACATGGGCCCAGATGGAAAGCCCGCTCAGCCGGGCCTGATCCCGACGCTCGACGAGTCGATCGAGAACAAGACGATGCTGGTCGGCACGCCCGAACACGTCGCGTCGGAGATCCAGTTTTTGAAGGACCTCCTCGGCTTCGAGTACCTCACGATCTTCCCTCACCTTCTCGGTGACAGCTACCAGAAGGCCGACGAGCAGATGGCCCGCTTCGCGCAAGAGGTGCTTCCGCTGCTGAGCTGATGTTGTTGATGGCGAACCGGGGGCAGTCACCTGCCACCAACGGCGGCAACACGGCTGTCAGCGCCCGGCGCAGCTCCCGACGATGGTGCGTGGATCAGCCGCACCAGCCAACGTTCCATTCGCCTCGACGACGATTGCGTGAGCGTGCCCGAAGCCTGAGTCCCACGGACCCGTGGACGAAACCACGTGCCCGCGGTCGCGGAGACCAGCGATCCAGGAGTCGGCGGCGTGGCCCTCGATTGACACGCTGGGTCCGCTCGCAGCGGTCCAGGTGTCGAACCCGGTCTCGGGCCCCTTCAAAGCCCAGCGCCCCGCGTTGATGGCCATGCCCGGCGATTGGCCGTGGTGGAAGAGACGAGTGGCGACTTGCAACAGAATTTGGGGCTGAGCGTCACCGCCCATCGTCCCAAAGACGCTGAGCAGCTCACCATCGCGCGTGGCCAGCGCTGCGGACAGCGTGTGAGGAGGGCAGCGACCAGGTCCAAGTTCTGCCGGATGCCCTGGATGCAAGTTGAACCCCATGCCGCGGTTGTGGAGGTTGATACCGGTGTTGGGCTCGACCAGGTGGCTGCCAAGTCCGGAGGCGTTCGACTGGATCAGTGACACGCCCATCATCCGGCCATCAGCGCTACGCCCTGCGGTGCAGAGGTAGGTGGTGTCGCCGTCTCGATCCGGCGCCCATCGGTTGCTGGCTCGTTCGCGATCGACCTGGTCGATTCGTCCGGCGATCTCTTCGACGAGAGCGGCACCGTCGGCGTGTTCGTGCAGCCGGTCGGGACGATCGTGGCCCGCGGCGGTCGAGGCTTCGATCAGCAGGTGGGCCCACTCATCGTTGTCGGGATCGGCGGGAAACTTGCCGGCGGCGCGTAGTTGGTCGACCAGATGTGCCGATCCAAGCGTCAGATATCCCTGGGTGCTCGGACCAACGGTGTGGAGGTCGACGCCGAAGACCGATGTGGTGAGGGGAGTGACCCAGTTTGCCTGTGATGTCTCGAGGTCGGATTCCGTGAACAAGCCGTCGCCGAGTTGGATCAGGCCGTCACCGAACGCTCCTCGGTAGAACGTGTCGCGTCCTCCTGCGGCAAGATCGGCGAGTGCCAGCGCGACCCCCGGTTGGCGGACGAGGGACCCTGGGGAGGTGGCCTGGTCGAAGAGTTCAGCGAGGTTGGCCCGGCTGGTCGGGTCGAGACGGCCGCCGATTCCGGCCAGCAGCGGACTGGCCGGAAAGCCCGCCGACGCCAGCTGGATCGCCGGCGCGAGGATCACTTCAAGGGGAAGTGATCCAAATCGTTCGTGCAGCGCGGCCCAGCCGTCGACACAACCAGGCACCGTGACGGATCGGATGTCGAGCTTGAACGGCATCTCGCTGAAGCCTTGCGACCTGAGCGCATCGGCGTCTGCACCTGAGCCGGCTTGACCGGCAGCATTGAGCGCGAAGACCTCACCATCGACGTGGACGAGCGCGAAGAGATCGCCTCCCATGCCGCACAGATGCGGTCCGGTCACCGCGATGGCGGCGTTGGTCGCAATCGCTGCATCGACGGCGTTGCCGCCACGAGCGAACATCTCGTTGCCCGCCGTCGTCGCCAATTGATCTGCACTCGCGACGAGATGTTGCGGTGCCCTGACCGTTGATCGCGGCGGATGTTGATACGTCATGGCCCGACCTTAGGTCCGGTGTCGCGACAGTTTGCGCGTGAGCGTTCACCGTCGGGTTGCATCGACCGGGTGCCGGTGATGCCAACATCGCTGCATGTACGCAGTCGCAACGTTCCTCGTGGTGGCCATCTTGTCGATGGCGTTTACCCGTTTGGCCGCTGGCGCCTTGATCGCCACCGGACTGCCACCAGACGTGGCCAGCTTTCAGGCTCGGTCGGCTTTCAGCGGTGCTGGATTCACCACGACCGAGGCCGAGAACGTCGTGAACGACCCGGACAGGCGCAAGATCATCGGGATCACAATGTTTCTCGGAAATCTTGGCACCCCGACGTTGGTCGTCACCGTGCTCGTTGGCTTTCTGGCGCCGGGTCCGGGCAACACAGCGGAACGGGCCATGGTCACCGTCTCCGGTCTTGTGCTCGCCGTGATGTTGGTTGCCAACCGCCCGATGCAGCGATGGCTCGTGAAGGTTGGTCATCGGGAGGCGCGGCGCCGGTTACTTCCTCGCCTCGACAAGCAGATGGTTGAACTGTTGGCCGTCGGTGAGGACTTCGTCGTGGGGTCGGTGCAAGTCATGGGTGGCCCGGGGCCGACGGTACGAAGTCTGCGCAGCATCGATGACGCGCTTCCGGCGGTCCGGGTGCTGGGTGTACAACAGCCCGAGGGGTTCTTCGGAACGCCGCCGGTCGATGTCGAACTGGCTGCTGGTGACAGCATCATCGTCTATGGCCGTCGCAGCGATCTGCAACATCTCGCCGAAGGGTGAGAACGCCCCCGAAGTGATTCCGCGTTCAGCCTGACCAGACGTTGCGTTCAATCATCACGTTGCGGAGCATCGCGACATCGTCAGTCATCACGCCATCGGCACCGAGATCGAGCAGGCGGTGCATCTCGGGCGCATCATTGATCGTCCAGACGTGGACGGGAACCCCAGCGCGTCGGGCGTTGGCGATGAAGCGTTCATTGACGACGGTGAGGCGGCCGGCAGCAGTCGGGACCTGCGCCGCACGCGGCTGCGCTCCGGGCAGGCGGCCAATGAGTCGAAGCGCAGCGATCTCTGCCGGGGCCATCGAAGTGAGCAGCCCGGAGCCGAGACGCGTCCGCAGCGCGCGTAGCCGTTTCAGACTGAACGCGCCGACACAGATTTGCGGGAGGAGTCCCCGCTGCTCGACCAGCTCGATGAGGGGGTCGACTGACTCATCGGACTTGCAGTCAATGTTGAACCGGCGGTCCGGCCATCGGTCGAGCAGGTCGATCATCCGCGGGATTGGCTCGAGGTCATTGACCCGCAACTCGGCGATCTCCGCCCAGCGTAAATCGGCGATGTTTGCATCGATGCCACATGTTCGCTGCAGGTCCGAGTCGTGGAACGCAACGAGGACGCCGTCAGCACTGCAGTGGACGTCAGTTTCGAGATACCGGTACCCCAAGGAGACGGCGTGCTCGAAGGCGGCCAGCGTGTTCTCAGGCGCTTCCAAGTTGCCACCGCGATGCGCGAACGCGACCGGACCTTCGTGACTGAGATATGGGTGACGGCTCACGCTCAGATTGCTCGACCGGCAGCCTTCCAGTATTCGTCCTTCAGGAGGCGCTTGTAGAGCTTGCCGGTCGGATGGCGGGGGAGTTCTTCACGGAAATCGACCGAGCGTGGGCACTTCACATCCGCGATCTGGCTCTTGCAGAACTGGATGAGTTCGCCAGCAAGCGAGGCAGCTTCTTCAGCCGTCGTCGGCATCACCCGCGGTTGCACAACGGCCTTGACCTCCTCGCCAAAGTCATCATTGGGGACTCCGAACACAGCGACGTCGATGACCTTGTCGTGGGTCACCAAGACGTTCTCGGCCTCCTGCGGATAGATGTTCACCCCGCCCGAGATGATCATGTACGCCTTGCGGTCTGTGAGATACAGGAAGCCATCGGGATCGAGGTAACCGACATCGCCCAGCGTGCTCCATCCCTTGGGGTGACGCGAGCCCTTCGTCTTGGCTGGGTCGTTGTGGTACTCAAACTCGGCTCCACCGTCGAAGAACACCGTTCCCGGCTGTCCCTGCGGCACCTCCTCGCCATCTTCACCGCAGATGTGCAGCGTGCAATTGATCGGCGACCCCACGGTGCCCTCATGCGCGAGCCACATATCGGAGTTGCAGTAGACGAAGCCATTGCCTTCAGACCCTGCGTAGTACTCGTGGATAACCGGCCCGAACCACTCGATCATCGACTTCTTCGTCGGCACCGGACACGGCGCAGCGGCGTGAATCACGTACTGAAGAGATGACACGTCGTACTTGGCTCGGGTTTCCTCGTCGAGCTTGAGCATGCGCACGAACATCGTCGGAACGACCTGGCTATGGGTGATGTCGTACTCCTCGACGAGCTGCAGATAGCGCTCAGCATCAAAGTTCTCCATTGCCACGATGGTGGCGCCCAATGCGTGTTGGGCCATGCAGAAGCGGAGCGGAGCTGCATGGTAGAAGGGCGCGGGCGACAGGTAGATCGTGGTGTCGTCAACGCCGAACAGCAGTTGGCAGAGCCCGGTGACGCCGTTGTTCCACTCTTCGAGCGGCTCGTTCGGGAATGCTCGAGTGATGCCCTTGGGCATGCCGGTCGTACCGGACGAATACAGCATGTCCATCCCAGCGATGCGCGCCTCGTCGAGCGGTTCGGGCGACTGCGCTTCGACTGCGGACTCATACGCCTCGTAGCCATCGATCGAGCCGTCCAACATCAGGCGGAGTTCGACGTTCGGTGTGGCCGACATCACTTCTGCGGCTTGGTCGGCCTTGTACTTCGAGGTGATGTAGGCGCGCGCTCCGCAGTCGTTGATGATGTATTCGAGTTCGGCGCTTTGCAGGCGCGACGAGGCGGCAGTGTAGACGAGACCCGCGTAATGGCAGCCCCAGATGACCTCGAGATACCGATCGTGGTTCTCCATGCAGATCGCAATGTGGTCACCCGGGTTGAGGCCCGCGGATCGCAGGAGCCGGCTGAGGCGGTTGGCGGCAGCGTCCAGTTCTCGGTAGGTCTGAGTGAAGCCTGAGTTGGCCATGATGATGGCCGGCTTGTCACCGTGCTCAGTGAGATGTACACCTGGGATCATGGGGCCGAAGGTAGTCGCCGATACCGTGACGCCGTGCATTCGGCGATGGTCATTCGGGGGCAGCGATGACGTCCGCCCGGTTCGCGAAGCTGATGTCGGGGGACTCCGATTCGCTCGACCTCGACGAGGCATCGCTCGTCATGTCAGCTGTACTGCAACCGGGTCTCGACGAGATCGAATGGTTGGCCGCGCTGGATCTCATCGCGGCTGACTGCCCGACTGCCACGCCCGAAGGTGTCAGCCGGTACCTCTTCGATGAATTGGGGTTCGCGGGCAACAAAGACGCGTACTACGACTGGCGCAATTCGTGCCTGGATCGCGTCATTGAGACGAGGACCGGCATCCCCATCAGTCTGTCAATTCTGATGATCGAGGTTGGCCGTCGGGTTGGTGTCAAATTGGTGGGGGTCGGTATGCCCGCGCACTTTCTCGTCCGCTCGGTGGAGGACGACACGACGTTTTTCGATCCCTTCGACGGTGGCCGCCAACTCGACCGCGACGACGCTCGTGCGCTCTTTGAGACCATCACCCGCGGTCAGGCTCCATGGAGTGATTCGCATCTGCACCCGACGCCGAATCGGGCGATTGTCATTCGAATGCTCAATAATCTGAAAAGCGTTTTCGCGCGCCGATCAGATGAGGTGCGATTCGCTCTGGTGATGCAGCTTCGCGCACAGGTCGCGGAACTTGCGGTGCTCGAGGCCGACGAGTTCGCGAGCGCCAACGCCATCTTCAACTGAACGCATCGCAACAGGAAGACGACGACATGATCGACCGCGGTATCAAACAGGGCCTTGGCCAGATGATGAAGGGCGTGCAAGTCATTGGTGCTGCTCTCGGCGGGGTGCAACGTGCCTACACCAGTCATTGGTTGAGTCAAGTGAGTTTCGAGGAACCGATTGTGATGGCGAGCGTCTCTCCGAAACACGACACGTATCCATTGATGGTCGAATCGGGTGGATTTGCGGCAAGCCTCCTCGGCGCCGACCAGATTGTCGAAGGCCAGTACTTCAGTTACCCCGGTCGCAAGATGGAGTATGTCGCCGCGGAATACCTCACCGAGTGGCCGGATCTTGCGGGCGGCCCACCAATCGTCCCGAACTCGATTGCCTGGCTCCGGTGTGAGACCTTCCAGCAGATGACAATGGAAGACCACGAGCTGCTCTTCGCCCGGGTTGTCGAAGTGATCCCGAACCGCCTCAAGGATCCGCCGCTGCTCTATTCCAGTCGGCTCGGGTGGCGAGCATCGGGGGACAAGGCCCGTGAGCCGGGAATGAGTATCCGCGACCAGTTGCTGGCGCGCGTCGAGGCCGAAGGTTCAGCGTCCGACGATCGGTGACCAGGCTTCGCTGAGGCGGGGTCCGGTTGTCTACCTTTCTGCCATGACCGTGATCGACGCGACCTCGACCTTCACCGCTGACGAGCAACGGGTGATCGACCTGACCACCGAGCTGCTCGACAGCTTTCCGCCGGCCGACACGGCCCCGCAGACCTTCCTTGGTGAACAGTTTGATCTTGGCCTGGCGTGGGTGCACTTTCCTGAGGGCAACGGAGGGCTTGGACTCAACCCAAAACTGCAGCAGCTCATCAACGAGCGCGTCTACGGCGCCGGCGGACCAAACGCGATGTACCGCAACCCGATCGGTCATGGCATGACCGGGCCGACCGTGGTCGCGTGGGGGAGCGAGGACCAGAAGCAGCGCTACCTCCGGCCGCTCTTCACCGGCGAAGAGGTCTGGTGCCAGCTGTTCTCCGAGCCTGGCTCTGGCTCGGACTTCGCAGGGTTGTCGGCGACGGGAGTCCGAGACGGCGATGAGTGGATCTGCAACGGCCAGAAGGTGTGGACGACCTTGGCCCATCTCTCGAAGTGGGGCCTCCTTGTCGTGCGCACTGATCCGCAAGCCGTGAAGCACGCAGGTCTCGCTGCATTCGTCGTCGACATGGAAGACCCGACGGTTGATATTCGTCCGCTTCGCCAGATGACCGGTGAAGCCGAGTTCAACGAAGTCTTCTTCACCGACACCCGCATCCATGAGAGCGAGATGCTCGGCAAGTCCGGAGACGGGTGGCGAGTGTCGCTCACGACACTGATGAACGAGCGGCAGTCGATTGGTGGGGGTATGCCCGCCCGCGGTTCGGGCACGATCGCTGCGCTCACCGACGCGTGGAACAATGCGCCGGCCGACGCGAAGACGCCGACCGCTCGCGACGAGGTGACCAAACTGTGGTGTGAGGCCGAGGTCCTCCGCCTCACCAACGTTCGCGCCAATCAGAACCGCAAGATGGGAGATCCGGGGCCCGAAGGTTCCATCGGCAAGATGGCAGGAGCCGTCTTGAACCAGAAGATTTACGAAGGCGTCATGGATCTCCTTGGCGCCGACGCGATGCTCTATGGAAGTTACGAAATGATTCGGCCGGAGACCGCCATGGGTGCCGACACCCTCCAGAAGGCATTCCTGCGCAGCCGGGCAAACACGATTGAGGGCGGCACGACTGAAGTGATGGCGAATATTCTCGGCGAACGCGTGCTCGGGCTGCCCGGCGACGTGCGGGTCGACCGTGACGTGCCGTGGGCCGAGGTGCCGCGCAACTGATCGCGGTTACTTCGAGAGACTGGCGAGGACGTCGCTGGCCCCGAGTGCTCGGTCGTCCATCACCGGTCGGTCGAGCAGCGTGCCGCCAAGCAGCACCGTCGATGCCATCTCGATCGACGACTGCAGGTCCCGAATGTTCCGAGGTGGAGGAAAGTACTCGTCTTCATCAGTGACGTGGACCAATTCGATCCCGTTGAGCGGCGCGAGGAATTCGACGACCTCGGTCACCAACTCCTCGGGAGCTGACGCACCCGCAGTGACGCCAACGATGCCGGTCAGATTGTCGGGGAGTTCCTCCACGCCGTTGATTCGGTAGACGCGTTCGCAGCCCTCTTCGATCGCGAGCTGCTCAAGCGCCCGGGTATTCGAGGAGTTGGCCGACCCGATCACGACGATGACATCACAGCGGTGCGCGAGTTCCATCAACGCCGCCTGCCGATTTGTTGTGGCGAAGCACAGATCGCTGCGACCTGGCGTCCACACGTCAGGGAATCGCGCCTTGACTGCGACGGCGACGCCTTCCCAGTCGCGGTGGGACAGCGTGGTCTGGGCGAGCAGCGCAACGGGTTGCTCAATGTGGCCGAGCGCGGCAACCTCTTCGACCGATTCGACGCGATCGATCGCGTCTGGCGCAACAGCCATCGTGCCAACGGCTTCTTCATGGCCTTCGTGGCCGACGTAAACAATGCGATAACCCTTACCTGTACGCACCTTGACCTCATGGTGCACCTTGGTGACGAGCGGACAGACTGAATCAACGACGTAGGAGCCGCGAGCGCGAGCCGCTTCGAGAATCGCCGGCGGGGAACCGTGTGCTGACAGCATGATCGGACTGCCGGGCGGCACTTCATCGATGGAGTCGATGAACACCACGCCCTGCGCCTTGAAGCGATCGACGACCAACTTGTTGTGGACAATCTCGTGGTAGCAGTAGACGGGACCCGGGAACGATCGAACCATCCACGCCAGGGCCTTGATCGCCATTTCGACGCCCGCACAGAAACCACGAGGTTCCGCGAGCAGGACAATGTCAACGCGCCCCGCTGGGGTCGAAGGTTCGAGGGCCGGCTCCGCGGTACTACTCATCCGGTTCAAAATCTACCTGGTGAGGGCGGCGGTAGCCTGGCTGCTCCCATGTCCACCATCTCCGACTCTTCTGCTGGCACTGCCACGAGTGGCCTCGCGCCCATCGTCGTGGCGGTCGCGCCTGGCTCGCCAGCCGACCTGGTGGGCGTCGAGCCGGGTGACGAGATCCTGCGGGTGAACGGCGACGTTCCTCGCGACATCATCGAATGGCAACTCGCAACAGACGAGGCCGACGTCGAACTCGATGTCAGCCGCGGCGGCCTCGACCTTTCGATGACGATCGAGAAGGTTGCGGGTACATCGCTCGGCATCGAAGTGTCGAGTGCCGTCTTCGATCGGGTCAGAACCTGCGACAACCACTGCGAGTTCTGTTTTATCTACCAACTGCCCAAAGGGATGCGCCGCAGTCTGTACCTGAAAGATGACGACTACCGCTTGTCATTTCTCTACGGCAACTTCACGACGCTCACGCGCTTCACCGAAGCCGATCTCGAGCGCGTGGTGACCGAACGGCTATCGCCACTCCACGTCAGCATTCATGCCACGGACCCCGACATTCGCAGTGCGATGTTGAAGAACCCGCGTGGCGGCATGAGCCTGCGGTGGCTCCGAGCGCTCCTTGACCACGACATTGCGGTCAAGGGCCAGATCGTTGTGTGTCCTGGCGTCAACGATGGCGCTGTCCTCGACGACACGCTCGCCGGCATCCTCGACCAGTACCCCGAACTCGAATCGGTTGCGGTGGTGCCCCTCGGGATCTCAAAGTTCAACGCCGAGTCAGCAATGCGCTTCCATACGCTCGCCGAGGCACAGTCAGTCGTCGACACCGTCGATGATTGGCAAGACATCTTCCAGGCGACGCTCGGCAAGCGGATGGTCTACGCCGCCGACGAGTATTACCTGATGGCGCAACGGTCGTTCCCAGTGGCTGACCGCTACGACGGCTTCCCGATGCACGAAGACGGCATCGGCATGGCTCGCACGTTTGAAGCAGAGTTCCACGGAGCTGCCACCGAAGCCACGGGCGTGCAGCGCGGCTTCTTTGCCGCAGTCGACGCACCACCGAACCCGGCCGCCTACACCGGTTTGCGACAGAACGGCTGCGGCCCAGCCGAGGCCGTCGCGGCATCCGCTGCTCCGACAGCAACCGGCATCCGGCTCCGCCCGCGACGCTCTGCACCTGTTGCTGTGCTCACTGGCGCCCTCGGCGCCCCGGTGATTACCCCATTGATCGAGTCGCTGGGTCGCACCGACGTGCGAGTGCTCACGGTCGAGAATCACTTCTTCGGCGGGAACACCGGCGTGACCGGGTTAATGACGGGCGAGGACGTCAGCAACGTGCTGGCTATCGAACCTCATGGTCACCGGTATCTCATTCCCGACGTGTGCCTGTCCGACGACGGCCGCTTCCTCGACGGCGTGGGCATTGCAGACCTCCCACGCCCGGTCGAGATCATCCCCACCGACGGCATCGCATTGCGCGCCGCCCTCGAGACAGCAGGAACAACAACATGAGTACCGATATCCCCGCGCTTCCCGAGGATCCACTCGACCTCGATCCGGATGCCATCAGCGACTTGGGCGAGATCGTTCCGGCTGACCCTTCGGCTGATCTGCCGACCGTGGTCATCATCGGCCGGCCCAACGTCGGCAAGTCGACGCTGTTCAACCGCATTGTCGGCAGCCAGCAGGCCATTGTCGAGGACCGGCCGGGCATCACCCGCGACCGCAAGGAACTCGAGGCCGAATGGCTCGACACTCCCTTCCTCATCGTCGACACCGGAGGCTGGATGCCGGGCGGCGATGCGCTCGAAGAGAAAGTCACGCGACAAGTCGAAGAGGCCGTCAAGGAAGCTGACGTCGTGTTGTTCGTCATTGATGCTTCAGTGTCATTGACCGATGACGATCAGCTCATTGCTAACTGGGTCAGACGAACCGGCACGGACGTGCTCGTCGTCGCCAACAAGGCCGACAACCAGCGCCGTGAGAACGACATTTGGGAGTACATGGGCCTGGGGCTCGGCGACCCGATGCCCACGAGCGCACTTCACGGGCGACGTGCGGGCGACTTGCTCGACAAGATCATCTCGTTCTTCCCCGAGCGGGAGGAACAGCCAGAAGAAGAAGATGCCTACGACGAGGACCAGCTGGCCGTCATCGAATCGTTGATCGACCTCGACGGCAAGCCGCCCCCGCGTGTCGCAATCGTCGGCAGGCCGAATGTCGGTAAGAGCACACTGTTCAACCATTTGGTCGGCACTGACCGGGCTGTGGTCCATGACCTCGCCGGCACCACTCGCGACGCGATTGACACCTTGGTAGAGACTGAAGATGGACCGATCGTGTTCGTCGACACTGCTGGCATGCGCAAGCGCGGCAAGATTGATGACTCGGCGGAGTATTACTCACTCGTCCGGGCCCTTCGGGCGATCGATGACTCTGACATCGCGCTGCTCGTTATCGACGCAACCATCGGTGTGACGGGTCAGGATCAACGTCTGTCTGAACGCGTTGATGCATCGGGCTGTCCGATCATCATCGTGCTGAACAAGTGGGAGCTGGTCGGTCCAGAGGCACGACTTGAGGTCCAGTCCGAGGTGAAGCGCAAGCTGGCATTCCTCGGAGATGCCCCCGTGCTCAAGATTTCGGCGCTGTCCGGCAAGAACGTGCACAAGCTGCACCCGTTGCTGCAGGACTCGATCCGTCAGTACCACAAGCGGGTACCAACCAAGAGCGTCAACAAGATCATCGGTGCAGCACAGCAAGCTCAGCCTGCGAATGGGGGAGCGAAGGTGCTCTACGCGGTGCAGGGCGCCACCGATCCGCCGACGTTCACGCTGTTCGTCAACCGCGAACTGGACCGCACCTACCTCCGTTACCTCGAGCGTCGGCTGCGCGAGGACCTCGATATGGGTTCGACCCCGATCAAGATGCGCGTGCGCAAACGGTCCTGATCAATGCCCTGGTGTGAACCCTGCGCGAAATACTGGACGCCGAACGCAATGAATGACGACGGCACGTGTCCCACGTGCGGCGAGCAGGTGGTCGAAGCTCACGAGCACGCCGACGGCGATGTGGCAACGGACGAGAAGGCGCCGTGGCATTTCAAGCTGATGATCGTCGCGCTTGTCATTTACCTGTCGTGGCGTGTCATCGCCATCTTCGTCTGATCCGACGGTCCCGTTGCAGCGCAAACTCACCGCGCTTCGATAGAGTCCCAGCTTCACATACGGGGCATTCGTGCCTCGGTACGGGCTGTGGCGCAGCTTGGTAGCGCACTTGTCTGGGGGACAAGGGGTCGCAGGTTCAAATCCTGTCAGCCCGACACCGATACGCAGGGACTTTCCAAAACAGGGGAGTCCCTGCCGTCGTTTTCGGTCACAAAACGGTCACAGAAAAAGCCGAAAACATTTGTGAGCATCAGGAACCGCGGTCGCACAGAGTGCGAAAGTCA
>Ga0209251_1000676_pt1 | contig 29656 bp, 32 predicted proteins | sample SaaInlV_100m_DNA_6_FD_184665 | JGI IMG/M metagenome (GOLD analysis project Ga0209251, IMG submission 184665) | Marine microbial communities from expanding oxygen minimum zones in the Saanich Inlet - Saanich Inlet SI073_LV_10m_DNA (SPAdes) (version 2) | ecosystem: Environmental > Aquatic > Marine... | reverse complement strand
TCCAGTGCTGCGCCTTCGACCACTCGGCCAGCTCTCCACCGGCTTTTATGGGGCAGATGCCAATGTAGCAGGGCGTTTCCAGATGGATGGCATGAGCCCCAGCCACCGCATCACCATTCACTGGCGGCAGCAGAACCGCACCATTACCCACGAGGTCCCTGAAGGCGACTACATCCTTCAAAGCTTTGAGCAGCAAGGGGATCCGCTTCCATTCTCCTGTCGAAATGGATGCTGCACGAGCTGTGCCGTGCGTGTTCAAAGCGGCCAACTTGATCAAAAGGAGGCCATGGGCTTGTCCCAAGAGCTTCGCCGGCAGGGCTACGGACTGCTTTGCGTCGCTAGAGCCATTGGTCCCCTCGAAGCAGAGACCCAAGACGAAGACGAGGTCTACGAACTGCAATTTGGTCAGCACTTCGGCCGCGGCAAAGTCAGCCCTGGCCTTCCCATTGAAGAAGAGTGAATCCATGGCCCAACAACTCACGGCAACGGCCGCAGCAGAAGCCGGATTGGCCACGACTGAACTCAACCGGCTGGTCGGCATCGCGCGCGCTGCCGCTGAGCAAGGCGGAGCAGAGCTGATGCGTCACTACGGTCGTTTGGCATCCATTGAAAGCAAAGGTCGTGTTGGTGATCTAGTGACCAACGCCGATCTCGCCGCTGAAAAAGTTGTTTTGGATGTTCTGGCAGCGTCCACCCCAGACATCGCGGTATTGGCAGAAGAGAGCGGTGCTACGGGGGAACAGGACGGTCTGCGTTGGTGCGTCGATCCCCTTGATGGGACAACGAATTTTGCCCATGGCTATCCATTTTTTGCCACATCCATCGGACTCACCTTTCGTCAAAAACCAGTGCTTGGTGCCATCGCTGTTCCTTTTCTTGATGAGGTTTATTGGGGCGCACCCGGAGTTGGGGCGTTCTGCAATGAACAGGCGATCAGCGTGAGTAGCTGCAAACAGCTCGAGGATTCACTACTCGTGACTGGATTCGCCTACGACCGACACACGCGATTGGACAACAACTACGCCGAGTTTTGTTGGTTCACCCATCGCACCCGGGGCGTTAGGCGGGGAGGTGCGGCTGCCGTCGATCTGGCGTTCGTCGCCGCAGGTCGGCAAGACGGCTACTGGGAACGTGGTTTGTCTCCGTGGGATCTTGCAGCGGGAGTGGCCTTGGTGGACATCGCTGGAGGCTGCATCAGTGGCTATGGAGGAGATCCTTTTCAACTGAACAGCGGCCGAGTTGTCGCAGCTGGACCACAGCTCCATCCGGCCATTCTCAATGTTCTTGCCCAGGTGACTCCCTTGGATGGATCATCATTCGGTGCTCCCGAGGTCACGGCCATGGGATCCTGATCACGAGGCGAGTACTCCAACAATGGCGCTGCAACCTGCCGCTGGCGCAAGGGATCTGAACCCGCACCAGGTGGAAACGAATCGGAATCTCACCGAGCGACTCGCGCGGGTGTTTCGACTCTGGGGGTATGACGAGGTTTCACCCCCCCGTGTGGAACGGATGAAAACCTTGATGGCGGGGGGGGCCATCGCCAGTCGCGACATTGTGCGTCTTGTCGCCGACGAACCATTGGGCTTACGCCCAGAGATGACAGCATCGATTGCTCGCGCTGCGTGCACACGACTCGCAACGCGACCGCGCCCAATGCGTTTGTGGGCCTCTGGGACTGTGTTTCGCTCCAGGGCGGCGGATGAGGGAGGACAGTGCATTGAAGAGAACCTGCAGAGCGGCGTTGAACTGTTTGGAGTGGCCGCCATCGAGGCGGAGATGGAATTGCTCAGCCTGCTCATGGCGTCGATCGCAGCGTTGAAGCTGGACCCATCAACCCGTCCGCGACTGCTGTTGGGACATACACAATTGATGGAGTTGATCCTGTCCCCTTACGAGGGATCCAAACGGGATGCCGTGCGTTCGGCCCTGATCCATTTCGACCGTTTAGCCGTCGAAACAATGGAGTTATTGCCCAACGAACGACAAACCCTTCTGGCCTTGATGGAGTGTCGCGGAACTCCCACGGATGTGCTCCAACAACTTCAAGAACTTTTTGGCCAACAACCTGTCTTCAACGATCTCGATCGGCTTTGCACACTCCTCAGCAAAACAGCTGTGGAACAGGCTGTCGTCCTTCAACTCGATCCGAGCTTTCAGCCCCAATTTGAGCTTTACACCGGATTGGTTTTTCAGCTGGTATGCAACGGACGGTCAGCCCCTGTGGTGCTAGCTCGTGGCGGTCGTTATGACGAACTCGTTCAACGCTGTGGAGCACCACAAAACCAAGCGTTTGGCGCAGGCTTCAGTTTGGCGATCGATCCGATACGAGAGCTCCTGGTGGACAACGACTCGGCAAAGGCCAACGCGATGGAGGTGATGGTGGCCTATTCCACAAATTCAAACTTGGAAACCGCCCTGGATCACCAGCGGCAATGGCATGCGTCAGGTCGTGCTGCTGTCATTGAGTTGCAGCCAATTGAATCAATCGATGCAGCCCGTTCTCTTGCTCAAGCTCGAGGAGATTTTCAGTTGGACTGGGTCGATCTTTAAGATCAAAACAACGGGATTGTTTTGCCATGCCTCACACCATCGTTTCAGAGGTGTGCGAAGGCATCGCCGATTGCGTTGATGCATGTCCTGTGGCCTGTATCGACCAAGGCAACGGCAAAAACAACAAGGGAACTGACTTTTACATGATCAATTTTGATACCTGTATCGATTGCGGAATCTGTCTACAGGTGTGCCCCGTTGAAGGGGCAATCCTGGCCGAGGAGCGGGCAGATCTCCAGAAAAGCAGCTGATGCAGAAACTCAGATCAATGCTCCAGTGGGAGCCTTGGGAGGGGTGTGGTGTTTGGCATATCGCATTGGAATCAGCGCCAACGTAAAAACCAAGAAGGGGAGATAAAACCAGAGAGGACCTTCCTTAACGTGTTTCAAATAAGTGAGTAAAAAGAGCGTCCAAATCCAATGACTTCCAACAAAGTGAAGACGCTTCCAATTTTTCATCCCCATCCAACGCTGGGCCTGATCGGTTGAGGTGAGTGCCATCAAGAAAACAAACCCATAGGCCAGTCCACCAAACACCCACTGAGCCATTGACTGTTCACTAACAAATGGATCCGGAAACAAAACGGTCATCGAAACGATGAGACCGAGATGAATGAAATGAGATGAGGCGAAACTTAGACCGATCCAACGCCTATTTTGCAGCGTCCATCGGGCAAGAGACGACGGCCAAAGGCTTGCGATGCTCGAGGACGTGAAGGCAATCGAAAAAAGGATGAGGGAGCTGCGCCCCGTTGCATCGATCGCATGTTTGATCGCTGGTGCATTCCACCCCGCCAACCCAAAGTTGATGATTAAGGCAACGACAATGAGAGACGTCACCAAGGTCGTGATCCGCCAACCCTGGAATGTCATGTCTGATCAGCGAAAATGCATGTTTGCACAAGGCTCGTAAAGCCATGCCGGTGGTGGTTCGGAGACCCCCCTTAATCCGTCGTTGAGTTAGGCCTACCCCTATCTCTATGGTCAGGTTTTCGCGTTGTTGTCATGGCGGTGTTGGACGAACAGGGTCAAATTCAGATCCACACCGAAAACATCTTCCCGATCATCAAAAAGGCCGTCTACTCCGGCCATGAGGTTTTTCTAAGGGAACTTGTCAGCAACGGTGTTGATGCCATCAGCAAGCGAAGGATGGCTGCCATGGCTGGTGATTGCTCTGAAGGAGACGATGGAACCATCAAGATCCACGTGGATCGCGAAGCCAAAACCCTCACAATTTCTGACAATGGCATCGGCATGACCGCCGATGAGGTGAAGCGCTACATCAACCAAGTGGCCTTCTCGAGCGCTGAAGATTTTTTAGAAAAATACAAGCAAGAGGATGACGCAATCATCGGGCACTTCGGCCTTGGCTTCTACTCAAGCTTCATGGTGGCCGACCGCGTTGAGCTGATTACACAGTCGGCAAAACCTGATCAGGAGTCTGTTTGTTGGAGCTGCGATGGGTCGCCCAATTTCAACCTCTCGGGGGCGGAACGCAGCGAGCCAGGAACCGATGTTGTTCTCCATCTCATGGAAGAGGAGATGGAATATATTGAGCCGGCAAGGATTCGCACCTTGATTAACACCTACTGCGACTTCATGTCGGTACCGGTGCAATTAGAAGGTGAAACAATTAATAAAATGGAGGCTCCCTGGCGAAAGAGCGCCAGAGATTTGAGCGATCAGGATTATATCGATCTCTACAATTATCTCTATCCTTTTCAGGGTGACCCCCTACTTTGGGTCCACCTCAATACCGACTATCCATATAATTTGCAGGGTATTTTATTCTTTCCCAAGCAAACCGGACGTGCTGATTGGGAAAAGGGTGAAATCAAGTTGTATTGCAACCAAGTCTTTGTCAGTGATTCGATCAAAGAGGTGGTGCCTCGCTATCTGCTCCCATTAAGGGGTGTTATCGACTCACCTGATATTCCTCTAAATGTAAGCAGAAGTGCTCTACAAACAGATCGACGGGTTCGCTCGATTGGAAATTTTGTAGCCAAGAAAGTTTCTGATCGCTTACGCGCACTCAAGAATGATGATCCAAAAGCCTATGCCGAAGCATGGGATTCACTGGCACCATTCGTGAAAATAGGTGCAATGGAAGATGAAAAGTTTGCCGAGCAAATATCTGAATTGATTTTGTTCGGAACAACATCGAAACCAAGTGAGCAAGATGGAGACGACCCCATCGAAGCCAATGGCAAATCCTTCACCACATTGGAGGGATATCGAAGCCGCTTGAGTGAGGAGAACAGCAAGCGAATCCTTTACAGCACAGACGATGTGTCTCAAGCAGGGGCGCTCAACCTCTGGACGGCTCAAGGTGCAGAGGTGCTGAAGCTAGAAACGGTGATCGACACGCAGTTCATCCCGTGGCTGGAATATCGCCATGAGGAACTCAAGTTTCAACGTGTGGACGCAGAGCTGGATGAAAGCCTCAAGGAAGAAGACCCTGAATTGGCTGATCAAGACGGCACCACCGACTCAGAACGCTTGCGCAGCCTGATCAAAGACGCGCTCCACAACGACAAGGTGACCGTGCAGGTCCAAGCGCTCAAGGCGGAAGGAGCACCACCGGCGATGATTTTGCTGCCAGAACAAATGCGCCGCCTCAACGATATGGGCGCATTGATGGAGCAGCGGCTGCCGGGATTGCCCGATCATCACGTGTTGCTCGTGAATCGGCGCCACCCGTTGGTGGAAGGTTTGCTCAAGCTGCAGTCAGGCAGTGTGTTGGTGGGCGATAGCGGTGGCTCTCCAACCCTCAGCCTTTCGCAGAACCTCGCCCGTCACCTCTACGACATGGCACGTCTTGGCGTTGGCGGACTCGAACCCAACGAACTGGCTGGCTTTCAAACCCGAAGCGCTGAGCTCATGGGAACTCTGATGCAACGAGGCTTGTAGTCACAGTCCTTTTGGTAGGATTAAAGCTCGGAACTGTTCGCGCAGGTCCAAACAATTCAACTAGCAGGACAAATAAATGTCTCGGGTGTGTCAGCTCACAGGTACTCGCGCCAATAACGGCATGGCCGTGAGCCATTCCCACATCCGCACGAAGAAGCTGCAGCAGGCCAATCTGCAGCAGCGTCGTCTTTGGTGGGCAGAAGGCAATCGTTGGATCAAGTTGCGCGTTACAACCCGCGCTCTGAAGACGATTCAGAAAAAGGGGTTGGGTCCCTATGCCAAGTCTCTGGGCATTAACCTGGCCAAACTCTGACTTTCAAAACGTGCGCCGGCGAGAACTTTTGATTCAAACCGGCTTACTCCTCTCAGCACTGTCTTTAAAGCCTTCAGGTGCATCAGCACTTGGGGGCATTGTTTTGGAAACAGGCTCTCCAGCACCAGCTTTTCGGTTGCCCGGTTCCAGCCGTTCACAACCCGACCAGAGCAACTGGTCATTGCAGGATTTCAAGGGCCGTTGGGTTGCTGTTTATTTTTACCCCAGGGACTTCACCGGCGGCTGCACAATCGAAGCACGTGGATTCGAGACTCTTCACTCCGACTATTTGGCCGCAAATGCAGAAGTGGTGGGGATCAGCGCCGACAGCGTGGACGATCATGAGTCATTCTGCGAAAGCGAAGGCTTGAGTTTCCCCCTCCTGTCGGATCCGGACGGCACAGTCAGCAAGGCCTATGGCTCCTGGATGGCTCCTTATTCCCTACGCCATACGTTTTTGATTGATCCTGATGGAGTTCTGCAGCAACGATGGGTGGCAGTGCGCCCCAGTGGCCACGCCCAGGAAGTCCTCGATTTTCTAACGAATCTGCAAAACAAGACTTCTGTTTGACAAATCCAGGGCCATCATGAAGGGTAGTCAAACTAATTCAAGAAATAATCAATGAGTATTGGCAGTAGTTCATTCATAATCCTTTATCACCGCACACCTTTTGATGAATCAATAGATACTGAAGGCAATCGAACCTGGGTTGATCAGAAAAGTCCCAATGGAATTATTCCAACCTTAAGAAATTTATTTAGAAACAAAGAAGACGGTACATGGATTGCATGGAGGCGAGTTGATTGTATCGAAAAGGCGGAGGATGAGCGTATTGAAATGACAGATCCTGCACCATTCACGTTGTGCAGAATTCCCTTAGAAGACAATCAAATCTCAAGCTTCTACCACGTCACATCAAAGGAATGTTTTTGGCCAATTCTCCATACTTTTCCAACCCACTTTAATGTTAACAATGCAGACTGGAGCATTTTTGAAGAAGTTAACCGGCGGTTCGCCGAAGCTGCCTGCAATGAGGCCGCTGATGGTGCAACCATTTGGGTTCACGACTACAACCTTTGGCTTGTTCCTGGATACATCAGAAGTCGTAGGCCTGATTTAAAAGTTGCTTTTTTCCATCACACACCATTCCCAAGTAATGATGTTTTTGCCATTCTCCCTTGGCGTGAACAAATTTTAGAGAGCTTGTTGTGTTGCGATGTTGTTGGGTTCCACATTCCTCGTTACACCGAAAATTTTGCTCGCGCAGCTAGCACCCTCGTTGGAGCAAAACGAGGTCCAAAAGTCCCTGTTGATTCAAAGTTTATTACCGTTGGCACGGCACTTTCTGAAGGGACAGTTACCAGCTATCTCGAGCACAATGGCCGACGCATTCAACTCTTGAGTTCACCCGTTGGCACCTCTCCAGATGTGATACAGGAACTCAGTTGGAGCGCCTCTGTTGAAAGCCATGGTGAATTAATTGTTCAAGACACAAAAAAAGGCCGAAAGTTAATTCTCTCTGCCAGTCGTGTTGATTACACCAAAGGGAACGAAGCACTCCTCCTCACCTTCGAACGACTGTTGGAACGCCGTGAGGATCTCCATGGCGAAGTTGTTCTGATGTTGGCCTGCGTTGCAGCGGCAAGTGGAATGAAGATCTACGAAGACACGCAGCGCACCATTGAAGAAATAGCAGGACGAATTAATGGTCGTTTTAGCAAGATTGATTGGGTTCCCATTCGTTTTTCAACGCGACGTATTCCCTACGACGAAATGGTGGCTTGGTTCTGTCAAGCCGATGTTTGTTGGATTACACCCTTAAGGGACGGTCTCAATCTTGTGGCCAAGGAATACGCCGCAGCACGGCGCAACCGTGGAGGAGTTCTTGTTCTTTCCGAATTCACAGGAGCATCTGTGGTGCTCGACGGAGCTGTTCTCACCAACCCTTATTCCAACAAACGCATGGATGAGGCCATTGAAAAGGCACTCTCTATGGATTCAGAAGCACAACGCGACCGCATGACGCGAATGTGTACAGCGGTGGAGAACTACACCGTGAAGGACTGGGCTGAAGAACAATTAGGGGGTTGCGAGCCGCTGATGTCGACTCCCGAATGAGACGAAGCATCCGGATTGTCGGCGGCTTGATCGGTCTGCTGTTTGTTCTGGCTTGTGTTGCTTGGTCTGGCCCAAAGCAGCCTGTACCTGTCTCAATTTTGATGCCAGCCCCCTACGCGGATGCGAGCACACAACTGGTCAAAGCATTCAATCGTGAGCACCGCGGATCCATTCAGCTCGAGGTGATCCGTGGCCCGCTTGAAACAGAATCGATCTCTGATTTGGCCATCAGCAGTTTGTTGTTGGGGGACACGCCTTTTGATGCCTTGTTGATGGATGTGACTTGGCTGCCGAAATATGCCGAAGCGGGTTGGCTCGAACCCCTTGACCCATGGTTCGATCAATCCGCTCTTGATCAACTGATCTTGGGCGCTCGCCTTGGTAATCACTACAACGACCATCTCTATCGATGGCCCCTTGGCGCTGATGTTGGCGTTTTGTATTGGCGAAAAGATCTGATGGAGGCTCCTCCTTCAACTCCTCAGCAACTGTCCGATATCGCTATCAAGTTGGTCCAATCCAACCGGGTCACCAACGGCTTTGTTTGGCAAGGCAGGCAATACGAGGGTTTGAGTTGCAATTTCGTTGAAGTACTCCATGGCTTTGGAGGCCAATGGATTAACCCAGCCAACGGACAACTCGAACTGGACTCAACATCTGCAGCTCGTGCAGCCGAATGGATGCAATCACTCATTGCAACTGGCGCCAGTCCTAGAGCCGTTACCAATTATTCCGAATCGGACTCGCTTCAAGCGTTTAAAGCCGGTGATGCTGCATTCATGCGCAACTGGCCCTACGCCTGGGCAGAACTCCAAAAACCCGAAAGCAACGTTCGCGGCAAGGTGGGCATCACCTTGATGGTGGCTGAACCCGGTCAAAGTCCGGCAGCCACCGTTGGAAGTTGGGGTTTGAGCTTGCTTAAACAGTCACCCCATCCAGAAGCCGCTGTTGAGGCGATCCGATATCTCACCTCTGAGACGGCGCAGCGTGAACGGTTCCTCAACCAGGGCTACACCCCAACCAGCCAAAGCTTGTTTACGGATCCAGACCTCGTAGCGGTGTCGTCGGCTCTTCCTCAAATCGCGAAGGCTTTGGAACACTCCGTTTCAAGGCCGCCGTCACCCCTTTACGCCCAACTGAGTGATCTTCTGCAACGCCAACTGAATGGTTTGCTCACTGCCGAACCAGAGCAGACCAACATCGATGTCGGCATGGCAACTGATGCCTCAGCCGCAGCGATGAACAGGGTTCAAACCAAAAGCGACATGCTGCTCAAAGCAACAGGTGCGGAAGCATGACGGTGCTGCTTGCTCTGCCGGCGTTGTTGTTGATGGCCGTCGTCTTTGGCTGGCCGATGCTTCGCTACGCCTGGCTGAGTTTTCATGCCGACTCCGTTTTAACGGGATTGGTTCCAATCCCAAACGGGGGTGCGAACTGGTTGCGTCTCCTAACGGACTCGCGGTTTTGGCTTGATGCCGGCCAAACCTCAAGATTTGCCATGGTCTCCGTAGGCCTGGAATTGATCTTGGCCCTGGCCATTGCCCTGTTGCTCGACCAGCGCTGGCGAGGGCGCAGTGCCGTGAGAGCCCTATCGCTTTTGCCATGGGCTTTACCAACAACCATGATGGCTCTGGGCTGGCGGTGGATTTTCAACACTCCCTACGGACCGATTGAGCACCTAGCGGAAGCTGCTGGAATCGGACCACTCAATCTGCTTTCAACTCCAGCCGTTACTTGGATGGTGACGGTGCTTGCCGATGTATGGAAAACCACTCCTTTCATCACCCTCATTCTGTTGGCCGGTCTCCAAACGATTCCGGAGGATCTTTATGCCGCCTTTCGCCTGGAGGGCGGCACTGCATTCCAGGCCTTAAGACGCGTCACGATCCCTCTGCTGTTGCCCTACATCCTGCTCAGCCTCCTATTCAGGCTGGCACAAGCTTTTGGTGTGTTCGATTTAATTCAAGTGCTCACTGGGGGAGGACCAGCAGGAACGACCGAGAGCCTTGCTCTTTATGCCTATCTGAACGGAATGCGCTTTCTTGATTTCGGCTACAGCGCCACCGTGATGATCGGTGGATTCCTACTGCTCTCTCTTTTGATTCTGCTCGGAGCTCTATTGCTCCGTATGACAGGAGCCCTGCGAGCGATGCAGCCATGAGCATGAGCCGTTCCTGGCTAGCCAGCCGACATGCCGTCTTGGTCACATTGCTGCTGATCTGGTCCCTCGCCCCAATGGCTTGGCAACTCATCAGCTCCTTCACAAGTTCCGAGGCCCTCGTTAACGGAGCGATTCCATTTGAGCAGCGCTGGACATTGATTCATTACCGCGAACTCCTATCCAGCGACCCACCGTTCTGGCGATATTTGTTGAATAGCACCGTTGTCGCTGGTGTTTCAACAGCTTTAACCCTGGTCTTGGCTGTCCCTGCGGCCTACGTCTTGGCTCAACTACCGCTGCGATGGCGTCGAGGCATCAGAAGTGCGGTGATGGCGGCAGCACTTTTTCCTTACGTACTGCTGTTTTTGGCCCTGCTCGAATTGGCGCGCAACTTTCAATTAGGCAACAGCCTTTTTGCCCTCGCATTGCCATACAGCGCCCTGGCAATGCCCCTCGCACTTCTACTTCTCACGGCAGCCTTCGAGGGTTTGCCCAAAGATCTCGATGATGCAGCCAGGCTTGAAGGCCTCACTCTGCGTCAAAGACTGCGATGGGTGATGCTGCCGCTGATCGCGCCGGCCTCGGCCAGCACAGCGATCCTCGTATTTCTGTTCGCGTGGAATGAATATCCCATCGCGCTGACCTGGCTCAGCCGCAGCGATTTACTCACGCTTCCAGTCGCGATGGCACGGATCGCAGGATCATCGATTTACTCCATTCCCTATGGGGCCTATGCAGCTGCCACAGTGCTTGGAGCGATTCCACTCTTGTTCCTTGTGTTGTTGTTCCAGCGCCAAATCGTGAGTGGACTCACCAATGGAGCGATTAAGGGATGACACTCAGCCTTAACGCCATCACCAAAACCTTCGGCAGCCGAACGATCCTCCATAACCTCGATCTCAGCGTGGGCAATGGTGAATGCGTTGCATTGTTAGGGCCTAGCGGTTGTGGCAAAAGCACGGCTCTTCGCTTGATTGCGGGGCTCGATCAACCAGATAGCGGCTCGATCAGCATCGATGGCGCTGAAATGGTCGACGTCCCGGCGGAAGACCGCAGGATCGGCATGGTGTTTCAGAGCTATGCCCTTTTCCCCCACCTCAGTGTTCGCGAAAATTTGGAACTGGGGCTGCGCATGCGTGGCAGCCATGGAGCAGCCCGTGATCAGCGCATCAAGACGATTCTGGAAGTGCTGCAACTCAGCCAGCAGGCCCATCAAAGGCCATCGCAATTATCTGGAGGCCAGCGGCAACGTGTCGCTTTGGCACGCGCCCTGCTCCGTGATCCCTCGGTGTATTTGCTGGATGAGCCCATGAGCAACCTCGATGCCCAGTTGCGCGAAGAATTGCGGCCTGAACTGAAACGGTTGATGCTTGGCGGGTCACAACCGGTGGTGTACGTGACCCATGACCAACAAGAGGCCATGGCACTTGCCGACCGAATCGCCGTGATGCGCCATGGACGCATTGAACAAATCGGCACACCGCGGGAGTTGTATCACCACCCCGCCACCAGCTTTGTGGCCCAATTCATCGGGCGTCCCCAGATGAACATGCTCAACGCGGATAACGGACGAACGTTGGGCATCCGTCCAGAGGATCTACGCCTTGATCCCAATGGCATCCCATGCCAAGTCGAAAGCCGTGAATGGCATGGAGCAAGCCAACTCTTCTTGCTTCGTTGCGAACGCGGGCAACTCCGTTTGGTTTGTGCTGGCGACCAACACATTGGGGAGAATCCACACGTGAGTTGGCTCAAATCGTCTGAGCATTTCTTCGATAGTCAAACCGGCAAACGTATTGATGACCAATAATTTCGATTCGATTAAATCCAACGTCTGAGAAGTTCCCCATGCGCTGAAGCGTCGGCTTGAATCCGTTCGATCACCCCCCGATCAGCTTCCCGATCAGCTTCAGCCATCCACTGAGCTGCCAGATCTTCAAACCTGGGTAATTGATCAAGCTGAACACAGGGCACCTGGGCCATCGCAGCGGCAGCATCCACTTTTGGGTCGTAGCTCAACGCTGCCATCGGACACCCAGCAAGTCGGGCCAAAATCAACGCATGAAGACGCATCGGCAACACCAACCGAGCTGTTCTGACGAGGTCAAAAACATGATCCAAGGAGCGTGGTGTGACCGTTGTGCTCCGAGCTAAAAGGGTTTTAGGCAATAGTTTTTGGTCAATAAGAGCGTTAAGGAGCGGGCCATCTTGATGCTGATGAAAGGCCATCCAACACACAGACACATCAAGGCTTGTTGCCACTGAATCCAAGGCTTGAAGAAGAATTTTCCAGCGAGGGACATCCAACAGATCCGTTGGTCGCCAACTCAGAACGATGCTCCCGCCTCCAACCCAGGGCTGACTTGGCATTTGCCAGACCGGATCGGCAGCCACGCACATCGGCAGCTTCGGCGCCCAAGATTGAGCCAATCGAACCGAGGCATGATCCCGCCAACTCGCAGCAGTACAAAACGGCAGAGCCAAGCGCACAAGCCATCGACTGGTGGATCGGCGTAATGGGCCGAGGCCTTGCCCCCAAAGCACAACCCGACGACGACGCAACCGCGCGAGTGTGATTAACAGCAAGTAATAAATCAGGCTTCGAAAACTCGTGCTGTCTTGAAGAAGACTGCCGCCCCCAAGGATCAGCACATCCGCTTGCAAAACAGCCATCAAACTGAAGCGAAGCGAACGACGATTCACGATGCGGGCGTGTGGTGCCATTCCCTGCACCTCCGCCTGATCATGGGCCGTAATGATCAGTGGGCTTGAAACTGGTAATGCCTGCAGAAGAACCTGAAGGAGGGCGTCATCGCCCAGGTTGTGTTCGCCGTAATACCCACAAAGCAACAACGAAGTCGGTTCGGATCGGGGCATCGGCGTCTTCCCGAACGTTTGATCCATTATCCGTCGATGCGGATTTCTAAACTGCGCCTATGCACTCTTTGTCTCTCGGTACCTGGTGGATCCACGTCGCCTCAGTGATCGAATGGTCTCTAGCCATTGTTTTGATGCAGCGTCGTGGATTGAACGGAATGGCACTGGCCATGCTTCCAGCCCTCGTTAGTGCCATGGCTGCCTGTACCTGGCATTTATTCGATAACGCTGAATCGTTGAGGGGCCTGGTCACCTTGCAGGCTTGGTTCACATTGATCGGAAATTGCACGCTGGCCTTTGCCGCCTGGAAACTTTTACCCACCAAAACGGCTTAACCATGGAGTTCGATCCAGCTCCGCTGTTCGCGTTGTCTCTGATCCCTTATCTCTGCTTTCTGTATTGGCTTCGCAAAAGCGAAGCGCTGCCAGTTTTGGCACAACGGGGATTTCAACTCACCCTGCTGTTTGTCGGAGTCACAATCGTGGCCGCGATTATTGCGCTGCGTTGTTGTGATGCAGAACTGGTGGACATCGATGTGTTGCACGGCGGAGCGGAGGCCTTTCTCACTCTCGCCAACACGGTTTTAGTACTCGGTCTCGTCCTAGACCGTCAAAAAAGGGTGAATAACTCTTAAGAGTCGTGATTCTGGAGTCGTTCTGCTCAGATGATGGGATATCGAACATTGGCCCGAATGTTGCTGACCCACCTCTTCGCGATCACCCCTGCCACCCTCACCTGGTCTCCGAAAGTTGCTCTGGTGATGATCGTGTGCAACGTAATTGCCATCGGCATTGGTAAAGCCACGATTAAGTACCCCAACGTTGGTGCTCAACTACCAAATGCCTCATTCTTTGGCGGCATGAGCCATGCAGCCCTTCTTGGCACAACAAGCCTTGGCCACATCATTGGTATTGGTGCGATCCAGGGCTTAGCCGCTCGAGGCGTGCTCTGAAGATCACTTTTTGGTGATTCATCGAGGGGCATTACGTTCTCCCGAGCTTCAGATCAAATAGCGCAACAGTCGAAGTCCATACCGTTCAAAGCGGTATTGGAACAAGAGATTGGATAAGTCTCGAGCCGATGAGGTTCGGGACAATCCATGAATGATGCGTTCAACCCTCCGATCAGCCGTAGACGAGTCCAATCCCCACCAGGTGCGACGTGCCAATTTTCCGGCAACGCGCCAACGCCAGCCAAACCAACGATGAAGCGCCTCTTCATAGGTTTGACGTACGGCATCGGCTTGATGAGGATTCTCGGAATTCAGCAGTGTTTCAGCGAGAAGATCAGCACTGTCGATCGCATGACGAATACCCTCACCTCCGAGGAGGTTGGCCGTACTCGCAGCATCCCCGACTGCCAATAACGCGCCCGATCCAAGCGACTCTTGTCTGGCTATGGAGCTAGACACCACGCCGCCATGGCGATCCAGTACGGCACATCCTTCAAGTTTGCAGTTGCGAAGCAACGCTTGAAGTCGAGCCAAAAGATCGCTCTTCGAGCCATTGCCATGCTCTGGCGGAAGACAACAAACACCCACCTTGAGGCGATTGTGCTCCATTGGAAAAACCCATCCATATCCATGGGGAATCCAGCGAGTCCCGAGGAAAAAACTGATCCGGTCGAGCCACCTGGCCGAAACGCGATCATCCGCCTGTAAGAGCCACTCAACACCGACGCCCTCCAGCAAAGGATCGGCCGGCGATGGCTGTGGAACAGAGGCTTGTCGCAACAAACATCGCGAAGAGCCTGTGGCGTCAATGACCCATTTCACATGTCTGTGTTGACGACGGCCGTCGACGTGTTGAAGAAGAACATGGGCACCATCACTGTGGAGCGACGCGATCCGAACAGTGCAGCCCGTTACAACTTCTGCCCCGGCAGCGTGAGCACGGGACCACATGGCTGAACGCAATCGACCAAAGTCCAACACCACCCCAAGAGGTTTGGCATCCCACCACTGATGCTCATGGCCGCTCGGATCCAGTAATTGCCACCCTGACCAGGTCGCAGACCAAGCGGACTGGGGAATATTGAGCCGTAAAGCCTCACAACGAGACAATGCGGCACTCGAAAAAGAATTCCGATGCGAGTCAGTCAGGCGCTCGACGAGGATCACCTCACGCCCTGCTTCAGCTAGGGCGGTGGCCAGACGCGCTCCGGCCGGACCGGCTCCAGCAATTAAAAAGGTCATCCCAAAACGGGAAAGCGATCAAGCTTGAACAGCTTGAAACGAAGACGATGTCGGCAGATCACCAGAGCCCAAACCAAAGCGCTGCTGAATTTTCAAACACATCTGCTTAGGCGTCAGACCCAAAGCCTCTTTGCTTTGCTGCGGAGTGGCATGGTCCACCAGTTGATCAGGAATACCGATCCTTAAAACAGGAACATTGATGTCGTGATCATTGAGGGACTCCAAGACGGCCGCACCAAACCCACCAGACAATGTGCCTTCTTCCATGGTGACGACACGGGAAACCCGACGGGCCAAAGGATGAATAAGGGCCTGATCAAGAGGTCTTACGAAACGCGCATTGATCACGGAGGCGGATAGACCAGCGGCCTCTAAAAGCGCTGCCGTTTCCATGGCTGGGGCCACCATGGAGCCATAGGCAACGATCACCAAATCATTACCGTCCCGCAGTAATTCCCCTCGGCCAATGGAAAGGGCTTCCCAACCTTCTTCCATCAAAAGAGCCCCTTCTCCAGACCCACGCGGAATCCGCAGAGCGGTCGGTCCGTCATGTTGGAGACAGGTGACCATCATCTGCTGCAACTCAGCCTCATCCTTCGGTGCCATCACGGTGAAGTTGGGAACGGCACGCAGATAGCTGATGTCGTACTGACCCTGATGCGTCGGACCATCAGCACCAACGATGCCGGCACGATCGAGAACAAACGTGACAGGAAGCTTCTGAATTCCGACGTCATGAATGAGCTGGTCGAAAGCCCGCTGAAGGAAGGTGCTGTAAATCGCCACAACGGGACGTAAACCTGCACAAGCCATACCTGCAGCAAGCGTTACTGCATGCTGCTCGGCGATTCCAACATCAAAATACTGATCCGGAACAGCTTTTTGGAGTAGGTCGAGTCCAGTGCCAGTTGCCATCGCTGCGGTGATGCCAACAACGCGACTGTTTTGCTCACAAAGCTTGACCAAGGTTTGGCCAAAGACCTTGCTGTAACTCGGGGGCTTTGGTTTTGATGATGGGATGGCCTTACCGGTGCTCAAGTCGAATGCCGACTGGGCGTGATAACCAACTTGATCAGCCTCGGCATAGGGATAACCCTTGCCTTTCTTGGTGACAACATGAACCAAAACAGGTCCACCATCACGGTGGGCCGCCTGGAACGTGCGGGTCATCTCGGCGATGTCGTGACCATCGATCGGCCCCATATAGGTAAAGCCGAGCTCCTCAAAAACGGCACCCACTTTGGGGACCGCCAAGCGACGCATGCTGCCTTTTAAACGGTTCAGCTCGGCAGGAAGCTCACCCCCCATAAATGGCAGATGACGAACACTTTCTTCGACGCTTCCAGAAAGGAACTGCATCGGAGGGCTCAGTCGTGCCCGGTTAAGCACGCTCGAAAGGGCACCAACCGGCGGTGAAATCGACATGTCGTTGTCGTTCAACACCACCAGGAAAGGGGTGTTTGGCAGGTGCCCAGCGTGGTTAATCGCTTCAAGGGCCATGCCCCCCGTTAGGGCTCCATCTCCAATAACCGCAACACACTTGAAATCCTCTCCGCGATTATCGCGGCCCAAAGCCATCCCAAGAGCTGCTGAAATCGACGTGCTGGCATGACCGGCACCGAAGTGATCGAATCGGCTTTCGGATCGCTTCAAATATCCAGCAACACCATGTTGCTGACGCAGCGAATCAAACGAATTGAAGCGACCAGTGATCAGCTTGTGGGGATAGGCCTGGTGACCAACGTCCCAACAAACTTTGTCCCGATCCAGATCGAGCGTTTGATACAGAGCAAGGGTGAGTTCAACGACACCGAGCCCTGGCCCAAGGTGTCCACCACTGGTCGAAACAACGCCGAGATGGCGCTCCCTGATCTGACGGGCAACGTCTTCGAGCTCAGCAAGACTGAGGCCGTGCAACTCGTTCGGATGCTTGAGATCTCCGAGATGCATGCACAACCCGCTCCTTGTTGTTCAATCTACGGGTTCCTTCCCTTCGAAAGAGGCACCCGGGGGTTGAAAGAATGGAGAAATGACCGATTACCTGCAGAAGATCCTCCGAGCGCGCGTCTATGACGTCGCCCGAGAAACCCCTCTCGATCCAGCTCCCAACCTCAGCCAAAGGCTGAACAATCAAATTTGGTTGAAACGAGAAGACCTACAGCCGGTGTTCTCGTTCAAGCTTCGAGGCGCCTACAACCGGATGGTGCAGCTCCCTCTTGAGGAACTTCAACGCGGTGTCATTGCCTCAAGTGCCGGCAACCACGCCCAAGGAGTCGCTCTAAGCGCGCGCCGTTTGGGTTGCAGGGCGGTCATTGTGATGCCCAGTACGACACCCGAGGTCAAAGTCCGCGCCGTGCGTGCCTTGGGTGGCGAAGTGGTCTTACACGGCGAGACCTACGACGAATGCTCGGCAGAAGCCCAAAAGCGTTGTGAAGCAGAGGGCTTGACCTATATCCACCCCTTCGACGACCCGGAAGTCATCGCTGGTCAAGGCACCATTGGTATGGAAATCATGCGGCAAAGCCAAGAGCCGCCGGATGCGATTTACGTCGCCGTTGGGGGAGGGGGATTGATCGCAGGGATTTCGGCCTACGTGAAGACGCTTTGGCCGGAGACAGAAGTGATCGGAGTCGAACCCATCGATGCCGATGCGATGACCCAATCACTGCGTTGCGGATATCGGGTCGAGTTGGAGAAGGTGGGCTTGTTCGCCGATGGCGTCGCTGTTCGAAAGGTGGGCAAGCACACTTTTGATATTGCTCGTCGTCATGTGGATCGCATGGTGACGGTGGACACCGATGCCATCTGTGCCGCCATCAAAGACGTGTTTGAGGACACACGTTCAATCCTTGAACCGGCTGGAGCATTAGCGATCGCCGGCTTGAAACAGGACGTGGCCAATCAAAACTTTGAGGGGAAACGTCTTGTCGGAGTGGCCTGCGGGGCGAACATGAACTTCGAACGATTGCGCTTCATCGCTGAGCGGGCTGAGCTCGGCGAGGAGCGGGAAGCGATGTTGGCCGTGGAAATCCCTGAAACGACAGGAAGTCTTCGTGATTTGTGTCGTTGCTTGCACGATCGCAGCCTCACCGAATTCAGCTACCGAATGACGGAGGGAGATCGTGCCCAAATTTTTATTGGGGTTCAGGTCAACGATGAACAAGACCGATTAGCCCTCGTCGGGCATCTGTCCAACAACGGTTTTCCTTGCCTTGATCTGAGCGACAACGAATTTGCAAAAGTTCATTTGAGGCACATGGTGGGTGGACGCCTGCCGAGCTCAGCTCGAGAGGCCTGTGCGGGGGATTGCAGCGAATTGCTCTATCGCTTTGAGTTTCCCGAACGACCAGGTGCCCTGATGAATTTCGTGACTGCGCTGCATCCCAGTTGGAGCATCAGCATTTTTCACTATCGAAATCATGGTGCGGACGTCGGCCGAATCGTTGTGGGCGTTTTGATTCCTAAGACTGAAATGGAAGGTTGGAACAGCTTTCTCAATGCTTTGGGTTATGCCTTTTGGGAAGAAAGTAAGAACCCTGCCTACAGCCTGTTCCTCTGAGGAACTAGGCGGTACTTTGAGCGAACTAAGGGGTAGTGCTTGAAATGTCGTCCCCGTCCCTAAGCATCCGTTTGGAGGCGATTCTTTATCTCAAGGGTCGTCCCGTCAGTGTGAGCGAATTGGCTGAGCTATCCGAGGTTGATCGAAAAGAGGTTGAAGAGGCTCTTGTTGCCCTAACGACGTCGTATGCCCAACGGGAATCTGCCCTTGAAATCGTGAACCAAAATGGTCGTTTTGGTCTGCAGTTGCGTTCAGGACTCGGCGATTTGGTCAAGGACCTTTTGCCTGTCAATCTTTCAACCGCAACGCTTCGGACTCTTGCCACGATCGCGTTAAAAAAGCGAATTCTTCAATCAGATCTTGTGGAATTGAGAGGGTCTGGGGCCTACGACCACATCAAGGAGCTGCTCGCACAAGAATTCATCGAGCGTCGTCGACAAAATGATGGAAGGTCGTATTGGATCACGCTCACTGAAAAATTTCACCGCACCTTCTCAGTACTTCCTGACTTAGGTGCAACCGATCTGGCAGAGGCTGCATAAAATTGCTGAAGATCAGGTCTCGTCATGGAAACGCTCCCCGTCTCGCTGCTGCAGGTGCTCGCTCAGACACTGCAGATTTATTCCCTCGTACTGATCGTCAGGGTGCTTTTGAGCTGGTTCCCAAATTTGGACTGGAGCAACCCTGTCTTGAGCAGCGTCAGCGCAATAACCGATCCATACCTCAATGCATTCCGGGGTTTGATCCCCCCTTTGGGAGGAATTGATCTTTCTGCTCTTTTGGCATTCCTTGCACTAAATCTGCTGCAAAGTCTTGTGAATCAATCGATCAATGCATTTTTTGCATCAGGCAGCAGCTGGTAGTCGTCCTTCGCTTCAGTCGGTAGCCACTTGACGTTCTAGGGGCAGTAGATCATCTTCATCACCGGCGGCTCGGGTTCTCACAGGAGCTGAAAATCCACGTGCTTTTGCATTTTTAACAACGAATGGGCCTGGGGTTCCTGCAGGGACAGTGAGTCTCACAGCAAATGGCTGAATTCCAGGCTGCACATCTCCAATGGATCCAACCCGTGTTCGGTTTTGGAGAACGGGTTCACCACTGGCATCCAGGATGCGTGCGTAGACGTCTGTATCAATCATTGGCTTACGCCCTGGGTTTTCCACCTCTCCACGCAGCACGTAGCAAGTTGCACCCATTGGACGCTTGAAGTCGGGTTGGCCTCCCTCCTCTTCATTACACGTGTCGAGGCGAACTCCTGTGAGCTGAAGTTCAGCCGCCATCGCTGGCATCGCCAACGTGAAAACACAGGCAAGAACAAGCAAGTAGCGGATCGATCGGCGCAGCATCAGATTCAGATCAGCGTTGGTCACCACTGCCAGAAATGCGGCCTCGGGCCGCTCGACTGGACAATTTGGCGAGATTCGCTGCAGCAACGTCCTCAAGCTCATAGCCCAGTTCCATGGAAAGTTGCGCGATGTACCAAAGCACGTCACCCAGTTCGAGTTTGATCGCCTCACGGGCTGATTCGTCAAACACTCCGTTTCGGTCTCTCAAGACCTTCTTCACTTTGTCCGCCACTTCTCCAGCTTCCCCAGTCAGACCAAGGGTTGGGTAGATGGGATTTCGGCCCACATCGGGATAGCTAGCCGTTTTACGAGCAGCAGCTTGATATGTGTTCAGATCCATAAAGATGATGTCGAATCGCCCCGGATGGTAGTTTCCGCAAGGATTTCCAGCCTCGATATGGGTCAGTTCGACTTAAACCGACGGACCAAAATCGTTGCCACGATCGGGCCTGCTACAGAGAGCCCTGAGCAGATCAAAGAGCTTGTCAGGGCTGGGGCCACAACGTTTCGTCTGAACTTTTCCCACGGCGATCACAGCGATCACGCCGAGCGAATTAAAACCATCCGCCAAGTCTCTAAAGAGCTAGGCCAAACCATCGGGATCCTCCAGGATCTCCAGGGTCCAAAGATCAGATTGGGGCGATTTGCCGATGGGCCCATCACCCTCGCGAATGGCGATCCTTTTTCGCTGACCTCAAGGCCTGTGAGTTGCGGGCAGAGCATCGCAACAGTGACTTACGAGAAGTTGGCGGATGAAGTCACCGCCGGAAGCCGCATTCTTTTGGATGACGGACGGGTGGAGATGAAAGTCGAAAGCGTCGATCAAGGGCAGCAAACGCTGCACTGCAGCGTCACGGTGGGGGGAGTTCTCTCCAACAACAAGGGAGTCAATTTCCCGGATGTTCAGTTGTCCGTTCGTGCTCTTACCGATAAAGACAAAGAAGATCTCGCCTTTGGCTTGAGCCAAGGGGTGGACTGGGTAGCCCTGAGCTTCGTCCGGAACCCATCCGACATGGAGGAAATACGTGGTCTCATTCGCCAACACGGCTACGAAACCCCGGTCGTTGCCAAGATCGAAAAATTTGAAGCCATCGATCAGATCGATGCAATCTTGCCCCTGTGCGATGGCGTGATGGTGGCCCGAGGTGATCTCGGCGTTGAGATGCCCGCAGAAGAGGTTCCCCTTCTGCAAAAAGAACTGATTCGAAAATCCAACAGTCTTGGGATTCCGATCATCACAGCAACGCAAATGCTTGATTCCATGGCATCAAGTCCCCGCCCTACGCGGGCGGAGGTGAGCGATGTTGCGAACGCGATTCTGGATGGCACCGATGCCGTCATGCTCTCCAACGAAACCGCGGTTGGCGACTTCCCTGTGGAAGCAGTGCAGACCATGGCCACCATTGCGCGAAGAATCGAAAAGGATTACCCAGAGCGATCGATTGACAGCAACCTCCCCTGCACGATCCCCAATGCTCTAAGCGGAGCGGTTAGCACCATTGCAAGCCAGCTCAATGCCGCTGCCATCATTCCTCTCACCAAAACTGGAGCGACGGCCCGCAACGTGAGCAAATTCAGGCCAGCGGCGCCGATACTCGCAGTCACCCCTGATCAATCCGTAGCTTGCAGATTGCAACTCGTTTGGGGGGTGACACCGCTGGTAATCCCTGAAGAAAACGACACCACGGCCACGTTTATTTCGGCCATGCGAAAAGCCAAAGAGCTCAGTCTCCTAAAAGAGGGGGATCTTGTGGTCCAAACAGCAGGAACCCATTCCGGGGTCTCGGGCTCCACGGATCTCGTGAAGGTTGGAATTGTGACCTCAGCTGACGACTGCAGCTTTTTTTAGAGTCCAATTGCCATGGTCCGCCGGATGAAGCCAACTGAAACCGTTCGGATGGCGTTAGAGACGCTGCGGAGCAATCGCCTTCGCAGTTTGCTCACGATGGTGGGAATCGTGATCGGAAACGCCTCCGTGATCACTTTGGTTGGCGTTGGTCGAGGCGCTCAAGGCCTTGCCGAAGAACAGCTCAGCAACCTTGGTGCCAACGTTTTATTCGTCGTTCCAGGGAACAACGACACGCGACGACGCGGGGTTGCATTTCCAAAAACCTTGGTTCTCGAAGACGCGACAGCCATTGCAGAGCAGGTACCAAGTGTGAAACGCGTGGCTCCGCAAATCACGAGCAGTCAAGTGGTTCAGGCTGGAGCTCGCAGCGCCACCAGCTCGATCTCAGGGGTCACTGCTGATTTTGTGCCTGTTCGTAGTTTCGAAATCGCAAGCGGTCGGTTTGTCAACAACCAAGATGAGCAAGCGGCTCGAGCCGTGGTGGCCCTTGGTCCAGACCTACGGACGAAACTCTTTCCCACAGGCGACGCCATCGGTCAACAAGTGCGGATTGGTAGCCAGGCGTTTGAAGTGATCGGAGTGATGGCACCCAAAGGTGCTGTGTTCGGAAGCAACCAAGACGAAAACGCTTACATCCCCTTGAGCACCATGGTGAACCGTCTCACCGGCCGTGATCCGACCTACGGCATCAGCCTCAGCTTCATCAGCGTTGAGGCCAAAAACGACAACAGCACAGGGGCTGCCAAATTTCAGATCACAAATCTCTTGCGTCAACGTCATCGAATCCTTCGAGACGACGACTTTGCCGTTCGTTCTCAAAAAGATGCCCTAACGATCGTTGGAACGATTACGGGTGGTCTGACCCTGATGCTCGCTTCAATCGGAGGGATTTCCCTTCTCGTGGGAGGCATCGGAATCATGAACATCATGTTGGTGTCGGTAAGCGAACGCACCGAGGAAATCGGCTTACGCAAAGCACTTGGAGCTCGGAGTAGCGATGTTCTCCAACAATTTTTAGTGGAGTCGTTGGTGCTTTCAAGTTTGGGTGGAGTGATCGGTACAGCCGTTGGACTTGGTGCAGTGGGTCTAGTAGCAGCTGTCACCCCGCTACCCGCGAGCATCGGCACAGCAATGGTTTTGATCACAGTTGGCCTATCGGGATCGATCGGTTTGTTCTTTGGCGTTGTTCCAGCACGACGGGCTGCTCGCCTCGATCCAATCGTTGCGCTGAGAAGCCTTTAAAGACACCCTCGGGGATCTAAGGATTCCCTTTACACTTAGTCATTCTTAAACAGGCTCATGAATCAGCGCTGGCGCCTCCTTGCCCTATGGCTGTTGCCAATAGGCGTTGTGCTGCTGATCGGCTGGCAGGTCGTTAGCAACGGCGGGATCAATGGTCTGAGCCAAAGCAACAGTGGCGGCAATAGCCCCACAGTGGCTCCACGCAACGCTGCCGTTGCCCGGATGAGCTACGGCCGTTTCCTGGATTACGTGGAAGCGGGACGCATTACTGCAGTTGATATTTACGACGGTGGTCGCAATGCAGTTGTTGAAGCTGTCGATCCCGATTTGGATAATCGCGTTCAGCGCCTCCGTGTTGACCTGCCAGGTTTGGCTCCTGAATTGATCAACACCCTTAAGGAAGAAGGGATCAGTTTCGACGTACATCCGCCAAGGAGCACTCCTCCAGCCCTCGGCCTTTTGGGCAACCTGTTGTTCCCTTTGCTCTTGATCGGAGCGCTGATCTTCCTGGCTCGTCGCAATAGCAACATGCCCGGTGGCCCTGGACAGGCCATGCAGTTCGGCAAGAGCAAGGCCAAATTCATGATGGAGGCCGAAACCGGTGTGATGTTTGACGATGTGGCGGGTGTCACAGAAGCCAAGCAAGAGCTGGAAGAGGTTGTCACGTTCTTGAAGCAGCCCGAACGCTTCACATCCGTCGGAGCTCAAATCCCTCGGGGACTCTTACTTGTCGGACCTCCAGGTACTGGCAAAACGTTGTTAGCCAAAGCCATCGCCGGAGAAGCTGGAGTTCCATTCTTTGCCCTTTCGGGTTCTGAGTTTGTTGAAATGTTTGTTGGCGTTGGTGCCAGCCGTGTTCGTGATCTGTTCAAAAAGGCAAAAGAAAATAGTCCCTGCTTGATCTTTATTGACGAGATTGATGCCGTTGGTCGTCAACGCGGCGCTGGCGTCGGTGGTGGCAACGATGAGAGAGAACAAACTCTCAACCAACTCCTCACCGAAATGGATGGTTTCGAAGGAAATAATGGAATCATCATTATCGCGGCAACAAACCGTCCTGATGTTCTTGATTCGGCGTTATTGCGTCCCGGCCGATTTGATCGTCAAGTCACTGTTGATGCACCAGATATCAAAGGTCGCCTTGCCATTCTTGCTGTCCACTCTAAAAACAAGAAACTTGATGGTGAACTTTCACTTGAAAGTATTGCGCGACGTACTCCCGGTTTCACTGGCGCTGATCTAGCCAACTTGATGAACGAAGCGGCAATCCTCACTGCACGCCGCCGCAAAGAAGCGATCGGCTTGGGTGAAATTGATGATGCTGTCGATCGCATCATCGCCGGTATGGAAGGTCGTCCTCTGACCGATGGACGCAGCAAGCGGCTGATTGCTTATCACGAGGTTGGTCATGCACTTATTGGAACCCTGGTCAAAGCCCATGACCCTGTCCAAAAAGTCACCCTTGTGCCCCGCGGCCAAGCCCAAGGCCTGACCTGGTTCTCTCCGGACGAAGAGCAAACACTTGTTACCCGTGCCCAACTCAAAGCGCGCATCATGGGTGCTCTTGGTGGTCGAGCTGCCGAAGACGTGGTATTTGGTTCCCAGGAAATCACCACCGGTGCCGGTAGTGACATTCAGCTCGTCGCCTCAATGGCCCGCAACATGGTGACGCGGCTTGGCATGAGTGATCTCGGCCCCGTCGCCCTTGAGGGTGGCAGTCAAGAGGTCTTCCTCGGCAGAGATTTGATGTCCCGCAGTGAAATTTCCGAGTCAATATCCCAGCAAGTGGATATTCAGGTTCGCGGCATGGTTAAACGCTGTTACGAAGAAACTGTTGCTCTCGTTGCTGCCAATCGTGAGGCGATGGATCGGTTGGTTGAGATTCTGATTGAGAAAGAAACCATGGATGGCGACGAATTCATATCCATTGTTGCTGAATTCACTGAAGTCCCTGAAAAAGACCGCACAGTTCCCATTCTCAATTAGATCCCTACAAATCCCTTCACACCAAACGATATCCCAATCATTTTCATAATGGTTGGGATATTTTTTTGACCATTTCAACAATTAGACCATTCGATCGTTGCAGCCAAAACAGTCAATCCTGCGGCCGACGATCAAACGTAAAAAGACAAGCAGGCATGGCACCTGGCAAAGATCAATTAAATTAAGCTGAGGTCAATCTTGATTAACAAAGCAACTTCTGATTAGGAAACATTCAGCAAACGCCATTGCCCAGCCAAACCAACGATAAAAAACCCAACCACGGAAGTGATTGGGTCAGCATTTTCAAAAGAATTCAATCGCTTGAATATTGAAATCGTTTTAAATTTCTGTCGACTTAATCATATTCTTCCTGCGTCGACAACGTTCTGAGCAGTACACAACATCATCCCAGCATTTTTTCCATGCCTTTCGCCATTCGAATGGACGCTGACACACGGGGCAAATTTTAGAAGGACGTTGATCCTTACTCAAGCCACCGGTTTCACAGGGCGCTTATCAATCACAGAATCAATCAATCCATAATCGACAGCCTCACTCGGAGACATAAAGAAGTCACGATCTGTGTCTTGCTGAATTCGATCGAGAGGCTGTCCTGTGCGGTCGGACAATTCTGTATTCAGACGATCCTTGAGGTAAAGGATTTCATTGGCCTGAATCCGGATATCACTGGCCTGACCCCTTGCCCCGCCGAGCGGCTGGTGGATCATGATCCGTGAATGCTGAAGGCTACTGCGCTTTCCTTTTGTACCCGCACACAGTAGGAATGCACCCATACTTGCTGCAAGGCCAACACACACTGTTTGCACATCAGGTTTGACGTGCTGCATGGTGTCAAAAATCCCCAAACCGTCGTAAACGGATCCGCCAGGGGAATTGATGTACAGATAAATGTCTTTCTCTGGATCCTCTGCTTCGAGGAACAACATTTGAGCCACGATGCGATTCGCAGAATCGCTCGTGACGGCTTCGCCTAAGAAAATAATTCGCTCACGAAGGAGACGCGAGTAAATATCAAAGGCCCTTTCTCCCCGGCCGGACTCCTCGATCACGATCGGGATCATTTATGCATTAGCGAACCCAATAATCCTAACGGGGACGGCTTCGACGCTAGGGTTTCGCCATTCATTCGGGGAGCCACCGTTGGGCGAACGTCAGACCATCGCAGACAGCAAGCGGGCGTTTCACCAGGCCTTCCCACATGTCATCTCCCCGCTCTACCGGCGACTGGCTGATGAATTGCTTGTGGAGCTGCACCTTCTCAGCCATCAGAGCAGTTTTGAACCCACCCCTCTCTTCGCTGTGGGCTTGTGCACGGTTTTCGACACCTTCTCCCAGGGATATCGACCTGAAGAGCACACCAGCGGTCTTCTTGGCGCTCTCTGCAGCAGTAACGGGTACGACGCAGACACGTTTAGGAATGAATCCAAAACGTGCATCGAAGCGGCCAAGTCCAAATCCATCGACGGAATGGAGTCCCACCTCGCTGGGCACAAGCTTGGTGAGGGGAGCCACTATTCCAGGCTGATGGCGATTGGTGTGTTCCGACTTTTTGAAGAAGCCAAGGGTGATGCTGAACAACCTGATGAGGCTGAACTAAGAAAGCGTTGCAAGGAGCTGGCAACCGCCCTGAATTTCCCAGCAGAGAGGGTCGAAAAGGATCTAAGCCTTTTTGCCTCCAACAGTGAGCGCATGACCATGGCCGTGGAACTCGTCCAGGAGACCATTGCAGCGGAACGGCGGAAGAAAGAGCGTCGTCAGGCAGAGCAGGCTCAACGCAGCGAAAGCTGACCCTTAAGCCAATACCAAGATTCTGCTTGGCCAGATTTGTTGCCCACCATCGGATTGAGCAGGATTTCACCGTGGCCCGCCTCTCTCACCAACGTGGGCCATGTGGACTTCAACCAACCCAAACGACCCAATTGCTGGACATCAAAACGAACACGTAAGTCCGAATCTGGCTTCAGCGTGACGGGTGGAAGAACCGAATCTGACGGCCCACCCAGGGACAGTCTCAGTGAGATCTGATCTGGCGTCGGAGATATCAAAGACCAACTGCCCAGAATATTTTGTTGCGAGTCTTTCCAGATCAGGACTGTTGATTGATCCCCTGATTGATTCCTGTTCGTTCCAGCTTTCGATTGACTCACTTGAGGCCGTAAACCTCTCTGTTCAAGACTTGATGAAAGGGACGCCAACCCCTTGTTCAGAGTCTCAGCTTGTCCTGCGGGAAACGCCAAACTGAGCTGGATCGATGCCTTAAAAGGTCCATCATTCCTGGTCCGAACCTGTAAATCCACTGGGGCTCTTAACCAATGAGCCTGAAATTGTGGAGAGAGGCCGTAGGTTTTTTCGATCTCATCCGCAATCAATCGGCGTTGAAGAAGTGATCCGAAGAGCGGCTTTGTTGAAGCGCCTTGCCAATGGAGAGCAAGCCGATTGTTCGTCGGGGAGGAATCAACAGACGTCTTAAATACTGATTCCGTATCAGGGGAGCGCCGTAAAGACCGTTGTGCTGAAAAAAGTGGTGCTGAAGACAGTGGTCTTGAAGAAACCGCTCCATCGAACATCAACGTCCGACGATCATCCAACGTCAGGGTCAAGCAGCCATAGGAAGCGCTGTGCAACGCAAAGGCAAGCGGTCCTGCGATGGACGACAAACCTGAGGGATTCCATGCCACTGCTGTGGATTGACTTAGCCGGTCAATGCATTGGTTTTCAACGCTTGAAGGCGTGGAAGGCCTGGAAGGGAGTGAGGAGAAAAAGCTTTTTCGATGAAGTTCATCTGCGAACAGAAGTTCAACATCAGGAAACGACGATGAAACTCTCGAAGGCTCATTAGCTTCTGTCGAAGCAAGCACCAGCAAGGGCGCACCATCTTGCAACCACACCATCCACCAACGCTGTCCATCGGATGACTGCCATCGCTGAGCGGCAGCACTAGAACCGAGTCGTTTCAGCCAAACATCAGGGGGCGCCTTTGCGGAATCAACATCGAAGCTCTGAATCAGGCGCGATTGACGTACAAAAAAAAGCAGGCTTCCTTGATTGGAAAATCTGGGCGCAAGCCAACGGCCTGAAATCAACAAGCTCGCCGCAGACCATCCAATCAAGAGGATGATCAAAGCAGCTGTAATCGGATGATCCCGAAAACGGAGAACCGACGGGGTCAACGGCCAGGGCGAGAAGGGACCTGTCTGCGACGACGATCTCGCCATTCAACGGTGGAGAGATAAATCACCGAGACACTGACGAAAACCAATAAAAATGTTGCCGCTATTGCTAGCGATTGACTCAACAACGGTGAATCTGAAAGCACAACGCGCTCAGAACTTCAGTGTGCCGTCACCGTTACGTCCCCACACGACCATCGCGATTGAGAAACTGAACATGGCGGCGAGAGATGCCCAGGCAACGGTGAATAACACTGATTACAGCTCTGTTTCGAAAATCTTACCTAGGTTTGCGTTTGCTCCAGCACCATTGAAAATTACTGTCATGACGAGCTCCAGCCCTTCTTCTTCGACGCTTCTGGAGCGGCAGAAAACCACCCAGCGCTATCCAGAGGCCAGGGTCATCGTTCTCGACGATGACGTCAACACTTACCAGCACGTCGTGGATTGTCTGCGAAAGATCATCCCTGGCATGGACGAAGACAAAGCCTGGGGCTTGGCCCGTCGCATTGATGGTCAAGGATCTGCCGAGGTGTGGCGTGGCCCGCTTGAGCAGGCTGAGCTCTATCACCAACAATTGCAATCGGAGGGACTCACCATGGCCCCCTTAGATCGCTGCTAAGTCACGCCGCAGGCTTCCGGGTCGATTAGGCGAGTCTTAAATGATCCATGGTCTTGAACTGTTCGTTCCGTGCATCGAAGACGAAGCGAACCACGCGTCCAGGACAGAGCGCGAGGCCCCGAACCTCTGGACCGTGAACTTCGGCCGTGAGCAGTCGAGTCGTCGGGCCACAGGCCTTTGTCAGAGGTCCATGAACAGCAATGTGCACAGCATCGACGGATTTCAACATCACGACCGAAAACACCTCTCCTCGGCATAGCCATTCCCGCTAACTTTCACCAGTTATCGGGTTTTGATTCAGATTTGGGACGGGTCGTCATTACCCACAGCACCTATGTCGAGGGTTTAATCCCTTGGTTGAAATCGCTTGCGTGCGAAAAGGGCATCCAAACCATTACCCCGGCAGTTATTAATCGTGTTAGGGGGCGGAGCCCATCCCTTCAATTACGGGTATCCACAACAATTCGCGGCGGGTACAAATTGGTTGCCCGAAAAGGGAGCAGCGTCCAAGAAGTATTCATCGTCACCGGAATGGAGCAATCACAACTTCAGAAGGCTCTTGAACGCCATCGCCCTTAGACGTTCAGCCCACCAGCAAGAAGTTGAAAGAAAGGGGTGAACCACCATGCCGTGTGGCCGATTGTGGTCGACCTGGAGTTAACCAGAAGGGGAGTCAAAGTGGGGCTTCGTTTCCGGCTACAAGGCCGGTTTACGTCACCGTCACGACAGCCTCCC
>Ga0209251_1000675_pt1 | contig 29668 bp, 24 predicted proteins | sample SaaInlV_100m_DNA_6_FD_184665 | JGI IMG/M metagenome (GOLD analysis project Ga0209251, IMG submission 184665) | Marine microbial communities from expanding oxygen minimum zones in the Saanich Inlet - Saanich Inlet SI073_LV_10m_DNA (SPAdes) (version 2) | ecosystem: Environmental > Aquatic > Marine... | reverse complement strand
CGGCACTATCACCGATACAGTCACCGATACAGTCACCGATACAGTCACCGATACAGTCACCGATACAGTCATCGACACTTTCACCGATACAATCTCGTTTAAAAGTGCCGTTTGACGAGGTGCTGCTTCGACGCGCCCGGCACGTCGTGACAGAGAATCAGCGCGTGCTGGCCGCGACGGAAGCGCTGAAAACCGCCAACTGGTCGACATTAGGGGAACTATTGTTCGAGAGCCATCACTCTCTGCGAGACGACTACGAAGTGTCTTGTGAGGAGTTGGATGTATTGGTTGAGCTCGCGCAGGCACAGGACGATGTCTTCGGGGCGAGAATGACCGGCGGTGGCTTTGGCGGGTGTATCGTGGCGTTGGTCGATAGGGAGGCACTGTCGTCTGTGGCAACATCAATCAGTCAGGGTTATGTCCAACGGGTCGGTCTGTCGCCCCAGTGTTATCGGGTAAAACCTGCATCAGGTGCTGATGTCTGTGCGGTGTTTGCGTGACCGTGCCAACAGCAGGCTCACCGCACCGGCGCAAAAATGCATTGACCGGCGAGTGGGTCACCGTGTCGCCTCAACGGACAAAACGTCCTTGGCAGGGGGATGAGGCCGACGTAACCGAGGCGGCAAGCGTAAGCTATGATCCTGACTGCTATCTTTGCCCGGGCAACACCCGAGCCAACGGTCTCGTCAACCCCGATTACGCAGGACCCTGGGCATTCGATAACGATTTTCCAGCCTTGTTTAATGAGATTGGCTCTAATCAGATAGGCCCTAATGAGATTGCACCCGAAAAGGCGAGTCTCGACAAGACTCGGTCTGCTGGCGCCATCCCGGATGAGGTCGTTGAACGGCAAAGGGCCGCCGCTCCGGAGGGCAGTCTGTTCTGTAGCGAACCGGTGTCAGGCCGATGCAGAGTCTTGTGTTACAGCCCAGATCACAGCAAAACCCTGACAAAAATGACGGAAAGCGAGCTGTCGGCGGTGGTTCAGCTATGGTCAGACGAAGTGCGGCTGCTGCGTCAACAGTATCGGTGGGTGCAGGTGTTTGAGAACAAGGGTGCCATGATGGGATGCTCCAATCCGCATCCTCATGGACAAATTTGGGCGGTGGATAGCCTGCCGACAGAGGCGGTCAAGGAATCGATGACGCAGGCGGCTTGGTTCAAGGCGCAAGGCCGTCTGCTACTGGACCAGTATCGGGCCGAAGAGGAGCACAGCGGGGAGCGGATGGTGTTGGCGACTGAGCACTGGAGTGCGGTAGTGCCTTACTGGGCCACCTGGCCTTTTGAGACGCTGCTGTTACCGCGGCGTCATATTGATCATCTCGATGGGCTTACGGAGGCAGAACAGGTCGACTTGGCGCGGATATTAAAATCATTACTTGGCGCCTATGACCGACTCTTTGCGACGGCTTGCCCCTATACCATGGGCTGGCATGGGACTCCCGGTGCGGGGTCGTCCCCCGATTGGCAATTGCATGCGCATATCTACCCACCTTTGTTGCGTTCCGCGACCATTCGTAAACATATGGTGGGATACGAAATGCTCAGTGAGGCGCAGCGTGATCTGACGCCTGAGGTTGCAGCCGAACAACTTCGCTTTGCGATATCGACGGCGAGTTGATGACGTTTAGGAGCCTAAAGTGAAAGTTCTCGTGACAGGCGGTGCCGGTTATATCGGCAGCATTACGGCAGAGGTCTTGCTGGCAGAGGGCCACGAGGTCATCGTCTTCGACAATCTCTCCCAAGGGCATCGAGCAGCAGTGCCGGATGACGCGGTTTGGGTGCAGGGAGATCTGTCTGAGCCCTCGGCGATTCGGCGGGCCATGATGGCGCATCGGCCCGAGGCGGTGATGCACTTTGCTGCCAAATCGCTGGTGGGTGATTCAATCGTGCGCCCCTTTGCCTATCTGCGAGATAACGTCGTCGAGGGGCTCAACTTGATTGAGGCCTGTGTCGACGGTGGGGTACAGCGTTTTATTTTATCGTCTACCGCCAATCTGTTCGGAGCGCCCGGCAACGCGGTGATTGATGAGAAGGCCCCGATTGCGCCGGGTAGCCCTTACGGCGAGTCGAAGTGGACCTTGGAGCGAGCGCTCGACTGGGTGTCGCAAACACATGACATGCGCTATGCGATTTTGCGTTACTTCAATGCAGCCGGTGCCAGTGCACAGCGCGGCGAGCATCACGTGCCCGAAACGCATCTCATCCCGCTGGTGCTTCAGGTCGCGGCAGGACAGCGGGATTGCATGACAGTGTTTGGCGACGACTACGACACACCCGATGGCACCTGCATTCGCGATTATATTCACGTATTGGATCTGGCTGCGGCACACCTATTGGCACTGGGTGCGATTGAGACCGATAACTGCACCTACCACCTGGGGAACGGCGGTGGGTTCAGTGTCCGGCAGGTGATTGAGACCGCGCGTACCGTGACGGGAAGGCGGATTCCTGAGGCAATAGGTCAGCGTCGCCCGGGCGATCCCCCTCGTTTGGTTGCCAATAGCGATAAAATTCGGCGCGAACTGGGATGGCAGCCGCAATTTGGTGAACTGGAACAGATCGTCAGCAGTGCTTGGCAATGGCATCAGGCCTTTCCAAAGGGTTATACGGGGTGAGCGTCCTCGGTTTGGGGTAATAGATCGCGCCAGAGTGGCAGCAGGTGATCCGGTCGAGCCTCGCCGAGCGCACCGAGTCGGGGTAGCGTATAGGCAGCGCTGGGTGGCCCGTATCAATGCTGATGCGCGGAGATCTCTCACCTCAACTTAAAAGTGTGAGCACCCATCTGATATTTACGATAATCTGCCGATCCTCGCGAATGCGCTGTCGCTGAGACCCGTTGTCTATCGTGGTGTGCTGAGAGACGACAGCCAGGCGTCGAGAAACCAGATTCCGCTAGAGACAGAGAGAGTCCCCCCTATGTCCGCCACTGACAGTCTATTTGCATCTTTCGCACTGAAATCCTTACACACAGACAATCGCATTGTGATGGCGCCCATGACACGGGGCATGTCGCCCGATAATAAGCCCACCGATGCCTCTGTTGATTATTATCGACGCCGTGCAGCGGGTGGTGTTGGGTTGATTATTACTGAGGGCACCTGTCCCAATCACATTGCCGCAAGCGGTTACGAAAATGTGCCTTACTTTCACGGCGATGATCGTCTTGCCGGCTGGAAAAAAGTGGTCGAGGCGGTTCATGCGGAGGGCGGCAAAATAGCGCCACAGTTGTGGCATTGCGGTGGCATGCGCAAGCGCGGCACGCTGCCCGAAGGCGATGTCGATGGGTATACGCCGTCGGGCATGAATGTGCCGGGCAAAGTCGCTCGTCACATCATGACGCAGCAGGATATTGATGATGTGGTGCGCAGCTTTGCGGAGGGTGCGCGGGATGCCCAAAAATTGGGTTTTGATGCCGTCGAAATTCACGGTGCGCACGGCTACTTGCTCGATCAATTTTTTTGGGAGGGGACGAATCAGCGTACCGATCAATACGGCGGTTCAATGCAAGCCCGCGGCCGTTTTATCGTCGAAATTATTGAGGCGTGCAGGGCAGAAGTGGGCCCTGACTTCCCAATCTTGCTGCGCTGGTCGCAATGGAAGCAACAAGACTTCGCTGCGCGTCTCGCTCCCACACCTCAGTTGTTGGAAGCCTTTCTTCAGCCACTGATTGAGGCGGGTGTGGATGCCTTCCACTGCAGCCAGCGTCGCTTTTGGGAGCCGGAGTTTGACGGCAGTGACCTGAACCTAGCCGGATGGGTGAAGAAGATCACTGGGATGCCGACGATTACCGTCGGTAGCATCAGTCTCGATCAAGACTTCATTTCTCAACCTGCTGAAGGCGATGGCGCCTCCAGTGAGCCGGCATCCATAGATCGGCTGCTCGAAATGCTCGATCGAGGCGATTTCGATCTGGTGGCGGTTGGCCGCGCTCTGATTGCGAATCCGGACTGGCCACAGGTTGTGCGTTCAGGTGCGACCTCGGGTCTCAATGCTTTCAGTAAGGAGCTGTTGGCAACGCTGGATTGACGCAACCGCTCATCGCATTTAAATTTACCGTGTCATTAATTTGTCACGACGATCTTTTAAGCTGGCGGTGGTGACATTTAATCGCAGTACCATTTTTCGCCGTGTTTCTCGTTCCCAGGAGACCCATCATGAAGTATCCGTTCGCGTCCATTTTTGCTCGAAACATTTTATCGAGAGCCATCGCCAGCACCGCCATCGCGGGTGCGATGACCTTGGCTCCCAGTGTATATGCTCAAGAAACCTCCGCTATTGTGCGCGGCGCGGTCAGCACCAGTAGCGGAGAACCGCTGGCGGGGGCAACCGTTATGGTGACGAGTAACACAACCGGTGTGACCAAAACCGTGACCACAGACGCGGGTGGGTTTTATTCGGTCAGGGGCCTGCCTGCGGGCGTTTCCTATGACATCACCGTCGATGCTAATGGGTGGCAAAAAGCGTCAACGGAGTCGCTGTCATTGGCAGTAGGCCAGTCAGAAGTCATGAATTACCGCCTCAACACAGAGGAAGAAGTGATCGTTATTGGCACGCGAGTCGTCATGGATACCGCAGTCGGCCCCAGTGCCGTCTTCAATCTGGCATCGTTGCAAGATTCTCCCTCAGTGAATCGTAATATCACCGACGTGATCCAGCAGGACCCTCGTTTGTATGTCGATCAGTCTAGCGGCACCGATGCCGTGCAATGTAATGGCGCTAATCCCCGCTATAACAGCCTAACCGTTGATGGCGTTCGTCTTAACGATGGTTTTGGTCTCAATAGCAATGGATATCCGACACAGCGTATGCCGTTTCCTTATGACGCTATTTCCTCTGTCGCGGTGGAATTAGCGCCGATGGATGTTGTTTATGGCGGCTTCTCGGCTTGCAATATTAATGCGGTCACAAAAACTGGCAGTAACGAGCTATTTGGCTCGATTTTCTTTGACTACGGCAGTGACTCACTCCGGGGAGATAAGCTGGAGGGCGACAGTATTGCCTCTCAGGATTATGACGAGACCCGCTGGGGCATGGAGCTCGGCGGTGCCATCATCCCCGATACCCTCTTCTTTTATGGTGCCTATGAAAAATATGACGGCGCCGATTTGAATAATCGGGGTGCGATTGGCTCGGGTGCCATCAATGAAGTGCCCGTCGCACAGGCCGATTTAGACGAGATTGCGCGCATTGCACGAGAGGTCTATGGCTATGAGCCAGGACGCACTGCTTCAGAAGCATTTGATTTCGAAGACGAAAAATATTTGCTGAAAGCCGACTGGTACATCAACGATGCGCATCGTTTATCGGTCACCTACATGTACAACGATTCGTTTAACTTTACGCCATCCGATGGCGACCTCGACGAATTCGAATTTGATAAGCACTTTTACAAGCGGGGAGCGGAGCTCACCACCTATAACGTGAACTGGTACGCCGATTGGAATGACCGCTTCTCCACTGAAATTCGCTATTCCCTCAATGACGTCGATTTTTTGCAGCAAGCGGTTGGCGGAAAGGACTTCGCTGAGTTTCGCGTTGAGCTCGATGAGGTGGATGTTTATCTCGGCCAAGACGATAGTCGTCAAGCCAACGAGATGAACTACGAAATTGAACAGTTGGTGGCACGAGGGTCTTACACGCTTAACAATCACACCATCACCGCGGGATTTGAGCGCGAGGACATGCAGATTTATAACTTGTTTTATCAGCATGTTGATACTGAAGTTCGCTTCGATGGTATCGAGAATTTTGCTGCTGGTCAGGCGGCACGGGTGTATTACGGTAATGCTATCTCGAACAACGAACAGGATGCTGCGGTGGACTGGGGTTACGCCGTCAACACGCTCTACCTGCAGGACGAATGGCAGATTAACGACCGATTGGCGGTGACCCTTGGGTTGCGATACGAGTGGTACGAATCTAGCGATAAGCCCAATGTTAACCCTGATTTTGTCGCGGACTACGGTTTTTCCAACGACGCCAATCTTGATAATTTGGATATGATACTGCCGCGCTTTGGCTTCACTTGGGATGCTAGCGATACCATTACGGTCCGCGGCGGAATCGGCTTGTTCTCTGGCGGTAACCCGAACGTGTGGTATTCCAACGTTTTTTCAAACACCAACACCACGGCAGTGCAGACGCAAATCAGAGGCGTAGATTTGTTCGCGCAAGAGTATGTGAACTGTGAAGCCAGCGCACCACAATGTGGCCCGGGCTGGGGTGTCCCCAAACAGTTAGCAGAACAGGTTGCGGCGGGTGATGGCAGCAACTTCGAGATCGTATACCTCGACCCTGATTTTGACGCGCCGACCGAATGGAAGTATTCATTGGGTATGACGTGGGAATTTGGTGATGGCTATGTGCTAACGGCCGACGCCCTGATGACCCGTGGCAACGATACGGCAATCTACAAGCATGGGGATCTCGATTTTACCGGCGAGGTCAACGATTTTGGCAATGGTTATCCCGTTTACGACTCTCCTCGCATTCCCACGTTCGTTTTGACCAATAGCTCAAAAGGAAATGAATCCGAGTCACTGGCCTTCAGCCTCTTCAAGTCATTCGATGCAGGCCTAGATATCCGGTTTGGTTACGCTTGGACGGACGCAAAAGATGTGAACCCGATGACATCGTCGGTGGCGTTTTCTAATTATGTGAACCGCGCCTTTTATGACCCCGAGGAGGAAGTGCTCTCGACATCAAACTACAATATTGAGCATCGCTTCACGGGTGTGCTGAATTACACAGCTAACTGGTTTGGTGAATATCGTACGCAAGTGTCGCTCTATGGCCAAGCTGCTTCAGGCGTGCCTTACAGCACCGTGTTAGGGGGTGCGGACGGTACCATCGCGGCTTACGGGTTTACGCCTTATCTCGACTTTATAGAGCATGTGCTCGAAGCGCCGGGAACCCGTAACAACAACAACGGTAGCTGGTGGCGTAAAGTTGATATGCGGATCAGTCAGGAATTTCCGGGATTCTCTGACTCCCACCGCGGCAGTGCTTTTTTAATTGTTGATAATTTAACCAACCTACTCAATGACGATTGGGGTGTGATGTACAAGGCCAATTTTCCTTATGGGGTGACACAAGACGATATCAATGATGGTCGTGCTGAGACCCGAAGAGGCACTCCATCCTTATGGGAGATCCGCATCGGCTTTAATTACCGGTTCTGAGGCTCTTGATCGTTGTGAAGGCGTCTTAAGACGCCTTTTTTTTGCGCCGCTATCTTTACCCCACTGTTTTTGCCCCACTATTTTTAATGTTCCCAATGCGGGAGTACTCAGAGGCTAACGCAGGCTGCGCTGGCGCCAGACCTCCCATCGTAATCGGTACCAATCGAATCAACGCCATCGCTCATCTGGCAGTATCCGGCGTGACGAGGTTGCACTACAGTAACGGCCCTAGATTTGCGTGAGTAACGAGTAGCCTATGAGTCTCCCCCGCCCAGCAGCTCCTATGCCATTGCCCGGCTCCCGCTGGTTGATCTTGATGACGGTCGTGGCGGTGTACATTTGTATGATCGATCGGATCGCTATTTCCATCGCGATCATCCCGATGGCGGCAGACAACGGCTGGTCGCCCACGGTTCAGGGCGCAGTGATGTCAGCCTTTTTCCTCGGCTATGTCACCTTGCAGATCCCCGCAGGGTATCTGTCAGATCGCTATGGTGGTAAGTGGGTGCTCGGTCTAGGCGTGCTGTTCTGGTCGTTGTTTACGATCCTGACCCCGGCAGCGGCGGCACTCGGCCTCACCATGTTGCTGGGTTGTCGTTTTCTCATGGGGGTAGCTGAGGCGGTAACGTGGCCCTCTATTTATTCACTGTACTCCCGCTGGATTCACCCTGATCGCCGTGCCTCTGCGGTCGGTCTAATGAACTCTGGGATCGCAGGTGGCAGTGTCATTGCCTTGATCTGCACCCCTTGGTTGATCAGCGTCTGGTCATGGCAGGGTGCGTTTTATTTATACGGTGTATTGGGTGTGGCATGGTTCCTTGTCTGGGCGCTTCGTGGTCGGTCCTCTCCCGACACGGTGGCCTCATGGCATGAGGCGCCAAAGAATGCTGCCGCACAGGGCGTTGAGGCAGTGTCACCAACAAGCTATCCCAAGCTAACGATTGCCGGGATGTTGCGCTCGAGAGCCGTTTGGGCGATTGCGGTGGCGCATATCGCGATCAATTGGTCTTTATATCTGGTGTTGTCGTGGTTCCCGACCTTTGTAAACCGAGAAATGGGCGCAGACTTGCAGCTCGCGGGTCTGTTGGCGTTAGCGCCGACCACTATGTCGCTCATTATGGCGCCGCTAGCGGGACGTTTGTTTGATGGTTTGATTGCGCGGGGAATGAATCGACTCGCAGTAAGGCGCGTGCTGCAAAGTTTGGCGTTTGCGGGGATTGCGATAGCGATGCTGTTGCTGACCGTGGGCGATTCTTTGATATTCAGTGTCACCATTATCACCGTGAGTAACGCACTCACGGCGCTGTCGGTCGGTGGTTTTGCGACCAATCATCTCGACATAGCGCCCAATCAATCAGGTTTGTTGATGGGAGTCACGAATACGCTTGCCGCGCTGGCTTCGAGTGCCTCGGTCTTTGTTTCAGGTTGGATTCTCGACATCACTGGCAGCTGGGATGCCGTATTTCAAACTGCGGCAGGGGTATCGGTGTTCGGCGCGGTGATCTATGCGCGGCTGGCGAGCTGTGACCGTGAGTTTGACTGAGGCCGAGCGGGCAAAAAGGTCCTGTTTATCGGTCTCTTAACCCTTAGAGTAGTAAAATAATAACTTATATTCATATTAATGAATTAAATCATTCTTTTTGGTTAAATAATGTTGCTAAGGCAGCACTTGCAATGTGTTGCGACCCCTTTTTCGTTAGAGTGGCCTCCGTGAAAACACCACTGGCAGTCATTTGAAAGGAGTAAAGCAGCATGATGGCCTTAAATAGCGATATTTTATATAACCTGAGCAAAGCATTTGTAGGAATAACAGTCTCTTCAGTTATTTTTTATTCGGTGAGTCTGATCGTCTGAGGCAACCGCTGGTGGGGTCTCAGTCCGCCGCGCAGCTGGCAGGATTGGTGGCACCCGCGCCGCCACAGGGCGGCTTTCTCTCCATGGGGCCCCCGGGCTCGACGCGCCGTGAGCGTGGGCGCCCAGACTAAATCACGCATTCACTGTCGCCGAGCAGGTGGCCGAGGTAAAATAGCACTTTCCGCTGAGACCTCGACCATGATCAGCCTGATTGGCGTCACACTCCTACTGCTCGCTGCGGTAGCGCTCTCCTCAAATCGTGCCGCTATTCAATTGCGAACCGTTGGGATGGCCTTTGCATTGCAGGTCACGATCGGCTTCATCGGCTTATTCACCGACTGGGGTGGCGCCGCACTGGCATCGGCATCCGAATATGTGGCCGTGCTGCTGAGTTATTCGCGTGCCGGAATGGAGTTCATGTTTGGTGGCCTAGTGGGTCCTAGTGACTCGTTAGGCTTTATTTTCGCCTTCAGCGTCTTACCCGTTGTGATCTTTTTCAGTTCATTAATTGCTGTGCTGTATCACGCGCGCATTATGCAATGGTTGATTCGGATCATGGGTGGCGGCCTGCGGGCGCTGCTGCGCACCAGCCATACCGAGTCGTTGTCGGCTGCAGCCAATGTGTTTGTCGGTCAGGCAGAGGCGCCATTGGTGGCTCGGCCCTATATTCCTAACATGACTCGATCAGAACTCTTTGCGGTCATGGTCGGGGGGATGGCATCAATCGCTGGCTCGGTAATGGCCGGCTACGTCGCGCTGGGCGTGCCCTTAGAATACCTTCTGGCGGCAAGCTTTATGGCCGCCCCGGGTGGTTTGCTGATGGCAAAACTCATGGAGCCCGAGACCGATCAGCCCGTTGAGCCGGCGCCCGGTGAAAAGCTGGCGAGCGAGCAGTACATTAATTTTATCGATGCGGCCGCGACGGGTGCCATGAACGGTTTGCAGATGGTCGGCGCTATCGGTGCGATGTTACTGGCCTTCATTGCGCTCATTGCGATGCTCAATGGGATGTTGGAGGCAGCGGGAGCGCTGGTGGGACTAGAGCAGCTCACCCTCGAGCGGGTATTAGGCGGTCTGCTCCAGCCGTTGGCCTGGGCGTTGGGCGTGCCGTGGAACGAGGCCCAGCTGGCAGGCAGTCTGATTGGGCAGAAATTTATTCTCAATGAATTTGTGGCCTATGTGTCATATAGCGAAATCGCCGATCAGTTGTCGCCCCATGCTCAAGCGATCGTCATTTTCGCGCTCTGTGGTTTTGCTAATTTATCGTCGATCGCTATTTTGCTGGGGGGATTGGGCGCTGTCGCGCCGAGTCGCAGAGATGATATTTCTCGATATGGCATGCGGGCGCTGATAGCGGCCAGTTTGTCTAACTTAATGAGCGCCGCTTTAGCCGGGTTTTTCTTGTCTTTGGGTGGTTTGTAGAGCGGCGCGATGGGCATGTCATTTGAACTACCCCAACTCTCGTTCGTCGCGCCAAATTTCGCTGACAACTTTGTTGATTCATTGCGGCAGTATGGTTTTGCTGCAGTGGTGGATCACCCTCTGGATAACCATCGTATCGAGCGGATTTATCAAGATTGGCTGGCGTTTTTTGCGAGTGAAGAGGTCAGTGCCTTCACCATGGATCCACAAAGCCAGGACGGCTATTTTTCGCTGCAATCGGCGGAGCATGCCAAAGGGTTTCGGGACCGAGACTTTAAAGAATATTTTCAGTTTTATTGTTGGGGACGCTGCCCTGAAACGCTCCGCACTGATCTCGAGGCGCACTTTAGTGCAGCGGTGGTGCTGGGCGCCACATTGCTCGGCTACATCGCACACAGCTTGCCCGCGTCAATCAGCGCGCAGCTGTCAGAACCGCTACGCGACATGATTGTAGATAGCCAGCAGACCATGCTGCGAGTGTTGCATTATCCGCCGGTCCCCGAGGGTCAGCCCGTGCTCAGGGCGGCACCCCATGAAGATATTAATTTGTTGACCTTGCTGCCGGCGGCCGACGGCCCCGGGTTAGAACTCCAGCTACCTGAGGGAGAATGGATTTCAGTGCCGCAGCAACCAGGGCAGCTGATCGTGAACATTGGCGATATGCTGCAAGAGGCAACGGGAGGTTTCCTACCCTCGACCACGCATCGTGTCGCGACGCCTGACGTGTGGCATCAATCAGCGAGTCGGATGTCGCTGCCACTGTTTTTACATCCTCGTCCCGACGTGGTGCTGTCGGAGCGCTACAGCGCGCAACAATATTTGCGGCAACGCCTTAATGAATTGGGTGTCGTCTAGCGTGAAGTGCAACGAGGGAAAAGTATGTCGTTGAGTCGCGTGTGCCGTCTCGTCAACGCGCCGCTCGTCATGGTGGTCTGGATATTATGGGGCCATGACATAGCGGTATCGGCGGAACGCCCAATCGCGGACGCACGAATTGCGGTTGCGGCCAATTTTCGCCATACCGCAGAGGCCATTGCTCTGCATCTTGAGGCGCACTCAGACTATCAGTACAACATCATTGTGGGCTCAACGGGTAAGCTGGCTAGCCAGATCATCAACGGTGCCCCCTTTGATGTGCTGATGGCAGCAGATCGTGCCAGGCCTCAACGACTGGTGGAGGAGGGCTATGCGGTGGCGGGGTCTCAGCGAACGTACGCGTTGGGCGAGCTAGGGCTGTGGTGGCCCGGAGCGGGTGAGCCGATTGCAATCGGTGACCTCAGTGCGCTCAACCCGCGGGAAATTTGTCTGGCGAACCCGGCACTCGCACCCTATGGCAGTGCGGCTTTAACAGTGCTGAGAGAGGCGGGTTTTTCCGAGAGATACTTAGCCGGGTTGGTGCGGGTTGATAATGTTAATTTGGTAACGGCGATGGTGACGCAGCGTCAGGTTCGTGCGGGGTTTATCGCGCGTTCAGCACTAGTGATCGCCGCTAAGCGGGATACTGTGCAAATGGATGAGACAGAAATTTTATGGTTCTCGGATCACGAGCCTATCCATCAGGCACTGGTGTTATTGGATCACGCACAACACAATCCAGCGGCACGCTTCTGGGTTGAACAAATAGACCATCCGGCCGTTCGAGAGTTGATTCGGGCTGATGGTTATCAACTCCGCCCGCTGGAGAGCGTCGGTGGCGGGTGATGTGCAAGCCATCTGGTTGACAGGGTTACTGGCCCTGGTCACCACGTTACTGCTTATGCCCCTGGCCACGCCATTGGCATGGTGGTTAGCACGATCGCCTTCGCGCGTTAAATCCGCTGTTGAGGCAGTGGTCGCCATGCCGTTAGTGTTGCCGCCGACCGTGTTGGGTTTTTATTTGCTGGTGATACTGAATCCCGATTCGTTTTTGGGAGGGGTGTGGGTTCGCGTGACGGGTGAGGCACTGACCTTTTCGTTTGCGGGACTCGTGATCGCTTCCATGATTTATTCGTTGCCGTTTATGGTGCAGCCCCTCCACAGTGCCTTTCGTGCGGTACCCGAATCGGTGTTGGAGGCCGCCGCTACATTGGGTGCGTCACCACGCGATCGATTTATTAACGTGGGTATCCCGTTAGCGCGGCGTGGGTTTTTGACAGGTGCGGTATTGACCTTTGCTCACACCGTCGGTGAATTTGGTGTGGTCTTAATGATGGGGGGCAATATCCCCGGTGAGACGCGGGTGCTCTCCATTGCGATCTATGAGCACGTCGAGACGCTTAACTATGACGCAGCGCATTCCTTGGCATTGGGCTTGTTGTGTTTTGCTTTTCTGTCGCTTTGGCTGGTGTACCGATTTGCGGGCGAGCGGGTTGAGGTCATTCGCGGATGAGTCGTCGATTAGTGATTGAGGGTCAGTTGGAGCGTGCCGATTTTGCGCTCAAGCTGGCGCTCGAGTTTGACCTGTCATCACCGGTAGGCCTGATGGGCCCAACAGGGGCAGGTAAAACCACTTTGCTTCGAGTGCTCGCTGGATTAGAGCCTTCGTTTCGCGGGCGGATCACTTTTTGCGACGAAGTGTGGAGTGATACGGCGGACGTTTCTGCTGGTTTCATCCCACCACATCAACGTCGCGTTGGGATCGCTTTTCAAGATAGCCGGTTGTTGCCAGCGCGCACGGTGCGAGGGAATCTGGTGTTCGCAATGCGTCGTGCCAGAGAGGGGGGCCTCACTTTAGCCTTTGAAGACGTTGTGGAGGGGCTTTACTTGGGGGATTTACTGGAGCAGCCCACGGAGTCTTTGTCAGGGGGCGAACGGCAAAGAGTGGCGCTCGCTAGGGCTTTGCTATCCAAGCCACAGTTACTCTTATTGGATGAGCCCCTATCTGCCAACGATACCGAGCGACGATTCGCCATGTTGGCTCAGCTGGAGACCTGGTTATCCGCTGAGCCAGTCTCGGTGCTGTACGTGTCGCATGTACAAGAAGAGGTGCAACGCCTGACTCGTCAGTTGATCATCATGGATAGAGGGGCAGTGAGGTCGCAGGGTGTCACGGATGCGCTATTAAGCGGAGGGGTGAATGCTGGCCGCGGCGCCAGCGATCAGGGTGTCGGCGAGGAAGCGATGGTAGTCGCCACTGACGAAGATCAGTTATCAGTAATTTTGCAGCGAGCAGCAGGTGCGACCTTGGCACATCAATCCGAGTTAGCACCCGGGGACCGCGTACTGATTCGTCGTGTTACACCGGATACCTTAAGGCGTGACTTTACGCTGCAACCACAATCCGAGCAGGATGAGTCCGAGACCGAATAGCGTGTAAAGCTCGACCGGTTCCCCCGTGACCAGCCAGATCAACACCAGCGATAGAGGCGGGGAGAGAAAGATAAGGCTGGTAATGCTGAGCGCAGAAGAAGTCGCTTTCATGGCACCCATCCACAGAATAAAAGCGATCCCCATCTCAAATAGCCCGATATAGGCACTGCCTGCCCAGCCCTGCCAAGGGATCGTCATCGATGTCTCAGTCAACCAGAGTAGGCCGAATAGCAGCGGCAGCGCGCCCGAAAAATTGAGCAACAAATTGGTCTCAGGTGCGGTGGTGAGCCGGGCATTGAGCACCCAATAAAAACTCCAGATCAAGGTGCTCAGTAAGGCCAAGCTGATGCCGATCGGTTGCGCAAGTTCTAATGCAAGCGGGGCGCCGCGAGTCGCAATGACGACAATACCCAGATAGCTGATGCACGCTGCGCCTAACGCGCCGGCGGTCAGACGATGTTTGAGAATTGGTGCGGCAATCAGTGCCAACGTAATGCCCCAAGAGTAATTGATGGCCATGGCCTCTTGTGCTGGCAATCGGTCATAAGCTGCGAAGAGCACCAGGTAGTAAAGCCCCGGATTGAGCCACCCAGTGAGTAACCCAATGCCTCGTTGTGTCCATGAGGTGTCTCGGAGCGCGCCAAGACGAGTGGGTTGTATCAGCCTGATGACGAAGAAACACCAACTAAACGTCGTTGCTAGCGTGACCAGCTGCAGTGGCGAGAGGTGGTTGAGCGTGAGGCTAAACGCGGTCGCGACAGTGCTCCACAACAGCACCGCTCCCAACCCCAACTGCACTGCAAGACGATCGTTGTGTGTCATCTAATGGATTCCATGCGCTCGCGAGGGTTAATCCTTAGCGATTCCCAGTGCGACGTGCCAAAATATGGTTTTCTAATATGACTCAGGAGCCCACAGCATGGGACACATTGGTGAACATGTCACTCTCGACGAACCCGCGTTTATTCATGAAAGTGCGTGGTTGTATGGCAAGGTTCATGTTGGTCCGGGTGTGTCGATTTGGCCGAACGCGGTGACCCGAGCGGAGACGTATGAGATTCGGATCGGTGCGCGCACCAACATTCAGGATTTTGTGATGATTCATGTTGGCATCGCGTCCCCCACCCTCATCGGCGAAGATTGCTCGATTACCCATCATGCGACGTTGCATGGTTGCGAAATTGGCGATCGCTGTTTAATTGGGATCAACGCCACCATCATGGATGGCGCAAAGATTGGCGACAATTCAATTGTCGCAGGCCATACGATCATTACTGAAAATAAGGTTTTCCCACCTAATTCTGTGATCGCAGGGGTGCCCGGAAAAGTGGTTGCGACGCGGGACTGTGGTGACGCTAATACCCTCAATGCGCAGTTTTATACCGCTTGTGCTGCTCAGTATCGTCAGGGGAATGATCTATTGCCACCCGAGTCGCTGGCGCAATTCAATGACTTAGCAAAAGCGCCTGAGGCGACCTAGACCCGCCGGAGCTCAACAAGTGCTTTGCGTGTGGCGCTGGCGGGGGTTGCTCTGGCCGGTTGTTCTGGCCGGTTGTTCTGGCCGGTTCTTCTGGCGTGATGGACTAACGGCTCGTCGATCGAATCAGTGCGTCAATGCCCTCGTGATGAGTCCTGGCGATGAGTTCATTTAGGGCGCCTCGTCGGCTGCCAAGAGCGCCGTTAAGCCGCCTGCATTGACCGCGGCGGAAAAGCCCTCGGCCGCTAGCGCTTGCTCCGCCTGTCCTGAGCGGTTACCCGTTCTGCAATAGAGCACGATGGTGTCGCTGTCGGCAACGGATAGCGCTCGAATGCCGTCAACGATGTTGTCATGGGGGATATTGATAGCGCCTGGGTAATGACCCGTTGCAAATTCTTCAGGGGTCCTCACATCGACAATCAGGGGCTGCTCCGCTAGCACAGCGAGAAGCCGCTCATCGACCTGAGGTGCCGCGTTATCACAAGCGACTAGCCAGACTGCCAATAGGCAGAGGGTTATCAGTTTCATAGCAATGCTCCCCAATAATGAGGGGAGTGTAACAAGCTAGAGAGCTGGCAGGGACGCGGTGGTTTAAGCGGTTACTGGTTTTTTACTTTGATCATCTCGCCGGCCGATATCGTCAGTGGGGATGTTTTCGAATATCCACTCTTTGGCTGCTGAGAGTGCCTCGAATCTTGTGTCGAACCGTGTTTCAGCGGGCAGATAATCACTCACCCCCATGCCATCAAGACTTTGCGCCACCGCATCGTTGATACCACAAACAAAAAGATGCTTGCCCGCGTGAGCGGCGTCTTGGGCGATGGTTTCTATTGCGCGTAACGCAGACACATCCATAAAAGGGACGCGACCAAAATCGAGCGCTAGCGCCACGTGATGCTGTGGGCTGAGTCTCTCACGTACATGGTGTCCTAGGTCGGCTGCGGCGCCAAAACTCAGTGGACCGCCAAAGTCAAAGTAGGTGAGATGGTCACCACACTCATTCAGCAATGCAATTTCTCGGTCGGACGGACCTTGTGACTGGCTATCTGTTTCGCCCGCCGCCAGCGCTAGTTGTGCGTCAGAGACTTGCTTGACATAGGCGATGGCCGCGACCACAACGCCAGCGGCCACTGCAGTAATGAGGTCAACAAAGACGGTCAAACTCAACACCATCACCATGAGTATGAGATCGAAGCGAGGGCCTTTGTGGGCGCGCTTTAAATACGAGAAGTCGACAATATCGTAGCCTACCTTGACCAGAATGCCGGCTAAGACGGCGTGGGGGATTTGCGATGCTAATGGCGCCAGCACCACGACAACCGCTAGCAGAAAGGCAGCGTGCAGAACCCCAGAGAGCTTAGTGACGCCCCCCGTTCTAATATTGACCACTGTTCGCATGGTCGCGCCAGCTCCCGGGATGCCACCGAAAAATCCGGCGGCCATATTACCCACCCCTTGGCCAATTAATTCGCGGTTAGAGTTGTGTCGTGTGCGGGTCATGTTGTCGGCAACCAATGACGTCAGCAGACTATCAATCGCACCCAATATGGCGAGGATCAGAGCAGCCTCCATCATTATCAAGAGGGCATCGCTGGAAACAGAGGGCATGATAAAAGACGGTAAACCGGTCGGAATGTTCCCTAATATGGGAACGCTATCGAATCCCAAGCTCACCAAAGTGCCCACGATCAGTGCAACGAGTGGACTGGGGAGATACTTGCCCCATCGCGCAGGCCAAGCAAAAACAATGGCCAGTGTCAGCAGGCCAATACCCAGTGCGCTGTAGTTGGGGTCAGTCATAGCAGCGGGCACTTCCAGCAGTGCCGGTATCGTGCCGCCGCCCTCTGGTTCGTGCCCAAATAGGCGCGCCAACTGGAGTGCGATAATGATGCAACCGATACCGCTCATAAAACCGGAGACGACGGGATAAGGGACCAGCCGAATGTACTGACCGAACCCGAGCACCCCAAATAAGATTTGAAACACACCGGCCAAAATTACCGTTGCGAAGATCATTCCTAGGTCGCCACTGAGTGAGGCAAATACGCCAGCAAAAACAACAATCATCGGGCCGGTAGGACCCGAAATCTGCGACGGCGTGCCGCCAAATAATGCAGCGAAAAAGCCGACTAAAATGGCGCCGTAAACACCGGCAATTGGTCCCGCCCCAGATGCTTCGCCAAAGGCCAGCGCGAGTGGCAACGCCACGACGCCGGCTGTTAACCCACCAAAGACATCACCCCGAAGGTGGGAGAAATCAAATAAACGGGACATAGAGGGCCTGACTCCTGTGTTTTAAAATGCCGCTGGTGCCTTGTCGCGTTAGCGGCAGGGTCGGGGCGACATGATCGTCGGGTGAGCAACTCATTAGCTGCGGTTACCCCTCTGGCATCGCTGAACTGTGGTGCTGAAGTATTTTCCAGCCGTCGTCAGAAGCCACGTATAGGTAGCTGAAACGTGCGCTGACCTTCGATCCGTCGCCAAAGGTGAAGGTGTAAATCCCTGAATTGGTGACATGGGTGTCACTCAATATGTTCACATTGAACTCATCAACCACGCCTTGCGGGGACTTTTGTAGAAAACCCACGAAGTAATCCCTGATTTCCTCGTGGTTATGTCTGACCTGATTCGAAACGGTGGGTAATAGCACCGCGTTATCTGCATACAGCGCGGTGACGGTATCGGGGTTGAGCGTGCTCAAGGCCGTATTCCATTGATCGAATAACCCTAGGACGTCTGCATCGTTCATTCAAAACTCTCTCTGTGTTCGTTAGTTACCGCGCGACCCTTTAACGCAGTGGCTTATCATCGGTTCAAGCTGTTGTTTCCGAGGTTTATGGCCCCGCAGCGCCTGTTCGGAGCGATCTCGGCGGACCTCTCGACGACACTGTGTCACTGTTATTGCACTGCTTTGGCGCTTTCTATGGAGTTATACGTGATAAAAAAATTAAAGATCATAGTATTATGTGATAGTTTTTAACTATCACCTGTAATCGGTAGGATTCCCACCCCTTCTGGAGCGGGGGTTGGTTTAGGGCAGTCAGACAGTTAGGGGAAATAGTCATGGCGAAAGCTGAGCAACTCTCTTTCAAGCAAATCAGATATTTTCAGGCTATCGCTGAGGCGGGTAGTTTTCGGCGCGCTGCAGATCGCATTGGGGTAAAACAGCCGACACTCACGGTACAAATGGCAGCCCTAGAGGCGACCTTAGGCACGATATTGTTCGAAAGAAATCGCAATGGCGTCGTATTAACACCGGCAGCGCGAGATCTATTGCCGCGCGCCAGACGCATCGCCGAAGAGTGTAAGGCCTTCATGGATCAGGCCCGCGGCGTATCAGGAGAAAGTACTTATCGATTGGGGGTGACACCTACGCTCGGCCCTTATTTGCTTCCAAGGGTATTGCCTTCACTCCACCATCGATTTGAAAACCTCCGATTATATGTTCGTGAAGCCATTCCTGCGCAGCTGGGCTCCGACGTTAAATCAGCAGTTCATGATGTGGTGTTGACGACGCTGCCTTTGCAAAGCGATGAGCTGGAAGTCAGTCCTCTTTTTCGCGAATCGTTGAAATTAGCACTGCCGCTAGAGCATCCATTGGCCGAAAAGCGCACCATCTTGGGAGAGGACCTAGTGGGGGAGGCGGTGTTAACGATTGATGAGCAACATCTTTACCACCGGCAAATCAGTGCGCTGTGCGAGAGTTTGGGCGCAACGGTTAATCGAGATTACGAGGGGACTTCTCTGGATACCTTGCGTCAGATGGTGGTGATGGGCATGGGCATCACTTTTTTACCGGCGCTTTATGTCGCGTCGGAAATTAACGACTCTGATACGTTACGAGTCACAGATGTTGCTGGTGTGAGTATGAGTCGAGATCACGTGCTCGCGTGGCGTCGCCGATCACCCGCCCGCGTATTTTTCCGGCAGCTGGCTGATGCCATCAGAACGATTGCTAACGCGCAGTTTGAGGGCGAAGTGACGTTGCTGTGAACAAAAGGGGGTGCTTCGTTTCCCACAATGCCGCACAATGCGCCCCCCCTTCGCAATCCAGACTGTCACACTATGCATCGGATCAAAACCTACAACGCGCTGTCTTCCAAAGGACTGAAGCGCTTTGACTCAGAATGGTTTGAAGTCGGAGAGGGTGTTGACCATCCCAATGCCATCTTGCTACGCAGTCATAAGTTACAAGAAGCAGAAATTCCAAACTCTGTTGCGGCAATCGCGCGCGCGGGCGCTGGGGTCAATAATATTCCCGTCGCACTGTGCAGTGAGCGAGGTATTCCCGTATTCAATACGCCGGGCGCTAATGCGAACGCGGTAAAGGAGCTGGTGGCAGCTGCGATGCTGCTCGCCTCGCGGGATATTGTCGGTGGCATTGCGTTTGCACGGGATCAAGATAGTTCTTTGGCACCGGCTGATTTTTCAGCGCTGATGGAACGTGAGAAAAAGCGCTTTGCCGGTTCCGAGTTGGCAGGGAAAACGCTGGGCGTGATAGGGCTTGGCGCCATTGGTAGCCTAGTGGCGCGACTCGGCCTAGATTTTGGCATGGACGTAGTCGGCTTCGATCCCGCTTTATCGGTCGAGGCGGCGTGGCGATTGCCGAGTGAAGTGCGGCGAATGAAAGATGTGCAAACCTTATTGGGCCGCAGTGATTTTATCAGCTTGCACTTACCAGTATTGGATAGCACCAGAGGGCTGATCAACGCCGACATGCTAAAGCACTTTCGACCGGGCAGTTGTCTGGTCAATTTTGCGCGTGAAGAAATAGTGGTGACAGAGGATCTGGTGGAGGCATTGAATAGCGGTACTTTGAGTCGCTACGTGGCTGACTTCCCTAGCCCTCTGCTACTCGGGCGCGACGATACAATCTTGATGCCACATATCGGAGCCAGCACGGCCGAGGCCGAGGAGAATTGCGCTGTGATGGCGGCAGATCAACTCAAAGGGTTCCTTGAGCATGGCAATATTCGTAACTCCGTGAACTTCCCCACCATTGAGCTCGAGAGAACCACTGACTTTAGGATCACCCTCTCTAACCAGAACGAGCCGGGAATGCTCAGTCACATCCTCACATTAATTGGTGAAGACGGGCTGAATGTGGCAGATTTGCTCAACAAGAGCGTCGGCAACATCGCCTACAACATCATTGACCTGGATGGCGTTCCGAAAGACACTTTGCTGGCGCAAATCCGCAGCCTTAATGGGGTCCTGAACCTTCGCGTCATTGGGGGGTGAGCCAATAGAGATAGGTGTTATGTGCTGTCGAGCTCGGCCATAGCCTCATTGGCTTTCTGGAGTCGTTTTGCGCAAATATTGCCGCCGGTACTCAGGCGTTCCAGCACGCTTCTTAGCAACAGTGATATGCCCCCGGTGACGACAGCCAAACTCCCTCCGACAACCGTGTTGGCAGGGTTCAGAGAAATTCTCGGCGCACTCAGTGTGCCGGTCACCTCAACAAACGGGTTGACTAAGCTAGACATATTGATGCCGAGTCCTTTTTGAGGAATCGTCTTGAAGCTTGCCTTCACTTTTTCTGTATCAAAACTAACATGGGTATTGGCCAGTATTTTGATCTTTGGAGTGTCCACGACGATGGAGGGCTCTCCAAAGGCTTGGCCGTTTTTGAGGGTGTTAAACACAGCGGCACAGTTGATAGCGGTCATCGCCTGCTGCTCTTTAAACGGGTTCAAGGCATTGCTCAACTCTTGCAAAAAAGTGTTGCTCAGTCGATCAAAGCCAGTATTGAGAATATGACCGGATCCCATAGCGAGATTGAGGTAACCATTGAGGCTACTGGCCAAGGTTCGGGTCGTTTGGCCTGATCCGGTTAGCCGCAGTTTCACGTCGTAACTAGGTAATGCATCGACATCTTCCTCGGGTGCTTTTGGAATGCCATAAATCAGACTTTCGCCAGTCAGCGCGAGATCGAGCTGGGGTGTCTTGTCTTGATCCACCAGTGATCCGGTCAGCGCTACCGAGCCATTCACGCCATCATCGAAAGACAGCTCGTCGACTCGGAGGCCGTCTCGCTGCAACGAGAAAGCGGACTGTAAATCCTCGAGGGGCCGCACCAGCCCTGTCAGGTTGTTGATATCGAGTGAGATGTCAGCCTCGAATCCCTTCCAAGCATCAAATGAGATGGGGTAATCAGGAATTAATTGGGCGACCGGGAGTGTGGTGTGGGCCGGTGCTGTCTCAGTTGCCATGCCTGCTTTCCCTGTCGTAAAGGTGCGTATCCACGGTGCGAGGTTGATGAGTTGGCTTTGCCCCGCCAAAGTCAGTTCTGGAAATGAGGGATTCGTCGCACGACCCGTGACCGATAAATCACTGTCTCCTGACAGCATCTCGAGTTGCTCAACGAGCAGAACACCTGCTCTGGAGTCCAACTCAACTGAGAGCTGCAGATCCTGGTCGGGGAGCGGCCTAGCCAACCAAGAGGAAAAGGGGGACAGGTTCGCGATCTTAATCTCTGCATCCAAATGGCTATCGATGAATTCATCTCCATCTCGTTCAAGCAGGCCATTCCCTGAGATGACGGCTTGGATGGAGTCGAGTTGCAGTGTTTTGAGATGCCAATCATCGGGAGTGACGGTGCCTGTTGTGCGTAATGAAATGGGTATGGCGGCGTGGTTCTGGAGTTGCAGTGCTGCAGGCAGGTAGAGGGCCAAATCCGGCGCCTGTGCATCAAGGTCAAATTGCATCAGCTTTGAGCGCTGGTTTAATAATAAATTACCGGTTACCGAGGCGGTGCCGAACTGGAGTTGTCCTGCCGAGATGGCAAGCTGGCCCTCTTGCCAGGAGACATTCCCGGAGAAAGCGGCAGGCTGATCTAAATAATCGGGCAGTGTGAATTGAGTCAGTAGTGGTTGTAGCTGAGGAAAGGTCAGGTCCCAGTCACCGGTTAGAACGGGTTTATTGTCGGTCAATGACAATAGGCCGGAGAAGCGTCCCTCACCCTCTGCGAGTTGTAATTCACCCTCTTCGATAGAGAACTGTTGCGAGGCTCGATAGGTAACCATAGCGTGAGCAAGGACCGGCAGCGGGGGGACCGCGTCTGCGTTGGGCACAAAGGGGTCTACGCTAGATTGAAGACTGTCGGACTCGAGGGATACTCGAATACGAGTGGCGTATCGCTGAGAAAACCAGCCCAGTAATCCGTTTGCCACGAGCTCATTCTGACCTACGCTAATACGGAGCTCGCTCACACGAGCCAGCTCGGGGGACTCGATTGAGAGATTGCCCTCAAAAGTTGCCGCGGGGAGCTGGGTGGAGGTTTCAGTAATGAGGCTCAGTAGCCGATCTGGATCGTCCACCTTCCCCCTAATCGAGACCGTTGATCCCAGCATGGCTTCACCCGGCTCGAGCCGCCCTGCGATGGCGAGCGATGCGAAGGGACTTTCGGTGCGAACCTCAATATCGGCGCCGCCTTGCGTCCTCTTTAGCGAGACACTGCCGTTGACTGGGCCAATCAGCTCTGGTGGTAATGCCAGTGCAGCGCCCCATCGTCCCAGGGCAGGAATATCGATCGTGCCGTCTAATGCCCCCGTACTTGGCTGGCGGTAATCGGCGAAGCCTCCTGCCAGAGAGAGGGTGACTGCATCGCTTTGCAACATGAGGAGCGGGACGTCAATTTTTACGCCGTTCTGCACCGCTTCGATGTCGATTTCAAATGGCGTTTCGGGCCAGTTTGGTTGCCCCATCACAGACCCAAGATGGCTAAGGTTAGGACCCTCAGCAATCAGGTTGAGGTGACTCGACTCAAAGGTTTGGACGTCGTCGATACTGCCGTCGCCAATAAAATGAAACTCGCCAAAAAGCGCGTCCAGATTGAGGGTTAAGCGTTTACCTTGTTGATTCAGCGCGACCGCAATATCAATGGGTCCCTCTTCTATGGTGGGTAATGCCAGTGTGGTCAATAGTTGATTGGCGCTGTCGGCATGGACTGAGAGCGAGAGCTCAGACGTGCCGATTGACTCCAGTGAATCGAGGCGGGCTGTCGCGTCAAAGGTCGCGCCGCCAACCGTTCCGGCCCAATCGATCAGCCAGTCATCGACAACCAGCAGCGATTCAACATCTCGAATGGTGAGGTCGGTTTTGAAAGACTTGCCATTGACGAGGCCCTCGCTCGTAAGCGCCAGCGTCGTATCCTTGAGTTCCTCAGTCAGGCTTGTGACATGCAGGACAGACGGGTCATCGTTACTGTCGTTAAGCCAGACGAGTTCGGCGTTATTGACCGACACGTTATTGGCGCGAATTCGATAAGCGAATGCGCGCTCAGCAGGCGGTCTTGAACCATTCAGCTCTGATAGCGGTATCAGCGTCCCGCTGGCCTCAGGGTTCGGGTTGTCGTCACTGTCATGACGGGTATCAAGGTTGAGTGTGACATCGCGCAACGCAGCCGACTTAATCGTAATCTCATTGTCTAACAAAGTAGTGAGTTGCAGTGCTAGAGAGGCAGCCCCCACGCTAAGGAACGGATCGCCATTCGGGTCGGCCCCTGAAATGGTGAGGTCCTGGGCAGATACCTCCAAATGGCTTCCCAGTCGAACCTCTAAAGGCCCAAGGATGCGGACTTCTCGTTTGAGCAGGTGGCTGCCGATTTGCTCGTACAGGGGTCTCAGTACCCCTAAGTCTGCTGTCAACGCCAGGACTGCGAGGAGTGCGATAAAAGCGGTAGCACTGAGTAAAATGTTGCGAAAAGCGCGCATTATTCCCCCAATAATGAGGCGCTTTTATAACACGTACTGGCCTGTGGCGGGACTCGGGGCTTATAGTCCGGCCTTCGGGCTAACAAGCGAGCAGAGAAAAGCGATGAACTTCAGTTCAGACAATGTGGCGGGTGCGCATGAATCGGTTTTAAGGGCAGTCGTAGAGGCCAATGCGAATACTGTCCCGGCGTACGGTGATGATGCGCTGAGCGCTGAAGCCGAGACGGCCCTACAAAACCTATTTGAAACCGAGTGTGCTGTTTTTTTTGTGACGACCGGGACCGCAGCCAACGCATTGGTGCTGAGTGCCATGTGCCCGCCATGGGGTGCCGTCTATTGTCACGCTGATGCCCATATTTTGAACGATGAAAATACGGCGGTGGAACTGTTTTCGGGTGGTGCGCGATTGGTCGGTATTGCGGGACACGCCGGTAAGCCAGACCCCGTAGGTCTGCAAGAGGCCATTGAGTCAGCAATCAGTCACGGTGTTCACAGTGCGCAACCCGCGGTGATCAGCCTGTCCAATGTCACGGAGGCTGGCACCGTCTACACGCCGGAAGAGCTACAGGTTTATCGACGCATTGCGGATCGCTATGACATGAAGTTGCACGTTGACGGTGCTCGGTTTGCTAATGCAGTGGTTGCCTCAGGTGCCAGTCCCGCTGAATTATCGTGGCGGGCGGGTGTTGATGGTCTCAGTTTCGGTCTCACTAAAAACGGTGGCATTGCTACTGAAGCCGTGGTCGTGTTTGATCCAGCGCTTAAGCAGCAGTTGGCGTATCGACGTAAACGCGCCGGTCACCTGTGGTCCAAGCAACGTTTTATCGCTGCTCAGTGGCTGGCACTCCTATCAGATGAGTTGTGGCGACAGAATGCTCGCCATGCTAACGCGATGGCGCATCGATTGGCGCAAGGACTCGCGTCACACTCCACGATCGACATGCCTTGGCCTGTTGAGGCAAACGAAGTGTTTCCCGTGATACCAGAACCGCTCCGCAATGACCTAAGGAGCAGGGGCGTTGCGTTTTATGATTGGCCGGTGTTGCCCAATATGGCACGTTTTGTCACGCACTTCGGGACAACGCCCGAGGAGGTTGATGAGTTGATCGAGCTGATCGCCACACGATCAAAATCGCTCTAATCGTAGCGGGCGGCCTAACTCGGATCGGCTTCGCACCACCTGAATTGGTTCCGCACCGTTGGCTTGGGGCCCTAATAAAAACTGAGTTCGCGGTATGAGCCGTCTTTCGGGGAGGGGTTAAGACAACAGTTGTTGTCGGTAAGTGGAGGGGCTTTCGCCGGTCCAGCGTTTAAACGCTCGAGAGAAAGATGCTTGCTCACTAAACCCGCACAGGTAACTCACTTCCGATAGCCCTACCATCGGGTCTCCCAGCCGATTTTCGGCGAGCTCGGCGCGCGTTTGGTCCAGTAATACCCTAAAACGAGTGCCTTCATCCTGAAGCCGCCGTTGTAGCGTTCGTAAGCTCATATTCTGCGAGGCAGCGGCCTCTTCCTCAGTGAGCGTATGGCCGGGGAGCTGATCGAGAATGGCAATCTTGAGAGTGGCTAACAGGCTCCCTTCTCTGACAGCTCGGACTAGGGACTCGAGCATCGGCTCATTGGCGGTGAGGACATCAATGTTGCTCGTCGAAATGGGCTGTACCAGTAATTTTCGAGGCAGCACCAGTTCCCCGCGTTGAGCAGAAAAGCTGACCCGGGGCCCAAAGACGCTGCGATAGGTCGATAGGCGGTCCTGGTCAGCTCCATATAAGGAGACCTTAATCGGGTCGCCAGGAAAATCAGTGAAGTTGCGAATGCTGTGGAGCAGAACTGCGAATAGAAAAACCTGAGTGATGTGTTCTGCAATGCCTTCGTAGACCACATTTTTAGCGATGGTGACGGAGTCTGTTTCCTCGATAATCTGTAGCGGGCTGTGAGTAGAAACGAGGGCTTGATAGCGGCAGAGTCGCTGTAAGGCGGCTAGCCCCGTCTCCGAGGATATCGCCGTAATACCGAGTACATGGGTATCCATGATGTGATGATGTTGCGCGAGCGCAAGCCCGATATCCTCGGCAGGGTATTGGGACGATAGTTGTGTTAGCAGTGCGCCAACATGTGCCGTAGGGATTCGTGAACGGGGTTTTGTCAGCGCGGTCATGGGTATCCCTGCCGCTTGCAATGCGTCCTCAACACTGGCGCCTTGACCAGACAGCCATCGCTCGACGACGCGTAGGTCACTGGCGAGCATCGTTTGCTGAGTTGCCACGTTATCGTTCTCCCTTCAATCGCTAGGTATGAGTGATGCCATCCGACAACGTCATGAGGCTGGTCGTTAGAGACCACTTCATTGATGATGAACTGCTTACCGATTAATGGGAAGTCACACTTCATGACTTACAGCGTGATGATGGGCGCCCGATGATTGTCACGCATAAGGCGGCGCGACACTCCCTGATGCCACTGAGCGAGCGCCAGCGCCAAGTTACGGCGCCGCTGAGGGATAGGCTGCATTGCCGCCGAGTAGATAGTAGTCTGGTCGGCGTTAGGCGACCGGTCTGTCCTTGAGGGGTTAACTGGAAATGTGGAAGACATTTCCCTCATCTGTGAGCGCAACAATGCTGCCGTCTTTCAGTACGCGCACGTCACGAACTCGGCCGGTCACCTCAGGGAATACCGGTGAATCGTCGATGACGGTATTACCGTCAAGTTGCAGCCGTCGGATTTCTCCGTTGATCAGCGAGCCCAGCAGTAGGTCGCCTTCCCAACCTGGGAAATCATCGCCTCGATAGATAGCCAGCCCCGATGGGCCAATACTGGGCACCCAGTAGGTCATTGGCTGCTCCATACCGTCTGCCTCAGTAAATGGTGAAATCACCGCACCACTGTAGTCCACGCCATAGGTGATTGCGGGCCAGCCATAATTTTTCCCTGCCTCGATCACGTTCAGTTCATCGCCTCCCTTGGGCCCGTGCTCGTGCATCAAAATGCGCTGGGATCCCGCATCAAAGATGAGTCCCTGAGGATTTCGATGCCCATAGCTGTAGACTCTCGGTGCTTCATTGGGGAAGGGGTTATCGACGGGTACCGATCCGTCTGCATTGACTCTGAGCAGTTTACCCAACTCCCAAGAGAGGTTTTGCGCTTGTTCCCGATACGAAAATCCCTCGCCCACGCTCACGATTAAGGTGCCATCAGGCAGGAAAACCATTTTCCCCCCGTAATGGAAGGATCCCTCTTTGTTAGGGGCCACCTCAAGAATGGCTTCTAGATCCTCAATGCGATTGTTTCGTAGGAAGCCGCGCGCCACTGTCGTCCGGTTGCCCTTGTCATCGCCACCGGCGTAGCTCACATAAATCATGTCGTTGCTGTCGAATTGGGGATGCAGCACGACTTCAAGTAATCCGCCTTGATTGGCATCAAAAATGGGGGGCATTCCCAATACGGGTGTCACCTCGCCTGCGCTATCGAGTATCAATAGACGACCACCTTTCTCGGTGATTAGTAAGTGGCCGTCGCTCAGCTCAGCCACTGACCAAGGCCGATCAAGGCCCGACGTGAGCGTTTCCACCTGATACGGCGCTGCCGCTGCGGGCCCGGTAACGAATGGTCCGGCAAAGAGTGTCGCGATAATAAGCGTCGCGCGAGCGACTGTGCAGCAAAAGGGCATGATAATTACCTCAACGGGTGAATGGACTAGATTACGCGTTTGTGCGGTCGGTGGATTATGATGCTCTCTCACTCGTAGTGGGCAGGACCAGAGATGCGTGGCGTGACAGCATACACCTTGGGCGTATTGGTGGCTTATATCGTGGGGTCTGTGATCGGGACTCAGATGATTTTGTACTCGGTCTCAACAATGGCGCTAGAGGTCACGTTGAACGCTCGCCTTGGGAGCACTGTGAATGATCTCGTTGGTCTGAGCGCCAGTTTACTGCCGATGATGGCAGTGAGCCTTGTCATTCCTTGGTTGGCCTGCGATTTTGTGACCCGACGGCACCCCCACCTACGAAGCCCACTACTCTATGGGCTCGCCGCAGCATTCGCCATCGCGATACTGCATATTGCGCTGAGCCAGATCTTTGGGATGGACGTCTTTGCGCCCGCCCGGACGTTGGCGGGTTTATTAGGCCAATGTCTCGCGGGTGCAATCGGAGGCGTTTGTTTAAACGCGTTACGCTGAGGCGGGCTGTCCTGCTGTTATGCCATTAAAAATCAAATCGAAAGCCAATGGAGGGGCCATGTTCTTTCAGATCGAATTTAAATCGATCGGCTCCGTCACCGTCGTCGTAGTCAAAATCTAAATATCGATAGCCCAGTGACACACTCGACCAGCTGTTGAAGCGATAAGCGAACGCGCCGCTAAGCACAACGACCAAGTCAGATCCTACCCCGAAGCCGCCGACTTGTGCCGCGCCAGTGAACTCCCAAGCCGAGCTGATCGGCGTTTCAAAAAGCACCCCAACAACGGGATCAACCCAGTCATCTCCGACTTTTACTTGACGGTCGTTGTTGGGCCCAGAGAGCGATAACGTTGCGGCAATATCACTGTAGAGCGCGCCGCCGGTTAATTGGAGTGAGTCGTTGACGCGCCAAGTGACAGAGGCAATGGCAACCGTTTGCTCTAACTCCATATCACCGGAAAAGGCCTCGAACGTATCCTCGGTGCTGCCTTTTAGATCCATATACACCACGTCGAGGAGGACTCCCCATCGCTCGCCTTCACCGCGGTACATGCCGAGGAACCCGCTATCAATCGCATCGAACACGTCACTCGAACCGATATCGACGTCGAGCTCCAGGTCGCCCACACCCTGCGTTCCTGACAGTGTTGGCGCCAAGATATATAAGAGCCCTTGGTTCGACCATTTTGGCGCGTCTTCGGTTGCGTCCTCGGCCGCCGCTGCGGCCTGTGCCAAGGTCAACATTAAGGCCCCGCTGAGGCAGCGCAGCAGTTTGGGAGTTTGTTTGTTGGTTATCATGAAATGTTGGCCCTTGAACAATATCGTGGACGCAGTCTGCACGACTTCTGGTGAAATCGCAGTGCCAAAAGTGACAAATAGGGGGTGCCAAGCAACCCGCTTTCAGGCCACTCGTTGCTGTGTGCCGTGCAGTCAACGCCGCTGTCACCTAGGCGCCAGTCGCTTTGTCATAAAAATGACATGTTTCTTTCACTGAACTGCAATGAAAAGTCTGCACCATCAGCTCATGACATGTCGTCGATGACCACCGCTTAGGTGTTCTTCACCGTAAACGAAAAGGGTTCAGTTATGATCTTGCGGCTCAAAACAACGAGTTTTTTATGGCTTTTGAGTGTCAGCGTGCTCTGCCTATCACAGGCAGCATCTGCCACCGATAAAGCGTTGTTGGATATTTTGCTCAGCAATGGGCTCATTTCGCAGGCGCAGTATGAGCAGCTGGCCGAAACAGAAGTTTTGACGACCGAAGCGGTACTCGCGGGCGTTGCGAGTCAACAGATTGAGCCGAGCGCTATCGAATCCAGCACGCCTGGTTCTCAGGACAGCGAGTTGGCAGGAGCGACGGCGCTCGACCGAAGTGTTCAGGATGCGATTGACAGCGCAGTGGCCAGCGCGATGGTCGCCGACTCGCCCGTCAAAGCAAGTTATGGCTCCAAGGGCTTTCGCCTTGAAACGCGCGACGGCAATTGGCAGACCAATCTTCAGTGGAGAGCGCAGTTTCGCTACAGCAATCCCTATGGATCTGACCCCCGT
>Ga0209251_1000673_pt1 | contig 29715 bp, 27 predicted proteins | sample SaaInlV_100m_DNA_6_FD_184665 | JGI IMG/M metagenome (GOLD analysis project Ga0209251, IMG submission 184665) | Marine microbial communities from expanding oxygen minimum zones in the Saanich Inlet - Saanich Inlet SI073_LV_10m_DNA (SPAdes) (version 2) | ecosystem: Environmental > Aquatic > Marine... | reverse complement strand
TGGAACGGCACCGATCTCTGGATCCAGTTCGTCGAGGGCCGCGGTAATCACGGCGCGGTGACCAGCATGGATCCCATCAAAGCTTCCAAGGGCCAGGGCGGTGGGCCGGCGGGCATCCTTTGGCGAGCAGAGCGGGATCAAAGAGGTGCGGGCTGGACGCTTTGATGGCAAGTTTGAACGACTGACCGACCGGGCATGGCAGATCGCCTTGATTTCCAGCAGTTGTCCTTTGGGCTAAAGCGCATGGGCTGGATTCGTTTTTGGATCCAGGTGGTGCTCGGAGTGGTGGTGGTGGGGGTGTTGATTTTCAACAACATTGGCGGAAGTTTGGCCCGTAATGCTGAACGGGCCGTGGGCCTGGGGCCAGGGTTATCGCTCACCACCCTGTCGTTTTTGGTGTTGTTGTACAGCCTTTGGCAAGGCTGGTTGATCGTTCGCATCGGCCGGGCCGTGGATAGTCCGGCGCGACCCACGCGAGGTGAAACGGCAAGGCTGGTGAAACGAGGTTTGCTCGCTGATCTTGTCGGCCTCACCTTTGCTGCGATCGGTTATCAAGCCCTGGCTGGAAGTTTGTTCGTTCAGGCCTCGATGCAGACCCCTGGCATCGCCATTGGTGGTGGTGGCTCTGCAGACAATTTGGCGATTACATCGCTCGAGATGCTCTCGGTGTTGAGCAACACCCAAGTTTTATTTGGGCACCTGATTGGATTGATTTTTTCGCTTTGGCTCCTGCAACGCGTCTATCGCACGCAGTGAGCCGTCAGTAAGCCGTGAGTGAGCCGTGAGTTAGAGGTCCTCCGATTCCTGTTCAGGAGGGCCTCGTCTTAATGGACCGACTGATCTTGAAGCTTCAGCTGGGGTAGGTCCCCAAGCGGGCCTCTCCAGAACAAATCCGGCTGAATGGGGGTGAGTGATGGGCAGTTCTTGTGGATTTGCGCCACATCGCTCGGCCAGTCTTTGGGACCTTCGCCAGCCGATTCCAAATCATTGACCACTTCACCGGCGAGCCAGTAATAAGCACGGCCGCGTGGATCTTTGCGGGAGCTGAATTGCTCGTCGTATCTGCGGATCGACAGACGGGTCCAACGCAGCGCTCCCATGGCCTCCTTGGCACAGGGCGGAATATTCAGATTGAGCAGCATGCTTTCGGGCCAATGGCCATGAATGGCTTGTTCGCTTACATCCATCGCCAGATCGGCAGCGGCTTGAAATTGACGCCATTGGAAGCAGGCACTGCTCACAGCGAGTGAGCGAATCCCATCGAGCGTTCCTTCCATGGCGGCAGCCACGGTGCCGGAACAGAACACATCTGTACCGAGATTGGGACCGTGGTTAATGCCGGATAAAACCAGATCAGGTTTCTGTTTGACCAGCTCAAACAAGGCCAGTTTCATGCAGTCGGCTGGGGTTCCACTACAAGCCCATGCCGTGACGCCTGGAGCAAACAGCTCGTCGGCTCGTTCTGCACGGATGGGGGTTTGAAGGGTGAGGCCATGGCCGGTGGCCGAGCGCTCCTGGTCAGGACAGACAACGGTTACCTCATGGCCCCGGGCTGCAGCGGCGGCGGCGAGGGTCCGAATCCCGTCAGCAAATACGCCGTCGTCGTTGCTGATCAGAATCCGCAGCGGTGCCATAGAAACGAATGTCTTTGCTCGAAACCTAAGCGTCCCGACTGCTTACAGTCTTGTCTCATTCAAGACAGCCCAGTGAGCGCCACGGTCACCCTGCAGCAGCTCACCGATCAGCTGGATGCTCTAGAGCAGCAAGCTGCCGCTGAAATAGCAGAGGCTGTTGATGCCCAATCCCTCGAGCAGCTGCGGGTTGGTTTGTTGGGTAAAAAAGGGCGCATCTCCGCAGTACTCGGCGCCATGGGCAAATTGCCTGGTGAGGAGCGGCCTGTGGTGGGACAGCGGGCCAATGTCCTGAAAAATCAAGTGCAGACGTTGTTATCTGAGCGTCTGCAGGCTGTGAAACAAGCGGCGATGGCAGCACGCATCGCTGGAGAAACCCTCGACGTCACGGCTCCTGCTTCTGGTACGCCGATGGGGCATCGCCATCCCTTGATCTCAACAACAGAAGAAATTGTCGATCTCTTTTTGGGGTTGGGGTACAGCGTGGCGGAGGGCCCTGAAGTGGAGCAAGACCACTACAACTTCACGGCCCTCAATATCCCGGAAGACCATCCGGCACGGGATATGCAGGACACGTTTTATCTAAAGGGGGATCTGCTGTTGAGAACCCACACGTCTCCAGTGCAGATTCGCCACCTGCAAGACAACCCCCCACCGGTTCGCATCGTTGCTCCTGGGCGGGTGTATCGCCGTGATGCGGTCGATGCCACCCATTCGCCGGTGTTCCATCAAGTAGAGGTGTTAGCCATCGATGAAGGCCTGGATTTCAGCCACTTAAGGGGAACTGTGATGGCCTTTTTGAAAGCCTTTTTTGGCGATCTTCCGGTACGTTTTCGTGCGAGTTATTTCCCGTTCACGGAGCCTTCGGCCGAAGTGGATGTGCAGTGGCGAGGCCGCTGGCTTGAGGTGATGGGTTGCGGCATGGTCGATCCTGCCGTTTTGGAAGGGCTAGGGCTTGATCCAGAGCGCTACAGCGGTTTTGCAGCCGGTTTGGGAGTGGAGCGGTTTTGCATGGTGCGGCATGGCATCGACGACATCCGCAGGCTGTACACCAGTGACCTGCGCTTCCTTGAGCAGTTTTAAGGACTACTCCTACCTGATCTTTGATCTGATTTCTGGTCGGATTGAATTGGGTAGTGCTTGATATAGACGAAAACAAACAGCAAAGTCTCATGATGCGTTTCGCAAGACTCGCTCTATCTGTACCAGCCTATTAATTCTCAGACTCTATTATTTTAGTACTCAGCATATTTTAAGTTGAAATCGTCAATAAAATCTCTAATTGCTTCTGCAATTTTTGCATCTTTGATTGCGCCTGCCGCGAAGGCTCAATCAAAGTTCGACTTTAATGACCTCACTTACAGCCCAAATCTCGCGTCAGTTGATCGCGTTGCTCAAGCGCCGAGCGAACAAAATACTTCCGCTGGAACAGTTGCTGAGTCAGGCGGTGGTGATACAGCAGCCTTGGCCAAGGCCGCTCAAAATCCAATCGCGAGCATGGTCAGCATTCCAATTCAGTGGAATGCAACTCCGGGTACCCAATGGGCGCCAAATTCATTAGACCCCGATGCAGATTCCAACCGCACGCTCAATGTGGTCAACGTTCAACCTGTTATTCCCTTCACTCTTAGTGAGGATTGGAGTCTTGTTACCAGAACGATCGTTCCTTTTTTAGGTGTGCCATTTGCAGATCCTGGCAAGGTTGCTCTCACACCCATGGGTCAGCCCTACGTCATGGACTGGGATGAAGAGCAAAGAGTAGGAATCGGAGATATCAATCCCACGGCATTTTTTGTACCCAATCTGAAAGGCAATTTCACTGTTGGATTTGGCCCGACGGTGAGCATGCCAACGGGTGGTGATCTTCCGATGGGATCGGGTAAGTGGTCGGCGGGTCCTGCGGCGGTTGCTGTGTACACCACAGGCCCATGGGTTGTTGGGGGATTGATTAATAATATGTGGTCGTTTGCCGGCGATGATGACCGCGCCGATGTCAACAAGATGCTGATTCAGCCATTTGTTAATTACAATCTTCCAAAAGGCTGGTATCTATCATTCTCCCCAATCATTACGGCTGATTGGGAAAATAATGATCAAGGCTGGAATGTACCTGTTGGTGGGGGCGTTGGTCGGGTGTTCAAGCTTGGCAAGCAGCCAATTAATGCATCCTTACATGCCTATTACAATGCAATTAAGCCTGAAATTGGAGGAGAAGAGGTCATGGGTGACTGGACGATTCGTACACAGATTCAATTCTTGATCCCTTCAGTGGCTAAAAAGTAATTTGGAGATTTAAAAGAGACCATCGGATCACAGAATTGCCATATACAGTTACTTTGCGTAATTCCTTAACTTTTTATCCGATTCATTTTTTTAGTAAAACAATGACATCTTTGCTGAATCTTTCACTAAAATTTTCGTCGACCATGTCAGCTGGGCTGATGCTGTCGATTGCGGGTCTTGCTGGAGTTCCTGCAGGGGCCTTGGCTTCATCGAATTGCCCAGCTCCTGCTGTGGTGAAGACAGCCAAAGCGGTCACCCCGGTGACAAAGCTCAATTACGCCAAGGCCGAAACTGAGGTGATCTTGTCGGATTATGTGGCCAAGATCGCGAAAGGCACCTGCAGCGGTGGCGTTGGTGTGTTTTCGCATCTCAAGGGTGCAATGGATCCAAAGGACCGCACGATTCTTCGCCCCAACTTCGACACGCTGTATTCGTTTTCAGTCCTCGATCTTGATAGCCCTGCCACGGTTGTTCTCCCTGAGACCGATCGTTATCAGATCCTCGAAATTGTGAATGAAGATCACTGGATCCCCATTGTCAGCACTCAGCCTGGACGCTACGAGCTGACGAAGGAATCTGTGGGAAGTCGCTATGCGTTTGCTTTTGTGCGGACGCAGGTGAACATGCAGGATCCCTCAGATCTTCAGAAGGCTGGAAAGATTCAGGATCAGATCGGGTTGGAACAAGCCGCTATGGGTGAGTTTGTTTCGAAGAACAAGTACGACATGGATGAGATTTTGAGCTTGCGTGCCGATTACAACAAGCGCATGGCCCCTGAGGGAGTGACCTCTGAGATGGCGATGGGTAAGAAAGGAGAGATCAGCGACGAAATGCGTAATTTTGGTGTTGCGGTCGGCTGGGGTGGACTCCCGAAGGAGGGTGCTGTCTATCCCTTCCCGAAGGCCGTTAATTCCACTGATCCGCACACGCTGACGTTGAAGGATGTTCCCAATGATCCACGTGCCTTCTGGTCAGTCACTGTTTATGACAAGGATGGTTTTTCAATCGGGGAGAAGTTCAATGTCAATAGTGCTTTTGCAAAGAAGAATGATCAAGGTGAGTATGTGATTCACTTTGGTGGAGATAAGAGCCAAGACAACTATCTCGATATTTATCCCGGCTGGAATGTAGCGTTGCGGATTTACTCCCCGACTGAGGCCTATTTCAACGGTAGCTGGACACCTCCGCAGTTTGAACCCGCAAAATGAGTTGAATCATTTTGCGCCTTCTTTTTATTAATTTTATCCAAGTATTACCTTTAATCATGTTTTTTCAAAAGAAAGCCATCACTGGTGCTCTCGCTCTTGGTTTAGGTGTTTTAACCGTTGCTTGTGGCCAGCCCAAAAGTGCTTCAGATCAGCCCTCGTCTACTGCCAATGCTGAGCAGGCTGCTGTTTCAGTAGACACAGCCAAAAAGGATTGCCCTAAGCCTGCTGTTTTGGTTCAGAGCAGCACGGTGGTTCCCGTCACCAAGGCCAACTATTCCGAGGCCGAAACGCAGACGGTCTTTGCCAAGTACATCACCAATGTTGCGACTGCGACCTGTACCGGAGGTTTGGGAACGATTTTGAATCTCCAGAAGGCTGCGGACCCTAAGGATCGCACGGTGATTCGCATTAACTTCGACACCTTGTATTCCTGGTTGATTCTTGATCTGACCACTCCGGCGACTTTTACGCTCCCGCAAACCAATGGCCGCTACCAGAGCGCCATGGTGGTAAATGGACAGGGGTATGTGTATGTGGAAAAAGAGCCTGGTGACTACACCCTTACAGAGGACGAGGTGGGGAGCCGCTATGCCTTGGTGGCATTCCGCACCGGTGTAAACATTCAGGATCCTGAGGATGTAGCTCAGGCCCAGGCTCTGCAGGCCAAGTTGTCGGTAACTCAGGCTAATACAGGCGAGTATCTACAACCCAACCAATGGGATCTTGAGCAGATGATGGCTCTCCGTACTGCTTATAACCAGGAGCGCAATGAGAAAGGTGTGAAGTCGGAATCGCTCTATGGTCGTCCCGGTGAAGTCACCCCGGAGCAAAACAATATGGGTGTGGCTGTGGGGATTGGCGGATTACCTAAGGAAGGTGCTGTTTATCTGTTCTACACGCCATCATCAGCTGAGCCTCAAACGCTGACGCTCAAAGATGTTCCGAATGGCGACAATGCTTTTTGGTCTCTTACGGTGTACGACAAGGATGGATTTCCGGTTGGTGAGAATTTCAATGTGAACAGTGCATTTGCTAAGGCAGACGCCCAGGGTGAAGTGAAGCTCCACTTTGGTGGTGATAAGACACAATCCAACTATTTGGAGATTTACCCGGGCTGGAATGCCACTTTCCGGATCTACAACCCTAAGTCCGCTTATTTTGATGGCTCATGGAATCGGCCAGAACTGAAGTTCAAGTAATCATGCTGATGCTTAGGAAGAGATGAATGGGTCTGGTTTTTGCTATTCGCTAAACCGGATCCAGCCTGATCTTTAATAATTCATTTTTTATTGAGAAGGTCCTTGTACTGAATTGCGTTTTTTTGGGACCATTGCTGGAAGGAGATGTCAGTATTTTTAGAATAATCAAACTCTCTCGATGGCGATATCAGCTGCGAAGAAACGCGTGTTCAAGGGGCTCTCCTTTTTAGCCCTGTCAGGGGTTCTGCTGAGTTCGCCATTACGGGCCCAATCTGGTTCAGATGATGTTCCTAAGGGCTATACCACTCCAATTCCATCTGAGCTGCTAACCCCGGATACAGTCCGAACTTCGGTCGGAACCTTCAAGTTCTTCGATGGCATGCCGGACCCGGCCACCGTCAGGACAACGTTTGAAAACCTCAAATTTATTCGTGCTTATGAGACATTTCTCACGTTGATGCCAGCCGCCAGCATCGAAATGCTGCGCCATGGCCATGAGCAGATCGGGGTGGACGATCACACCAAGGTGAATTTGATGTCACCTCTGAATTCCAATCCACTGTTTTTGACGGGGAACACAGATACTGTTTACGGTTCAGCATTTTTCAATCTTCAGCAAACCGGGCCGTTGGTGATTGAGGTGCCAGCGGGTCTTGGACCGGGCACGATTAATGATGCCTATTTCCGCTTCGTGGCCGATACAGGTGCTCCTGGACCTGACAAAGGTAAGGGCGGAAAGTATTTAATTCTTGGTCCTGATGATAAAAAACCTGCAAATACAGATGGTTATTTCGTATTCCGATCACCCACCTATTCCAACTGGTTGATTCTCAGGGCTTTCCTTGATGAGGAAGGTAATCCAGACAAAGCGGTTGCTAATTATAAAAATGGCTTGCGGATGTATCCCTATTCACAGCGGCTAAATCCACCGGAAATGACGTTCATTCAGGGTGGAGATAAGACTTTTAATACGGTGCATGCCAACAACTTTGAGTTCTTTAACGAACTCAATCGGGTGATCCAACGTGAGCCTATCGAGTTCCTTGATCCAGAAGTGCGCGGTTTGGCAGCGGGGATCGGGATGGAGAAAGGAAAGCCCTTCAATCCCTCAGCTGCCGATCGCGCCTTGCTGGAAGAAGCGGTTCAGGTGGGTGTGGCTTATGTGCGGTCTGACATGGTCACTCCCCGCGCTGCAGATGCGTACATCTATGAGGGCAATCCCCAATGGTTTACAGCCTTTGCAGGGGGAAGTTATGAGTGGCTCAAGGATGGTGGCCAGGGAGGTCGCAACCTTGATGCGCGCAATAATTTCTTCTGGGCTTACACAGTGAACACCCCGGCCATGGTGTTGGAAATGGTTGGCGTTGGTTCTCAATATGCCATTGCAGGAACGGATGAGAATGGTGCTGTTCTTGATGGTCGAAAGACGTACAAGCTGACCATTGACAAAAATCCACCCGCCAAGGATTTCTGGTCCATCGTGGCGTACGACCCCCAGACCCGATCTCAGTTACAAACGACGCAGCCATTTCCGGCCAAGAACAGCCAGCGCAACCAAGAGATGATGGCGAATGCGGATGGTTCCGTTGATGTGTATTTCGGACCCAAAGCCCCTGAGGGTAAAGAAGCAAATTGGATTGAAACTATCCCCGGTAAAGGTTGGTTCATGGCCTTCCGGCTGTATGGCCCTTTGCAACCGTGGTTTGACCAAACCTGGAAGCTGAATAATGTCGAAGTGATCAATTGAACGATCGGCTTATTAATCCTACTTTTACCCTCTTATTTGTTATGAAAGGCTTCACTTCTTTTTCGGCTCTATTTGCTTCAACTCTCTTAATCGGTAGCTCTGCGTTGTCGCTTCAAGCTAAAGATGTCACTCCCAAGGGTTACAACACTCCGATTCCCGAAGACGTCTTAACGCCAGATGTCGTGCGCACACGCATCGGCACATTTCGGTATTTCGATGGTTTCCCGAACGACGCCACCAAAAAGGCTGCGCGGCTACAGGTCGATTTGGGGCGTGGGGTACAGACCTTCCTTAACTTCATGCCTGCAGCATCCCTCGAGATGCTCTATGTCGGCCATCGCGATGGCTACGGCATGCAGCCGAATCGAGATATTGGTTTGTTTGACGAGCTGATGAGCTCCAAATCGCTCTGGCTCACTGGCAACACCGATACGGTGTATGCCTCGGCATTTCTGGACCTTAGCGATGGCCCCGTGGTGGTGGAAGTCCCTCCGGGCACCGGCCCTGGCACGGTGAACGATGCTTTCTTCCGCTTTGTGGTGGATATGGGCGGGCCTGGTCCTGATAAAGGCAAGGGCGGCAAATACTTAATTCTTGGGCCAGGGCAAAAAGCGCCTGCCAACACCAACGGCTACTTCGTTGCGACAACCCCTAGCAAGATCAACTGGTTGATTCTGAGGGGTTTCTTGGATGAGAAAGGCGAGCCAGATACAGCGAGAACTGCTTTCCAAAATGGTCTGAAGGTGTACCCCTTCGCTCAAAGCAATAACCCTCCTTCAAACACCTTTAAGAACCTCACGGATTGGCAGGTTAATACCATCCATGCCAATGATTTCAAGTTTTACGAGGAATTGGATGAGGTTATCCAGCGCGAGCCTTCCGAGATGTTTTCTCCAGAACTCCTTGGGATGGCCTCGGCGATTGGGATTCAGAAAGGCAAGCCGTTTAACCCCTCCTTTGCACAAAAGAAGTTGTTAACTGAAGCGGTAGCCATCGGCAATGCAACAGCACGTTCGATTCTGTTTTCCCCGCAGGATCCAAAGGCTTACATCTATCCCGGAAAGGCTGGTTTTTGGCAAACAGGATTCCCTGGAGGCAGCCACGAATATCTCGTCAACGGCGGGAATGGTGGGCGTGACATGGATAGTCGCACCCTGTTCTTCTATCTCGCCACAGTGAATACTCCGGCGATGGCCCTTGAACTTCCTGGTGTGGGATCGCAATACGCCTTCAGTTCTCGTGATGGCAGTGGTGCCTATCTCGATGGCTCAAAAACCTACAAAGTCAACATCCCCGCGAATCCACCGGCCAACCGTTTCTGGTCGTTTGTGGTCTACGACCCGCAGACCCGTTCGATGCTGCAGAGCAAGGAAATGCCCTACCCCAGCAAGAACAACAAGCGGAATCCCGACATGGTTAAAAATACCGACGGCAGCACTGATCTGTACTTCGGCCCTAAAGCTCCGGTAGGAAAGGAAGCCAATTGGGTCAAAACAGTACCTGGAAAAGGTTGGTTCGGGATTTTCCGTCTCTACGGCCCTGGCCAGGAATGGTTTGACCGCACCTGGAAACTCGGCCCCATTGAGAACCTCTGATTGTTGGTTTTGAGTCACTGAGCTGATCATGCTGAAGCATGGTGTTGCTTCAGCGAGGGAGCGATTGCCAGTGGGTCTAAAGCCGCCGTCGCCGTTGCGAATAGTCTTAATTAAGGCACAACAAAAGACTCCCCTTTATGGGGAGTCTTTTGTTGTGCTATCTCCTGCTTCGTAATTATTCGAACAAAATTCGAATGCCAAGATTCACACCATGTTGCTTCGTGTCATATCCGTTGTCGTTGCCATAGGCTTGGTAATCCAAGCCGAAATATTTATAAGAGAGCGATAATTGGGTTGAATTTCCAATCGAATAAGCAATACCTGCTTGGGCTGTACCACTAAGATCTTGCTGCCCTGATAACCCAAAGCCCGCAGCATCGAGGTAAACAAAAGCTTGCCAATCTGGATTGAAGGCGTAGGTGGTGTGCATGCCAATTAGAGGTTGCACCCAAGTGCGAGACCAAGATTCATCAATTTTGATAGTCTTCGTGCGCTTTTCTTTGATGATTGGACCGTCGTAATCAGCTCCTAATTTGATGTCTACATCGCTGCCGATGCTTCCGTTGACAATTCTTGTACCTGCAAATCCAACGAAGGAGACGGCGCCCTGCTCCATGCGTGGCCGTTGAACATCACCGGCTCGATAGCGGAGCGCCAGATCTACAATGGTTTGGTCAAAGTCAAAGTCTGCTTCATATTTGCCGCCAATAGATAGAGTTCTTGAGACAGTATTCCCAGTGAGTTTTCTATTCCTTGAGCGATTACGACTGGTCCAACTTGAGCCATTTTTGCTTCCATCTAAGCTTGCGTGAATGATCCCTGTTTGCAGTCCCCAGCGGCCATGCTCAATGGCCCCTCGCATTGTCAAAGCACCTGTTAAGTGATCAAAAATATCTTCTAAATCCCAATTTAATGTATTCGAATTTCCGTTGAGTGTTGTTGTCGTATCGGCGGATAGCGGAAGAAAGCCATAAACGTCCAGATTCACTCGCCAGTCGTCATCTTTTGCATCTTCTTCAATCTCCTCGATGTCGTCAATATCCTTCGAAGCGTCTGCTAAAAGATGCTCAGTATCAGATCGATTACTGTTGCTTGGGGGTACGACTTCTGCTGCAGCCATGGGGCCTGCAGCAGTCATCAATGCAATTGTTGCTTGAATTAAAAACTTATTAATGGTTGCCATTGCGGATAAAAATTATTATCAAATTTTAGACGTTTTGTTGTTCACTTGATCGAGCTGTTGACAGTTATTGTTTTGGCTCATGATGTTAATGCGTTTTTATTCGTTGGGTTTGCGGACCGCGCCCATGAGGGGATTTTGTACAGGTGCTGCTACGCCGTAAGTCACCACCAGTCCTTGCCCTCCTGGGAATGTTGAGGTGCGAGCGTTGTAGCTCTTGTTGATAACGACATCAGCGTCGTACCAATTGTTGGCGCTCCAGATGTTGCCAGCATCATCAACCACCACATCTGTCGTGACTTGGATGACTCCACTTTGGTAGTTGTGAATCACATCGCCAGTTGTTTTTCCTTCCGGACAATTAGATGGGTCCGTACCGCAGATGTGGATCAGACTTTGTCCGTAGAGGTTGCCCACCCAAACATTGTCGTTCCCGTCGATGGTGACGCCCCAAGGTACGAAGGCAACATCGCCAGCGATTCCGTTTTTGATAATGTCAAGATCAGGAGAAATTAATGCAAGATTTCCAAGGTTTTTGAGCTTGGGGTTGACCGCAGCAAATGCAGCACCAGCCTCGAATTCTTCCATGATTGTCTTGGGCTGCTGAGGAGGATTGGTTGTTCCAGGTGGCATGACCGCTCCGGCAGGAAGTGCTCCCGTGGGTGAATTGGATTGCTGAGATAGCCACGCATTGCCCTTGGAATCAATGGCAATTCCACGTGCTCCAAGTGCCACCGTGACTGTTTTGTATTGATCAGGTGATTCGCCTTCAATCACAGTGAGTTTGTTGTTGAAGCTGCTGCTTACCCATACGCGGTTTTGATCATCGACGGCGACTCCAAATGGGGCTTGAAGCCCTTCGAATGAGAGCCGTTTCCCCTTGGTGAAATCACCATTGGGAAACTGAATCATGTAATTGCTCGTGTTGTCTGCGATCCAGACATCACCATTTTTGGCTGTTCCAATCCCCTGGAGCTGACCGACTTTTTTGTCAATGGTTGCTGGCCCAAGAGCTCGTCCAGTGTTCAGATCAAAGACGCCAACTTTGTTGTTGAACGTGCCCACCCAAGCATATTTTTCTGAAATTCCTGTTCCCCATCCAACCCCGTCCAAGCCCTGCCCGTTGTAGCCGGTGATTGCCGGTGACTGTGCTGTTCCCGTTTGGTCGAAGTGCGTCATGCCACCACCAATACTGTTGACCACACCTGATTGCGACCCGGGCATCCAATTGGCGCCGCTCCACAGGTGTCCCTTTTGGTCAAAGCCCAGCTTTCCTAGTGCCAGAGCACCTCCTCCCTGCAGTCTGATCGATAGGGAAAAACTGTCTGGTTGAAATAATAAGTATGGAAGTGATGCAGTCGTTCTACGTTCTGAGTTATTGCCGAGAGGATAATTCTTATCAAACAATTGATAGAGCTCATTTGTGTTCTTCCATGGCAATTTTGCAATGGATGTCATTGCATCAAGGCTGTTCTTCGTTCCTGTTATCTCGAGCAATTGTGTGCAGTCCTTTGCTTGATTGGCATCTCCGCAGAGTGCCAATAGGTTGGAAAGGACGTTAATGCGAGCAGCGGTTTCTGAGCTGAGTAAATTGAATCCGTTGAGCAAAGTTGTTCCGAATTGACCTGTACTTTGGTTGACTAAATGTTTGACATGTCCAGAGCCAATCGCTAGAGCGTTCGTGCTGCCGATCAGTTGATCACCTCTTAATTGCTGAGCATTAGGCCAGACAGAGCCCACTGTTGTTCTTTCATTGATGACTGCTTTTCCTTGTTCTGTTCCATCGAGAACAGTGAGCATGGTGAGGCGATCAACGTTTGACTTGTTGACCGTTCCACCAGATGTGGTGAGGTAATGAACGGTTCCGTCCTTTGGTTTGACGGATACCGAAAAGCTTCCGTCCTTTTTGGAACGAACGGTGTTCACTTGTTCAGGCTTTTGCCCGCCCCTTGTTGTCCAGAGGGTGACTGAGGCGTCTGCAACAGGCTTGCCCATCACCGAGACGGTGCCGCGCACTCTGTTGCGAATGCTGGCTTCTGCTGCTTGCTCGCCCCCGAATCCAGCAAGGCTGATGCCCATGCCTGCGATCAGCAGTCCACGATTCAATGTTTTGAACGGGTTCATTGAATCGGAGTGGTGTTGTCTCCTTGCTAAGTGGGAGTCGTCGATCTGCCATCCCCTCGATTGGCTTCCTGTACGAATGGGCTCACGTCAATCCCCTTAAAGTGAGGGCGTTGTCGTTCTTGACCGATCAGTGCCCCGAATTGGACTGATCGTTAACGATGGCAAGCCGCTAGCGGAACAAACGGCCGACACCATTCAGCAACGCTTAGAAGCCGCTGGACAGGAGGTTGTTCGAGCCAGCAGTTCTGGTGGGATGGTCGGATTCGCCAATCCTGATCAGCACTTGCGGATGTTGGGCTACAGCGCCTGTGTCCCCGAGGGATTTGATGCATCGATGGCTTTGGCCATCGTGCTGGGCGGGGACGGAACGGTGTTGTCTGCTGCCCGCCAGACCGCACCTGTGGGTGTACCGATTCTCACGATTAATACGGGCCATCTCGGCTTTTTGGCAGAGGCCTATCTAGGGGATTTGGATCGTGCGCTGGATGTGGTGCTCACCGAGCAATGGACGATCGAAGAGCGCAGCAATCTGGTCGTGAGTGTGATGCGTGGCGAGCAGCGTCGCTGGGAAGCGCTTTCGCTCAATGAGATGGCACTCCACCGTGAGCCGCTCACCAGCATGTGTCACTTCGAGATTGCGATCGGCCGCCACGCTCCCGTTGATATTGCTGCTGACGGAATCATTCTTGCGACACCCACCGGGTCTACCGCTTATGCCCTCAGCGCGGGTGGTCCAGTGATTACGCCCGATTGTTCTGTGCTGCAGCTCACGCCGATTGCCCCCCACTCCTTGGCCTCACGGGCACTTGTCTTCAGCGACCGTGAACCGGTCACCGTGTTCCCTGCCACCCCAGAACGCCTAATCATGGTGGTGGATGGAACAGCCGGTTGTTATGTGTGGCCGGAGGATCGCGTGTTGATCCGTCGTAGTGATCACCCCGTGCGTTTTGTGCGGCTGGCGGACCACGAATTTTTCCAGGTGCTACGCAACAAGCTCGGCTGGGGATTGCCGCATATTGCCAAGCCCGATAAGGAATGAGTGAGGCGTTGCTGTTGCTTGTGGGGGGCAGTGCTGTTGCGCTGGCTCCCCGTCTTTCCGCTTCGGGCTATAGCGCCGTTGACTTGACGAACTTGGCTGTTGCTGACTGGAATGGGCTGAAGAACCAAGGGCCGGTGGCGGCTGTTCTTGCCGCGGATCAATGCCACCGCATTGCTTTACTGCGCCATCGTTTTGCCGGCTTGCCTCTTTTGCTCGATCTGGTGGTCGACAGCGTGGATGCTCGCGCTGAATTCCTGCAAACCGGTGCGGATGATTTTTGGTTGTCCGGGAGTGCCCCCAGTGATCTATTGATGCGGCTGCGGTTGCATTGCACCCTGTCGCAACGGCAGCCAAGCCGACCGTCGCTGCTTCAACTGAAGAACGACGACCTTTGCTTGGATCCATCAACGCGGGAGGTTTGGCGTGGAGGTCGATCTCTGAACCTCACGGCGCGGGAGTTCATGTTGTTGCTCACCCTGCTGCAGCATCAGGGTCGCATTTTGAGCCGAGATCAGTTGTTGCAACAGGTCTGGCAAGACGAGCGGGCCAGTAGCGGCAATGTTGTGGAGGTGTACGTGCGGTATCTGCGCCAAAAACTTGAGGCTGGGGGTGAGGGCAGGCTTCTGCACACCGTCCGGGGCCGGGGATATTGTCTCGGCCCCCCTACAGCTGAGGGTTGATTGGCGATGGATGCCCCACCAGTCCTTCCGTTGCCCCAACAGTTGCCGTTAACGGCGCAATGGTGCCTCAAGCCGCAGCTCTGCATTGCCTTGGAGGTGGCTCAGTCTGCTGAACAGCAGAGGCTTGGCCTGATGCAACGTCCCCCGTTGCCCCCCCTGCGCGGCATGTGGTTTCCATTTAAAAACCCACGACCGCTGCGTTTTTGGATGCTGAACACCCTGGCGCCGTTGGACATGATTTTTGTTCTGGGTAAAACAGTGGTGGCGATTCAGCCCAGAGTGCCGGTGTGTCCAGGGCTGCCCTGCCCCAGCTATGGCCCGCGTCAGTTGGCGGACGGGGTGGTGGAACTGGCGGCTGGCGAGGCGGAACGCCTTGGCATCAGGGCAGGCGATGCCGTCAAAATAAGCACGGTTCCGTGATTGTTTCGGGTTGATATTTTCACGATATTGATCCTGTTACGGTCAGGATCGGGTTCATTGGCGCAAGTCGTGTGCCGTCGCTGAGGGGTTGGCCGCGCCAGGCCTGGAGCTGACTGACGCGGATGCGCATGTTGGCTCCCTCGAGGATGCGCCGCACTTCACTGAGGCTCTCCAGGGTGGCGAGAGGCACCACCACAACGCCGTTCGGATCTAGCCGTTCCAGGACGAGTTGCAGCAGCGTGTTGCGTTGGCGTCCGCCGCCGCCAACCAGCACGCGATTGGGTTGCTCAAGGCCAGCGGGGAGTTGGAGTTCCCCCCGCAGAAGATCGATGGCGTTGGCTTCGATCACCGCTGCTGGGCTAACCCCCAGTCGCTCCGCATTGGCCTTGATCAGTGCAGCGCCTCCAGCCCGTTGTTCGACCGCCATGAGTTGGAGTTCCGGCCGCAAGCGCAACGCTTCTAGCCCAACGCTTCCCGTGCCGGCACCCAAATCCCAAAGCACCCCATGCTCCGGTGGATTGAGGTCGGCCAGGAGTTGGATCCGCACCTCCCGCTTCGTCATCAGCCCCGGGTGGTCGCTGTGTTGCAAGTACACCCCATCGTCGAGGCCAAAGAGGGGAAGGGTCTTCGGATCCTGCTGTGCTGGTTCCTTCGCGATCAGCAAGGCAATCAACAGTCGTTGCAAATCGACGGGGAGATCGTCCTCCGGTGCGATCTGCTGAATCCGTTCCTGGGAATGGCCAAGGTTTTCGCACAGCCAAAGCTCATAGCTGGCCTCAAGGCCACTGCCGGCCAGGATCTGTCGCACGCTGTTGGCACCGCCTTGGTTTGGATCGGTGAGAACAGCAAGCGCAGAGGGGCGTTGTTGGAGGGCCTTGCTTAAGGCTTGCGGTTCTCGACCGTGCAGGCTCACCCATGTGGCGTCCTGCCAGGAACGGCCGATACGGGCAAACGCCAGTTGCATTGCGGTTGGGGCTGGGTGAAAGCGCAGACGCCCTGCACCGAGCCGATCGCTCAGGATGCGGCCGATGCCAAACCAGAGGGGATCGCCGCTCGCGAGAACCACAACCGAAGCTGTTGCGTCGAGATCTTGCAACGCTTCCACCAAGACGCGGGGATCGTCACTGTCGATCAAGCGTGTGGGCCGATTGAGCCAAGACTTCAGCGCTGGCTGAAGTCGGCGCGGTGCCGCAATCCAGTGGGCCTCACGGATCAGTTGTTGTTGAACCGTGGGCAAAGAGGCTGGTGCTCCTGCATCGGTTCCGATCACATCGATCATCCAGGCATTGTGGTGGGAGTTGATGTGTTCCAGATGGGGCATCGTCCGCAGCGCTCAGATCTCTTGGTCATTGCCGGTTTCATTCGGCCCTTGGTGCTTCTGCGTGGTTTGCAGCTTGGTCGACCCTCCCTCTCCCGTTGGTCACCCGCTTTGATGATGACCATGAGCGGACTGGTAGTGGAACCATTGGCATGGCTCCAATCTCTATTGATTCGTCGTCAGCTGAGGGCCCTTCGACTTCCGCCCGATCCCATCCTTGTGATTGGTCATTGGCGGAGTGGCACCACCTACATGCATCAGCTGCTCGCCAGTGATCCGGCCGCTGCGACTGCCCGCAATTCCTTGATGGTGGCGCCACAGGTTGGTGTGCTTCTCCATTCGCTGATCAACAGCTTGTTGGCCCGTTTGATGTCGGCGACCCGGCCCATTGATGCGGTGGCTTGGGGACCGGATGACCCGCAGGAGGACGAGCTTTGTATCGCGAAGCTCACCATCGACACCAACATGGCGGGTGTGGCTTTCCCATTGGATTACCTCGTCCATTTCCGACGAAGTGTGCTCACCACGACCCGCCGCTTTGAACGACTCTGGCTTCATGTCACACAACTCACCTGGTTGCATGCCGGAGCGGGACGGTCGCATTTGTTGATTAAAAACCCCGCACACTCGGCTCGAGTGCCAATGGTGTTGAAGCATTTCCCCAAGGCACGATTCATTGTCTTAGAGCGCGAGCCAATCGATTCGATTCGTTCTCTGGTGCAGGTGAAGCAACGCATGTCTGGCCTGATTGGCTTGCAGCCGCTGCCCGACCAGATCACCCAAGTTGAGGACACTGCGACGGCCCATCACGAGTTGATGCAAGCTTTTGAGGCGTCGCGTCATCTCATTCCCAAGGGTCAGTTGGTTGAAGTGGCCTTCTCTGATTTGGTCCGACAGCCCTTTGATGAGGTGAAGAGGATCTATGAGACCTTTGGCCTACGCAGCTGGGACTCTGCGCAAGCTCAGATCCGTCAACGCATCGAACAGTCGGCGACGTATCAAGCGGATCCGGTGGTCCTGGAACGACCAGCGGAGCAGCGCTTGCGCGAGCTCATGGGGGTGGGATGAACAGCCCCGAACGACGTCAGCCTGATCGACGTCAGCCGGAACGACGCCAGCGGTTGCATGAATTGGTGTTGGCCTTGATTGCCAGGGAAGAGGAGTTGCCATTCATGGATGAAGAATGGCCAGAGTCGTCCAGTGCTGGTGCACCAGCACGTTGGCTGGATCAGAACCGCCGCACCCTGCATCGCTATCAGGCCCTGGTGCGGACAGCGGTCACCCTGGATGCTCTTGTGGATGCGGAAGACACACCACAGGATTTCACCCCTGGCTGATGCTCCCAAACCTGGCAATCTGGGACCATCTCTTGGCATTCCATGACTGGACTGGGTTTCTCTGCTTTGCGCGGGATGCTGCGCCGAGGCTCCAGTCCTTGGACCCCGCCATCAGCGAGTTGGAGCCGTCCGTTTGGCCTCGGTTGGGACCAGCCCTACAGCGTCCGTTACGCAAGCAATCTGGATGATGGTCCAAACCACGGCATGCCGCTGGGGGGATTTGGTGCTGGATGTTTTGGCCGGGCACCTGATGGCCACACCAATCTTTGGCATCTTGACGGCGGCGAGCATTGGTTTGGGACGCTGCCGGATTGCCAGTTTTCCCTCTGGGAAAAGCAGGGTGATGACGTGCGAGCCCATGCTCTCGCCGTTGCGCCTGAGGGTGATGCGTCGCGTCCAGAGGCTTCAGCATCACTTCCCGCTTGGAGTTGGTACCCGGCCAGTACGGCAGAACGCAGCACGGGCACCTACGCCGCCCGTTATCCGCTGAGTTGGACCCACTACGACGGGGTATTCCGTTCGGGTGTGCTGTGTGAAGCGTTTAGCCCGATTCTCCCTGGCGATTACCAGCGCAGCAGTTACCCAGTAGCGGTGTTTCGTTGGCAGCTTGCGAATCCCACCGACCAACCGCTGGAGTTGTCGTTGATGGTGAGTTGGCGCAACACCGTCGGTTGGTTCACCAATACCGATGCTTCAGCGAACGTTCACTTCCGTGATGACGGGAGCCCAGAACACAACTATTCCCCAGCCATTGGCCGTGGTGTAGGGCAACGCAACCGTGCCCACAGCGAACCAGGCCTCACCGGTGTTCTGATGGAGGGGCGATCGTCCGAGCCGATTCAAGAGGGGGAGGGCCAATGGTGCCTTGCGGTTCCCGACGATCTAGACGGCGTTGAAGTGTTGCGCTGCAGCCGCTGGGATCCCAGCGGAGATGGCTCGGAAATCTGGGCTCCCTTTGCGGCAGAGGGCCGCATTCCGCAAAGCGATAACGACCGTGAGAGTCGTGCGGGCGAGCAGGCCAGTGCCGCCATGCTGGTGAAGTTCACCTTGGCTCCAGGCGAATCGCGCGACATTCCTGTGGTGATGAGCTGGGATCTACCGATCACGGCCTTTGCCTCTGGCTGTTCTGACCGCCGTCGCTACACCGACTTCTTTGGCAGCGATGGCCGCAATGCTGCTGCGATTGCTGCAGAGGCCCTGCGGGATTGGGGCGAGTGGCGAAGGCGAATTGACGCTTGGCAGCAACCCGTTCTGGAGCGAAAAGCTCTGCCGGAGTCTGTGCGTATGGCTTTATTCAATGAGCTCTACGACCTCTGTAGTGGTGGAAGCCTTTGGACGGCGGCGACGGCGAAGGATCCCTACGGCCGCTTTGGGGTTCTGGAGTGTCTTGATTACGCCTGGTACGAAAGCTTGGACGTTCGTTTGTACGGCTCCTTGGCTTTGCTTCAGCTTTGGCCCGAGCTGGATAAGGCTGTATTGCGCAGTTTTTCCCGCGCGATTCCAGCGCATGATGCAACCCAACGCCCCATCGGTTGGTACTTCACCCAAGGCCGGGGAAGGGTTGAGGCCGATCGCAAGGTGGCTGGTGCGACGCCCCACGATCTGGGTGCCCCGAATGAGGTGCCATTTGATGCCACCAACTACACCGCTTATCAAGATTGCAATCTCTGGAAAGACCTTGCCAGCGACTTTGTGTTGCAGGTGTGGCGAACCTTCCAACTGGCTCCAACGGGGGAGGATTTGAATTTTCTGGCGGAGTGCTGGCCATCAGCGGTTCAGGCCTTGGATTATCTCAAGTGTTTTGACGTCAATGACGACGGATTGCCAGATAACGGCGGAGCACCGGATCAAACGTTTGATGATTGGCCTTTAAAAGGGGTTAGCGCCTATTGCGGGGCGCTCTGGATCGCAGCGTTGGAAGCGGCATTGGCGATGGCGCAACGTCTGCAACTCGATCTTGGTCTCGACACCACCGTGGAGCAGCGCCGCTTTGGTCAGTGGCTTGAACAGTCGAGGAGCAACTTTGATCGTTTGCTCTGGAATGGCGAGTACTACGAAATCGATGCTGAAAGCGGAACACCAGTGGTGATGGCCGATCAGCTCTGTGGCGATTTCTACGCGCGTCTGTTGGGGTTACCTCCTGTCGTGAGTGACGCCAATGCCCTCAGCACGTTGAATGTGGTGCGGGAAGCCTGCTTTGAACGGTTCGAGGGTGGGACTCTTGGCGTCGCCAACGGATTGCGACGCGATGGAACGCCACTCGATCCGAATGGCACGCATCCACTTGAGGTGTGGACTGGAATCAATTTTGGAATTGCTAGCTATTTCCGTTTGATGGGCCAGAGCGATACGGCTCTAGCGATTACGGGAGCGGTGGTGAATCAGGTGTATTCCGGTGGCTTGCAGTTCCGCACACCAGAGGCGATCACAGCTGTGAATACCTTCCGGGCCTGTCACTACCTCAGAGCCATGGCGATTTGGGGACTGTGGGCTACCGACACCGATTGGGCTGAAATCCCTGGGGCTTCAGAGCGTTGAAGTGTCTGACTCGGTGTTTCTCCGAAAAACAGGCGATAGTCCCGAGCGAAATGATTACGACTTTGGAAGCCGTAATGGGCTGAAATGCTGCGCACTGATGTGCAACCGATGCTTTTTCGGATCTCGGGATGATTGAGGGCAAGCTGCACTTGTCCAAGCCTTATGTTTTTCATCAAGCTCATTGGCCCCATGCCAAAAGTGCTTCGACAGTTCTGAACAAGTGATGATCTTGATGCGAAAATAATCGCGGAAAGATCATCCAATTTGATCGCATTATTCGGATTTTCTAGGCCCCATAGCAGCATGTCGCGCATCAATTGCGCTTGGTGAGTTGACTCACCATTGCTGCTACCAAGGTAGATCTCTGGATGAAAACATTCCATCAAGGCGCTTTCTACGAGACTTTCTTGTAACTCACCATCGGTTCTGCTATTTGGCCGTAGAAGTGTTTTGAGCTGTTGGAAATGTTCAGGTTGAAGGTGCAGGGAATTCTGATGATCTAGGCAATCAACAAGTCTCGTCTCCCCATGAATAAGGGCGAGTTCCTCCAAGCGTTGCTTTTTGAAAATTGCCATAGTGGTGTGAGCACCGGGCGACATTTGAAAATATGCGTCTTTGATACGCGAGCTAAATCCGTGAATGCTTGAAGGGTTGAGGGTTTCGCCTCGGACGCGATGGAGCTCGATATTTTCGGTCTGCTCGAGGCCAACGACGGTCATTTGGGGGTTGCGATCACCCTCTACCACCAATCCCTGATTGGTATGCAGCGAAAAAATCGGAAGGGAGCTGCTCCCGTAAAGATCAAAGGTGCCCCTCAACTCGCCCGGGGTGATCTGGACAGCCTTAACTTGAATTCCAATCACTGCAAAACAACGCTCAAGTTCCCAAGTCGTACGAAACGACCTGCTCTGGGGAGCGAATCCAACCTTCTGCAGAGGCGGACAATATTTAAGTTTATGCAGACTTTGCATTTAAAAATTATCTCAGATTTCTTGGCTAATGGGTAGGGATCAAAATTTGGTGATCGTTTTACTTCCCCGATCACCCGCAGGAACGGCTGGTCTTAGTAGCGTCACTCCAATCGCTCAGGGATGCTTTTCGATGCGCCGTTTGATTTGCTCTCTCTTAGCTGCACTGGTGTTGTTGGTGCTAACACCAGGTGTGGCCTGGGCTCAGGTCCATCAGCACGAAAGCGAATCAGGCGTTCCGATGGTTCGGTCGCTCGAAAGCATTCGCGATCTTGATTACGACAGCTGGCAAGCGGTGGCTTATCGGGAGGGCAAACCCGGAGAACCTGTTGTGCTCAGAATTGTTGGTTATCCCGGCAAACTGCGCATCGATCACCCCGTTGGACTCCAGATCCTGGCTGGTCGCCGCACTTGGGTTCTTGACGACATCACCTTGGATAATCCCGTTTTGGCAGTTGACGGTCGTGATGCTGCTGTGGAATTTGCGCTCGACCCCTTGCTCAACGATCTCACCAACAACCGACCATTGCGCCTTGTTTTGCCTGGGGTCATCACGGAGTTGCCCGTTCCTCCATACGTGGTGGGTGAGTGGCGCTCGTTACAGGACTTGCCTTTGAGCTGATGTGGGATGCCTGGATGCGGCGGGCATTGGCGTTGGCTGCCCTTGCCGATGGACAAACCAGCCCAAACCCTCTCGTGGGTGCTGTTGTTCTCGATCAGCACGGTCGGTTGGTGGGGGAAGGCTTTCATGCGCGGGCCGGTGACCCCCATGCTGAGGTGGGTGCCTTGGCGCAAGCCGGTGATCGGGCCCAAGGCGGAACCCTTGTCGTCACCCTTGAACCGTGCTGCCACCACGGGCGAACTCCCCCTTGTTCTGAAGCTGTTCTAAGGGCTGGCGTCCATCGGGTGGTGATTGCCCTTGAGGATCCGGATCCGAGGGTCGCAGGTGGTGGGATACAGCAACTCAGGGGCGCAGGGCTTGACGTGATCAGTGGGGTCTTGCAAGCCGAAGCCGCTTTCCAAAATCGGGCTTTTCTGCATCGGGTCCGCACTGGTCGTCCCTGGGGGACCCTCAAATGGGCCATGGGGCTGGACGGCCGCACAGCCTTGACCAATGGAGAGAGTCAATGGATCAGTGGGCCAACGGCAAGGCAGTGGGTGCATCGACTCCGTTCGAAATCAGATGCCGTGATCGTTGGTGGTGGCACTGTGCGTGTGGATGATCCATTGCTCACCAGCCGCGGATTGCGGGTGCCTGAGCCTTTACGGGTGGTGCTGAGTCGAAGCATGCAGCTCCCTGAAACAGCTCAGTTGTGGGATACATCGTTAGCTCCCACCCTGGTGGCCCATGGACCTGAAGCGCAGGATCGTCCCTTCCCCTCAGGCCCCCAACGCCAACGACTTTCAGCCTCTGAACCAGAGCCCTTGATGCAGGAGTTGGCGAACCGTGGTTGCAATCGTGTGTTGTGGGAGTGCGGTCCTGAGCTGGCTGCCGCTGCCATTCGTCAGGGTTGCATCCAAGAGGTTGCCGCTGTGGTGGCTCCCAAGCTCATGGGGGGTGTGCCGGCGAGAACGCCCCTCGGAGATCTGGGTTTTACGGCTATGGACCAGGTGGTCAGTGGATCTCTGCTGAGCTCTGAGCGCTTGGGTGACGATTGGCTGTTTCAGTTCAGGCTTACTCGTTAGGCCGCTGCTCGGACTCGACGATGGTTCGTTCCAAGTTGTTGGCATATCGACCGATCAGGACACCCATCACTGCAGCTAGGTAGAGCGGTCCGGCAATGCTGGTGGCCACACTCACCATTCTGGAGAGCGGCAGCATCGGCTTGATATCTCCGAATCCCACTGTGGTGAGGCAAACAAAGGCGAAGTAGTTAATCGTCGAAAACACGTGGGACGTTGCAAAAACGCTCGTCCCCGCACCGATGGGAAATTTGAGCGGTTCGAAACTGCCGGGCTGGATGGTTTGCAGGGCACTCATCACAAGCCCTGCGGTCAGCCCGATGTGGAGATAGCCCGCCGTCGCACCCATCAATAAGGCTTCGCTCACGTTGGGTTCTTGGGCGAAACGTTTGACGAGGCGGATCACACTCCAACCCACCAGCACACTCCAGCTCAGGGCGAGGGGAACACCGCTGTAAATCAATTCATGGGGGGTGAGCAGCCAGAGCCACATCGACAACACCGCCAACAAGCCAAGGCTGCTGTACAACCGATCAGCCCAAATTGGGGCCAGGCCGTCGCGAACCATAAGCTGTGTCAGCGTTAGGGCGATCAAGGTGTAGCCCACGTGGGTGGCCCAGATCAGCCGCGGAAAGGCGAAGCCCACCATCACCACCAGGGTGAACAGCAGCAGCAACTTCAGTTGCAAGTTTCCTTTGCGTTGCAGTCGCGAAGCCCACCCCAAAGCCGACATCCAGAACTGCGTTCAGGGTCATCTACCCCTCGCGGCTGTCAACCGTCTGCTTTCCAATCCCCCCGCTATCGCCCCGCTAAGGAGGGGCTAGAGCAGGTTGAGCTGTTCCGGTTGGATCAGGCTTGTTCCACCAGTTTTTGCTGATGCAGATGCTGATGTTGTTTTGCAGCACCAACCCTCTGCAGAAACAGGAGAGAGCATCGGTTCAAGGGCATGGCGATGGTGCTTGTCACCGGGTTCCAGCCAAACGTCTTCCAATCCGTTCGGAATGATCACGGGCATGCGGTTGTGCAGCGGCTTGACCAAGGCATTGGCCTCTGTGGTGATCACGCAGCAGGTTTCCACTTCGCTGCCATCAGGACCCACCCAGCGATCCCAGAGCCCCGCCAGCCAAAAAATCTCCTGGTCGCTCCGGCCGATTTGATGGCCTTTTTCAAAAAAATTGCTGCTGGGTAAAAGGCAGCGGTGATGGCGCCAGGGTCCCCGGAAGGAGGCTTTCTCCGCAATGCTTTCGGCCCTGGCATTAATGGGCCGATGACTGGTTAGTGGATCCTTCGCCCAGCCAGGTAGCAGCCCCCACAACATGTGCGCAGCTCTGCTTTGGCCATGTTCGCGTCGAAGCGCCAGCACCGGCTCCCCAGGCTGAATCAGCGCCCGGGGGGCGTAATGCTTCAGCCATGGAGCATCGTCTGCCTTCAGCCATGGCTTGAGGTGACGCGTCAATTCATCGGCTGTTGATTCGAGGCAGTAACGACCACACATTCCCGAGACCTTAGGGGCCGTTCGGTTCTCACCCCCATGCTGACTTCACGCTTCGCTTCATCCCTCGTAGCGTGCACGAACAGCAGTCGTGGGCTATGCCGATCCGTCAGGACGACAATCAACCGAACCGTCGTTTCGGAATCATCAACTTGGTGTTGATTGGTTTCGGTGTTTTGTTGCTGGCTAGCAGCTTTATTCCAAGCAACGGCATGCAGCAGGTGCCGAGGGTTCCCTATTCGTTATTTATTGATCAAGTCAATGATGGCGCCGTCAAACGGGCTTTCATTACCCAAGATCAAATCCGTTACGAGTTGACCGCTCCTGAGGAAGGGACTCCTCCTGTGTTGGCAACAACCCCGATCTTTGATATGGATCTCCCCCAACGTCTTGAAGCAAAAGGCGTTGAGTTCGCTGCAGCACCGCCGAAAAAACCAAATATTTTCACCACGATTTTGAGTTGGGTCGTTCCCCCACTAATTTTTATCGTCGTTCTTCAGTTTTTTGCTCGTCGTTCGATGGGTGGAGGTGCACAAGGTGCCCTGAGCTTCACCAAGAGCAAAGCCAAGGTTTATGTACCCGATGAAGAATCTCGCGTCACCTTCGCTGATGTTGCTGGTGTTGATGAAGCCAAAGACGAACTCACGGAAATCGTTGACTTCCTCAAAACGCCTGAGCGTTACACAGAGATTGGTGCTCGCATTCCGAAAGGAGTGTTGTTGGTAGGCCCTCCTGGAACAGGCAAAACACTGCTGTCCAAGGCGGTAGCCGGTGAGGCGGAAGTTCCTTTCTTCATTATCTCCGGCTCGGAATTTGTTGAGTTGTTTGTTGGTGCAGGCGCAGCTCGTGTCCGCGACCTGTTTGAGGAAGCCAAGAAGAAAGCGCCTTGCATCATTTTTATCGATGAACTTGATGCCATTGGTAAGAGTCGTTCTGGCTCCATGGGAGTTGTGGGTGGAAATGATGAGCGCGAGCAAACGCTCAACCAGTTGCTCACCGAAATGGATGGTTTTGCTGCCCAAGACAAGCCAGTCATTGTTCTTGCTGCGACCAACCAGCCCGAGGTCCTCGATGCAGCGCTGTTGCGTCCAGGTCGCTTCGACCGTCAAGTGCTCGTCGATCGTCCAGATCTCTCCGGTCGCAAGACCATTCTCGAGATTTATGCCAAGAAAGTGAAGTTGGCAGAGGGTGTTGATCTGGATACCGTGGCGCAAGCCACCAGCGGATTTGCCGGTGCCGACTTGGCCAACCTGGTAAACGAAGCAGCTTTGTTAGCGGCTCGGGTGAAGCGCACTCGGGTTGAACAACAAGACCTTGGTGAAGCGATTGAGCGTGTCGTCGCAGGTTTGGAGAAGAAGAGTCGTGTCTTGCAAGACGATGAGAAAAAAGTGGTGGCTTATCACGAAGTTGGCCATGCAATCGTTGGTCACCTCATGCCAGGCGGCACCAAGGTTGCCAAGATTTCGATTGTCCCTCGAGGGATGAGTGCCTTGGGTTACACGCTTCAACTCCCCACGGAAGAACGTTTCCTCAACTCCAAAGAAGATCTTCAGGGGCAGATCGCCACGCTGTTGGGTGGCCGCTCGGCTGAGGAGATTGTGTTCGGCAAAATCACCACTGGCGCTGCAAACGACCTACAGCGAGCCACCGATCTTGCTGAGCAAATGGTGGGGACCTATGGCATGAGCGACACCCTTGGTCCTTTGGCCTACGACAAACAGGGGGGAGGCCGTTTCCTTGGTGGCAATAACAATCCTCGCCGTTCTGTGAGTGATGCCACAGCTCAAGCGATCGACCACGAAGTGCGCGGTCTTGTCGACAAAGCCCACGACGATGCTCTTTCGATTCTTCGTCAAAACATGGGTCTTCTGGAAACAATCGCCCAGAAAATTCTCGAAAAAGAAGTGATTGAGGGAGACGATCTCAGACAAATGTTGGAGGCGAGTGTTCTTCCGGAGGGTGTCAGCGCTTGACGCGGACCCCTTCCATCTCCGATAACTGTCCTTTAGAGCGTTGCTATGGCTTTCGCTGCTGAAGGGGTTGCAGCCTCTCTTGGGGGGCTGCAGGGTCACGACTACCTTTCATCTGCGGATGGTTCCGCCGCTGAAACGGCAGCGCTTCTCACGCTGGCGGCACAGCTGAAATCGGGAGATCGACGCATCGATCTCGGCAATCGCGTTCTTGGGTTGATCTTCACCAAGGCGTCCACCCGGACGCGGGTCAGTTTCCAAGTTGCGATGGCCCGGCTCGGAGGGCAAACGGTGGATCTAAACCCAACCGTGACGCAGCTGGGCCGCGGCGAACCGTTGCAAGACACAGCTCGCGTGTTGAGTCGCTACTGCGATGCATTGGCGATCCGCACCTTTGCTCAACAGGAACTCGTCGATTACGCCCACTGGTCATCCATCCCAGTGATCAATGCCCTCACCGACCTTGAACATCCCTGCCAAGCCTTAGCTGACTTCCTCACGATGTTGGAAGTTCATGGTGATCTTCCCGGACAAACGTTGGCTTATATCGGGGACGGCAACAATGTTGCTCACTCCCTCATGCTCTGTGGAGCCTTGCTCGGGGTGAACGTTCGGATTGGTTGTCCGGAAGGATTTGAGCCGTTGTCTGGGGTGCTGGATCAGGCCAGATCTTTGGCACAACATGGAGCTTCGATTGACATCTGCACAGATCCCGTCAAAACGGTGGCTGGTGCACAAGCGGTGTACACCGATGTTTGGGCATCGATGGGCCAGGAAGATGAGCAAGCCGAACGGGAAGCTGCCTTTGCCTCGTTCTGTGTGGATCAGGCCTTAATGGATCACGCCGCACAGGATGCAATTGCTCTGCATTGCTTACCTGCACACCGCGGTGAAGAGATCACAGCTGAGGTGCTGGAGGGTTCTTCCAGTCGGATTTTTGATCAGGCCGAAAACCGACTTCATGCCCAGCAAGCGCTGCTGGCGGCACTCATGGGTGGCTTGTGATGGCGTGAGATTGCCAACCCCCCTTGCGGCAATCTCTGGCAGGGGGTACAAATGTATTGTTCAATGATTGATTGCTGGTGGCCGCCAACTCCCAGGAGAGCCTGACCTCCGCACAGCAGGAGTTGTACGACTGGCTGGCCGATTACATCGGCACCCATCGTCATAGCCCTTCGATTCGTCAGATGATGCAAGCCATGGGCTTGCGATCACCAGCTCCGGTGCAGAGTCGCCTCCGTCATCTGCAACAGAAAGGTTGGATCACTTGGCAAGAAGGCCAAGCCCGCACGTTGCAGTTGCTCGGAGATGTGGCGGCGTCCGTTGGCATTCCCGTTCTAGGGGCTGTGGCGGCGGGTGGTTTGGTCGACACCTTTGACGATGTGCAGGATCACTTGGACCTTGCCCCCGTTTTGGAAACACGAGGTTTGTTTGCCTTAACCGTGAACGGCGACTCGATGGTGGACGCTCATATCGCTGATGGCGATGTGGTGCTGATGGAGCCTGTGATCGATCCGCAAGGACTCAGGGATGGCACGGTGGTGAGTGCTTTGGTGGCTGGCAGCGGCACCACGCTCAAGCATTTCCATCGCCAGGGACCCACTGTTGTGCTGGAGGCCGCGAACCCGGCCTATTCACCGATTGAGCTGCCTGCAGATCAAGTGCAGGTTCAGGGAAAGCTCGTCGCTGTCTGGCGGCAGGTTTAGGAACTTCCCGGTGTAAAGTGTCAAAGACGACGATTTGCTCGAGGGCAAGTCCATCGTTTTTGGGGCCATAGCTCAGCTGGTAGAGCACCTGCATGGCATGCAGGGGGTCAGCGGTTCGAATCCGCTTGGCTCCATTGAACAGATACCCGGGCTTTGCCTGGGTATCTAAGTCTTGGTCACCGCTTCGTAGAGCTTTAGAGGCATCCAAGAAAGAGATTTAAGCCATCAGTGCTGTTTTCCGAACAGTGACTATTAATCTCTTTCGAGTGACGATTCAGAAACTCGGAATTAACTCTGGGTGCTTTTTAGATTTCTCAATAATTCTATTTTTTAAGACGGTTAACAGCGATTGAATTTTTGCATTGTTAATTAATTGTTTTTTGATGACTAATGATTCTCCGCTCATCAAGTCAAGATCATAGTTTAAGACTGTCAGGTTTTTCATGACTTCTAGTCCGAGGCAAGTTGCGTATCCGAGTGTTACTTGGTCTGTGGTTTTGTCCTCCCATAATTCTTTTTTGTACTTTTTCATCCTCGCCTCCGTAGACCATAGTCCGTGTGAACGAAGTTTGGCTTCAGTGCGCGGAAACCATCCTTCAGGCAGTGACAAAGATGGATAGGCCTCTAATTCTCTTTTGCAAATATCTTCTTTGCCTGATAGCGGATGAAGTTTGTCTGCTACCAATTTCACTGGATTTTTACATAAATCAATGACGATAAAGTCAGGATCATTTTTTTCAGGTAGATCAGGTTGATAGCTACCAATCCAGGCATCAATGATTCCTTCGCGTAATAGGTGAAGGGGGCGAGTCATTCCAACATGATCCCAGACTCCATTAATCCATCCTTCTGGGGCGGGATTGCTCAGTGTTGGTCCTGCCCAAAAATTTGCTTCTAAACGAAGGTGTTCCTCGTCTTTGTGAAGTCGATATTCCTGATGTACCTTTCTTTCCATATTAAGTAAAGCAGCCTCGCCTTCAGTCACCCACTCTCCTAAACCATCTCTTTTAATCTTTAATCCAAATATCTTTAACGTCTCGGCATTTCGACGTGAAACGGTGCTTTGCGTCGTGAATAGACGTTTTGCACATTCTTCACCGGAGCGAACCCAGATTTGGGTATCCAAATACTTGAGGTCCTCAACGCCAACCAAAGCTAAAAAGTGTCTAATTGATTATTTTTTACGATAATGATTCTCGCTTGCAAAAGCAACCTGCTGCCCTTTTTTTATGCAAATACTGTATAGTTTATAAATAGTCAAAGTTAATTCTATTCAATTTGTTATTCTTGGTGGATATTGTACTCCCTGCTTGATGTCGGAGTTGGTAAATGAATTGGCTCTATGTAAAGAGATTTTCTGACTGGTTTTTTAATGTCTGGAGACCAGCGTGATGATGCCTTTGTTGTAGGAGTCATTCATTTCGTCATCGGTTCCAGCGCGATCAGGCTCTGCCTAATTCTGTACATCAGAGCTTTTATCGAAATCAGTTCACTGCCCATGTTGCACATTTGGAACGGTAGGTCTCCAGACTCAATCGATCCATGATTTATTCTTAAAAGAGTGCCGATCTTTTCAATAGAATACCGAAATAGATAA